>Ga0209305_1000435_pt1 | contig 30532 bp, 29 predicted proteins | sample COGITO_mtgs_1103_FD_184792 | JGI IMG/M metagenome (GOLD analysis project Ga0209305, IMG submission 184792) | Pelagic marine microbial communities from North Sea - COGITO_mtgs_110321 (SPAdes) (version 2) | ecosystem: Environmental > Aquatic > Marine > Epipelagic ...
GCGGCATCATCGCCCATATAATCGATCACCCGCACAAACCCGTGGTCCAAAACAGGCTTGGCACTGTAAAGATGTTCTTCCATGCCTGGCGCGACAGCCCGCAGGGTAAGCTGGGGATTTGATCGCAGCTGGTCAATTTCTTCTTGTTGTTCTGGTGTCAGCAGCATCACTATCCCCTTAGTTAACCCCATCTGGAGCGATTCCCTTAACACTATATATGGAGTAATCTGAAGGATGAACCTACTATATAAAGGCAAATGCAAATGAAATATCTACACACAATGGTCCGCGTGGCCGATTTAGACGCCTCCATCGCTTTTTTTGCCCTCTTGGGGCTAGAAGAAACGCGCCGTTGGGACAATGAAGCTGGACGTTTCACCCTGGTTTTTATGGCTCCTCCTGGCCAACCAGAGTGTCCCGTTGAACTGACCTATAACTGGGATGGTGATGACGGCCTGCCGTCAGACAGCCGACATTTCGGGCATTTGGCCTATGAGGTGAAAGATATTTATGCCACCTGCCAGCATCTCATGGACAATGGCATCACAATCAATCGCCCGCCACGCGAAGGCCGCATGGCTTTTGTGCGCAGCCCAGACAATATCTCGATTGAGCTCTTGCAAGAGGGTGACAACCTGCCCGTGGCCGAACCCTGGGCGAGTATGGAAAACATCGGTCATTGGTGAATCGTCGCCTCTGCAAAGCCCTGGCCGCTCTGTCATTTACGTTTTGGGTGACAAGCTCGGCCGGCGCTGACGCCGCCTGCCGCCAGGCCCTGGCCTTGGGCCTGGATGTGTCAGGATCTGTCGACGAGGCCGAATATCAGCTGCAACTGCAGGGGCTGGCCGCCGCCTTGATCAGTGATGATGTCCGCGCAAGTCTCATGCGCCTGCCCGATGCACCGGTCCGGATTTTGGTTTTTGAATGGAGCGGTCAGGACTATCAGCGGGTCCTCATCCCGTGGACAGATATAACAAGCCCATCGCGCCTTAAGGCTGTTTCCGAGCAACTGCGGTCCACCACCCGCCGCCAAGCCCCACCAACCACCGCTTTGGGTCAAGCCATACAGGTCGGAGCTGGGTTTCTAAACCAACAGCCAGACTGCTGGAAGCGCACTTTGGATATTTCGGGGGATGGGAAAAACAACACGGGTCCAGAACCGCATCACGTCAACGGCCCAGAGAAGATCGGAGATATTGTCATCAACGCATTGATCATCGGCGTTGATGCCACCTCCCGGCTGTCCCATGCTGAACTGTCCATTGCCGAATTGACCGCCTATTTTGCGCATCGCGTTCTGGCCGGGCCAGACGCGTTTTCCGAAGTTGCCATCGGTTTTGACGATTATGAGCGCGCCATGAGCCGAAAATTACTTCGCGAATTGGAATTTTTGAGCATGAGCCAATCGGATCAATAAATAAATCGAATCTGTTTGCCCCAATATTGCTCCATCCGCCGCAGCGCTGCATTGATATCCTCGACCCCGGTGCCTTGCAAAACCCCCTCCGATTGCAGCGCAGCCGCATGACCCTCAAACAAGTCATTCACAAGTCCACGAATATGTTGCCCCTTATCGGTCAGCCTCACGCGCACAGACCGCCGGTCCGCCCGGCACCGTTCATGGTGCATATAGCCCATACCCACCAATTTTTTCAGATTGTAACTGACATTTGAGCCCTGATAATATCCGCGGCTCTTCAGCTCGCCCGCGGTGACCTCATTGTCGCCGATGTTGAATACGAGCAAAGCCTGCACGGGGTTGATCTCAATCACCCCAACCCGCTCAAATTCATCTTTGATAACATCCAACAACAAACGATGGAGCCGCTCGACCAAAGCCAAACTCTCCAAGTAATGGGTCATAAAACTCTTGCCGGTTTTGGAATCGCCACTCATTGATCGCCTCTCACACTGCTTCGGTCCGCAGTATTGAGGAAATTCGCGAATATTATCTAAACGAGATGCGTTTAAACGGATGGACCCTGCAAACCTGCGACGATTTGGCCGATCATAGGCGCAAATTCTGCGGGAGCTGCGGCACTTCCGGTCACCCAAGAATAAAGATCATGGTCATTTTCTGCCAGCAACAAGTCGTAATTCACCAGCTCTTCTTCAGTCATCCGCTCCAAGGCGATTTCAGCAAAATGGCTTAAAATAATGTCCATTTCTTTGATTCCACGGCGCATAGAACGCATCTTCAGGCGTTTGATCCTATGATCATGCAGCTCAATCATTTCATGGCCAACCTTAATTTTTTTTCCAATTTACTCAGCCGATCGGCGGTACGGTTCATGTCCGTTTTTATTGCGCGCATTTCGATTAAAATTGTTTGAATATCGTCGGACAGCGGCGCCGTGTTCGGCTCTTCTGGCCCGATCCCCTCACCGCTCAGAAGCCACGGCAAAGACACGTTGAGCATTCCAGTCAACATTTGCAATTTATTGGCCCGCGGCTCGGAACGATCCTCTTCCCAGGCCTGCAAAGTGGTCAATTTAATTCCCAGACGGCGCGACAGTTGCGCCTGGGTCATGCCAGCCTTTTCCCGCGCCCCCAGAACACGATCCCCAAACGTGGCTGCATCGGGACCGTACCAATCGAAGTTTGTATCAGATTCATTTTCCATAATCGTTTTTCTCTTTCCAATTACTTCGCCTTGCAGCGCCCTGCACATCTATCTAGAATTGTAGGAACACACGCATAACGAGGCCGTCATGTCCATTTTGTCTACCGCGCTTGAACGGGTGAAACCCTCTCCCACCATTGCTATATCAACCAAGGCGGCGGAATTAAAGGCAGCAGGGCGTGACGTGATCGCACTTGCAGCTGGCGAGCCGGATTTTGATACCCCAGACCATATCAAAGCCGCGGCTGTTAAAGCCATTGCAGAGGGCAAAACCAAATATACCGCTCCGGATGGCATGCCCGAGCTCAAGCAGGCGATTTGCGCCAAGTTCCTGCGCGAAAATTCACTGACCTATAGCCCAGCGCAGGTGACGGTTGGAAATGGCGGCAAGCAAACACTCTATAATGCGTTTATTGCGACATTAAATGCAGGCGATGAGGTGGTGATTCCCGCACCCTATTGGGTCTCTTATCCCGACATGGTGCTCTTGGCAGGCGGCACACCGGTGATTGCGCCAACGTCACAAGAGACCAATTACAAACTCACCCCCGCGCAGCTCGAAGCCGCACTGACCCCCAAAACCAAATGGTTCATTTTCAATTCCCCCTCAAACCCGACCGGAGCGGGATACAGTTGGGACGAATTAAAGGCGCTGACCGATGTTCTGTTGCGCCATCCCCATGTCTGGGTGATGACCGATGATATGTATGAGCATCTGGCCTATGATGACTTCAAATTTTGCACACCTGCCGAGGTCGAGCCGGCACTCTATCCGCGCACGCTGACCTGCAACGGTGTCTCAAAAGCCTATGCGATGACGGGATGGCGGATTGGCTATGCCGCCGGTCCCGAGCCCCTGATCGCCGCCATGCGCAAAATTCAATCGCAATCCACATCCAACCCCTGCACCATCAGCCAATGGGCGGCTGTCGAAGCCTTGAACGGTCCACAGGAATTTTTAACCGAGAACAACGCCTCTTTCAGCCGTCGTCGCGATTTGGTGGTCAAAATACTCAATGAGACCAAGGGAATTACCTGCCCCACGCCGGAAGGTGCGTTTTATGTCTACCCCTCAATCGCCGCACTCATTGGAAAACAGACAGCCAGTGGCACCGTTATTACAGATGATGAGACCTTCGCCACCGAGCTTCTTGAACAAACCGGCGTCGCGGTGGTCTTTGGCGCCGCCTTTGGCCTATCCCCAAATTTCCGCGTGAGCTATGCCACATCAGATGCCGAGCTCTTAGAAGCCTGTACTAGAATCAAAGAATTTTGTGAAAACCTAATCTAATTTGAGTTATTGCCATGACCATTGCCCTACCAAGGTATTTTTTTCGAATCCGCGAAAACGGTGCGGTCCTGTTCAAGACTCCGGGAAATAATCGCCAAAATCGGCTGGAAATGCACCAAATCGCGGCAATTAACATACGCAACGAGACCGTGAAACCGCTGGGCGATACTGTCCTGACCGATGAAGAAACCAAGTTGATCGCAGACTGGATGCGAGAGCGCAAAACCGTGCTAGAAGAGCGTGAAATCGATGACATTTTACGAACTATTGATCACCTCAATCTGACCGCGCAATGGGCGCAATCAAAAGCCAGCGATGCAGATCTAGAGCGAGTCACAGATCAGCTGTTATTGTCCATGCATGATCTGCGAACAATCCTGAGCCGCAAAAAAATCGAGCGGGCCACGAACAAGCCCTAAGGATTACGCCCAGCCAGACGGTGAAACCGCAGCCAAAGTAAGACCGCGGCCAGTCCGAGCCCAACGACCAGACCCATCCATATGCCGGCCTCTTGGAAGCCGAACCAAAAGCCCAAAACATAGCTGATCGGCAGGCCGATCAACCAATAGGATATCGCGGCGATCCACATGGGCACTTTGGTGTCTTGCAACCCGCGCAGCAGGCTCAGGGCCACAACCTGTGCGGCATCGACAAATTGAAACAATGCCGCGAGCATCAACAAGAGCGTGCCGATGCGTAGGATGTCAGCGGTCAAAGGATCCTGCGGGTCCAAAAACGCACGGATCAGAAGCTGCGGGCTCGTCAGGAAAAAGAATATGGCCACAATGGCCGCAACGCTCGACAAGCCCATTGTCACCCAGGCTGTGCGCCGGACCGCGGGCCAGTCCTGCCGAGCAAAGGCTTTGCCGGCGCGCCCAGTCCTGCCGAGCAAAGGCTTTGCCGGCGCGCACCGTGCCGGCTTGTGACAATCCCATATGCACCATGAAACTCAACGCCGCCAGCTGCAATACAATACCATGGGCCGCCAGCTCCAAATGTCCGAGCCAACCCATCATAAAGGCGGACGCGGCAAACAATCCACTTTCGGCAAGGGCCGTGGCTGAGATCGGCACCGCAAGCCGGGTGACGGCCAGGGCGGCGCTGCCATCAAATCGCCAGAAGCGGGCGAACATCTGTTGTTCGGGAAAATTGCGCTGGATGTAGATCACAAATCCGAGCAGAGCCAACGTTTGCGCCATGACCGACGCAATCGCTGCGCCCTGCAGCCCCAACTCCGGCAGCCCCCAATTGCCAAATATCAAGGCATAGTTGATCAGCGCATTGGCCACCAAAACAAAGAGGGACACCCAAAGCACGATCCCGGCATGTTCCAGCGCCGAAAGATAGCTGCGCAGCACCAACCCCCACAATGCGGGCCATAGGCCAAAACCCGCGATGCGGAGATAGTCCTGCGCGCCCTGTGCCACTGTGGGATCCTGACCCATCGCCTCAAGCAGAGGGCGGGCATGCCACATGGGCAAAAACAATAGAGCCGCGGCCAAAGTCGACACCCAAAGCCCCATGCGCGTGGCCCGCCTGGCCGATTGCGAATCCTCCTCCGCCATAGATTTGGCCACCATCGGCAAAATTGCGAAAGCAAAACCGGAGGTTGCGATGAAGGCGATGAACAAGACTTGGGCGCCCAAAGTCACCTGCGCCAGCGCCAGAACGGAATACCAGCCCAGCATCAACGTATCGGTTGTATGCACAGCAAATTGCGCCACTTGGCTGCCAACCAAAGGCAGTCCCAAGATCAACAAAGATCGCGCTTCCAATGTGATCGCAGAGGTTTTTTTCATATCTTTCTCTTAAGCAGAAGCCAGCGGTCTGACCAGTGGTGAAATCGGCAAGGAATATGGACCGCGCCGCGCGCCAGGTCTTTTCTTGCCCGGCAACTTCTGCCATGAATACCGCCAATCAAAGAAAGAGCAGCCCAATGGCAAGTGACCTATTATCTTCGGCCGCAAATACGGATTATGACGCCTCCTCCATTGAGGTGTTGGAAGGTCTCGAGCCGGTGCGCAAACGACCCGGCATGTATATCGGCGGCACCGATGAGCGGGCCTTGCACCATCTGGTGGCTGAGGTTTTGGACAACTCAATGGATGAGGCGGTGGCAGGCCATGCCAATCGCATCGAAGTTGAGCTGCACGCAGATTATTCCGTAACCATCCGCGACAATGGCCGCGGTATTCCTGTTGATCCCCATCCGAAATTTCCCGACAAATCCGCCCTTGAGGTTATCCTGTGCACCTTGCACGCCGGTGGCAAATTTTCTGGCAAAGCCTATCAAACCTCGGGCGGCCTGCATGGGGTTGGTGCCTCGGTGGTCAATGCGCTCTCCGATTCCATGGTTGTCGAAGTCGCCCGCAATCGGGAACTCTACGAGCAGCGCTTCGCCCGCGGCATCCCGCTGGGTCCCATTGCCAAGATCGGCGCCGCCCCCAATCGCCGCGGCACCTCGGTCACCTTTCATGCCGATGAACAGATCTTCGGCAAGCATCGATTCAAACCTGCGCGCCTCTTTGCCTCTATTCGATCCAAGGCCTATCTGTTTTCCGGCGTCGAAATTCGGTGGAAAACCGAGATTGATGATGACGAAACACCGCGTGAAGCGACGTTCCATTTTCCCGGTGGCCTGTCAGACTATCTCGTGGAGACCCTGGGCAAAGCCAGCACCTATGCCGAGGCCCCTTTCGCCGGCACCGTGGATTTTCAAGAGCGCTTCAATGTGCCCGGCAAGGTGGAATGGGCGGTCAATTGGACACCATCGCGTGATGGCTTCATCCAATCCTATTGTAACACCGTACCGACACCGGAAGGTGGCACCCATGAAAGCGGGTTCTGGGCCGCAATCTTAAAAGGCATCAAAGCCTATGGCGAGTTGGTCAATAACCGCAAAGCCAGCAACATCACCCGTGATGACCTCACAACAGGCGGTTGCGCGCTGGTCTCTTGTTTCATCAGCGAGCCGGAATTCGTCGGCCAAACCAAAGACCGTTTGGCCACTGTCGAAGCTCAACGATTGGTCGAAAACTCCGTCCGTGACCGGTTCGACAATTGGCTTGCGGCCGATACGAAGTCCGCCGGCGCAATCCTCGATTTCTTGGTCCTGCGCGCTGAGGAGCGCCTGCGGCGCCGGCAGGAAAAAGAAACGCAGCGCAAATCTGCCACTAAGAAACTGCGCCTGCCGGGAAAACTCACCGATTGCACCTCTAAAACCCGCGAGGGCACGGAATTATTTATCGTTGAAGGCGACAGCGCTGGCGGCTCAGGCAAAGGCGCGCGCAATCGCGTCAACCAAGCGCTTTTGCCCCTCAAGGGGAAAATCCTCAACGTCTTGGGCGCCGCATCAAATAAACTCGGCTCGAATGCTGAGATCAGCGACCTCTGCGAAGCGCTGGGCGTCGGGATTGGCACAAAATTCAATATTGATGATCTGCGCTATGAAAAAGTCATCATCATGACCGATGCCGATGTCGATGGAGCCCATATCGCCAGCCTTCTCATGACGTTCTTTTTCTCACAAATGCGGCCTTTGATTGATGCCGGTCATCTTTATCTGGCCTGCCCCCCGCTGTTTCGCCTAACGCAGGGGGCCAAGCGGGTGTATTGCCTGGATGAGGCAGAGAAAGATCTCTGGCTTGCCAAGGGATTGGGCGGTAAGGGCAAAATTGACGTCAGCCGTTTCAAAGGTCTGGGCGAAATGGATGCCAAGGATCTCAAAGAGACCACAATGGACCCGTCGACACGCAAATTGATTCGCGTCACCGTTGATGAGGACACGCCGGGCGAGACCGGAGATCTCATTGAACGTTTGATGGGCAAAAAGCCGGAAAAACGGTTTGAGTATATCCAAGCCAACGCCAAATTCGTTGAAGAGCTCGATCTATAGACCCCAGAAAGAGGACCGCAATCTATGCCAATCTATGCGATTACAATGCTTGCGGCGGGGATTGGGATACCGGTCTTGGCCGCGATGAATGCAGCCCTCGGCCGATCTCTTGGCGCGCCCATGCTCGCCGGGGTGGTGTTGATCGCTGTTGGCTTGCTCACCGCCAGTCTGGTGGCCATGACCCAAGGGCCCAGCGCTCTAGTCAAACTCGCAACGGCACCAAAACATCTGTTTTTTGCCGGAGTGTTGCTGGCGTTTTATGTGCTGTCCATAACCGCGATTGCGCCCAAGTTTGGCGTTGGAAATGCCATTTTCTTTGTGCTCATCGGCCAATTGATTTCCGCGGCCGTGATCGATCATTTCGGATTATTTGGCGCTCAGCAAATCCCTCTGACCTGGACCCGTCTCAGCGGATTACTTCTCATGGCCACCGGGGTCTTGCTGACGCAAAAGGCCTAAGCGACCAGTCTACTGCGGACCCTTTGCCAGCTCCGCAACCAGATCCCAGAGCGCATCAGGCACATCAACTTCCGCCATAGGGCTGCGGGCACTGCCGGGAAGCCGTGCGCCCTCCTGCGAAGCCACCGCATCTGCAAGCCGTGCCAAACGATCGGCAAACCCGTCATGATGGGTGCTCGGATCCAAAATAAGGTAAAACTGCCCCAATCCATGCGGCGGGCCGTCCGGCAATTTCAAGCCACCGACATCCAAGGAATTGACAGACCCTGTCATCCCCGCGGCGAGAAGCTCGGCCAATATGCCAAAACCCCAGCCTTTATAGCCGCCGGCTGAGACCAAAGCTCCGCCCAGTGCTGCCTCTGGATTCGTCGTCGGCACACCCTGCGCATCCACAGCCCAGCCTAAAGGAATTTCCTCCCCGGCGGCCTTTGCCATGGTGATCTTGCCCAGCGCCACGGCAGAGGTGGAAAAGTCAAAATGCACCGCGAGGCCACCGGCACCATCTGGAACCGACATGGCAATGGGATTGGTGCCAATCACCTTTTGGTTGCCCCCCGGAGGCGCCACAACTGGGCTGGCGTTGGTAAAACCAATCGCCATCAAACCCTCAGCGGCCAATTGCGCGGTGAAATATCCCAAAGATGTGCAGGTGTGCGCATGAGCCACCGCGAGCGAGGCCGTGCCATTCTCCCGCGCGGCGGCCACCGCCATGGGCAAAGCGGCCTCAAAAGCCGGCTGCGCAAAGCCATAGCCCGCGTCCGATAGGATCGAGCCCGGCCGGGAGGCCGTCACCTTTGGATCCACCGAACCGCTCACCCGGCCTGTGGCCAATTGGCGGCAATAGCTCTCGAGATAATAGAGCCCGCAAATCACATTGCCATGCGCCTCCGCATCGGCAACGGCCCGCGCCACAGAGGTGGCTATCCAGTCTTTTGCGCCAAAAGCTTCAAGCGCCAATTTACTGGCAGTTTCAATTTCCAAGACAGAGCAGCGCGGCATAGCATTTCCAATTCAAACAGGTCTAAAGGTCATCATTTTGGAGAAAAAATCAGGCTTTTCCAGGTTAAGCAACACAATATTCAGACAATCTGTCCCTTGCTCAACCGCACTTGCCGGTCCATCCGGGCAGCCAACTCCATATTATGCGTGGCAATCAACGCCGCCATGCCCGTGCTGCGCACGAGGCCCATCAAGACATCAAACACGTGATCAGAGGTTTCAGGGTCGAGGTTCCCAGTCGGCTCATCGGCCAACAGAAGTTTTGGTTCATTGGCCAGTGCACGGCAAAAGGCGACCCTTTGTTGCTCCCCGCCGGACAATTCACTCGGTCTGTGATCGGCACGCTCTGCCAAACCCGTTTGATCCAAAAGCTCCAGCGCCCGTTTGCGGGCAGAACCGACCGCCTTGCCCGCCGCCTGCTGCGGCAGCATGATATTTTCAGCCGCCGTGAATTCTGGGAGCAGATGATGAAATTGATAGACAAAACCAATTTCCATCCGTCGCAAATCCGTGCGCAGCCGATCATCGGCGCGTGACATGTCGCGCCCCGCAATCTGCAACTGACCACTGTCGGCGGTGTCCAGCAGGCCGGCAATATGCAGCAATGTGGACTTTCCCGAACCAGATGGCGCCACCAGCGAGGTCACTTGCCCAGCCATCAGCGTCAAATCACAGCTCTGCAGCACCCTCACCTCATTGGCCTGGCCCGGATTGTAGGATTTACAGATCCCCGTCAGCGACAACACCGGCTCATTCATTGCGCAATGCCTCCACCGGATTCATCCTGGCCGCCCGTCTTGCGGGGAAAATGGTGATAAAAAAGGACAAAAACAGTGAAATCCCCACGGCTTTGAGCACATCCACACCGCGCAGCTCTGAGGGCAGATGGTAGATGCCCCGGATCGAGGGATCCCAGACTTGCCCACCAGATAGGTAATTCACCAGACTAAAAATCGCATCAATGTTGACCACAAAGACCACGCCAAGAATCACGCCCAGAAGCGTACCGACCAAGCCAATCCCCGCGCCGCACAAGAAGAACACCCGCAACACCGTGCCTTCGCTGAGGCCAATGGTTCGCAGAATGCCGATATCGCGGCCCTTGTTTTTCACCAGCATGATGAGGCCCGAGATGATATTCATAGTGGACAGTAAGATCAGCACAATCATGATGACCAACATCACATTGTCTTCAACCGCCAAGGCCCGCAGAAATCCGCCCGCGTAATCGCGCCATGTTTCCACCACAGCCGACTCGCCCGCCGCTTCACGCAGCTTGCGCGCCATGACCTCCGCTTGCTCTGGCGCATCAACAAAAACCTCAATCTGATCGGCAAAGCCTTCTTTGTTGAAAAAACTCTGCGCTTCCTCGAAGGGTAGATAAAGGCGTGTTTGATCAATGTTATAATGCCCCGCGGTGAATATGTAAGAGACCGTATAAGACTTGACCCGCGGGCTTGTGCCAAAGGCCGTCCGCACGCCATTAGGTGAGATCAGTTTGATCCGATCTCCAATCGCCAAGCGCAGCGCCTTGGCCACACCAGAACCAATCGCCACCCCTTGAGAAAAATCATCAATATCTCCTTGGCTCCTCTCGGAGCCCGCCACGTTGGGGATGGTTTTTAAATTCTCAAGCGTGATGCCAAAAACAATCACCCCGTGATTTTGATCGTTTGCCGTGCCCATGACCTGCCCGCGTATCAGCGGCGCTGCACGCGTGACCCCTGGCACCGCCTGCACTTGGGCTGTCAAGGCCTCGAAGGCTTCGATCCGATAGTCGAAACTACCACTGGGGCCATCGAAACGCTGTTCATAGACCGTCACATGGGCATTGGCGCCCAAAATTGCATCAACAAATTCCGTGCGAAAGCCGCTGCGCACAGCCAGCACAATAATCAAAGCGGCCACAGCAAGGGCGATGCCAATCAAGCTGATCCAGGTCATCGCGCTGACGCCACCCTCGGCGCGTTTGGCCCTAAGATAGCGCCAAGCAATCAGAAATTCAAAAGCGGCAAAGGGCGCAGCGCGGGTCATAGGCGCCTCGCAGTGGCTGGCCTCTGGGCCTTCATCCATTCCTCTTGCCTCATGGGCTATGCCGCTTTCTGCGCCTCATGCGCGCTTGAATTCAATTATATTGCGCAATGACTTTGGCGATCGCGGCTTGAGGCGTCAATTCTTCACTCTCGCCAGTTTTACGGCAGGTCAGTTCAACCACACCGTTTTTCAAGCCCCTTGGTCCAACCGTTAAGCGCCAAGGCAAGCCGATAAGATCCATCGTGGCAAATTTGCCGCCGGCGCGCTCGTTGCGGTCGTCATACAGCGGCTCAAGTCCCGCTTTGGTCAATTGGTGGTAAAGATCCTCACAGGCGGCATCCGCCTCTGCATCACCTTGCTTGAGATTCACAATTCCGCAATGAAATGGGGTGACACCTTCTGGCCAAATGATGCCTTTGTCGTCATGGCTGGCCTCAATAATGGCCCCAACAAGCCGGCTCACGCCGATGCCATGGCTGCCCATATGCACAGGCACCTGTTTACCATCACCGTCCTGGACCGTGGCCCCCATAGCTTCGGAATATTTTGTGCCAAAGTAAAAAATCTGCCCCACTTCAATCCCGCGCGCCACTTTTCGGCGCTCTTGCGGCACCTCGGCGAAAAGCGCCTCATCATGGGTTTCATCGGTGCGGGCGTATTTGGTCGTAAACTCTTCCATGATCGACTGACATTGCGCTTTGTCATCATAATTGATGTCACGATCACCAAAGGTCAGATCTGTCACTGCGCTGTCGTAGAACACTTCGCTCTCGCCTGTCTCGGCCAGAACCAAAAATTCATGGGTATCATCGCCACCGATCGGGCCGCTGTCCGCCCGCATGGGGATGGCTTGTAGGCCCATGCGCTCATATGTGCGCAGATAGCTGACCAAATGGCGGTTATAGGCGTGCATCGCATCTTCTTTGGTCAGGTCGAAATTATACCCGTCTTTCATATAGAATTCGCGGCCCCGCATCACACCAAACCGTGGGCGCCGCTCATCGCGGAACTTCCACTGGATTTGATACATGGTCAGGGGCATATCCTTATAGGACGTGACGTGACCACGGAAAATATCTGTGATCAGCTCTTCTGCGGTGGGGGTGAAAAGCATATCGCGGCCGTGACGATCTTTGATGCGCAGCATCTCCTCGCCGTAATCGTCATAGCGCCCTGATTCTCGCCAAAGATCTGCCGATTGAATGGTTGGCATCAACATCGCCAAATGCCCGGCTTTCGCCTGCTCTTCATGCACGATGTTTTCAATATTTTTGAGCACCTTTAATCCAAGCGGCAACCAAGAATATATGCCCGCGGCAGATTGCTTGATCATCCCAGCACGCAGCATCAAGCGATGCGAGACAATCTGCGCCTCGGCGGGGTTTTCTTTCAGGACGGGCAAAAAGTAGCGACTTAGGCGCATCGAACACTCCAATTGATTTCAGGGGCCAGTTTAATGCCCCCCCGCGAGCGTCACAAGCGAAAGCGGTCGAAACTGCGTCATAGCCGCGATATTTCCCTTCCCCCTCTTGCAAGCTGGGCTACAATACGCAAGTTGAACGACAAAGGGAGATTGATCATGGCCTTACCAGTGTCTTTACAGCTGCGCTATTGGGGAGTTGCCGCCGCCGTTTTGGGCCTGGTGCTTTGGTTTTTGGGCGACACATTGCTGCCCTTCATTTTGGGCGGGGCCATTGCTTACCTGCTCGACCCGATTGCCGACCGGATGGAGCGCTGGGGGCTGTCGCGCCTGCTTGCCACAAGTGTGATCACCTTGGCGGCGGTTTTCGTATTTGTCGTAGCCATGCTGCTGATCGTGCCATTGCTCGTGCAGCAAGCGATTTCCTTGTTCAATACGGCGCCTCAGATTGCCGCCGATCTCTGGACATTTCTGACAACCCGCTTCCCGGATCTTCTCGATAACAACAGCACGATTAGGCAGTCCCTGACAGGGCTGGGCGAGACCATACAGGCGCGCGGTGGCGCTTTGGTTAATGGTCTGGCCTCCTCGCTCAATTCCATCGTCAATATTGTGGTCTTGATCGTGGTCGTGCCCGTTGTCGCGTTTTATCTATTGCTCGATTGGGACAATTTGGTGGCAAAAATTGACGAGTTGATCCCGCGCGACCACCTTGAGAACGTGCGCAGATTGGGCCGCGAGATTGACGCTACCCTCGCCTCCTTCATCCGCGGACGGGCCACGAGATTGATGCCACCCTCGCCTCCTTCATCCGCGGACAAGGCACGGTGTGCTTTATCCAAGGGCTTTACTACGGCATTGCCTTAATGCTGGCCGGGTTGAACTATGGCATCGTTGTCGGCTTTGTGGCCGGGTTGATCTCTTTCATCCCCTATGTCGGCGCCTTGGTGGGCGGTGGTCTGGCGCTGGGTTTGGCGCTGTTCCAGTTTTGGGGAGATTGGATGTCCATTGGTGTGATTGCCATTATTTTCATGCTCGGGCAGGTTTTAGAAGGCAATGTGCTGACGCCAAAACTCGTGGGAAACTCCGTCGGATTGCATCCGGTCTGGCTGATCTTTGCCCTTTCCGTTTTCGGCAGCATATTTGGCTTTGTCGGCATGTTGGTCGCCGTGCCGGTCGCGGCTATGATCGGCGTTGTCGCACGGTTTTTGATGCAACAATATAAAGCGGGGCTATTGTACCGCGGGTTAAGCCATTCGGAGCCCAAAGATGAGTGAGCAACTCAGCTTCAGACTGCCAATCAAAGTGGCACGAGAGCGCGATGCGTTTTTCGTATCAGAAGCCAATCAACAGGCAGTTGCGCAGCTGGAAAACGCCGCCAGTTGGCCGCAAGGCAAGTTGATCCTCTTGGGCCCCAAAGCCTGTGGCAAAACGCATCTTTTGGAAATTTGGGCCACCGAACAGAACGCCCAGAAAATTGATCCCCTGCGAGAATTTGCGCCGCCAGAGGCCGGGGCGCGGGTTGTGGTAGACAACCTTGAGCAGGTGGCAGGCATTTTGCCTGCTGAAACCCGTTTGTTTCATCTGCACAACCAGCTGCAATCAAGCGGCGGGCTGCTGCTTATGGCCTCCAACATCGCCATGCGACAAGCCGGGTTCCAGTTGCCCGACCTGCTTAGTCGGCTCGAAGGCACAAGTTGCGCCAAAATTGACCGCCCCGATGACGCCTTGCTGCACGCGGTCTTGCTCAAATCCTTCATGGATCGTCAGCTCTCCCCAACCCCAGCCGTCTTGGCATATATCTTAAAAAACATGGATCGCAGTTTTGATGCGGCCAGTGATATTGTCGCTGAATTGGACCGTCAGAGCATGTCCACCAAGCGCCCGATCACCCGCGCTATGGCCGCGACGGTTATGGCCTAGGGCGCCCCCTTACAATTTGCATTCAAGAGGTATAAATTACCGCCTTGGATATAGGATAAACCATGACGCACCCCGCTGACTTTCTGCACAGTGATTTCCCCGCAGCGCAAAGTTGTGGGCTTGATATCACCGGGCCAGATCGATTTTTGAACCGAGAGCTGTCATGGCTGGCGTTTAACTGGCGCGTTTTAGAGGAGGTGGATAACCTCAATGTGCCTTTGCTCGAACGCCTGCGCTTCTTGTCAATTTCCGCCACCAATTTGGACGAATTTTATTCTGTGCGCGTCGCCGGTCTGCGCGAATTGGCCCGCGCGGGCAGCATCACGCCCGGTATAGACGGGCGCAGCATCCCTGAGCAATTGGAGCTCATCGACAGCGAAGCGCGCGATTTGATGAGCCAACAGCAATCGGTTCTTGCCAATCTGCGCAAAGAAATGGCGGAGCAGGATATTCAAATTCTGACCGCAGCGGAGGCGAAAGAGGATCACGCCTATCTGCTGCAATATTTCCTGTCCCATGTCTTTCCCGTGGTCTCGCCTCTGGCGATTGATCCGGCCCATCCCTTTCCGTTCATCCCCAATGCTGGCTTTGCCCTCGCGCTGCAGCTTGAGCGCAAGACGGACAAGCGCAGCCTGCGCGCCTTGGTGCCCATACCGCAGCAAATTAGCCGCTTTGTGGTGCTTCCCGGGAATGGTTATCGATACCTTCCGCTCGAAGAGCTGATCTTGATGCATTTGGAGCAATTGTTCCCAGGCTATGCGCTCAAAGGTCATTGCAGTTTCTCCGTCCTGCGCGACAGCGATTTGGAAGTCGAAGATGAGGCCGAAGATTTGGTGCGCGAATTTGAGGTTGCCCTCAAACGCAGGCGGCGCGGCGAAGTCATTCGCCTAAAAATAAGTGCAAATGCCCCCAAAGCTTTGCGCGATGACATTATGGTCGAGTTCTCCGTCACCAATACCGAGGTGATCGAAGTGGATGGCATGTTGGGTCTTCCCGATCTGAAAGAATTGGTCATTGAAGACCGGCCCAACCTCCTGTGGCCCAATTTCACACCGCGCGTGCCCGAGCGGGTCACCGATCATGACGGCGATATGTTCGCCGCAATTCGCAACAAAGATATGCTGCTGCAGCACCCCTATGAGACTTTTGATATGGTCGTGCGCTTGTTGCAACAAGCCGCGCGAGATCCCAATGTCTTGGCCATTAAGCAAACACTTTACCGCACATCAAAACGCTCCCCCATCGTGGAGGCTTTGTGCGAAGCGGCAGAAGATGGGAAATCCGTAACCGCATTGGTCGAGCTGAAAGCCCGCTTTGATGAGGCCGCCAATATTCGTCAATCCCGCCGCTTGGAGCGCGCCGGAGCCCATGTGGTCTATGGCTTTATGAACCTTAAAACCCATGCGAAAATCAGCACCATCGTGCGGCAAGAAGGTGATCGTTTGGTCACCTATACCCATTATGGCACCGGCAATTATCACCCGATCACCGCAAGGATTTACACCGATGTGAGCCTGTTCACCTGCGATGCGGCTTTGGGGCGAGATGCCACAAAAGTGTTCAACTATCTGTCAGGATATGCACAGCCCGAAACTCTTGAAAATATCTCCATTTCGCCACTGACTTTGAAAACCACCCTTCTGCAAGGCATCGCAGCTGAGGCCGAACACGCCAAGGCTGGCAAGCCTGCGGCTATTTGGGTCAAGTTAAATTCCCTGATTGATGCAGAAGTGATCGACGCACTCTATGCCGCGGGGCAGGCGGGGGTGAAAATCAGCCTCGTCATTCGCGGGATTTGTGGCTTGCGACCGGGGGTGGCTGGGCTTTCTGAGAATATCCGCGTGAAATCCGTGATTGGGCGGTTCTTAGAGCATTCCCGCATCGTTTGCTTTGCCAATGGCCATGATCTGAACAGCCCCAAGGCGCGGGTTTATATCTCCTCTGCCGATTGGATGGATCGCAACTTACACCGCCGGGTTGAAACATTGGTTGAAATTCACAATGAAACCGTCAAGGCGCAGATTGTCAGCCAGATCATGGCGGCCAATCTGGCCGATGTTGCCCAATCCTGGGTGATGCAACCCAATGGCAGCTATGCAAGAGCCACTTGGCCAGATGGCAGCTTCGCCTTCAGTTGCCACCGGTTTTTCATGGAGAACCCCTCGCTCTCGGGACGTGGCAGTGCCGGGGCGCAGGATGTGCCGCAGCTCACCCATACCGATGATTCCTAACCACTCTTTGAAGTCTCGGTCGAATCGCCTAGGCTGAGTGAAAGACAATTGCGGAAACCCGCAGGAGCCCAGATGGACGACTTGGTAAAACCCTCTGAAAAATGGGACCCGTTTGAGCGGCCTTTATTTGATAACCCCAAGGCCCGCGATCTGTCACGCGTCGGGGTGGTTGATATTGGCTCGAACTCCGTACGCTTAGTGGTTTTTGACGGCGCCGCCCGATCTCCGGCCTATTTTTTCAATGAAAAAGTCATGTGCGCACTTGGTGCAGGCTTGGCCGAAAGTGGCAAGCTCAATCCCGATGGGCGCTTGCGCGCCCTCTCTGCCTTACGACGATTTTGCACCATTGCCAAAGGCATCGGCCTGCCCAGCCTGACCGCTGTCGCCACCGCCGCCGTGCGTGAGGCCAGCGATGGCAACGACTTCATCGCGCAGGTCCAAAGCGAAACGGGGTTGAAAATCCACGTCATCGATGGCGAGGAAGAAGCCCGACTGGCGGCGCAGGGTGTCTTGCTTGGCTGGCCCGGCTCTTATGGCCTTGTCTGCGATATTGGCGGTGGTTCGATGGAATTGGCAGAGATTGCCAATGGGCAAGTGGGCCAAAGAGTGACCTCTCCACTTGGGCCATTGAAGCTGATCAATGTCCCGGGCGGTAAAAAGGGACGTAAAGCGGTGATCGCAGAGACATTAGATCATCTGCGCGATCAAATGGGACCACAATCTGATCGGCTCTTTTTGGTTGGGGGATCTTGGCGGGCCTTGGCGCGTATTGATATGCACAGGCGCGGATACCCGCTGCATGTGATGCACGAATATCAAATGACGGCCCGCGATGTGAAGGCCACTTTGCGCTATATCGAAGACTGTGATCTCGAAGCGCTGCGCCAGACCATCCGCGTGACACAAAGCCGAATGGCACTTGTGCCAATCGCGGCAGAAATTCTTAAAGGCCTCCTCAAACGGTTCAAGCCCCATGACTCCTCAAACGGTTCAAGCCCCATGACATCGCCATCTCAAGCTATGGGATTAGAGAGGGGCTTCTTTATGAACAGATGCCGCAAGCCATGCGCGACCGCGACCCTTTGATCGAAAGCTGCCATTTCGCCGAGCGCAAGGATGCGCGGCTTCCGGGCTTTGGTATGCGGCTGCACAAGTTCATCTCCCCGCTCTTTTCCAAGATGTCCCCCAGTCGCGCGCGGCTGGTGCGCGCGGCGTGTTTGCTGCATGATGTAAGCTGGCGCGCCCATCCTGATTTCCGGGCGGAGGTTTGCTTCGAATATGCCACCCGTGCCAATTTGGGCGGGCTGAGCCATGAGGAGCGAATTTTTCTGGGCTTGGCATTGCTGCATCGCTACCGAAACAGCCGCGCAGGCACCCGGTTTGAAGAGCTTTTGACGCTTCTGGATGAGCCCAACCAAAAACAGGCTGAGATCTTAGGCAAAGCCATGCGCCTTGGCGCGATGCTCTGGGCCGATCCCGACGATGAGACCGCCCAGCTCCACTGGTCCGCAAAGACAAAAACACTGTCGCTCACGCTCACGGCAGAGGCCTCGCCTCTGTTTGGGGAGGTGGCCGAAGCCCGGCTCAATTCTTTGGCCGCATCCCTGGATGCAAAGCTCCGCACCGATATGCGATTGACTTAGAACCTGTCTCACGCCCAGGGCTGCGCGATGGCTAGGCCTGGACCTTTGCCAATTCTTCCCACGCCTTATTGATCGCCACCAGACGTGCTTCGGCCAATTTTACAGCCTCGCGCGGAACGCCGCGCGCCACCAGCTGATCGGGGTGATTCTTTTTCACGAGTGCCCGCCATGCCAAACGTATTTCTTCAAAGCTTGCGCCCGGCGAGACGCCCAAAACATCAAAAGGATCGGCGGTCGCGCCCTTGACGTAACGGGCTTTGATCACGCGAAAGCCCCGTGCAGACAGGCCGAAAATATCGGAAACTCGGCTCAAGAACGCATCCTCTTGCGCATGATAAGATCCATCTGCGGTGGCTATGTGAAACAATCCCTCAAGCAAGTCTTCCAGGATATCCATCCTTGCACCGAACATAGATTTGATTTGCCGAGCATAGGTTTCAAATCCGGCCACATCCTGACGCGCGAGGTTAAACACTTTGGCCGCACTGCTCTCTTCTGAGGTGGGAATATAAAAAACTTCCCGAAACGCCAGCACCTCCGCACGGGTGACGCTGCCATCGGCTTTGGCCATCTTTGCGCTCAATGCGATCACAGCGATGGTAAACCCGACGGATTTCTCCGGCGGGCTGCGCAGCTTCTCGAAAACTGCTGAAAGCCCTTCGCCCTTGGCAAGGGCGGAAAGCGCAGCGGTGATGCGGGTCCAAATAGACATGGGTGGCATCTTAGGCCCTGTGCGCACAAGACGAAAGGGCAAAGCCTCTACTTGAGCGTCACCAAACCGTGATCCGTTTGAATTTCAGCGGAAATCTGCGCAGGGCCGGTTGAAAAGCAAATGCGTTCATCACCGATAAGCTCTGCCAAAAGCGCCTGCATTTGGTCGGCTTGCGGGTGTTGAACTTGCAAAGAGATCAGACGACAGCCGCTGTCGGGCAAATTCTGGCAAGGATGGGCAGGCGGTTGCCACTCAATCAACGCCGGCCCGTAGCCACCAAATGGCAAGTCTCCCGTATCTGAGACGGAAATATCCCAAGTATAGGCGCCACGCTCAAGCCGCACCGGCGTTCCAAACTCTGGGCTAAGCCGGGCGAGGCTCTCTTGGATATTGTCGGTTGCCAAAATCCAACTGGCAATGCGCGGCGGACCAGAAAAGCGGTCCAAACCGAACCACCGCGGATAGGGCAAAGAGGGTGCCTCCGGATCAATCGCGATGGATTCCAGATAGCAGGCCTCACCCATGCCCCAAAGATGGTTATGCGTTGAGAAATGTGGATGCTGGCCGGCCGCAAGTGGCGCAACCTGCAAGAAATTTTGAACAAAATCCGTTGCGGCTTGCCGGGTTTCCCCCGCCACTGCAATGTGATCCAATCTTAACATACCATCCCCCTCTGCCGCGCTTTAGCTGCGCGCCTTTCGGATCAAATCCAAAACATTCTGTGCCGCATCGGGGATATTTGTGCCCGGACCAAAGATCGCCGCTACGCCAGCGGCTTTGAGGAAATCATAGTCTTGCTGAGGAATAACCCCGCCACAGACCACGATAATCTCCTGCGCATCTGCGGCCTTCAATGCCTCCACCAATTTGGGCGCCAAGGTTTTGTGACCTGCCGCTTGGCTGGAAATACCGACCACATGCACGTCATTGTCCACCGCGTCCTGCGCCGCCTCCTCAGGGGTTTGGAACAGGGGTCCGACGTCCACATCAAAACCAATGTCGGCAAAGGCCGTGGCAATCACTTTGGCGCCCCGATCATGGCCATCTTGCCCCATTTTCACCACAAGCATCCTGGGCCTGCGTCCCTCTTCTTTGGCGAATTCTTCCACAGATCTCTGAATTGCTTCAAAGTTTTCGTCGCCCTCATAGGCAGATCCATACACGCCAGCCAATGTCTTCACCTCCGCGCGATGTCGGCCAAATGTGCCCTCCATCGCCAATGAAATTTCCCCCACCGTCGCCCGATGACGCGCCGCTTCAACAGCCGCTTCTAATAGATTGCCCCCTTCAACGCAGCGCCGTCCAAGCTCAAGAAGGGCCGCATCACAGGCCGTTTGATCACGGCTCGCGCGGATGGATTGGAGTTTCGCGACCTGGGCCTCGCGCACCTGATTGTTATCAATATCGCGCACCTCAATGTCGGGTTGTTTGTCCGAGGTATATTTGTTGACCCCAACAATCACCTCTTCCCCGCGATCAATCATCGCCTGACGCCGCGCCGCACTTTCTTCAATTTTAAGCTTGGGCAGGCCGCTGGCCACGGCTTTGGTCATGCCGCCCATCTCCTCAACCTCTTCGATCAGCGCCCAGGCCTCATCAATAAGATCAGCAGTGAGTTTTTCCACATAGTAAGAGCCCGCCAGCGGATCAACCACATTGGTCACCCCAGTTTCTTCTTGCAAAATGAGCTGTGTGTTGCGCGCAATGCGTGCCGAGGTTTCCGTTGGCAGGGCAATGGCCTCATCAAAACTATTGGTATGCAGCGATTGCGTGCCGCCCAAAACCGCGGACATCGCTTCAAAAGCCGTGCGCACGATGTTGTTATAGGGATCTTGCTCTTGCAGACTCACACCGGAGGTTTGGCAATGGGTCCGCAGCATGCTGGATTTGGGATTTTTCGGGTCAAATTCCGCCATAACCCGGTGCCACAAAACCCTTGCAGCCCGCAATTTCGCCGCTTCCATAAAGAAATTCATACCAATGGCAAAGAAAAACGACAGACGCCCGGCAAAGGCATCCACATCCATCCCCCGCGCAATCGCCGTGCGCACATATTCGCGCCCATCTGCAATGGTATAGGCCAATTCCTGCACCAAATTCGCACCGGCCTCTTGCATGTGATAGCCGCTGATCGAAATGGAGTTGAACTTCGGCATATCACGGGCGGTAAATTCGATAATATCGGCCACAATACGCATGGAGGCCTCAGGTGGGTAAATATAAGTATTGCGCACCATGAATTCTTTGAGAATGTCATTTTGGATTGTGCCCGAGAGGGCCGCGCGGCTGACGCCTTGCTCTTCACCGGCCACGATGAAGGAGGCCAAAACAGGGATCACCGCGCCATTCATCGTCATGGAGACAGAAATCTTATCCAGCGGGATGCCATCAAAGAGGATTTTCATATCCTCTACACTGTCAATCGCCACCCCAGCTTTGCCAACATCGCCGACAACGCGCGGATGATCGCTGTCATAGCCCCGATGCGTGGCCAAATCGAAGGCCACTGATACCCCCTGTTGCCCGGCTGCGAGCCCTTGGCGGTAAAAGGCATTGGACTCTTCGGCTGTGGAAAATCCAGCGTATTGCCGAATGGTCCAGGGCCGGCCGGAATACATGGTGGCTTTGACACCGCGCGTATAGGGTTCTTGCCCCGGCACGCTGCCCATATGCGCCAATCCTGTCGCATCTTCAGCCGTATAAAGCGGCTGCACCTTGATGCCTTCGAGCGTATCCCAAGTTAAAGACTCCAATGGCTTGCCGCGCAGCTCTTTGCCAGCCATTTCGCTCCAAGATGTCTTATCTGTCATTATCCGCGCTCCTTGTCCCGCGGGCCGATGCCCGGGTATTTTTCGTTCAACCCCTTCGCTTGCAATTGCAAAGGCCCTATATAGAACCATGAAGGAGATATTATGTTTAAAAGAGTGTTCCACTTGTGGCTCGGGCTTCTGGCCATCGCGCCACCGGTCTTGGCCGGGGAGACCTTAGACATTTGGCGCTCCGATCCGACCCATATTTTCGACGCCAAAGAGGTTGAGCTGTCAGATGTCATCTGGGCGGCGCGGCCCTGGGTTGTGTTCGCCGATAGCCCGCTGGACCCTACTTTCACCCAGCAAATGGCGCTTTTGCAGGCTGAAATTGCTGTGTTGCAGGAACGAGACGTCATGATTGTGGTCGATACCGATCCCAAAGCCCAGTCCAACCTGCGCAAAACATTGCACCCCAAAGGCTTCAATTGGGTTTTGATCGGCAAGGATGGTAAAATCAAACTGCGCAAACCCTTTGCTTGGGACATGCGTGAATTGAGCCGGGTGATCGACAAAATGCCCATCCGACAGCGCGAGATGAGCAAGCCCTGAAGGCCGCCGCGAAGAATGGAACGGCCCAAGGGTCGCCCCACCTTCGGGTCTGAGCCGTTCAGGCTCACTCAAACTCCATGATGATCGCATCCACGGCCAGACTGTCGCCCGGCGCCGCATGGATCTTGCTGACAATAGCTTTCTTCTCGGCCCGCAGGATATTTTCCATTTTCATCGCCTCAACTGTGCAAAGCGTCTGGCCCTCTTGCACTTCATCGCCCACAGCCACATCGACTTTGACGATCAAGCCCGGCATGGGGCAGAGCAAGAGTTTCGAAGTATCCGGCGCGACTTTCTCGATCATCAATTTGGCCAGCTCAGCCTGACGCGGGCTGCGCACAGTCACGCGCATATCAGCCCCGCGGAAGCGGATACGGAAGCCGCTTGTGCATTTCTCAACCTTTAACGCGATATCGATACCATCCACATTCATCAAAGCCAGTGGCTTGCCCGGTGTCCAATCACTGGCCACCCTATGGCTGCCGCTTTCAAAATGTACGGTGGATCCATTGGGATCGGCTGCAATTGTCACGGGGAACTCATGGCCCTGAATGCCAACAACCCAATCGTCGCGCACGCGGCGCTCGTGATTGTCCATGCGCCCAGAAACTTTTGTGCGACGAATTTCGCCCAAACGATACATTGCCGCCGCGCAGGCGCCGACAATTTTCAGCGTCTCTTGTGGCAGATCAACCCCATGAAACCCGTCTGGATATTCCTCCTCGATAAAGGCAGTGGTGATATTGCCGGCGCAAAATTTCGGGTGATCCATGACCGCAGAGAGGAATGGAATGTTGTGACCAATACCCTCGACCTCAAAGGCATCCAGCGCATTGCGCATCTGCGCAATGGCCGCGGGACGATCTGGCGCCCAGGTGCAAAGCTTGGCAATCATCGGATCATAGAACATGGAAATTTCTCCACCTTCATAAACACCGGTATCATTGCGTACGGCCGCGGTCGCGCTGCGGCTTTCAGCGGGCGGACGATACCGTGTCAAACGGCCAATTGAGGGCAAAAACCCCCGATAAGGGTCTTCCGCATAGAGGCGGCTTTCCATGGCCCAGCCATTAATTTTCACGTCCTCTTGGGTAATGGACAGCGCCTCGCCATTGGCAACGCGGATCATCTGCTCCACCAGATCCACCCCAGTGATCAACTCCGTCACCGGATGTTCGACCTGCAAGCGCGTGTTCATTTCGAGAAAGTAGAAATTCTGTGCGCTGTCGACGATAAATTCCACCGTACCGGCGCTGGTGTAGCCCACCGCTTGGGCCAATGCACAAGATTGCGCGCCCATGGCCTTGCGCACCTCCGGCGTCAAGAAGGGGCTCGGGGCCTCTTCAATCACTTTTTGGTTGCGGCGCTGGATGGAACATTCGCGCTCATTGAGATAGATGCAATTGCCATGGCTATCCGCCAGAACTTGGATTTCGATATGCCGGGGCTGCGTGACGAATTTTTCGATGAAAATCCGGTCATCTCCAAAGCTGCTGGCCGCTTCATTCTTGGACGATTGGAAGCCCTCGCGCGCCTCTGCATCGTTCCATGCGATGCGCATACCCTTGCCACCCCCACCAGCGCTGGCCTTGAGCATCACCGGATATCCAACCTCTTGTGCGATTTTCACCGCTTCATCTGCATCAGCAATCAGACCCATATAGCCCGGAACCGTGCTCACACCGGCCTCTTTGGCCAATTTTTTTGAGGTGATCTTATCTCCCATGCTTTCAATCGCAGAGGCCGGCGGGCCGATGAAAGCCACACCTTCAGCCTCCAAGGCCTCAGCAAACAGGCGATTTTCTGACAAGAACCCATAACCGGGATGCACAGCTTGCGCCCCGGTTTGCCGGATCGCATCCATGACTTTTTCAATCACGATGTAAGACTGATTCGCCGGCGAAGGACCGATATGCACCGCCTCATCCGCCATTTTCACATGCAACGCCTGGGCATCCGCATCGGAATAAATCGCCACGGTTTTGATCCCCATCGCCTTGGCTGTTTTTATCACACGACAGGCAATCTCGCCCCGGTTGGCAATTAAAATCTTATCAAACATTGAGGAATCCTTCTCGGCGCGCGCAGCTCGAGGCAAAGGAGCTGTGCGAAAAAAAGAACCGGCACTGGCCAAAGCCAGAACCGGTTAAGGAAAGAAAGGGTCGATATGTTTTCAAAACCAATGCAAAGAATTTTGAAACTCCAACACCTAGATTATGACAAGCGCAGCAGGATAGGCCAAGGGAAGACCCGGCTGCTCCCAAGCACTGGGCACAAAGCCGCGCAAAACACCCTATGAGACCCGGCAAATTCACGCCGACCACCCTTCGACAAAGATTTGTGGAAAGCTCGCTTGCGCTTTTTTCAGATCCACACGCAGCAAAGCCACATAGGATTCGGGATCGAAATCATCCTGTGCGGGGACGACTTCGCGTTCAAACAACCAAGACAGGCGGCCCCCATCAAGGTTGCCGCGCTCAAATGGCTCTTCACCAAAATATTCAATCAAAGCGTGCAGAAACGCCTCATCCGCCCGGCGATCTGGGGGACGACGATCTGCATAGCGCTCGCGCCTGATAATTTTTGTCGCCCCATTCTTACTCGCGCGCCGAATGGTAAATTGCGCATCCGTACCGGGAAGACGGCCGGGGAACCCACGGTGTTTTTCCATTATTGGCTCTCTTCGACCTTAGAGTGGAATGTTGTCATGTTTTTTCCATGGGTTTTTCAGGGATTTTCCCCGCAAACTGGCAAATGCCCGGCACACCCGGCGACGCGTGGAAGCTGGCATGATCACCTCGTCGATGAACCCTTTTTCAGCCGCAACGAAAGGATTGGCGAAACGTTCTTCATAGTCTTTCGTATGCTGGGCAATCTTCTCAGCATCCCCCAGATCAGCACGATGGATGATCTCGGTTGCCCCTTTGGCGCCCATCACCGCAATCTCGGCTGTGGGCCAAGCGTAGTTGAAATCACCGCGCAGATGTTTGGAGGCCATCACATCATAGGCGCCGCCATAGGCTTTGCGCGTAATGACCGTCACCTTGGGCACCGTGGCCTCACCATAGGCAAACAAGAGTTTGGCTCCGTGCTTGATCACGCCACCATATTCCTGCCCTGTTCCGGGAAGAAAGCCGGGCACGTCCACGAGCGTGAGGATTGGGATTTCAAAGGCATCACAGAACCGGACAAAACGCGCGGCCTTGCGGCTGGCGTCAATATCCAAACAGCCGGCCAAAACCGTCGGCTGATTGGCCACAACCCCAACGGTGGAGCCTTCCATGCGAATAAAGCCGGTGAGGATATTTTTGGCAAATTCCTCTTGGATCTCATAAAAATCGCTTTCATCAGCGATTTTATGGATCAGCTCTTTCATGTCATAAGGCTGGTTCGGGTTCGCAGGGATCAGCGTGTCCAAACTGTTATCCACGCGAAGCGGATCGTCAAAGAATGGCCGGACAGGCGGTTTCTCGCGATTGTTGAGCGGCAAAAAATCCACCAGACGCCGGACTTCTGTCAGGGCCTCAACGTCATTCTCAAAGGCCCCATCGGCCACGGATGATTTCTTCGTATGGGTGACCGCGCCACCGAGCTCTTCGGCCGTTACCACCTCATTGGTCACAGTCTTGACCACATCAGGGCCTGTCACAAACATATAGCTGCTGTCTTTGACCATGAAGATGAAATCAGTCATCGCCGGCGAATAGACCGCGCCGCCAGCACAGGGGCCCATGATCACGCTGATCTGCGGCACGACGCCGGAGGCCATAACATTGCGTTGAAACACCTCTGCGTAACCGGCCAAAGAGGCGACGCCCTCTTGAATCCGTGCGCCACCAGAATCGTTTAATCCGATCACAGGTGCACCGTTTTGCATCGCCATATCCATGATTTTACAGATTTTCTCCGCATGGGTTTCTGACAATGAGCCCCCAAAAACCGTGAAATCTTGACTATAAACATAGACCATGCGTCCATTGACCGTACCCCAGCCTGTGACCACGCCATCGCCAGGGTAGGTTTGCTCTTGCATGCCGAAATCCACGCAGCGGTGAGCTTTGAACATATCAAATTCTTCAAAACTGCCCTCATCAAGCAGCAAATCAATCCGCTCGCGCGCGGTGAGTTTCCCCTTCGCATGCTGCGCATCAATCCGGCGCTGACCGCCGCCCATCCGCGCAATGTCACGCCGGCTTTGTAATTCATTCAAAATATTCGTCATGGCAGATCCTCTTTGAGCGACCATAGCCTCCCCGGCCGACAAAGCGAAGGCGAATTTGGAATATTTGCAAATATTTTGCGGCAACAATCTGCATAACTGAATAATTGCAAAGAGTCTGGACAAGCCCAACAGGCGGCGATAGCGATTTACAATGAGTAGTCATTCCCGCTCCAAGTTCTTGGACAATTCCACACCGCCCAGCATCTTCACACTGATTTGCCTCTCGGCAGTCGGCGCTCTCGGTCTCAGCATCTTTCTACCTTCGCTGCCCTCAATGGCACAGACGTTCAATGTCAGCTACGCCAGCGCCACGCTCTCCGTAAGTCTGTATTTGGCAATGAATGCGGTCTTCCAACTCTTTGTCGGCCCGCTGTCGGATCGCTACGGACGCCGGCCCGTGGTCATGGTCGCCTTGGCCATTTTTTGCAGCGCCTCATTGGGCTGCATTATTGCCCCCTCTTTTGAGGTTTTTCTGGTCTGCCGCTTGCTGCAGGCGGTTGTGGTCACCGGCCTGGTTCTGTCCCGCGCGGCGATTCGCGACACCTGCAGCCAAGATCAAGCCGCTTCCGTGCTGGGATACGTCACAATGGGCATGGCCATCTTACCCCTCATCGGACCCGCAATGGGCGGTGGCTTAGAGGCACAATTTGGCTGGGTGGCGAGTTTTTGGCTCCTGCTCGGCGTTGGCATTTTCGTCTTTGCCCTGACCTATTTGGACATGGGTGAGACCAATCTGCATCAAACCAGCTCAATGGCAGAGCAGTTTCGCGCTTATCCTGAGCTTCTGAAGTCTCGTCGCTTTTGGGGCTATTGCCTGACCGCCAGCTTCAGCGCCGGTGCCTATTTCGCCTATCTGGGCGGCGGCGCCTATGTTGGCCGTGAAATATTTGGCCTATCGCCTGCCGCTTTGGGATTTTACCTCGGCGCGCCTTCATTGGGCTATATCGTTGGGAATGGCATATCAGGGCGTTTCTCCAACACGCTAGGGGTCAACCGAATGGTGCTGATCGGCACGATTTTGACCTGCCTGGGATTGGTCCTGAGCATCAGCTTGTTCCTCTTCACTGACGCGCACCCGATATCCTTCTTTGGCTGTGTCTGCTTTATGGGTCTTGGCAATGGTATGGTTCTGCCGAACGCCACGGCGGGCATGATGTCAGTCCGGCCGCATTTGGCCGGCTCCGCCTCTGGCATTGGCGGCACAATCAACACCGGCGGCGGCGCATTGATCGCAATTGGCACCGGGGCCATATTGGTCCCCGGGACCGGCGCTTTGCCCCTGCTGCTGATCATGCTCGCCACTACCAGCCTGTCCATTTTGACCATCACCTATGTGATCAAACGCACCAGTGATCTTGAAATCGCAAACCCGCAAAGTTGAGTTTGCAAACTTGCCATGCTAGCAGGTTCCTATGGCCAAACAAAAACTCTATGCCGGCACGAAACTGCGCGAATTACGGCGCAAGGTTGATCTCACCCAACGGGAATTTTCCGAGCGGCTCGAGGTCTCGTTGCCCTATCTCAATCAAATGGAAAACAACAACCGCCCAGTGTCTGCGGCGGTGATTCTGGCTTTGGCTGATGTCTTTGGTTTTGACGTCACCGAACTTGTATCAGGCGACAACGCGCGATTGGTCAGCGATATGCGCGAAGCGGCCACTGATCCGATCTTTGGCGCCGATGCACCGCATCTGGCCGATATCCGCATGGCCGCCAACAACGCTCCCGGATTGGCGCGCGCCTTCTTGCAGCTGCATCGGGCCTATCGGGAAACCCATGAGCGGCTCGCGTCTCTGGATGAGGCCCTCGGCCGCGCCGACAGCCGCCTACAATCCAGCCCTTGGGAAGAGGTTCGAGATTTTTTCCACTATTGTGACAACTATATTGATGCCGTGGACCGCGCAGCGGAGCGCTTCGCCGCTGACGCCAAAGGCAGCATCCAGGCCCATGCGATTGCCAGGCTTGAAGCCCATGGCGTGACGTTGCGGCGCAGCGGAGGTCCGGCCCTCCGCCGCTATGAGCCCGAGAGTAAAATCCTAACGCTTTCGGCACATCTGCCCGAGGCAACCGCTACCTTTCAACTCCTGATCCAACTTGCCCTGTTGACACAAAACGATCTTCTGGATGCCACATTGGACTTTGCCAAATTCCATTCACCCGCAGCCCGCGACATCGCCAAATTGGGCTTGGCCAATTACTACGCCGGGGCCAGCCTCATGCCCTATGGCAGCTTTTTGACCGCCGCACAGGAACTGCGACATGATCTGGAGCAATTGGCCGGGAAGTTTGGCGCCAGCATTGAGCAGGTCGCCCATCGCCTCTCCACCTTGCAGCGCAGTGGGCAAAAGGGCTTGCCCTTCTTTTTTGTCCGTGTCGATCAAGCCGGCACCATTACCAAACGCCATTCGGCCACCTCATTGCAATTCGCCCGTTTTGGCGGCGCATGCCCGCTTTGGAATGTGCATCGCGCCTTTGAAACCCCAGGACAGTTTTTACGGCAAATGGCTGAGACGCCCGACGGGAAACGCTATTTCTGCCTGGCGCGGGATGTGAGCAAATCCGGCGGCGCATGGGGCGCGCCCGTACGGCGCTATGCCATTGGCTTGGGATGCGAAATGAGGCATGCAGGGTCTTTGGTTTATGCCGATGGGCTGGACACCAGCGCCAATGCTCAGGTGGAACCCATTGGCATCTCCTGCCGAATCTGTGAGCGCCGCAATTGCCACCAACGCTCCGTGCCACCGCTGGAGCGCAATTTACAGGTGGATCCGGATCTGCGCGGTATCCTGCCCTATCAAGTGCGATGAGGCGACCGCCTCCTGCACGCACCGATCTCTAATAGGGCGCTTCCAATTGGCTCAGGCGGACATAGACAGATTTAAGCTGTGAGTAATGATTGATCGCGGCCTTCGAGTTTTCACGGCCCACGCCAGAGAGCTTTACACCGCCAAACGGTGCTTCGACCGGGGCGTCGTTATAGGTGTTGATATAGCAGGTCCCGGCCTCCAGAGCCTTCACCATCCGATGGGCCCTGGGCAGGTTTTGGGTAAAGACACCAGCCGCCAGCCCATAGTCCGTATCATTGGCACGGGCCAAAACCTCCGCCTCATCGTCAAATTCTAGAACTGATAAGACGGGCCCAAAAATCTCTTCCTTTGCGATGGTCATTTGATCCGTCACATCAGTAAACACCGCTGGCGTCAGCCAAAAGCCTGGACGATCCAGCCGTGTGCCGCCACAGACGAGCCGCGCCCCTTCCGCCTTGCCCTTAGCAATGAACCCTTCCACGATATCGCGCTGTCGCTCTGAAACCATCGGTCCGAAATTGCTGGCCTCATCCATGGGATCCCCCAAGACCGCTGTCGCCAGGCGCTCGGAGAGGCGCTTGAGAAAGGCGGGCTTGATGCCCTTTTGGACGAAAACGCGTGTGCCGTTTGAGCAAATCTGCCCAGAGGAATAAAAATTGGCCAAGATAGCACCGCTGACCGCAGCCTCCAGTTCGGCATCATCAAAAATGATCAGCGGTGATTTCCCGCCCAGTTCCATGGTCACATGGCGCATACCCTCTGCCGCGGCGGCATAGACTTTGCGGCCTGTTGGCAGCGAGCCTGTCAGTGAGACCTTATCCACCAAAGGATCGCTCACCAAGGCCGCCCCCACATCGCCCAATCCCTGCACCACATTATACAGCCCGGCGGGCAAACCCGCCTCGTGCAAAATT
>Ga0209305_1000438_pt1 | contig 30514 bp, 39 predicted proteins | sample COGITO_mtgs_1103_FD_184792 | JGI IMG/M metagenome (GOLD analysis project Ga0209305, IMG submission 184792) | Pelagic marine microbial communities from North Sea - COGITO_mtgs_110321 (SPAdes) (version 2) | ecosystem: Environmental > Aquatic > Marine > Epipelagic ...
TTTTGACGTGACTTTAGAAATAGTTCCTGAAACAAAATAATGGCTGGCCCAGAAGCAGTTTCATCCAGAGATTCACTAGGAGTACAAAAAGCCCCTCCAAATAGTATTGAAGCTGAAGAAGCTCTTTTAGGCAGCGCACTTTTATCAAGAGATGCCTCAAACAGATTAATGGAGGCAGTAAAACCAGGTGATTTTTATAGTCCAAATAACGAAAAAATATTTGAGGCTATGAAAGAGTTGTTTGACTCTGGAAAACCCATAGACAGTGTTACGGTTTCTGAAATTGTATTTAAGAGCAAAAATACAACAAGTTTAAACGCTTCATATATAGCAAGGTTAGTTGAGAATGTACCTAGTTCAGCCAACTTCGAAAGATATATAGAAATTGTATTAGAACACTCCAACAGAAGAAAGCTTTTGAAAGCAAGTGGAAGAATTGAGCTTCTGGCATATGCTCTGGACAAAGAAATATCCTCTGTCATGGATGAAGCAGAACAGTCAATATTTAACGCTTCAGACGACGCAATCGGAGATGGCTTAATTGGGGTATCTGATTTTTTAAATGAAGCAATCGAACAGATTGAAGAAATAGAAAATCAAGGAACGGGACTTTCTGGTCTTCCAACACATTTTGTTGATTTGGATAATACTTTAGCCGGTTTACAAGATGGTAATTTGGTTATTATTGCTGCTCGACCAAGCATGGGTAAATCATCTTTAGCACTTAATATTGCAACAAATGCTGCAAAGGAAAAAAAGACAGTGGCATTTTTCTCGCTTGAGATGACTAAAGAAGAGCTAGTTCAAAGAGTATTGTTTTCCGAGGCCAAAGTTGCATCTGGTGATGCAAGAAAAGGACAACTTGGTCCTGAAAAATGGTCAAGAGTAGTTGAGGCTGCTTCAAAAGTTAACTCTATGCCCCTTTATTTTGATGATGCATCAGTAATTACTGTTACTGACATTAGAGCAAAATCTAGAAGGTTAAAAGCTTCTAAAAGTTTAGACTTGATAGTTGTTGACTATATTCAGCTTATGCAAGGTAACTCTGGAGACAACAGACAACAAGAAATTGCTGAAATCAGCAGAAACCTAAAGAATCTAGCTAGAGAGTTAAAAGTACCGATTATTGCGCTATCACAATTAAACAGAGCTGCAGAGCAAAGGGAAGATAAAAGACCAAGACTTGGAGACTTAAGAGAGTCTGGAGCAATCGAACAAGATGCTGATATTGTCATGATGATTTATAGAGACGACTATTACAATCCCGCGACTGAAAAACCAGGTGTTGCAGAAATCAATATTGTTAAAAACAGATCAGGCTCTACAGGGAAGGTAGATCTTTATTTCAGCAAGGAATATACTACTTTTTCAAATTACTCAAAACAATCTGAGTAAATGAACCCAACAATCAAAGCCTATTCAGGAATAGTACTATTGGCTATTTCTTGGGGAACGATTCCATTAATAATAAGAACCTCTGATATTTCTTCCATCGGACTGGTTGGGATTAGGACTTTTTTAGGAACACTATTTTTGTCCACTTTAGTAATCAGAAAAGACTTTAATCTAAAAGAATTGCTTAAACCAGGATTGATTCTAGGACCCCTCTTAGCTATTCACTGGGTAACAATGTTTGAATCTATAGAGTTGAATTCAATTGCAGTTGGAATTGGACTTGTCTTTTCATATCCCCTTTTCGTACTTTTAATTGAATTTTTACGAGGAAATAAACCAAAGGTATATCAAGTAGCTTTAATATGTGGAGGCTTTATTGGTCTATATAATCTTTTAGATATTTCAAACATAAAGTCTCTCGAAGGAGTTATTTATGGATTAGTAAGTGCAATAAGCTTGTCTTTAATAATTACTATTGGAGAATCGTATAGCTCTAAGCTTGGAGGTCTTAAGGTTGCATTTGCACAACTTTTAGTTGCTGCCTTAATTCTTATTAACTTTACTTATGAATCTAAAGATTGGTTAGTTAAAAATATTGAGGTAAGTATGTTTCTTGGATTCTTTTTGACTGGCGTGGGACTCATGACTTATTGGTATGTTGTGAAAATAATTAAACCTATAGCAGTGAGTACAATCTCCTATTTAGAACCTGTAACAGGAGTTGTATTAGGAGCTATTTTACTGAGCGAGACACTCACTCTAAGGCAATCAGTAGGATTTATTTTGGTTGTTTTTGTAGGTATTGGTCAGATTTATTTTGATTCTAGGATTAAACCAGCTTCAAAGGTTTGATAATCTTTATAAGAGTGGTTGTTTAATTTTAAGTATTTTTCAAAATCCCAATCAGAATACTCTTCAAAATATTTTTTTATTGATTCCCTGTTAGCTATAATTGGAGTTGATAATCTTTGATAGTTATCTCGATCTAAGTGTTTTATTACTTTTCCTGAAGAGTTTATTCTTTTGATTGCATTAGTAACTTTCTGAGTTGTTATTGAATAGTCTGACTTAAGTATATTTTCAAGAGAAATTGAAAGTGTCGGTTCATCTGTCGCAAGTTCATCAATAATTACACAAGTTTCATGATTCATAAGATTCATAATTTCATTTAAATTTGTAAAATCCTTCTCCTCAGATTTAATTAATCCTTTGTCTTTTGAGTATTCAACCCAACCATATGTAGGGGTTTCTTTAAAATTAAGAAGTAAATATTTCATACAATAAAAATAATGTTGTTTTGAAGTAATCCAACATTGCAAAAAGCTTTTTTTCCGTGTAACTTGATGAAATAATGAAAAGTGTTAATGGAAATGGTGTCTCAATTGGAAGTTCAATTGGTAAAGCTTATGTGTATATAAATAATGTTGACCTAGACACCAACGGAAAGATAATATTTCAAGAGGCTGTTACAAAACTTATTTCTAAATTCGAATCACAAATTAAAACCTTCAAAGATAATGACAGAATAGAAGAAGCAGATGTCTTAGATGCTTATACATTAATACTTCAAGATCCTGAAATCACAGGACAAGTGACAGCTGACAATCAAGCATCTGTTAAAGAGGTATACAGTATATTTGATTCGAGTGCCAAGATATTGGCAAGTATGGAAGATGAATATTTTAAACAGAGAGCAGAAGACATTCTCTCAGTTGGCAAACATCTAATAAACACAATGCAGGAAAAAGAGATAAAAGTTGATCTAAGTGAAAATTCAATACTTGTTGCAGATGATTTAACTCCCGCAGACACCTCTTCTATGAATTTGGGAAATGTAGTAGGAATTATTCTAAAAGATGGTGGCCCAACTTCTCATGCTGTGATCGTAGCAAAAAATTTGGGTATACCGTGTGTTATTGGTGTTGGAAAAGGTATTGAAGAAATAATGAACGAAGACCTAATTGCATTAGATGGATCAAGTGGAGAGTTGATTATAAATCCAGATAAAAAAGTTATAGAGACGATGAACAAAAATAAAAAACGCGAAGAAGAGATAAGAACTAACTTTACGGAATCTTCATACAAAGAACAAGATTTTGAGTTTTTAATCAATGTAGGCTCTAATGAAGAGATTGAGTCTTTCAGTCACGATTTTTTAAATTCTATAGGATTGTTCCGGTCTGAGTTTATTTATTTAGACAGGTCATCAATTCCTACGGTTGATGAACAAAAAGAGATACTAGAAAAAATACAACAAAAGTTTACTGGAACAATAACTTATAGGACACTTGACATAGGTGGAGATAAACAAGTAGCTTATTTAAGCTTACCGGTTGAAGAAAACCCTTTTTTAGGAGTTAGGGGAATACGTCTTTCGCTTCAAATTGAAGAACTATTTAGAACACAAATCGAGTCAATCCTTACTTCTAAAGATGCAGATCGTGTAAAAATAATGTTCCCTATGATTTCAACTATCGAAGATTTTATAAAAAGTAAAAATATAATTTTAGAGATCGCTAAAAATTTAAATAAAAAAGTTCCTGAAGTTGGAATAATGATAGAAACCCCATCATCAACAATACTCGTAGAAGATTTTTCTGAGTATGTAGACTTCTTCTCAATTGGCACCAATGACTTAACTCAATACATAATGGCAGCTGATAGAGGCAACCCCAATCTATTTGAATACCAAGACCCACTACATCCCGCAATTCTTAGGGTTCTAGAAAATGTTTTCAAAGTTGGAGAATCAACCAATAAAGAAGTTTCTGTATGTGGAGAGATGGCCTCTGATCCAGATGCAGCTGTGGTTTTGTATATTTTAGGGTTGCGCAAATTCAGTATGTCACCGTCGGCAGCACCATTTGTTTATGATAAATTGATTAATCTAAATTATTTTGATACAAATGAACTAAAGCTTAAAATTCTTAAATCAAAAAATAGCAAAGAAGTTAGAGAATTATTAAGCGACTTAAATATATGAAAACTCATGCAATATTATTAGCTGGCGGCTCAAGTCATAGATTTACTGATGAAGAAAACAAAGTGTATTTTCCAATTGGAAGAAAACCTGCACTCTGTTGGCCTCTTGAAACTCTAGAGAAATCTGAAGATGTAGATTCAATACTTCTTGTAATTCGTGAAGAAGATTGGGAAAAAACAAATAGGGTTATTGAGCTTGTCGACACTGAAAAATTAGTGGGTGTAACAGTAGGGGGAAAAACTAGGCATGACAGTGAGTATGAGGGTCTTATGTACCTTAAAAATTCTGGAAACGTATCAGAAGATGATTTAATTTTAATCCATGATGGAGCCAGACCTTTATTACCTTCTTATTTACTAGATGAATTAATCGATGTCGCTAGAAACAACGGAGCTTCAGCACCCGGTTTTAACTCAAAAAATATTTCTTTAAAAAAAGGTTCCAATTCAGATCATTCTGAAGATGAAACCATTGTTGAAATACAAACTCCTCAAATATTCCCAGCAGATGAATTGTGGAAATCTTATGAATTAGCAAAATTAGATAACTGGCAGGCCGTCGATACTACAGAGTGCGTCTCCAAATATGTAGGTCGTGAGGCAGTGATTGTCCCTGGAGACCCAAAAAATATGAAAGTAACTTTTATTGAGGATATATTTGAATTAGAAAAAATAATTACTCAAGAATAGGACACATCTACTTAGCACCATTCTTCTAAGCCGTTACATCTAAAATTAAATTTTTACTTGTAAAAATTGCAAACCAAAACTCTTTGAATATAGAATGTAATTAAGTAGTAAGGGAAATTAATTATTTTAGAATCACCTATTGCATTAGGAGCTTTGTTTTTAGGACTTGCTGGTATGTGGGTTCTACAAATGCAGCTTGCAAAAAAACAAGCAGTAAGTTTTATGAATGTTGTAAAAGAACTACATGGTGAAAATTTAACTGTTGCTATAGGTACCAATCAGCCCAAATGGGGAAGAAAAAGAGTTTATCTAGCCATGTCTGCCAATCCTCAAAAAATTATAGTCGACGCTATAACACTCAAAGGAACAACAGTTTTTGCAAAAGGACAACAAGTTACAGAGATGATTAACAAAAGTTTGTCAGAGTTTTCGGACTCTGGCGGAAAAGATCCACTTAATGATGCTGCGGCCATGGCTGCAAATACATTGATTAAAAAAATTAATGAGGATTCAGAGAGTGTTTCTAATTAGAAATATAAAGAAGGGGGAAAAATGGACACATTAGTTAGTATGGCCGATGCGTTTATTGGTGTTTTTAGAACATCAGCAGATGTATTTGTCAGCTTGACTACTGGTATTATCCCGTTGATAGTGGTGTTTTTGACCGCAGTAAATGCATTGGTCAAATTCATTGGTGAAGATAAGGTTGAAAACTTTGCCAAGTGGGCTGCTCAGGAGGGCTGGATGTATGTTCCAGTTCGATATACATTGCTACCTTTTGTAGCTGTGTTTATGCTGACAAACCCAGTTTGCTATACATTCGGTACTTTTTTACCAGAAAAAAACAAACCAGCATTCTATGATGCTGCAGTTAGTTTTGTTCATCCAATTACGGGAATATTTCCACATGCAAATGGTGGAGAGTTATTCGTATGGTTAGGAATTGCTGCTGGAGTTGAGATCGCGGCTCCAGAATTAGTAACGCCTTTAGCAGTAAGATATTTACTTGCTGGGCTTGTCGTTATTTTGATTAGAGGTGTCACAACTGACATCATTTATTCAATAATGTCTTCAAGAAAGGTCGGTGCTGAATAATGCAAAGTATGATTGAAAAAATAGGTAGATCTGTTGGTGGAGTAGTTGGAAAACTATTTCAAGCAGGTCGAGATGCTATACAGCTATGTATTCAAACAATTATTCCATTCATGGCATTCGTTGCTGGTGTTATCGGATTAATCCTTTCAACAGGAGTTGGAGATGTTATAGCTGAAGGAATTAAAGGATTTGCAAATAACCTTGTTGGTTTGATGCTTGTCTGTATCGTTTGTTCAATTCCATTCTTGTCACCATTGCTAGGACCTGGAGCTGTAATAGCTCAAATCGTTGGTGTTCTAGTTGGAACAGAGATTGGACGTGGAAACGTAGATGTTTCTATGGCACTGCCGGCATTATTTGCAATCAACCCACAAGTTGGTTGTGATTTCGTTCCAGTAGGTCTCGCATTAGGTGAGGCAGAACCGGAAACAGTAGAGATTGGTGTTCCAGCCGTTCTAACAAGTAGAATGATAACTGGACCTATCTCAGTTGTTGTTGGTTGGTTGTTTGCACTAGGTTTGTAAACTTCAAAGACAACAATTTCATTTTTTGTGGCGCTCTGAGTAAAATTAGAGCGTCACAGATAATTTGAGGAGCAAAAATGGCAGAATACAAAAAGGTAAAAATCGAAAGAGGACCTGGAGGATGGGGAGGCCCATTAGAAGTAAAGCCTACAGATGAAAAAAAATATGTTGTTTGTATTACCGGTGGAGGTATTCATCCAGTAGCACAAAAAATTGCAGATATGACTGGTGCAGAGCCATTTGACGGTTTTAAATCATCTCCAGAGGGTGGTTTTAAAGCTATGGCCTGTGCGGTAATTGACTGCGGTGGAACTGCAAGAATAGGAGTTTATCCAATGAAGGGTGTTCCAACCATTGACATACATGACACTTCTCCAGCAGGTCCATTGGCCCAGTTCATTAGAGAAGAAAACTTTGTTTCAGGCGTAGGCGAAGATCAGATTACTGAAATATAGTGGGGGTCTACTCTTCTAAAATAGTAAAAATTGGGGAACAAGCCCACTTATTTTTAGAAGAGGGAATAGTTGTATTTTTTGGAGACAATGCTCCAGAAGAACTACAAGATGTAGCCGTTGTCCATGAGTTAAAAGAAGTTACTGGAGAAATAGTAGTTGGAACAACAATAAATTTATCTAACGAAGAGCTCACGGTTACAGCAGTTGGCCCCGTAGCAAATGAAAATTTTGTTAACTTAGGTCACCTAGTTCTAAAACTTGATTCATCAACAGAAGCAGCATTACCTGGAGATGTAAATTGTAGTTTTTCCAATAAGCCAGAAGTAAAAGTAGACGACACGATAGAGATTAATTAAATGAACTTCACACAAGAACTTATTAAAAGAGAGAAAGATTTGGGAAGGCCAGTACGTATTGGCCTTGCTGGTGCTGGGCAAATGGGTTCTGGCTTAGCAGCTCAAATTAGTCGTATTCCTGGCATGGAATTAGTAGCTTGTGCTGACATTGACAATAAAAGAGCAGAAAACGCCTTAGGTCTTGCTGGCATGAAAAGTATAGGGCATAACAAAGATGCAATTTCTTCAATCTCAAACGGTCATGGCGGAATAGTTAACGACGCCAAACAGTTGGCAGAACTTCCAATAGATATTGTATTTGAAGCTACAGGGGTTCCATGGGTTGGTGCAGAAGTAGCCTCAAGTTGTATTGAAGCAGGTAAACATATTTTAATGCTTAATGTTGAAACAGATATCACGATAGGTCTATACCTAGCTCAAAAAGCAAAAGAAAAAGGAATAGTATATAGTGTTGCAAATGGGGATGAACCTGTGGCATGCAAGGAATTGTATGACTTCTCAGTTGATATAGGTTTTGAAGTAGTTTGTATTGGAAAAGGAAAAAACAATCCATTAGATCAAACTGCTACACCTGATTCATTAAAAGAAAGAGCAGTACAAAAAAATATGAATCCAAAAATGCTTGCAAGCTTTGTAGATGGTAGTAAAACAATGATTGAGATGACCTCTTTGTCTAATGGCATAGGCATGCCTTTAGACAAGGTTGGAATGAATGGGCCTGTTAGTGAAGTTTCAGAGCTAAACAAGACTCTAATTCCAACATCAGATGGAGGTGTTTTGAAAGAACCTGGGAGAGTAGATTTTGCTTTTGGACCAGCGCCAGGAGTATTTTCAATTGTTACAACAGATAACCCAACAATTATTGAGGAAATGGCATATCTGTCTATGGGTGAAGGCCCTTACTACACTCTTTACAGGCCCTATCATTTAGCTTCTGTCGAAGCACCAAGAAGTGTTGGAATGGCAATTATTAATAACGAACCAGGACTACAGCCAACAACATGGATTTCAGAGGTAATTGGTCATGCAAAGAAAGATTTGAAACCCGGAGACACAATAGATGGAATTGGTGGCTTCTGCTCCTATGGAGTTGCTTACCCCTATTCAGAAACAGAGGGGCTAGCCCCTTTAGGTCTGATTGAGGGAGCAACCGTTGTCGGAGAGGTTAAACAAGGAGAACCTATTCCTAGAGACTCTATTGAACTGCCTGACAACCTAATAAATAAGTTACGCAGTAAACAAAATAATTAAAAAGGTAAAAGTGAGTAAAGAAAATAAATTAGAACTATATCGAATGATGCTCCTTATTCGTTTATTTGAAGAGGCCTTGGAAGAGATGTTTTCAAGGGGGTTGTTGCACGGAACTATGCATTTATCTATTGGGCAGGAGGCTACCGCTACTGGTGCATGCCTAGCTTTAGAAAAAAAAGATTTAATTACTTCTACTCATCGTGGCCATGGCCACTGTTTAGCAAAAGGTGCAGACCCTTACAAAATGTTTGCTGAATTACTCGGCAGAGAGGATGGATACTGTAGAGGCAGAGGTGGCTCTATGCATATTGCCGATTTATCAAATGGGAACCTAGGTGCAAATGGAATTGTTGCAGGTAGTTTAACAATTTCAGTAGGAGCAGCTCTATCTTTAAAAATGCAAAAAATTGAAAATATTGTTCTTTGTTTTTTTGGAGATGGTGCTGTAAACGAAGGGTCATTTCATGAGGCATTAAACCTTGCTTCTCTTTGGGACCTACCAGTCTTATTTGTATGTGAAAATAATCAATATGGCATGTCTATGGCGTCAGAAAATGCTGTTGCAGGAGGTTCTATTACTCAAAGAGCTGAATCTTATGGAATCAAAAGTGTCTCTATAGATGGTAACGATGTTGAAGAGGTCTATGAGACGGTATCTAAGTGTAAAGAAAAAATAAAAAGTTCAGGAAAACCAATGTTTATTGAATCTATAACTTATAGATATAGAGGTCATTCAAAATCTGATCGTAATTTGTATAGAACATCAGATGAAATTAATTTTTGGAAAGAAGAAAAAGATCCTTTGAAACGATTTATTGGTAAATTAACTGAAGAAAAAGTAGAAATTGACGAATTAAAAAAGGTTGAAGTCGAAGTAAAAAACCTAATCAGAGAATCAGTAAAAAAGGCTTTAGAATCACCTGAAAGTCCTAAAACCAATTTAGAGGAGGATTCTTATGCCTGAAATGACAACAGGGCAAGCAATCAAAGAAGCACTATCTCTTTGTTTAGACTCAAACGATACAACATTCATTGCAGGTGAAGATATAGGAGTATATGGTGGGGCTTTTGGCGTAACAGATGGTTTGTTAGAAAAATATGGTCATGAAAGAATTAAAGATACACCAATTTCAGAAGATGTTATTGCCGGTTTAGCCGTCGGTGCAGCTATTACTGGCTCTAAGCCAATTGTTGAGATGCAATTTAGTGACTTTATAGTAAATGCGATGGATCCAATTGTAAATCAGGCTGCGAAATTACATTTCATGTATGGAGGAGCAGTGAATGTTCCAATGATTGTAAGAGGAGCTAGTGGCGCTGGTACAGGTGCAGCAGCACAACACAGTCAGTCGTTAGAGTCATGGTTTTGTCACGTACCAGGCTTAAAAGTTGTAACTCCATCAAATCCTCAAAATGCATTTGATCTACTTTTAGCTTCCTTCGTTGATCCAAATCCTGTAATTTTTATGGAACATAAGTTAATTTACAAACTTAAGTCCGAAGTAAATTTAGGACCTATGCCTAGTGATTCATCAGAGCTTGGTAAATCAAAAGTTATTCAAGAGGGGAATGATATTACTGTTGTCTCATATTCAAACATGGTAAATAGTGTTATAAGTGCTGCAAAAGAAGATTCCCTAACAGATTACTCTATTGAAATTATTGATTTATTGACTTTAGCACCTATGGATTCAGAATCAGTAATTAACTCAGTTGAGAAAACTAAAAGACTATTAGTTTGCCAAGAAGCCCCTGCGAGTAGCTCTGTTGGCTCTACCTTAATATCTGAAGTAGCTACTTCTCGTGCATTCAAAGCACTAAATCAATCACCAGAATTATTAGCTGGTCTACATAGTCCTATGCCGTCTGCAAAACATTTAGAAACAACAGTGATACCTCAAGAAGAGGATATCGTACAAAAAATAAAGGAGATGATTGAAAATGAGCAATGAAAATATTATTCTTCCTGCGATGTCTGACCAAATGACAGAAGCAGAACTGTTAACTTGGAAAGTAAATGTTGGAGATGAAGTAAAAAAAGGTGATGTGATAGCTGAGATTGCTACCGACAAGGTCGATATGGATCTAGATAGTCCATTTGATGGAAAAATTACAAAACTAATTGCTGAAGAAGGTTCGATGGTTAATGTAGGTGAGCCTCTTGCAGAAATTGAAGTTGAGGGAGAAAGTCTACTCGGCTCTCTATTTGACTAACAGCTACTGTTGTAGTTTAAAGTTATAGATTCTTCTGCGTCCTTCTTTGTCAGTACTCCAGTTAAGTAATTACAACTATCATCAATAATTATGTTAGTTCTAACAACTATGTCACAGGTGTATACCAGAAGATCAGGGTACTTATCCGAGTAAAAATTAAGGCAATCGATAACACTTTTTTCAGTATTTTCTTTATCTTTTTTATTTATAGAAATGAATAATTTATCATCTTCAATAATGACTTCACTGGATGTTTCCTGAAAAACCTCACCTTGTACCTTATTAAATACACCTGATGTTCCTGAAACTAAAGATCCTGTTGCTCCGATAGAAATTGCCGCCAAAAAGACAATTAAAACAAGAAAAATAAGTATATTTTTCAAAAAAACCCCTTTTTTTAATGAATCAAGTCTTTTTTGTTGAATTGGTCTAAAAAATAGACTTTTTAGCAACAATTTAGTTACATATTTAATTTTAGATGAACGAAAGTCAAAGTGAAACATCAAAACCTACTTTTATAATGATATTGTTGAAAAATTCAACAAAAACGATCGTTAGGGGGATTGTAATATGAAAGAATCCATACAACGCGTTGGCGGTGCTATGTCAGGAATGGTTATTCCTAATATTGGTGCTTTCATTGCTTGGGGTTTAATTACAGCACTTTATATACCTACTGGTTGGTTGCCAAACGAAGATTTGGTCCAAATGGTAGGTCCTATGATTCTGACTCTTCTTCCACTTCTATTAGGTTATACAGGTGGAAAAATGGTTCATGGTCATAGAGGTGGTGTAATCGGTGCAGTTGTTACAACAGCAATTATTGTTGCTACATCTTCACCACAGTTCCTAGGTGCTATGGCCATTGGTCCAGCAGCAGCTTGGGTACTGAAGCAAGTGGATAGTAGATTACAAGACAATATACCAGAAGGTTTTGAGATGTTATATGACAACTTCTCACTCGGTATTTTGGGTTGGGGTCTTGCTGTTCTAGCTTTTAACATTATCAGTCCAATACTTGATGCAATAACAGAAGCATTAGGAAATGGTGCAGCAGCGTTAGTAGACAGTGGTCTAGTTCCGTTAGCTGACATTCCTATTGAAGTTGCAAAAGTATTGTTCTTGAACAATGCTGTAAACCAAGGTGTGTTAACACCTCTTGGAGCAGCTGAGTCAGCAGAAGCTGGTCAATCAATATATTTCTTATTAGAAACAAACCCAGGTCCAGGACTTGGATTACTTCTAGCATATTGGTTTGCTGGTACAGGCATGTGGAAAGAATCCGCACCTGGCTCAATAATTATCCATTTCTTTGGAGGAATTCACGAAATCTATTTCCCATATGTCCTTGGTCATCCAATTATGATCATCGCAATGTGGGCTGGTGGAATTTCAGCTGACCTTTGGTTCGTAGCAACCGGAGCAGGTCTTGTAGGACCTCCATCACCTGGAAGTATTTTTGCATACATTGCTATGCTTCCAAAAGGTGGGGCATTTGCAGTTCTCGGTGGAGTGGCAATCGCAACAGCAGCATCTGCTGTAGTCGGTGTTATCTTACTAAGAGCTCGCCCAATCAAAGAAACAGACGCAGGCGTAGAAGCTACTATCGAAAGCAATATACCTACTGTCTAACATAAACTATTAAGTTATAATTGACTTGGGGAGTAAAATCCTCAAGTCAATTTTTTTTGGAGGAAAATATGAGTTCAATACAAGCAGCGGATGTCAAAAAGATTTGCCTAGCGTGTGAAGCTGGTGCCGGATCAAGTTTAATGGTTAAAAATGGCCTAATTAAAAAAGCAAAAAAAGCTGGATTAGATGTAGAAATCGTTCATGCACCTGCAACCCAAATTCCTGCAGACTCCGATATAGTTGTCTGTCACACAGGACTTTCTGGAGCAGCAAAGGCAGCAGCACCTGAAAATGCAGTTATCATTCAATTTACAATGTTTATGAATGACCCATCTCTTAAAAAACTTATTTCAGATTTATCAGAGGGTAATGAAATCACCTCTTCATGAATCAAAATGAGGTATTAGTCAAAGAATCTATAGTTACAGGCCAAGCATTTACTTCAAAAGAAGATGCAACAATTATGGCTGGAGAAATTCTTTTTCAGAATGGCTATGTAGAGAAAGAATACATCCAATCAATGCTCGAAAAGCTTGAAACACAATCTTTTGCCACATATATAGGCAATGGTGTTGCCATACCTCATGGCATGGCAGAGGGTTCTAAACATGTTAAACACACGGGAATCAGTGTAATCCAAGTACCTGATGGAGTTTTTTGGAACGAGGAGATGGCGTATGTAATTGTCGGCATTGCAGCCAATTCCGATGATCATATGGGAGTATTATCAGCTTTAGCTGATGCAATAGAAGAAGAGGAAGATGCTAAAAAACTTTGGAAAGAATCATCTGTAGAAAATATTTTTAATCTTTTATCTACGAGCCTATGAAACACGCTGTTCATTTTGGTGCTGGCAATATAGGAAGAGGGTTCATTGCTCCGGTACTTCAAGATAATGACTGTGAAGTGATATTTGTAGATGTAAACATAGATATAGTTAATCAAATAAACGAACAAGGTCAATATACAATAAAATCTCTTGATATAAATGGATTTAACAAGCAGAAAATAAAAAATATTAGAGCAGTACATTTAGAAGATACTCAAAAATTAAATGAAGTATTGTTAAGTGCTGACATAGTTACAACTTCTGTTGGACCAAAGTTTGTAGAGGGAATCTTTGAAAAAGTAGCCATGCTTGACCATAAAGAAGAACAAGTATTTATAGCTTTTGAAAACATGTTTAGAGCATCGAGCAATACAGGATCAAAAATAAAATCTCCCAACCCTAATTTAAAAATTATTGATGCAGTTGTAGACAAAATTGTTCCTCCCCAGCCTTTAATGTCTTTAGACGTTGTTGTAGAAACTTATGGATCAATTATTTTGGATGATGCAACTGAATTACAACCCCTCGATTCATCAAAAATAGTTTCTTATAAAAATTATGAAAATGAATTTTATAAAAAGTTATGGCTTTTAAATGGTCTCCATTTAAAACTTGCTTATTACGGACTTTCAAAGGGTAATTTTTATATTGATGAGATAATTTCAAGTACAGAAGGTAGAGAGTTTGCAGAACAAGCTGTGAAGAGTTTATCTGAAGCATATTATTTATTTTCTAAAACAGATGAAAACTTAGATGATTTTGGTAGAACTATTCTTGATAGATTTGCGCTTCCAGATATAAAAGATGAGGTAGCCAGAATTGCCAGAAATCCTGAAATTAAATTTTCTAAAAATGAAAGGTTTGAATACCCTCTAAGACTATTGATAAACAATAATAAAGATGTCAATACATTCAGAATTATATTGGACATAATTATCCATGAAGACTTTCCACAAGTTGAAGGTTTCAGTAGTTTTAACAAGACAGTCTTAAAAAAGGGAAAAACTAATATATATAGTGAGTTTTGGGAAATTGGAAACTATAGTGATAATTACATTGAAAGGCTAGGTTTGTAAATGTTAGAGAAAGAATTAGTTGTTAAAGATGAAGTTGGTTTACATGCAAGGCCTGCAAGTCTATTCGTTAAGATTGCACAAGAGTTTGATGGTACAGTAAAAGTTAAATTTAATAAGAAAAATCCACAGACTGGTGAAGAAGAACTCATTGAAAAAGATGGAAAAAGTATGATTGGTATATTAAGTCTTGGCATAGCCAAAGACAAGCCCTTCACGATCGTGCTTGATGGAGAAGATGAAGAACTTTTTTTATCGAAATTTGAGGAGTTGCTAGACAATGAGTAGTTCACTTCTAGAAACATTGCTACTTTCATCTAAAATTGAACCTTCTGAAGATTATGATGCAACTTATGAAACTCTACCAGTTGTCATAGCCGAATCTACAAAAGATCTTGATGCAGCTTTTGCAAAGCTAGATGAAGCAGGTGGGTATGGCTATATTGCTACTTGGAGAAAAAACCTATTTGCATTTAACACAAAACTACTTTCAAAAAGATGCGGTTTGATTGACGAAAATGCAAGTTTATTAAAAGCAGCCAGAGTCCCAAAAAACTAGTTTTTATTTTTAAAATTATAAACTTGTAGTCTGATAATTTGAATCGTATACATTGCTACAATTGTGACTCCAATTTTTAGCAATTCTCTCATCCACCATAGATTCCCAGGTATGTCCATACCTTCACCTATAGAGCCTCCAATAAGCCCTCCAATAAGCCCAGAGGATATAAGTAGCAAATAATCTCTACTACTGGCTCTTTTCAGAAATAGAGATGCAATAAGGCCATATACCAACCAACCTCCTAAGAGTGGAATTAAGGCATATAAGACTTGCATACTTTTACTCTAGTGGATTGTGATAAATTATTTCTTAGCTATTTTTTTAACTACTACGGATTCAATTCTTCTACTGTCTAACTCTACGACAGTTATTTCTAGGCCGTTTATAGTTATTTTTTCACCCTCTGATGGAAGCTGTTCACTATGACTCAGGTAAAGCCCCCCAACTGTAGCAACATCTTTGCCACTTTCCTCAAGACCAAAAAATTCTTCAAAGTCATCAATATCAGTTTTTCCATCTATTCGCCACTGACCAGGGCCTAATCTTCTAATACCAGAAAATCTTTGATCATGTTCGTCTGGTAGATCACCTACAAACTCCGAAAGAACATCTTTGATTGTAACAACACCTTCGATACCACCATTTTCATCAATCACACATGCGAAACTTGATTTATTTTCTCGGAGAATATTTAGGGCCGAAAGGACAGTGGTATACTCTGGAAGATAAATAGCATCTTTAATCAAGCTCTCTATTTCTACACTTTCAGTTGGATCGTTTAGATTTATTAAATCCTTCACATAAACAACACCAAATGTATCATCTAGAGATTCCGTTTTCGAAACAGGAACTCTGGAAATTCTCTTATCGTTTACAACTTTTTTTACATCATCAAGACTGACGGGTAGTGATAAAAACAATACATCTACTCTCGGCGTCATGATTTCTTTTATAGGCCGATCTGAAAAATCTAGCAATGAGTCAATGATTTCTCTTTCAGCAGGTAGTATTTGTCCTTCAATTTCACCTAATGCTGTTAATGCCTGAATATCAGCTTCAGTCACTTCAGCATCGTCTTCATCAGTATTTTTAACAAATTTCATAATTACATTTGTGATACTGTTTGTAAAAGGTGCAAATATTTTCGACAAGATTTCAACTAAAAATGTAGTTTTTGACAAAAATGCAATAGGAAGTTTTGTAGCTAGGGTTTTTGGAGTTATGTCACCAAATATTAAAACAATGATTGTGGTAAAAACAGTCGCTAATGCACTACCAACACTTTCGCCAAATCGTCTTACGAAAATCAACGTGGCTACAGATGCCATTAATATATTAACAAAGTTGTTACCGACTAATATTCCACCAATAGTTTTTTCAATGTTGTCTTTTGCTTTTTTTATTCTGTTATTTTTCCTAGAATCTTCTAATTGATGCACTTTTTGAATTGGAATAGAGGTAATCGCTGTTTCAGAACCAGAAAGCATACCAGAAAGTACTAAGCTCAAGAAAAAAACTATATATAAAACAATGTCAAAGTTAATACTCAATTTATACATTAGATTGTAAAGCATATTTGATTAAATAGGGAGTTTTTTCTTATTTTTCACTTATAATTTGTGTTTAAATAATTTCAAAGTAATCTAAAAACGTATCTAATGAAATGTGTCTAAATGGTAGATGAAAGAGTTGTTAGAGCTCAACAAAAATATGATGAAGTGCACAAAGAACTTCTTGAAGCTGGTGTAAAGTTACTTAGCACCAAGCCAATTTCCAGCTTATCTTTGAATTCTCTTGCAGAATATACAAATGTTTCTAAAACTAGTATCTACAATCATTTCAACAGCAGTCCAGAACATTTTTATTATGATATTTTGGTTTATTGTAGAAATTATGTATTAAATGTTTTTAATGAAAACGAACCATCTGACTCAAAGCAAAAAATAATTTACTTTTATGAAGTTTATATTAAATTAATGAAAGAGAATAAGATATTGTCCATAAATCTATACTCTCAGTATTTTATTGTGAATTACAAAGCAAGATTTAAGCTATTTCAAAACAAAGTACTTTCTCAACTTCTTGAAGAAATAGGTATAAAAGATAAAGATATTGTTAAAAAGCTCTCACTAGAGTTTGCGGTTCTTCTAAATAGATTTTTTATTTACGACTTAACTTCAAAAGAATTTGAGGAATACGAAAAAGAATTTTTTGAACGATTAAATAAAACCATTAGTTCTTAAAGACAAGATTCATAGCTGCCTTTGATAATGGCTTTACTATAAAATAATCTGCACCAACTCTTTTTGCTTGAAACTCATCTGCTTCTCTATCTGCAAGTAGAATGAATTTAGTATTTTTAGTGAGATCACTTCTCTTTAGTTCTCTTATTAGAGATGGTCCACCATTACTTTTAACCTGCATATCTACAAATATGTAGTCGTATACTGAATCAACATCTTCAATCTCTGAACTTGAATTAATTGTATTTTCAAAATCAAGATATTTCTCAACTGATTCTTTAACCCAATTATTATCACTTATTATAAAAATCTTCACAGTTTTCAAAGAATAGTACCCTGTAATTTTAAAATGGAATAAGAATGATTAATATAATTTCTTCGATTGCCTTATTGGTAATCAGCGTTAGCCAATTAAATATATTTGAAATAGATGGAGTTTTCTCATCTGCTCATGTCCGTTCGATCGAAAGGCATATAGATGACATACAATACACTCAAAACGACTTACTTGTTATCCAATACAGTTCTACTAAATACAGCGAAAAGGCCGTAAATGAGTTCGAAAATCTAATCTCAGATAAGGACTTCGTAAAAGCTATGTGGGTAGGCCCATACTCAATTGAAATTGATTATTTAGTAACAGCTGGTTTTGATATTCTAGGATATGTTCCTGGAACTGAAATAATCAATGTTCCATTTACTCAACAGCTGGAGGAAAAATACTGTTTAGAGCATACTTGTGACTTTGCGGAACAAAAAATAATTATCGACGACGAAGAGGGTATTTTTGAAGATTATTTGGTCGTTGGTTCTTTGGGCGCATTTTTAGAAAACATCAATGACTCAGAAAGTTTTTCAAATGATGTTCGACTCACCATCAAAGAGGATACATTTGAAGCAATAAACTTTTTAAAACCATCTCTTATGGAGAGGTTTTATATAGCAATTTCAGAACCAATCTTTACATATATGTTTTTTGTTCTGGGCTTTGCTCTTATAGGTCTTGAGCTATTTGCTATTGGGCCAGGGATCATGGCTTTTATTGGAGGGTTATTAGTAGTCATATCGTCTTTACCTTTTCAAGAATTTGGCATCAATTATTTGGGAATTGGAATATTCATAGTTGCTTATATGATCTATTTGAAAATACTTTCGAGAGGTTATTTTTCAAGCTTAGGCATTTTAGCTTTTGGAATTCTTGTTACTTCATCTTTTGTTATGTTCAGCGATTATGTAATAAGTGTAAATAATATTATGCTAGCTTTTATATCTATTGGGCTAGCCTTCTTTTACTTTATAGCGATACCAACGGTTATTCGTTCTCGTCTTACTACTGATACAAGTGCGATGACGTCTTACGTTGACTCTGACGCAGAGTTTATTCAAAATTTAGATGGTAATGCCGTGTTAGTAAAAGTTGGGGATAGTGAAGTACGAGTTGAGTCAAACCCTGAAAAAAAATATAGTAAAGGTAGTTCTTATAAAATTATAGAAAATGACGGAAATTTAGAAATCTAACGTAAAACTTCGCGAAAAAAACCTTTTGCCATTCCTAATTTCTTAAATATTGTCTATGTATGTTACAAATAAACATTTCCACCTGGCAATATGACGCACTCTGCCGACAACACAGTAGCAATCTTTTCTTTCCACCAGCTACGTTTGAAAAAAAAGAAGATAGAGAAAAAAGAGAATTAAAAGCAAAATCAGTTTGTAATGGCTGTCCAGTAAAATTTGAATGTTTAGAAGAAGCTAATGAAATCTCTGAGCCATTCGGTGTTTGGGGAGGAATGAATGAAGTTGAAAGAAAGAGAAACTTAGTTTTAGCTGACTAGTTTTTCTCTAATTCCTTCAGTGTCCAATTTTTTTGTTATCAACTTGTTGTCTAATGCCTCTAAAAGTGGAATAGCATATTTTCTTGATAGACCACTAAGTTCTTTAAATTGGGAGATTGTAAATATATCTGGTAGTTGATGAACTATATCTACAACAGTTTTTAGATGCTCTTCTGTATAAAGAATATTTTTCGATACTCTTATTAGTTTTCCTTGTAGAAACAGATTTTTAACAATTTCTCTATCATATTTTTTTAAATCTATATTTGGGACAGTTAACTTATCGCCCAAGTCTTTATAGATTAGTTTTAAAATTTTTATATCTTCATCACTAGTGTCCTGTGTCAATTTAATTTGGTTTTCCTTTATAGACAGATCTTCAAACTTTGAAAACAGATCACCTAAATCTACTTCTTTAATAAAAAATATCTCATAAAAATACTTAGCAACACCTTGTTTATTTATTTTTTCAAAGTTTTCTCTTATATGCTTATGGATATTATTCAATGTCGAAGAATCTGTGTATAGATTGCCTATTTTTATATCATCAACTCCCTGACTTATCGTTGTAAAAGGAACTAGTTCAAACAGACTATCGTACTCAGTTCTATCTTTTGATTTTCTAATAAGGTGTTTTACAAGATTTTTATTTAAAAGTGGAATCATAAACTCACATCCATAGAACTGATTACTATCAATATTGTGCAAGACCATTTTTTCACCAGCAGGTATTGCAACTAATTCATTTAATTTAGCAACAGCGTATTGCTTTTTGTTAACATTTAAGACATAAAATCTCTGAACAAGCTTATTTGTAGTTCCAACAAAAAGTTTGATGGTATTGTTATTCATTTTGTCAGCGTCTTCCGAAAGAATTTCAAAAAGTATAAAATCAGAAATTTGCAGAACATCATTAGATACTAAATCTCCTCTCTTTGGTGTTATATCATTCGATTTTTTTAAAGATATAGCAATTCTTTGAGATCCAGACGTCTGAGAATATTCCTTGTTAACACTCTCAATACTTCTTATTTCAACATTTTCAGCTCTAGGATATAAATATAGATTATCTAGTCTAAAATTTTTTCCTGCGGTACCAGTTATCACCCTTCCAATCCCATCTATTACAAAGCTTCTATCTACCCAAAAAGAGGAATAATTATTTGAGAAGGTTTTTAAAAATTCTTGTATATCTTTAATGAGATCTGCTCTTTTTGTTGAGTTTTTATTAAATTTAAGGATTGTATAGTTTAAGTCTTTTATCTTAGATATTCTTTCTATGAGTTTGTTTTCCTCAACATTTGATTCTGGTAGGTCTAACTTTGTGAAGATGAATATAATGTTGAGTTTAGAAAGTCCAATTAATGCCCTGAAATGTTGTTCTGACTGTTCTGACCACCCTTGTGTACTATCAATAACAAACAAAATTGCATCAGCATTTGAAAACCCTGCCATTGTGTTTTTAAAAAAATCACTATGTCCGGGAACATCAACAATTGAAGTTATTTCATCATTGAATTCGTAAAAGGTGTAGCCAAGATTAATTGTCAGTCCGCGATTTTTCTCCTCGGCCAATCTATCAGTTTCTTGTTCTGTTAAAAAGCTTACAAGAGTAGATTTACCATGATCTACATGCCCAGCAGTAGCAAGTACCGTCATAGGTTTTTTAATGCATTGGCAATAAGTTCATCATCAATTTCAAAAGAAGACCTTAAATCAAAAATTATCTTTTCATCTTTAATTCTTGGAATTATTGGAATATCTAGACTTGCCAATTTACTTATTAAATTGGTATCTATAGAAGTATGAATAGCTATTACAGGAGAAGGTATTTTTACATCTGGCATACTTCCTCCACCAATTAATGAATAACTTTCTTCCACAGTATGCTTTATATCTAAAACCCCCGAGATTTTCTTAATCCTATTGAGAAGTTCTTCATAGGAGAGTGTCAAAAAGTGCCATAACGGTATAGAGCCTTCTTTTTTTGAAAGATATAAGCCAGTAGTTTTTTGGAGTTCATAGTTCACAATTGGAGAACATCGGTAAGTTCTAAAAAGTGGAGACTCTTTTATATTTGTTACTAGTTCTTCGTTTCCTGCGATTATTCCAGCCTGAAGAGAACCAAATAACTTATCACCTGAGAACATAACTAAGTCTGCACCATCAAGCAGAGAGTCTTGCACATGTTGTTCATTGCTAAAAAAGCTGATCTTGTTTTTCTCTAAGAATTTCTTATCAACAACCAAGCCACTACCTATATCATGTATGACGAGAGCACCGTATTCTTTCGCAATAATTTTCAACTCTTTGATGGAGACTTCTTCGACAAATCCTGAAATTGAGAAATTAGATCTATGCACTTTTAAAACAACTGCATGTGGATTGCCTTTTAAAGCAGTGGAGTAATCTTTTTTGTGTGTTTTATTTGTAGTCCCAACCTCAATAAGTTTTAAACCCGTTTCCGCAATTATTTCTGGCAATCTATATGAACCTCCAATTTCAACTATTTCTCCCCTAGAGATTATTACAGCATCTACTTGTTGGACTTTTTTAAGTGAGTGCAAGGTTAAAAATAATGATGAAGCATTATTGTTTACAAAACACACTGCTTCCGAACCAAGCAATAAATTCATTGAGTAAGATAGATACGAACTTCTTTTACCCCTTGTTTGCTTTCCTAAATCAAACTCTATATTTGAGGCATGTCCTTCAAAAGTGACATTGGTTTGAGCCCTTCCTAAGTTTGTGTGTAATAGTGTTCCTGTACAGTTTATTACTTTTAATTGTTCACTAATTAGTAGATTATCGATTGCTAATTTATATTCCTTAAGTAAAGTTTCTTTATCAGAAAATTGTTCAAAAATATCTTTTGCTACGTTTGTGCAGATTTCTCTAGGTAGATGGTTTTGATAGGAATCTACCAATGCATTTACGGATAGATTTTCCATAAATATTAGTTTCCTAACTCTTCAAAAACTTTTGCAATTCTTCCAGTACAAGTCTCATCAGCAATCGGTGGTAAAACATCAGTTATCTTGTTGACCAACTCATTAAGAGATGATTTTGTTGGGGTGTCCATTTCTTGCTCTATTAGTGGAATTCCTCTATCAGCTTCTATTGTTGTATTTTCACTCAATGGAATTTTCATCAACAGAGGGATTGCAAATTGCTCCGCAAGCTTTTCACCTCCACCTTCACCAAATATTTCATACTTTTGTCCCGTATCTGTCTCAAAGTATGACATGTTCTCAATAACACCTAAAAGAGGTATAAAACTTCTTTTTGCCATATCTGCAACTCGAGTTGCAACCTTCTGGGCAGTAACTTGTGGAGTGGTAACAACAATAAGCTCTGCTTGGGGCAAAAGTCTTCCTAATGCCATTTGTATATCTCCTGTTCCTGGAGGTAAGTCAATAATCAGATAATCTAACTTCCCCCATGAAACATCATTAAGAAACTGCTCTAGAGCTTTACTTAGCATTAACCCTCGCCACATTAGTGCTGTATCTTCGTCTTCTGTAATTAAACCAGTAGAGACTACTTCGAGATTTCCTCTTTTATAAGGGATTATTTTTTTATCCTCTCCAGCTTCTAAACGGGCCTGAATACCTAATAAACGGGGGATAGAGAATCCCCATATATCTGCATCTAATAATCCTGTTTTATATCCTTGTTTTTCAAGGCCAAGAGCTATATTTGTTGAGATTGTTGATTTACCTACACCACCTTTTCCACTCCCAATGGCGATAACTCTTGTCTGAGGATCAATTTTTGTTTCAGTTGCATTATCTCTTGCTTTTTTTCGGGCTTTTTCCATTACCGCACTTCTATCTTTTTTGTTCATAGCGACTACATCAATTTGTACTTTATCTATATTCTCCATTAGTAAAAGTTTGCGATTGATTTCAGTCTCTATTTGATTTCTCATAGGACATTCAGCAATTGTTAAAGCTAGTTGAATAAATACAGTCGCATCTTTGTAGGTAATGTCTTTGACCATACCTAGTTCAACAATATCTACACCTAGTTCTGGGTCAACTATTGTTGAGAGGTGTTTTAAGAGAATATCGTTTTGCGTCATAATGTTATTTTAAAGTCAATATGAAAACATGTAATTATTAATTTATTGAATAAACCAATATTTGGTATAATGAAAGTATGGATTTACAAATAAAATCATCAAGAGTAGTACTAGCAACTGATAGTGCCGTTAAAAAACTTAAAGAGTTAAAAGTAGCGGAAAGTGCTGAAGGAAGCTTTTTAAGAATGGGAGTTAAACCAGGAGGTTGCTCCGGACTTTCTTATGAAATGTTTTTCGATACAGAGAAATATGATAATGATTTTACAGAAGAGTATGGAGAAGTCTCTATTGTTGTTGATGGCCAAAGTGTCGACCACATAAGAGGAGCTACTTTAGATTACAAAGAAGGTTTAATGGAAACTGGATTCTCTATAGACAATCCAAATGTTTCAAGAACCTGTGGTTGCGGTAACAGCTTTAGTTAAATTTGTAACCTACCGAGTGAACAGTTTTTATCCATTCAGACCTATTTTCACCAAGCTTTGCTCTCAATCTTCTGACGTGAACGTCAACAGTTCTAGCTCCACCAAAGTAATCATATCCCCAAACTTTTTCTAGCAACTGCTCTCTGGACCAAACATCATCTTGGTTTTCAATAAAAAACTTGAGTAACTCATACTCCATAAACGTTAAATCTAATAAAACATCACCAGCCTTTGCTTCATAAGTTTTAAGGTTGATTACTAAATCCTTAAACTCTATCTTCTCAGAGTTAGTATCTCCAAGTAGAGAATGAATGCGAGCACTTACTTCAGCCAGCTCACTTTTTGATGAAATAATTTCAATACGGGGATTTTTAATTAGGTCCACAGTTTGAGCAAAATTTTCATCTTCACATACGATAAGCTCTGGGACAGGTTTTGATGCTGATTCCAAATCAGAGAGGCTTTTTTTTGTTTCCCCATATTTACTAAGTGAGGTTAGTGCAATATCAAGTTGACTTTGATTTTGAATATTTTTTAATGCAATTTTTTTAATTCCAGCATCTTTAAATAACTGCAAAAAATTTGCATGTTTTTTATCTAAATTTATATATGCAGTTATCATTTTCTTGAAACAATTATTTAATATTTGAAATATACCAATAATTAGAATAAATACTACATTGATAACTATGAAAATAAAAGCAGAATATATATGGATAGACGGTCAAACTCCAACCGCCAAACTAAGGAGTAAAACAAAAATTATGGAACAAGGTACAGAACCTCCACTTTGGGGTTTTGATGGATCAAGTACACAACAGGCTACTGGTGATCAATCAGACTGTGTTTTAAGCCCAGTTGCAACATTCAAAGATCCTTTAAGAGGCGGAGAAAACATATTAGTTATGTGTGAAGTTTTGAATGTTGATATGACTCCACATGCTTCAAATACACGTGCTGCTTGTCTTGAAGCATCCGAAAATTTCTCAGAGTTTGAGCCAATGTTTGGATTAGAACAGGAGTATACATTTTATGAGCAATCCTATGACTCCTTAAAATACGGTCAACCACTAGGGTTCCCCCCATCTGGCTATCCAGCTCCACAGGGTGGATACTACTGTGGTGTAGGTGCAGATGAAGTATACGGTAGAGATATTTCAGAAGAACACGCAACAGCTTGTATTGAAGCAGGTCTTGAGATTTCAGGTACAAATGCTGAAGTCATGCCTGGACAATGGGAATTTCAAATCGGCCCAGTCGGTGCACCAGCAATCGGTGATCAAATTTGGGTTGCAAGGTGGCTACTCTACAGAATTGCAGAGGACTATAATATCTCAGCTACACTTGACCCTAAACCTGTAAAAGGTGACTGGAACGGTGCCGGCATGCATACAAATTTCTCAACTAAGCAAATGAGAGAAGATGGTGGATTCGATGCCATTGTTGCTGGTTGCGAAGCGCTTGGAAAAAATGCAGAGCTTCATGTTCAAAATTATGGTGCAGCTATTGAAGATAGACTAACTGGTGCTCACGAAACTCAAAGATATGACACTTTTTCATATGGTGTAAGTGACAGGGGTGCTTCTATTAGAATTCCATGGCAGGTAGAAGTTGACAAAAAAGGCTATTTAGAAGATAGAAGACCTAATGCGAATGCTGATCCATATGTCATTGCAATGTTAATGATAGACACAGTTTGTTCAGCTGCTACTAGCTAGAGGTTGTTGAAGCTATAATCTCTTCGATTTTTTGCTGAAAAGATCCTAAATTACTATTGAAAGAGCTCAATGCACTCGAGCGTCTTTCGCCAGTATCTGGAGCAGTTAAACCTTCTAGTAGTTCCTTGGTGTCTTCATAGATTAAATTAACTAAAACTTTTAGTTCTTCATGATTAGCTACCAGTATTGCATTTGCATTTGGAGGGCCGGGATTTGTTACAGTTGCAACAAATTGTTCTGCATCATCTATAAAAGCTTCAAATTCTTGCTGAGCTTCTTGATAAGTAGTGTCTTTATCATCCCATCTTTGATTTGTCTCTAGTACTTTTTTACCAAGTTCAACAGATTGAATTTTTTCAGCTTGTATTTCTTCAAGATACGCAACTACACCCTCTGGTAATGTTGTTGTAGTTGAGGTAGTGGTAGTGTCTTCTACGACTTCTTCTTGAACCACTTCTTCAGCAGTATTATCAATATTTATAACTTCAAGATTGTTATTTGTAGTTACACGATTTATAAATGTATATGTTGTTGCAATCATTCCAATAAGCACAAGGGGAAGTATCAATCTCCCTGGTTTTGGATCTGGGTTAAAGTTTTCCATGCTTATAGTTTATCAAATTGAGTAACAATATCACTGTTTATTGATTCCCATTCAATTCCTGCTTCTTTTGTTATTGTTAGGAAACCAGGACCTACAAAAATACTAGTAACTCCCGTAATACCTAAAAGAGCTGAGCATATTTTATTCTCTACATCATCTGATGAGTTAACAACTGTTCCCACAGTAAGGCCATGTTCAATTTCTATTTTTTTCGCGTTTGGGTTAGGAGTAGTAATTAATTCCATATATATGGTTAGTTTAATCAATTAAATATTAATATATGACTGTATGAACTATCAGAATCAAAAAATTAGTAACCTCAATTTAGGTTTTGAATCTAAAAATTTTTACTCCATTTTAGGACTATATATATTTTCACTTGGATCCTTAATAGGAGGGTACTCTTTTTACTTACTTTTAGAATCTGCTGGAATAGTTGAAGCAAAAGTAACAGCCTGGAGCGGACAAGGATTATTTTGGTTTCTAATACTTTTATGTTTTGCCATTTTCGTATTGTTTATACCAATAGAATTTTTAAATACATTTAAGCTTTATAATTCTAATTTCCGAGATCTAGTTTCTAATATATTGTATGTAATTATTTTTTCACTTGTATCTTTACTTCTGTTCCAGATTTTATTGAGTTCCCAAACTCAAATCTTATCTGACTTGAAGTCAATAGCTAGAGCAGTTTCATTTTCAGGATTTATTGCCATACCACTTATCTTATTTGCGCAACATAGTTTTAGACAGAGTATTCCGATTAGCGACAGAGGTTCATACGGCATTACATTGTTATTTTGGGTTTTATCTTCACAGGTTTTTCTATAATTACATTTTTTGCGCTGGTTCAATTCCTAGACACGACATAACTAAATGTGAATATTGTATAAATAAACTCGTAATTAAAATTTTCAGATTTTTCGCATCTCCATTCTCCATATTTTTAATGTTAGAGTCTTGATAAAAAGCATTAAATAGATTACTTATTTCGTATAAATAGTTAGCCAGATGATGAGGCTCACTGTTCTTCAGGCTTAGCTCGAGATAAAACTCGATATTTGCTAAAGCAATAATCAATTTTCTATCTAGCGAGTCTAAAACAGTCGGAAGTTGAGTTAAGGGTTTTTCACTCACACCAAGAGTACTAATTAACTTATTTGCTCTCACCTGTGCATACTGAACATATATTCCAGTTTTTCCTGAGACATTTGTAAATTTCTCCAAATCAAACTTGTAGTCAGTTTTTCTATTTGTAATAAGATCACTATATGTAAGCACGGTGTTAGTTAAGCAATGGATATCTTCTTCTGCTAACTCAGTATTTATACCTTTAATATAACTGTAAGCCTGATTGTATAAATCTGCTAGCTTTAGATTTCCACCATCTCTTGTTTTCAAAGGATTTCCATTCGAGTCGTTTATAGTCCCAAATCCTATATGTTCGTAATCCTTTGAGGGAAAGTCAAAAAATTGAATAGATTTAAACAACTGTTCAAAATGTAGTTTTTGTCGATTGTCAGTTACATAGAGAACTTTCTCATGAGAAATCTCTCTGTTTCTCATGAGAACAGTTGCTAGATCAGTAGTTATGTATAAATATGAACCGTCCGATTTTGCAATAAGAATTCTTGGATCGGTAGTTTCTGCACTAATAACTGCCCCATCATCTTTTTCAATTTTCCCATGAGTTTCTAGATTTTTTAACATTTCTGGAATAAGGTCATTTACAGTGCTTTCTCCCCACCAATAATCAAAGTCATGATGAAGCATTGCAAGAGTTTCCCTAAGAGCGCTAATTGTTATATCACTAATCTTTCCCCAATTTTTAAGCGTTACCTTATCACCTGAGGTAAGTAATTTATTTGTTTCTTGAGCTTTTTCTTTAAACTTTTTTTCAGTCTTATATTTTGTTGATGCATTCGGATATATTTCTTCCAGCATCTCTATTGAGATATCATCAAGCTTTAAGTCTTCTAATTCACAGTAGGTAATTATTTGAGCAACAGGCATACCCCAGTCTCCAAGATGGATGTCACTATAAACCTTGTTGCCTACAACCTTGTTTATATTGTAGATACTTCTTCCAATATTTAAAGGCCTTAAATGTCCTACGTGTAGAGGTTTTCCAATGTTAGGACCCCCATAGTCAATTATTACCTCTTCTCTGTTGGTTGATAATATACGCTTATTGACATTTGCTAAATCTGTGATTATTAACTCTGCATTAATTTTTAAATTTATAAAAAGGTTTTTTTCAAATTCAAACTCTTTGACAAGTTCGGATGAATTCAATGCTTTACTCACTTTTTCTTTTATGGTTTTTATATCTGGATGATTCTGGTATTTAACAAAATTATTTATTTGATAGTCATAGTTTTCTAAATTTGTAATTCTAAGATCGATAGTCTCATTTAAATTACTTTCTATTAATAGATCATGTATTTCACTTACAATAGGTTTTAATAAATTCATATCTCTTTAAATGTTATCAGTTTGCCTATTGGAAATGAATTGTTTGGTAATTAAATATAAAAATAAAAAATTGTCAACGAAGTAGCGTCTAAATAATCTTTTTGGTTCTTGAAGTAATCTTAAAATCCACTCTAAGCCAATATTAGCAATAAATTCAGGTGCTTTGATTTTAGTACCAGCAACCCACTCAAACACAGCACCTACCCCAACTAAATTAGAGTGGACAGGGTGTTTCATTTGCAGATGTTTTATAAACTTTTCTTGTTTTGGAAACCCAAGAGATACCCAAACAATGTCTGGTTTAGCTTTTTGCATTTCTATTATGTATTTTTGTTGTGTCAATTCTTTATAATCTCCCACAGGGGGTGAAAATGAACCCGCAATCTTTATTTCTGGAAAATCTTCCTCTAATCGCTTAATTAATTTTTCTAATACATTATTCGTACTCCCAAAGAAATAATGACTAGTATTTTTCTTTAGACCCTCGCGTATTGTTGAGAGGAATACATTATATCCATCCACTCTTTTTTGATTATTCTTGTAAAGAATTGAGGAAGATTTTGCTATTGGAAACCCATCTGGGGTTTTAATATCAAATGAATTAATAATTTCACTTAGTGCTGAATCGTTGTAACTTCTTACCACCGTGTTGGTATTGCAAATTGCAACTTTTTGACTTTTACTAGTGGTTAATATTTCTGAAACCTCCTCAACAGATGTTTCAGAAATAGTTGTACTTAGTATCTGAATTGTTTTCATTAATAGAACTAGTATATAAATGGAATCAAAATATTGTATAAATTACTTATTCCATGCGCCTGTGGCTCAATTGGATAGAGCATCTGACTTCGGATCAGAGGGTTGGGGGTTCGAGTCCCTCCAGGCGTGCTAACCCAACAAACTGATAATTTTTTTAGCCCTAGTGTTGAGTGACAAATCTTCTTTATCAACATCTAAGGGTAGTTTTTTCTCCAAAGCTTGTTTAACTGCAGTTTCAAAGCTAGAAGCATCGTTTTCTTGAAAAAAGTTAATTTCATTATTTCTAGGGAGAACTCTATGAGATGGAAAATCAACTCCTACTACCTTGAGTCCCATATAAAGATATTCAAAATACTTTAAGGGTGAAGTGTATTTAAAAGAGTGTTGATTTGAGCTTGAGTTGATTAGAATCCCGATACTTGAATTTGAATAAATTTCTCCGATTTCTAAACGTCCAAGCCTTCCTGTCACAGTAATACTCTCTTGAAGATTTAATTCTTTAATTTTCACTCTTAGTTTTTGTGCTTCTTGGTCTGGGCCACCGATAATTGATAATTTATGATCTTGTAAAAATCTAGAGTTTTTGAAAACATCAATAATAAAGTCAATTCCTCTTGATTCATTGAACCTTCTTAAGTTGCCAACAAAAACTAAACCCTCTCTTTTACTATCTAATTTATTTATTGAATTGAGAAAAGTTTCTGTATCAACGCCATTATGTAGAATTTGCGAGTTTTCTTCATTCATTTCATAATATTTTTGCAGATGCTCGTTTAAAAATATAAATTTAACATTTGACAAGCTTTTAGATTTATTAACTATAAATGTTCTGACTTTAGATGTCTGATGACATTCGAAAAGAACTTTATAACCCTTTCTTGCTAAAAAGTATAAAATCCAATCAGAACGCGTAATAAACTTTCTTTCATCATTTTTCTTAATTTTAAAAGTCACTACAAAGTAAGACCATAAAAAATGACTTATGTGAAAAAACAAACCTTCTAAAATCTTTATTCTTCCAAAAGGTAAGAAATGTTTCAACGCCGTCACAATAAAGTCTTCTGTAGTTGAGTAATATTTTTTAATTTCATCCGCTGATGCGCTACTGTTTTTCTCCCTTAAGGGAAAAATTAGTTCTACGTCTGCACCATTTCTTACTAAATATTTAATATTGGATATTGTTTGAAGACTGTTAGCTGTTTCAGCTGGAAAAGATTGGTAGGTTAAATAACAGATTTGTTGTTGAATTTTCACTTCTGTATTAAGTATATTTGTAAAATATAATAAATTTCACTTTTTATCTAAAACTAGAA
>Ga0209305_1000443_pt1 | contig 30348 bp, 29 predicted proteins | sample COGITO_mtgs_1103_FD_184792 | JGI IMG/M metagenome (GOLD analysis project Ga0209305, IMG submission 184792) | Pelagic marine microbial communities from North Sea - COGITO_mtgs_110321 (SPAdes) (version 2) | ecosystem: Environmental > Aquatic > Marine > Epipelagic ...
CGATATGGGAGCCATTTGGAATCTTGTGGTGGCTAAATCTAAAGTGCCGGGGATGTTGACTCCCGAGCAAGCTCAAAGTCTAGTTGAGCAAGGTGCTATTTGTTTGCGTGGGCATTGTCAGGCAGAAATACAAATAATTGCGGTTGGCAGTTATCAGCTGCAACAAGCGCTCTTACTCAGTGATCGTTTAACGCGAAATAATCAAGCGCACAGTGTTATTTATATGCTGGAGCCAGGGCGTTTTCGTTGTGCGAGGGATCAATGGGAACAAAACCATCAGGCTGATACTAAACTACAACAGGCGTTGTTTTCTCATAAAATTAAGCAGCGTTTATTCTTTTTTCATGGCCACGGTGAAGCAATTTTATCGTGTTGTCGTCCGCTGGATTTAGGCCCTGCTCGAACCTTGGCACTGGGTTATATTAACCAAGGAGGAACGCTGAACAGTGACGGTATGTTATTCGCGAATAAATGTACTTGGGCTCACGGTGCGTTACAGCTTGCTCGCCGTTTGGGTTTAAATGATGATGCCTGGTTATCGGATGCTGAAGTGGCGGCGGTATTAGGTATCGGAGATCCTTATCAACTAATCAAGCGGCCTTTTTAATTGGTCGCTATCGGAGCTCCAGATAATGCAGCGGTTGCGGCCTTGAGTTTTTGCTTGATAGAGCGCAAGGTCGGCTTGGCGTAATAATTCATTAATGCTTGTTGATTGGCTTTTTGCTGAAATACCGGTGCTAATTGTGATGGATTCAACGGGGTTGATGGGGGTTGTCGCAATAAGATTGCGAATACGTTCGCTCATGTTTAGCGCATCTTCGAGTTGTGTCATCGGCATAATTAATAAAAACTCTTCTCCGCCCCAGCGACATATAGTATCGGAGGGGCGAATAAATTGATTAATTGTATGGCTTATAAACTGCAATACTTGATCGCCAATATCATGACCATGAAGATCATTGACGTTTTTAAAATGATCAATGTCTATTAGGGCAATAGAATATTCTTCTCCTTCAGGGTAATTAAGGCGATCTAAAATCCGATGGCCATGACGTCGATTGGCAATTAATGTGAGGTCGTCTGTATTGGCTAAATTTTCCATACGAGAATTAAGTTTTAATAAGGTTCGATTGGATCTTTCTAATGCTAACGTGCGCTGAGTAATTATATCTTCTAGGTCGTTATTCAGTTGAGCTAATTGATGCTCGGCATCTTTGCGTCGACGAACTTGGGCTGATAATAAAATAATGATAATCGTCAGTGCAATGATAATGCTGGTAATGATAATAATGGCACTAGCAAAGCGGGAGAATAAGGTTTCTGGTTTGAAATTAATTTCACTTTCACCAGGTAGGTCGTTTATTTCGAGATTAAATCTCTTAAGCTGACGGTTGTCGAAACTCGGTAGAAATTGCGGCTCAATGTTTTGAGAGAAACTAGAAATCTCTGTTCCTGATAAAATATCTAAGGCGATTTGCGCTGTGTTTCTGCCATGGAGTTGCGGATTGTTCATATAGCCTCCGACAATACCAAGCCCCATTAGCGGCGTTCCCCACATGCCATAAATAGGGGATTTTGAATACCGAGTTAAAAGAGGGATATCGTCGTGATATGAAAAATAACGACCTTCATTATCTTTACTTAATACACTTATGAGATAAGCCTTGCCGTTGCCTCTATTCTTACTTTTGCTGGAATTATTTACTTGATATAGTAATTCTTCAAAGGAGAAATCATCTTGCAGAGTTAATTCAATGCTAGGGTGGTGCCAGCCTTTTTTTAATTCTGTAACTTTTTCTGAGAAGAAATTTCCCAGTGAACTTTTGTCTGATAATACAATGATTTCATCGATTTCATCTTTATGTAATTCAGTAATCAGTTGCAAGTTTTCTGCAATCGCCTCTCCTTCTTGAATCCCAACAAAGTTATTTAATCTGGCAAGTTTTTGAGTTAAATCAAAATGAATGCCGTTATATACAACAGGCGTTCCAGGAAAAATATCATCCCGGTACTGGATTAAAAATTCTAATGCAAAATCACCGGTACTAATGATTATATTGGGTTTTAATTGGCTGTATTTATGTTGATAAAGGCGCGCAAGGACTTGTCTGTAAACTAGGTCATCACTAAAGCGGCGACTGTCCATAAATTCTACATGCAGATCTTCATCAGCAACTTCAGAACTCAGTACTTGTAGAATGCTTTGGTTATTGGCTTTAGTCCATTGGTATTGAGGATTATAGGAATTGAACAGCAGCACTTTAGGCCCAGCAATGCTGGTGGAAGCAAACAAGAGGATCAGTAGGCCGTACAACCAATACATGGATATTCCTGATATTTATAAGGCGATATATTCACTTATTAAGACTAGCTCATCGCTAAAAAGTTGCTATAAAACACGACTATTTCGGCCCCTCTGTTAACGTCTTATATTTTAACTATAATCTTACTGGGTATTAAGGTCTCATTTTTACGAGAGTGCCGCCGGCATTGGATTTTAACCACCCGCGTATACGACGATTGGTGGGGTTTTCGTTTTCATGATAACTGGGCATGTCGGATGTAATAATTTGTTGGTATTCTTCGTTCTTATTACGTTTCATTATTGCTAGTCGGTTTTTTCCTTGTTTTATTGCATAAGCTTTGTTGGGCTGAATAAGATCTAAAAAAGGAATCTTCAGCTTAGTCAGCTGCTGGTTCATTATAAAGGTGCTATGCCGACTAGGCATGGCATCGATGGTGACGAGTGTTAGACCCTTGTTATCATTCTTACCAGTAACCTTGGCATCAGTATCGCCATTCTGTGAATCAATATAATCGATGGCCCAAGCGGCACCAATACCATAGCCGATAATTACTAGGTTTAGCTGGCCCTTACTGCGCAAATATTCCATGGCTGCGACGATGCGTTGCTGGTTTTGTTTTCTGTAATGTTCTATGGGGTCAATGGCCATTTCTTCTGCAGGACTCAAGGCTTCTGTCGTTTTATTTTTTAGGTCGGGTAATTTAGCCAATTTGGGTAGTGCTGGTTCTAGGCTGTCGTCGGCCAGTGCATCATTGTCTTCCTGCTCGTCCGGTTGGCCTGATAAATCTGGACCATCGTTATCAGTCGCCTCTTCTGTGAGTAGCGGCTCACCCTTTTGGTTGGTGGTGATGGGTTCTGTGCCTCCTGCGTTCTCATTTTCTTCCGTATCAGTTGATGAGCTTGAGGCGTTAGGTTGAGACGCGATGTCTTGTCTTGTGATGCGTTGGCGAGCAGGTGTGTCTGGTAGTTCAATGGAAAGTGTTGACCAACCATGTTGAGGAAGGTATTCCCGCAGTGGCGCGACGATGTCTGGCCAGTGGCCATGTTGCTGATTGTCATGCAAAATTAAAACCCCACCCTGAGGGTTGCCAGTAGCCTCTGCTAAAAACAATCCGTAGTAGTCTTCGGCTAAGCCGGATAATTGAACGATTTCATCTTGTCGTTCCATCAGTTCCAAGTGATGAATGAGGGCCTGAGCTCGTTTTTTGGGTATATTGGGCAGGTAATACGAGGGGGCATCAGCTGTCGGTGCTGCTTCTGCATCGTTAGTATTTGAGCTGGTTTTATCTGAGTCATCGTCATCATTAGCGGCCCACGATAGATTCGCGATGCCGAACAAGCCGCTAAAGCACAGCAGTAGTGGGGCTATTTTTGTGGTTAAGCGATAAACAGATAGCAGAAGCATTTTGTCTTTTAGTACCTTTTAAGTTCAGATTAGAGGAGGTATTACTTAATAGCCTAGTTAAGAAGCAAAAGATGTTCCTTACTTTTATGCAACTTTCCCTTTAAAATGCGTCTATAACCGCTATTCAACATTGAGATATTTATGCCTGATTACAAAATTGCTCCTTCTATCTTAGCCGCTGATTTCGCTCGTTTAGGGGAAGAAGTGGATAATGTATTAGCCGCGGGTGCTGATATTGTTCACTTTGATGTGATGGATAATCATTATGTTCCGAATTTAACGATTGGACCTATGGTTTGCGCTGCATTGCGTAAGCATGGTGTGACCGCTGAGATTGATGTGCATTTAATGGTGTCGCCAGTCGATGGAATGATTAACGATTTCATTAAAGCGGGCGCAACGTATGTGACGTTTCATCCTGAAGCGACTCATCATATTGACCGCAGTTTGCAGATTATTAAGGATGCAGGTTGTAAAGCGGGCTTGGTTTTTAATCCTGCAACTCCTTTGCATCACATGGCTCACGTTATGGATAAGTTGGATATGGTTTTGTTAATGTCGGTGAATCCCGGATTTGGTGGCCAATCATTTATTCCTCATACGCTTGAGAAATTAAAAGAAGCTAGAAAGATGATTGATGAGTCTGGTTATGATATTCGCTTGGAAGTTGATGGTGGCGTTAAAGTAGATAATATTCGTGCCTGTGCTGAAGCGGGCGCTGATACGTTTGTGGCGGGCTCGGCGATTTTTGGTCAGCCGGATTACAAAGCCGTCATCGATGAGATGCGTGCTGAGTTAGCCTTGGTTAAATAATTCTTAATCGTAAGGTTATGAGTATGAGTACTGCATCTATTTTTTCTAGGCAGGTAGCTGAGTTAAATTCTCAGTCTACCCAAGCTGTACTATTTGATCTGGATGGAACGCTGATTGATAGCGTGCCAGATCTTACGGCGGCGATCGATGAGATGCTGGAAAGCATCGGTAAAGCACCGGCAGGAGAGGTAAAAGTCAATCGCTGGGTCGGTAACGGTGCGGCCGCTTTGGTGAAGCGTGCACTCGCCGATCGTGACGATGGCGATGCGTTGCATAATGCTCGTTATTCGAATGAAGCGTATTCTTCTGCTTACTCTGTATTCGAGCGTGCATATGCTCAACGTTTAACACAAGCCACCGGGCTGTATGACGGTGTGTTATCAGTTTTATCAGCGTTAATCTCTGCGGATATAAAGTTGGGTTTGATCACTAATAAACCGAGACAATTCACATTACCTTTATTGAAAGCCTTAGATATTGATCATTACTTTTCAGATGTCTTATGTGGCGATGATTTAGAGTTTAAAAAACCTCATCCTCTGCCAGTATTAACGGCGCTCAAAAATTTGTCGGTCAGTGCTCAGCAAGCAATAATGGTGGGAGATTCTATCTCTGATATTAAATCGGCTACGGCTGCTGGTGTAAAAACCGTGGCAGTAACGTATGGCTACAATCATGGGATTCCAATTACGGATGTGCGTAATGATTGCCAAGCCAATGTGTACATTGACCATATAAAGCAGTTAATCAGTTGAAGTATTTTTTTAAAGTAACTTTTCAAAAAACAGTAATTAAAAAAACAGTAGTTAAAAAAGTGAAAAAAGCAGCTACTCGATAAACGGCGTAGCTGCTTTATTTGTCATTCACGCATTACGTTATTAGAAACGGATAAGTGCGTTAGCTTGGTAAGAAGAGATTAAATCTTTATTAACAAACTCTGCGCGTACATCTACTTTGGGTGTAATGCGATAACCTGCACCAATGCCCATAAAGATGCCATCATCGTCACCGACTTCTAAGCCTACGCGAGCTAATCCGTATAGGTTAGGATCAACTTCGGTCAAATTTCTTTGCAAAACAACCGAACCTGAAATACCAGTGACTCTTTCTTTATTGCCTGGACCAAAGTCGAAACTGCTAGTACGGAAAAAACCAACTTCCGCAAACGTTTCAATGTCTTTAATGGCATTCGCAATGGGAACACCCGCAAAAATCTGTATTCCTGATGCCGCTTCATTACCAGCACCTTTAATCACTGAACCAAAATCCAAATTGTTATAACTAACGCCGGCGCCGACATAAAGGCCTTTTGGGGAGGCGGTGTCTTGCTGTTCATCTGCAAAAACTTGAGAGGCTGCGATTGTCAGTAGGCTAGTTATCAATAATTTTTTCATGATATTTTCCTTTTGTTGAGTGTGAATAAAGTATATGAATTGAGATTGTGTATAGTTTTTGCGCTTTTCTTAAGTAAGCGGCTGCTTCTAATTTGGAATGTATAAGGGTTCTTCTTGTAGGGCCGATAATTGCTCACGTAAAGATAATACGTGTTCTGACCAGTAGCGTACACCGGTAAACCATGGGAATGCCAGCGGAAATGCGGGATCAGACCAACGCTCTACAACCCAAGCAGTATGTTTAATAAGACGAATCGTACGCAAGCATTCAATCCATTTCAATTGATGATAAGGGAAAGGTTGGAAAACTTCATAACCCTTTCGAATGGCTTCTAATTGCTGCAGTTGTTCTTCGCGCTCACCACTGAGTAACATCCAAATATCTTGCATGGCAGGACCTTGCACGCAATCATCAAAATCAACCACGTAGAGTTGTTCGTCGCGCCATAACAAATTGCCGACATGGCAATCACCATGAATGCGCAAAGTATCGCTCATGGCTGGCTGATATTGTTGTTTTACCAATTCATTCAGGTCGCGACATAAGGATTCATAAGCAGGACGAAAATCTTCATTTAATAAACCCGAGTTTAAAACGGTCTCGCAGCTTTGTTCGATAATGGTTTTATCTTGGCTTTTTCCCAGCGCTGCTTGGCCGTTCCAAATAGGACGGTGTTGGAAGTTATAGTCTCTGCCTACTTGATGCATGCGCGCTAACCAGCGGCCTAAATATTCCAGCTGATCACAGTTGGCAATTTCAGGAGAGTGGCCACTTTTGCGGGGGGAAATCGAAAAATAAAATTCTTTGTATTCAAACAGTGTTTGGCCGTTGAATTCAAGAGGTGCAACCACGGGTAAATCTTCTTCTGCCAGTTCGGCGAGAAATTGATGCTCTTCCAAAATCGCGGATTTTGACCAGCGGTTTGGTCGGTAGAACTTCACAATAATGGGTGTTTCTTCTTCAATGCCGACTTGATAGACGCGGTTTTCATAGCTGTTCAGCGGATATTGGCGCATATCGGTTAATAAGCCCACGCTTTCAACAGCGTCGATCACAGCATCTGGGCTAAGGCTTTGATAAGGGTGTAAAGAAGGTGTTTCTATACGGGTCATATTTAGCCGCTACCTAGTCGAGGAGACGCAATTAATTCGTCGCAGTATAACTGAGCTAGGTATGAATCGCAGTAAATAGAGTGGGTCTAATGTTTCGGTGTGCGCGCTAAGCACCAAACGCCTACTCGACTTGCGCCGGCATCTTTAAGAATGAGTGCCATTGAGTGGGCAGTGCTTCCTGTGGTCATGACATCGTCAATTAACATGATGTGTTCGCCATTCAGCACTTTACGTGTGGGATGAAAATGTAAGCCAACATTATTGATACGCTGGTGGCGATTTAACTCTTTTTGTTCACTGCTATGGCTGCGCATTGCCAGTTGCGAGATGACAGGCTTGTTGAGTGCGCGACCCAATTCTCTGGTAATGAGTTCTGCTGGATTGAATCCACGCTTCATCAAACTCCAGCGAGTCGACGGTACAAACGTAAAGGCATCAACGCTGTCTAAACTATCAGGCTGTTTTAGTATCATGAGGCTGGCAAGTTTATGTGCCCACTCCGTGCGTCGATTGCTTTTTAAACGTTGTAACCAAGTATCAATCGGTGTGGCGTAGGTGAAACTGCTGTGGCTGTAATCAAACGCGGGTTTTTTATGTAGGCATTGCCCGCAATAACCTTGATTTGGTAATGCAATGGCGCATATCTGGCAGCAATGTTTTACGTGAGGCAGGGTATCTTCGCAGTCTGAGCATATAAAGCCTGCGGCGTTATGTTTTTCTAAGCACAGCTCACAGGTTTTATTTGAAAATTCCGGTAGTGCAAATTTTAACCGTGAGTATACCTTTTTTTCTATCCAAGTTGACCAATCCATGTGTCTAGCTATGATGCTTTTAGTAATCCAATTGATAAGCATTCTAACAGTTGCTTGATATAAAAGGTAAGAGTCAAATGAACGAAATGTTGGAAAAGTTGCGCCATGATTGGCAGCAGCAAGAGGTGGCTGAGTTATTTGCCTTACCCATGAATGATCTGTTGTTTAGGGCTCAGACGATTCATCGCCAATATTTCGACCCTAATCAGGTGCAGGTCAGTACCTTATTATCGATTAAAACTGGAGCTTGCCCTGAAGACTGTGCTTATTGTCCACAAAGTGCTCGCTACGATACCAAGCTTGAAAAAGAAAAACTGATGGAAGTCGAGGCGGTTATCGAAAAAGCCAAAGCGGCTAAAGCGGCGGGTTCAGATCGATTTTGCATGGGCGCTGCTTGGCGTTCTCCGCGTGCGAAAGATATGCCCTATGTATTAGCAATGGTTGAAGGTGTTAAAGATCTAGGCATGGAAACGTGCATGACGCTGGGCATGCTTGACCAAGAAAAATCTGAACAGTTGGCGAATGCAGGTTTGGATTATTACAATCATAACCTTGATACTTCTCCTGAATATTATGGCGAAATTATTACTACGCGCACCTATTCCGATCGCCTAGATACACTGCAACATGTGCGTGATTCGGGCATGAAAGTTTGCTCTGGTGGCATCGTCGGCATGGGCGAAAAAGAAAAAGATCGCATTGGTTTGTTGCGCCAGTTGGCTAACTTGCCTCAGCATCCTGATTCTGTGCCGATTAATCAGCTGGTGAAAGTAGAGGGAACACCGTTAGAAACAGAAGGGGATTTAGATCCTTTCGAGTTTATTCGTACCATCGCAGTGGCTCGGATTATGATGCCACAATCACACGTGCGCTTAAGCGCTGGCCGCGAAGAAATGTCAGAAGAAATGCAGTCTATGTGTTTTTTTGCTGGGGCAAACTCTATTTTTTACGGTGAGTGTTTATTAACAACCCCTAACCCTGCAGCCAATAAAGACCAAGATTTATTCCGTAAGCTGGGCATCAACTCAGATCATAAAGTAACTCAGCCACCGCAAGAGTTGGATGACTTATTGATTGCTGGTGCTGCAAAGACTGTCGAAAGTGATATGTTTTACAGTGCAGTTACGTAAATAGCGCTTCTAGCTTAGTCATTTAATAAAGCATTCAGGAAAGTCAGGCTATATAACAATATAGTCTAATAAGAGGCCAGCATACCGCTGGCCTCTTTGCGTTTAGCTGTTTAAAATATATACAGTGAAGTATGAGTTTGATGTATGTCTTGAGCATCGCTCAATGCGTATTAAATTAAGTAGTATGTTGGCATCAGATTAAGTTTTCGGTTAAGTATTAAAGAGGTATTTATGAATATAGGGTCTACTTCTGGTTCATCATTTAGTATCGCCACTGCTGGTGTTCAGCAAAATTCGGAGCAAGTAAAGCAAGCGGCACAGCAAGTTGTAGAAGCGACAACGGCGCGTCCTGCTCAAGGCACCGTAGAGGTAACAGATGCTTTAGTGAAATTAAAAGAAGGTGAGCAGGGTGTCCAGTTGAATGCCAAGGTATTAGAAGCTGCGGATAAACAAATTGGTTCGCTATTAGACATAAAGGCTTAAATACAAAGTTTTAACAAAAGTTTTAAAAAAAGAATCTAAACCTTAGAAATCAGAAGGAAAAGGTAGCCAGAGAAAGTATGCAGATCCCAACCAGCGCAGGTATGTTAGCCAATAGTGTGTTGCCGGTAACGCCAACACAAGGTGGGCTATTGTCGCAAGTTGGAGAAACAGCAGGCTCTACGAGCTTTGCCCCTGTTGAGGCGGTCTCTAATGTTAGTTTATCCCGATCAATTCCCGAGCAGCGTCCACAGCCTGCAACAGCTCCAGAGAATGCAGGTCAGCCTTATATTACTCCTGTTCGTGTTGATGGAAGTAGCATCGATGGGATAAATGGAGGCGAGAAAGGTGCAGAACAAAGTTCTGAGCAAAATGGCTCAACCTCAGTACAAGCTCAATCTAATGAAAACGCAGAGCGCTCAGAGAATGAATCAAAGCAGCAAGAGCGTATTCAAGAACAGCAACAGCAGCAAGATTTAGAACTGGTCAGATCATTATCTCAGCGTGATAGTGAAGTCCATGCACATGAAAATGCTCACAGTGCAGTGGGTGGTCAGTACGCGGGTTCTGCTAATTACAGCTACCAGCGAGGTCCTGATGGGGTTAGCTATGCGGTAGGTGGTGAAGTATCGATTGATGTCGGTGTAATTCCAGGAAATCCAGCGGCGACACTCGAAAAAATGCAGTTGGTTCAGCGTGCTGCATTAGCGCCCGCTGAGCCCTCTTCTCAAGATCGCAGGGTGGCTGCATTAGCCGCTCAGCAAGCAAATCAGGCACGAGCTGAGCTGGCGACTGAAAACCGAGGCACTTCAAGCTCTGATGGTGAGTCTGCAGCGGATAAAACTGACAAAGCAGAGAATGCTGAGTCTTCATTGAATGTTGCTAAAAACGCTTCTCAGGGGACAGCTGATAACACTTCCCAGAAGCCAGAGTCGCAATCGGTTTCAAACAGTGAGAATTTTCAAGCAGCCAATGATCGTATTGCCAAAATTAATGAAATTATAGTCGCCATTAGCCAGAATGATACCAGTAAGGCTTCTGGACAATTATTGGATGCTGTTGTTTAGCTAAATCGACTGCCTTACCTGTCTAATCTATAAAATACCCGTAAAGCCGTCAATCGACGGCTTTATTTTTTCTATGCTATTCATCTTACCCGCTTGACAAAATTCGCTCGCAAACGTATGTTTCAAACAAGTGTTTGAATTTGATAGTTGTTCATATTGTGATCGCAATTATCAGTTGTTAATCGATATGCGGCTTTTGCCGTTCATAAACAATAAGGCTCAGAGGTTTTTCTAATGCCAGAGTATAAAGCTCCCCTACGTGATATTAAGTTCGTTGCTGACGAATTGTTAGACTTCCCTGCTCATTATGCCAACTTACCTGTGTTTGCTGATGTAGCGACGCCAGATATGGTTGATGCGATCATCACTGAAGGTGCTAAGTTTTGTGAAAACGTTCTTGCTCCTCTAAACCGTGGTGGCGACATTGAAGGCTGTACTCGTAATGACGATGCCTCTGTTAATACACCAACAGGTTTTAAAGAAGCTTACCGTCAGTATGTGGATAACGGTTGGGCTTCTTTGTCTTCTGACGTTGAATACGGCGGTCAGGGTCTTCCAGAATCTCTAGGAACGATCGTTTCTGAAATGGTTGGTACGGCTAACTGGTCTTGGGGTATGTACCCTGGTCTATCTCACGGCGCTAAAAATACTTTAGAAGCTTGGGGTACTGAAGATCAGAAGCAAACTTACCTTACTCAACTTATCTCGGGTGAGTGGACTGGTACTATGTGCTTGACTGAACCCGCTTGTGGTTCTGATCTGGGTATTTTGAAAACCAAAGCTGAGCCAAACGCAGACGGTTCTTATGCCATTACAGGTACTAAGATTTTCATCTCTGCGGGTGAGCACGACATGGCTGATAACATCATTCATATCGTTCTAGCTCGTCTACCTGGCGCTCCTGCAGGTACTAAAGGTATTTCTTTGTTCATCGTACCTAAGTTTGTAGTGAACGCAGACGGTACTCCAGGCGATCGTAACGCTGTTGAATGTGGTTCTTTGGAACATAAGATGGGTATTCATGGTAATGCTACTTGTGTAATGAACTTCGATGGCGCTAAAGGTTGGTTGATTGGACCAGAAAACAAAGGCTTGAACTGCATGTTCACCTTTATGAACGTTGCTCGTATCGGTACTGCTCTACAGGGTGTTGCTTCTGCTGAAGGTTCTTTCCAGGGTGCTCTAGCATACGCTAAAGACCGTTTAGCAATGCGTTCTTTAACCGGTATCAAAGCACCTGATAAAGTAGCTGATCCAATTATCGTTCACCCAGACGTACGTAAGATGCTTCTTACACAGAAAGCGTTCGCTGAAGGTGGTCGTGCACTTGTTTATCTAACCGCTATGAATGCAGATATCGTTCACAACGGCGCAACTGAAGAAGATCGTAAAGCGGCTGATGAAATGTTGGGCTTCCTAACACCAATCGCGAAAGCATTCTTGACTGAGTCTGGTCTTGAAGCGGCTAACCACGGTGTTCAGGTATTTGGTGGACACGGCTTCATCGCTGAATGGGGCATGGAACAGATCGTTCGTGATGCTCGTATCTCGACCTTGTATGAAGGGACTACCGGCATTCAGGCACTTGATTTGTTAGGCCGTAAGGTTCTTATGACTCAAGGTGCTTCTTTGAAACAGTTCACTAAGCTAGTTCACGCTTTCTGCAAAGAAAATGCTGACGATGCTGGCATGAAAGAGTTCATTGAGCCATTGGCTAAGTTGAACAAAGAGTGGGGCGATTTGACAATGAAAGTTGGCATGACCTCTATGCAAAACCGTGATGAAGTAGGTTCAGCTTCTGTTGATTACCTAATGTACTCTGGTTATGTAACACTGGCTTTCTTATGGGCTAAAATGGCTAAAGTTGCTCAAACCAACTTGGCAGCGGGTACGACTGAAGAAGATTTCTACGGCGCTAAAGTTAAAACTGCCCGTTTCTACTTCCAGCGTATTCTTCCACGTACTGCGTCTCACGCAATTACGATGGTTGCTGGTGCAGATAGCTTGATGGCTCTTGAAGAAGATCATTTCGCTTTCTAAATTGATACGTAAGTAATTACGTAACAAGAAAAAAGCCGCACTTTTTAGTGCGGCTTTTTTGTATGTGGCGGAAAATGAATCAAATTGGGCAGTTATTTCGTCCAATTTGACCGATTTTTAACACTCTATAGTCGACTGTGGCGCTAGATGGTTTAAAATACCGCGCAGTTTATAAACGCTATTAAATTAAGGAAACGCTGAAATGCCTGAATATACAGCTCCCCTGCGCGACATGCGCTTTTTGTTAAATGAAGTATTTGATGCACCTAGTATGTGGGCTGAAAACGCTCGTTTGGCTGAAGTTGTGGATACAGAAACAGCGGACGCGATCCTTGAAGAAGCGGGTAAAATCGCAGGTGCTGTATTAGCACCGATCAACCGCGAAGGTGATGAAGTAGGTTCTAAGTGGAATGACGGTAAAGTAACCGCACCTCCAGGCTTTAAAGAAGCTTATCAAACTTATAGCGAAGGCGGCTGGGGCGGTCTTGGCGGTAATCCTGAGTTTGGCGGCATGGGCATGCCTAAGATGCTTGTGGGCCAAGTTGAAGAAATGATTCAGGGTTCAAATATCTCTTTTGGTCTTGCGCCAATGTTGACAGCTGGTGCGTGTTTATCGCTAAACGCCCACGGTAGTCAAGAACTAAAAGAAAAATACCTTCCTAATATGTACTCTGGCCAATGGGCTGGTGCAATGGATTTGACTGAACCTCATTGTGGTACTGACTTGGGTATTATCCGCACCAAAGCAGAGCCAAATGCAGACGGTTCTTACAATATTTCAGGTACCAAGATTTTCATCACTTGGGGCGAGCACGACATGGCGGAGAACATTATCCACCTTGTACTTGCTAAGCTTCCTGATGCGCCTGCAGGTCCTAAGGGAATCTCTTTATTCCTAGTACCTAAAATTCTTGTAAACGAAGATGGCTCTTTAGGCGAAGAAAATACGCTAGGTTGTGGCTCTATCGAACACAAAATGGGTATTAAAGCGTCAGCGACGTGCGTAATGAATTACGATGGCGCAAAAGGTTGGTTGATTGGTGATGAGAACAAGGGCTTAAACGCTATGTTCACCATGATGAACTACGAGCGTGTTGCGGTGGGTATTCAAGGTCTTGGTGTTGCTGAGAACTCTTACCAGAATGCTGTAACATACGCTAACGACCGTTTGCAGTCTCGTGCTCCAACCGGCAAGGTTGCTCCAGAGAAGACGGCTGACCCAATTATCGTTCACCCTGATGTTCGTCGCATGTTGATGACTATGCGTGCTAATACAGAGGGCTCTCGTGCTTTCTCTATGTATGCGTCGAAATGGTTGGATCTATCTAAGTTTTCTGATGACGTAGAAACTAAGAAATATGCTGAAACCATGGTTTCTTTGTTGACCCCTGTTGTTAAGTCTTTTTTGACTGACTTGGCATTAGAATCAGCCGTTGCTGGCCAGCAAGTATTTGGTGGTCACGGTTTCATTCGTGAATGGGGCCAAGAGCAGCACGTACGTGATTTACGTATTACGCAGATTTATGAAGGCACTAACGGCATTCAATCGCTTGACCTTATCGCGCGTAAAATTGCGGCTAATGGCGGCGCGTTCTATAAAATTTACGCTGAAGAAATTGCTCAATACTGTGCAAGCCAAGAAGGCAATCCTGCAATGGCTGAGTTCATCACTCCGCTTAAAGCCGCTGTTGCTAACCTGACTGAATTGACTGACTGGATTATGCTTCAGGCACAGACAAATGCTAATGAATTGGGTGCTTCTTCGGTTGAATACCTTCAGGTATTTGGCTACGTTTCATTCGCATACATGTATGCAATGATGGCTGAGAAAGCATTAGAAAAAGAAGGTTCTGAGCCTTACTACGCGAACAAGCTAGCAACAGCTCGCTTCTTCACTAAGCGTTTATTACCTAGATACCTTTCTTTGAGCGCATCTGTTAAAGGTGGTTCTGAGTGTCTGTATGAAATGACAGCTGATCAGTTCTAGCTTTCTGTTTTAGTTCAGATTGTGGATTTCTATTCAATTTCTAATTGAATAGAAATTGAGAAAAGGCCGAATCAGAAATGATTCGGCTTTTTTGTTTCTGGTCATTCATATCATCTGGCGTAGGAAGTCCGAGCTGAGATCAAAAAATGAGCGTGAAACTTGATCTATACATTTTTACAAGCCTGTCTATTATTTTTTATCTAATACATAATGTTGTGATAAAAATAATAGGGATGTCGCCAACATGGCTGATAAAGAGTTAGATAAACGTGTTGAACGGTCACGTCGTTTATTGATTGATGCCTTACTCGAGCTAATGAAGGATCTACCGTATAACAAAATCTCTGTTGCCCATATTGCTGAGAAATCTGGGGTTGCACGACCAACCTTCTATCTGCACTTTCATTCTAAAGACGATTTACTGATCGCTTATATTGATGAGATGTTTGAGAAGTTTTATGCTGAAATCGATGGTTATATCACGAAGCGTAAAGATGCAGATCCGGTGATTGCTACAATTATGTTTCGCCAGTGGTCCGATAATGCTGAATTTGCTCACTTATTGATACAAACTGATATTGATAGTTTGATGCTAAATCAGTTTAAAAATTACATTGCGCGTGTAGTAGAGCGTTTTATGACGGCACACAATGTGCAGAATAAAGCAGGATTATTACCTTATGTTGTCGATTTTCTAGCGGGAGCATCTTTCATGGTGATTAAGCGCTGGGTAAGAGAAGGCATGGTAGAGACTCCTGAGGTCATGGGAGAGTTGTATGCTTCTTTGGTGAGGCCTGGTCTGCTTGCGGTTTTACTAGGGGGTTATCTCTAATGACTGTCTATTTAAGTAGTCTATTTAAGTAGTCTATTTAAGTGCTGCTTAATAAACACTTTCGTTTTAGATTCTCGTCTCAAGAGCTTATCAGGAAAAACAAGAAGCCGAGCTTATTGCTCGGCTTTTACGTCAGTCAGTCTCTTTATTCAGCAATCTCTGGGGTTGCAGCAGAACCAGCTCGACGCTTTAGGTCGTGACGTTTTTCATGAATCTTTCGAACTTTACGCTGTGCAACATCGAAAGCATCTTTTACCGCCACATACATATCTTCATGGGCTTTATTGTCGTGATTATCGTTTGTAATCGCGACAGTTTCACCAGGTAGTCCGATCTCTAATGATACATGCGCCAGCTTACCTTTATGACTGTGGTTGTGTGGCATGGCTACAACTGCTCGAATACCGGTTATAGAGTCGTATATGCTGGATATCTTGCCGGCCTTATCGCGGATCAATTGTTCGATGCCGTCAGAGTGTTCAATATCACGGAAGCTAATTTCCAAACCTTTCATGGCGAATCCTTATAAGTGTACGAATAATAATAATGGTCCATGGATTGCAAAAGCGCTATGAGATAAGTCAAATAAATTGCCTAAGGCAAAGATTATTGATTTCCCATCAGGCTATCTTGCCTGCGCTACTATAAAACATGTGGCAATCGCACTTACTTTTCAACCCCTAATGTCGAAAATGATGAAATATTAATTTTTGGACGGTAATAAAGAGGCTAAATTAATACCTCTGTGTTAGCTTTGAACTCCCTAATTATATTAATTTTAAGCTTGGTAAGAGATTGTTTATGCCTCTGGAAAAAACATTGCACGTTTATCAGGCCTCCCATGTTTTCTTTGATTTAGACGATTCACTTATCAATAAAGACGCTAGCAGCCTATGGATTAAGTGGCGTGTGCGCTTTGATCGCTGGGCAATCCTTGAAGCTATTCAGGCTTTGACTTCTTTGTATAGAGCTTATAAAAAAGGAAAAGTCAGTCATTGGCGCTTATCGTATTATTACCGTACGCGCACTAAAGGCATGAGCTTGAACGAGTACCGTGAGCACATTAAAAATTTCTTTGACCAAAGAGGGCATTTATATATTTATCCACAGGCTGCTTCTTTGCTTTTTGCCTACCGACGACAAGGAACTCAGCTAATTCTTATTACGGGTCAAGATGAAGTGATGGCGAAAGCGTATGCGGATGCTCTAGGATTAGATTTTGTTATTGGTAATCGTTTCAATATAAAAGAAGGAAAAATAATGGGGCTGACCAAGCCTCTTTGTTACGGTGTGGGAAAAGTTGAAATGGCCAAGAAATTTGCAAAGGATCAGGGTTTTGAACTTTCTGAAGCTGTTTTTTACAGTGATAGCCATGCCGATTTACCCCTTTTGGAGGCCGTAAGGCAGCCTGTGGTTTTGAACCCAAACCCACAGCTGGCTGAATTGGCTAAACAAAGAGATTGGCCTCGGGTGGATTGGCGTAAGCGCTAGACTCAATCCGGCCAACTCGGTATAGTTGAGTTACTTTTAAAATTTGATGACTAGGAGCACTTTCGTGTCCTTTCAGTACACATGTCCGAATCAACAAGGACATCACTTTTCTAAACGATGGTAATAGTCTAAGAACCGACTCGGTTCAATGTCGTCTTTAATTTATCTATTTAAACCATCGCATCTGATTGCTTGACGGACTAGGTCATGACTCCTGAACAATTTAATACATTAACGCAGCAAGGCTATAATCGCATTCCTGTTGCGCGTGAAGTAATGGCGGATCTTGATACGCCACTTTCCACTTATCTTAAGCTCGCTTCTGGGCCTTATTCTTATTTGCTTGAATCCGTTCAGGGTGGCGAAAAATGGGGTCGATACTCCATGATTGGCCTGCCTTGTTCGGAAGTGATTAAGGTTGAAGGGTTGAGCGTTAGCCATTTTGTTGAGGGCGAATTGACCTCTCAGCAAACTGTTGAAGATCCGTTGGATTATATCGAACAGCTACAAGCTACATATAAAGTTCCTGTGCTTGAAAATATGCCCATTTTTGATGGCGGATTAGTCGGCTATTTTGGCTATGATACTGTACGCTATATTGAAAAACGTTTGCAAGATAGCTGTCCTCCTGATGAGTTAGGTACACCTGATATCTTATTAATGGTATCGGAAGAGGTGGTCGTTTTTGATAATCTCAGTGGAAAAATTTATCTAATTGTTTTAGCCAAACCAGAACAAAAGAATGCTCTAGAGCATGCGGAAGCGCGTTTAGATGAGCTGCGCATTAAGCTACGCCAGCCGTATCAAGGTAATGTAGGTCAGGCATTGGCAGCCCCTAAAACCATTGATGAAAGTGATTTTAAATCGAGTTTTGGTGAGCAAGAATTTCAGCAGTCGGTTGAAGATATTAAAGAATACATTCTTTCAGGCGACATTATGCAGTGCGTTATTTCACAGCGCATGAAAGTGCCCTTTGCGGGTGATCCCATTCAGATTTATCGTGCATTGCGTACCTTAAATCCTTCGCCTTACATGTACTTCATGGACTTGGATGATTTTCATATTGTTGGTTCATCGCCGGAAATTCTAGCGCGCCTCGAAGATGGAGAAGTCACCGTGCGTCCAATCGCGGGAACTCGTCAGCGAGGAAAAACCCCAGAAGAAGATTTAGCCCTAGAAAAAGAATTACTCTCCGATCCGAAAGAAATTGCTGAACATTTAATGCTGATCGACCTAGGTCGTAACGATGCTGGCCGAGTTTCCCAGGTGGGCACAGTGAGAGTCAGTGATCAGATGGTGGTTGAGCGTTATAGCCATGTAATGCACATCGTCTCGAACGTCACTGGTAAGGTCAAAGAAGGTATTAGTGCGATGGACGTATTACGTGCGGTTCATCCTGCGGGTACTTTAAGCGGCGCACCCAAAATTCGAGCCATGGAAATAATCGATCAAATTGAGTCGGTAAAGCGCGGCGTTTATGGTGGTGCTGTGGGTTACTTAAGCTGGAATGGAAATATGGACACTGCGATTGCGATTCGTACCGCGGTTATTAAAGACGGTATTTTGAATATTCAAGCAGGTGCAGGTGTGGTGGCTGACTCTGTACCGCGTCTTGAATGGAAAGAAACATTAAATAAAGGCCGCGCGTTATTCCGCGCTGTGGCGATGGCTGAATCTGGCTTGGACCAATAGGAGGGGTTTACTATGTTACTAATGATTGATAATTATGATTCCTTCACCTACAACGTGGTGCAATATTTTGCTGAGCTAGGTGCAGATGTTCAGGTTTACCGAAATGATGAAATTACCATTGAGCAGATTGAGGCATTGAATCCTGATCACTTGGTGATTTCCCCAGGGCCATGTACGCCGAAAGAAGCAGGCATCTCGGTGGAAGCGATTCGTCACTTTGCGGGTAAGTTGCCAATTTTGGGTATTTGTTTGGGTCATCAAAGTATTGGCCAAGTATTTGGTGGTGATATTGTGCGTGCCGGACAGGTAATGCACGGTAAAACCTCTCCTGTTGTTCATGCCGACCAAGGTGTATTTAAAGGCTTAAATAATCCATTGATCGCAACCCGCTATCATTCACTTGTGATTGATAAAAAGACCTTGCCTGACTGTTTGGAGATTACGTCTTGGACAGAGAACCAAGATGGTAGTATGGAGGAGATTATGGGTGTGCGCCATAAAGAGTTAGATATCGAAGGGGTGCAATTCCATCCAGAATCGATATTAACCGAGCAAGGCCATGAGCTATTAAATAATTTTTTAAAGCGCAGCAAATAGCTAGCCGCGGTATAGATTTAGGAAAGATCGAGATGAATATTCAACAAGGCTTAGCGAAGGTCATTGAACGTCAGAACCTGACTACAGAAGAAATGATTTCTGTGATGCGTCAGGTAATGAGTGGTGAAGCAACGCCCGCTCAAATTGGTGGTTTTTTAGTCGGACTGCGCATGAAAGGCGAGACTATTGATGAAATTACCGGTGCGACGGCGGTGATGCGTGAGCTGTCGTCGGGAGTGAAGGTTGATGATCCTAATGCTGTCGATACTTGTGGCACAGGCGGCGATGGTTCTAATTTGTTTAATGTTTCTACGGCTTCTGCATTTGTGGTTGCCGCGGCAGGTGGCAAGGTTGCGAAGCATGGTAATCGCAGCGTATCGTCGACTACGGGCAGTGCTGATGTTTTAGAATTTGCTGGTGTTTCTTTAACACTGACCATGGAGCAAGTTGCTCGGTGTGTGAATGAAATTGGTGTGGGCTTTATGTTTGCACCTGCGCATCACAGTGCAATGAAATATGCAATTGGTCCGCGTAAAGAGCTTGCTCAGCGTACTATTTTTAATATGTTGGGCCCGCTAACGAATCCTGCTGGGGTTAAAAACCAAGTGATTGGGGTATTTAATGCCGCGTTATGCCGCCCCCTTGCCGAAGTATTGCAGCGCTTGGGCAGTGAGCACGTTTTGATTGTTCACTCTGATGATGGCTTGGATGAAATTAGCTTAGCGGCGGAAACGTCAGTGGCTGAATTAAAAGATGGCCAGATCACTGAGTATAAATTGAAGCCTGAAGAAGTTGGCATCAGCAGCCAAAGCTTGATCGGTTTAACTGTATCCAGTGCTGAACAGAGCTATCTATTAATTAAAGATGCATTAGGCAAGCGTGAGACGGAAGCGGGTAATAAGGCCGCAGACATCATTGCGCTTAACTCGGGTGCTGCCATTTATGCTGCCAATATTGCATCAAGCTTAGAGCAAGGGGTTGAGATGGCACAAGATGCTATTTTTACCGGTTTGGCGCTGGGCAAGTTAAATGAACTGGTGAGTTTCACTCGCTGCTTCACAGAAGATCAAGCCTAGTCAGTCACGGGCTTGATAAAACAGATTTAGCCACCTCGATTTATTATAAATTATTGAGAGAAAGTACTGAATATAGTACTAGAGAAGGTACTGGAAAAAGTACAGAGACAGGCACAGGAAAACGATTGATGAATACCCCTACAATTTTAAAGAAAATCCTTGATACCAAGGTGATTGAAGTTCAACAGCGTAGCGCCGAAGTCTCTTTAGCTAATATGAAAGCCCGTGCTTTTGATCAGCCAGAAGCACGTGGTTTTTATAAAGCTATGAAAACCAAGGTCGCTGCGGGTTTGCCGGCGGTAATTGCGGAAATTAAAAAAGCTTCTCCAAGTAAAGGTGTCTTTCGTGAAGATTTCAATCCTGCGCGGATTGCTGAGTCTTATGAAAAAGCCGGCGCTGCTTGCTTGTCGATTTTAACCGATAAAGATTATTTTCAAGGCAGTGAGGCATTTTTGCAGCAAGGGCGTAATGCTTGTTCGATTCCAGTTATTCGTAAAGATTTTTTAATCGACCCTTATCAGGTTTTTGAAGCGAAAGTGATTAATGCTGATTGTATTTTACTGATCGTTTCAGCGTTAAGTGACATGCAACTGCAAGACCTGGCAGGTTTAGCCACAGAGCTAGGCATGGATGTATTGGTTGAAGTGCATGATGAACAAGAGCTGCATTCAGCGCTGAAGTTGGATACGCCTTTGGTCGGTATTAATAACCGCAACCTGCATACTTTTGAAGTTAGTTTAGAAAATACCTACGCATTGTTGGATCAAATTCCGGCAGATCGTATGGTGATTACAGAAAGCGGTATTTTAGGCCGTGATGATGTGGCTGCAATGCGTGCGAAGCAGGTAAATGCGTTTTTAGTGGGTGAAGCTTTTATGCGTGCTGAATTTCCTGGGGATAAGCTAGCAGAGTTATTTTTCTAAATTCGAATAGCAGACACAAAAAAAGCAGGCTTCAAATTGAAGTCTGCTTTTTTTGTGTCTGCGGTATGACGGGTAGTCTTAGTAGTTATCAGGAAATTTAGCTCGAATCGCGACTAACGCGTCAATATTTTCTTCAAATAAATCGACCAGCTTAGGTTCAAACTGTTCGCCACGCTCTTCTTTGATGATAGTGATGATTTTTTCAATCGGCCATGCGTCTTTGTAGCAACGCTTACTCCCTAGGGCATCAAACACATCAGCAAGTGCGGTAATGCGTCCAGCGATATGAATCTCTTCACCTTTTAGGCCTCTAGGGTAGCCATTGCCATTCCATTTTTCATGATGCTGTCCCGCAATAATAGAACCAAGTTGTAAGATGCGTTTGTCTGATTTAGCCAGAATTTCTTCACCGATCATGGCGTGTGTTTGCATGATCTTCCATTCTTCTGGAGTATGTTTTCCGGGTTTATTTAGAATGCTATCGGGAATGCCGACTTTTCCAACATCATGTAAAGGCGATGCTAGCTTAATTAATTCAGCCTCTTGCTCTGATAGACCATAAGCACTGGCCAGTAATTGAGATATTTGAGCAACACGTTTTACATGGGCTCCTGTCTCTTTAGAGCGCTGTTCTACCGCCTCGCCTAGCATGTAAACCAGCTCTTTTTGCGTCTCTTGTATGTCATCGCGCATTAACAAATTTTCATAAGTTACTGCAACGTTAGCGGCATAGATTTCTAATAGCTGTTTGTCTAGTTCACTGAGTTCGTGATGAAAGGTGACATAGAGTAGGCTCTCACTGCCTTTTTGGGTCGAAAAATAGCCAATGTAATAGTCTTCGTGGTAGTGAGATTTATGATCAGCTAAAACTTCTCTAAAGCCTTCTTGTACTTGCTCAGGTAGTTCTTCAAGGCTAGTAACGGTATGGCTCGTTTCCATATCGCCGGTTGCTGCGAGAATTCTGAAAGTACGTGTTTCTATATTCAGTTGAGTATCATGGGTAATGGATGAGCAATACAAAGCACTTTGCTCGAGCCCTAATAGGTTTGTTATTTGAGATAAAACAGCGCTGGCAAACTTGGTGAGCGTACCTGAACTAAAGACTTCTGTGGACGCTTTAATGACACCTTCAAGCCCTTTGCGATTCTGATTGAGTGTGCAAATATCGCGATAGCTACGCAATGTTGCATACAATAGGGTGTTGAGTTTTGTGGTTGTTAGCTCTGTTTTATCTTTGTAGTCATTAATATCGTAGTTACGTATGACTTCACTTTCAGGTGCTTGGCCAGGCTGACCGGTTCGGAGTACAAGGCGAGTATAGCGATTTTTCAGATCTTCACGAATATAGCGAGCGACTTCCAAGCCTGCGTGTTCATCTTCCATCACCACATCGAGCATTGCGAGAGCAATGTCATCGCGCGATGACATAATGTCTTTTGCTTCTTGACCACTGTATGCACTAATTAACTCAAGCTTTAAACCATCAAATGAGAAGTTATGCAGAACCATTTGTGTCACTTTATGCACGTCTGGTTCATCATCAGCGATCAGGACTTTCCATGTCTGATCTGCAATTAATGGTAATTGTTCATCATCGCCACCAAGCAAGTGCTCGTCGTCGTTGAATAAAGCTTGGTCGCTCATACAGTCTTTGCTCCGATAATCTAATTCAAGTTTAGAGCAAGGTTGAGAATTCTGCCTGTGTTTTTTTAATGGTTAGCTATTTCTACGTGGCAAAGTGGCTGCGCGGCGAGTGCCATGGACAACCATGGTTTTTCCTGCAACATCGACCAGGCCTTGCTCTTCAAGTGCTTTTAGTACCCGTCCTACCATTTCACGAGAACAACCAACAATACGGCCGATTTCTTGGCGAGTGATTTTAATTTGCATGCCATCGGGGTGGGTCATTGCATCAGGTTCTTGTGATAGTTCTAATAAGGTGCGCGCGACTCGACCGGTTACGTCTAAGAATGCTAAATCGCCGGCTTTGCGCGTGGTATTGCGCAAGCGTAAAGACATTTGCTCAAAGATGGTATAAAGCAAGCGTGGGTCGTCTTTTACCAGTTCGAGGAATTTGATATAGCTAATCTCAGCAACTTCGCAATCTGCTTTTGCTTTGACCCAGGCGGTACGTGCTTTAGCTTCTACATCGAATAGACCCATTTCTCCAAAGAAATCGCCTTCATTAAGGTAGGCCATGATCATTTCTCGCCCGTCATCATCTTCAATAATGACAGTAACGGAACCTTTAACGAGTAAAAATAAAGAGTCGCTTTGGTCACCTGCATAAATGAGAGTACTGCGAGCAGGATAACGGCGTCGGTGAGCATGTTCTAAAAAGATCTCGATGTACTCAGCTTTAGTACTCGTTCCATAAAGACTCATAAATCAGTTATCCATTCACGGTAATGAGAGCAAAAATGCCCGTTAAAAATAATAATGCAGTGTTAATTAATATGTGCAATGCACATGGTGCAGCAGCAGGAATCGATACACCAGCACTATTCTATCAAATTGGTTTAATACTTCGAGTAAATAGGTCTCAGAATGAGCGTTGATATTATTCTATCGACCTTTGCTATGGTAACCTTGCGCCATTCTATGGAGAAATTTAATGAAAGCGACAATTAAATGGGGCGGCGACGTCAAGTTCATTGGTGAGTCTGGCACTGGTCATACGGTAATTATGGACGGTCCTGAAGATCATGGTGGTAAAAATCAGGGTGTACGCCCAATGGAATTACTATTATTAGGCTTGGGCGGCTGTACTAGTTTTGATGTGATGAGTATTTTAAAGAAGCAACGTCAAGATATCGTAGATTGCGTCGCTGAGATTGAAGCGGAGCGTGCCGATGCAGTGCCTTCAGTATTCACTAAGATTCATATTCACTTTAAAGTGCAGGGTCGTAAACTGCGAGAAGTGGCCGTTGAAAAAGCAGTGGCGTTATCCGCAGAGAAATACTGTTCAGCGTCTATTATGCTGGAAAAAGGCGGAGTAGAAATTACGCACAGCTTTGAAGTCGAATCTGTAGAGTAAATTCTATCTTTTTGTGTATTTTCAGTACAAACAAAAATGCCCCTATTGATTACTCAGCAGGGGCATTTTTTTATGAGGCTGAAATAATTCAACCTCAAAGAGACGTTCTAACTAATCGATATTAGTTAGAAGCTTCAACGATACGCTTCATGTCAGTCATGTAGCCACGTAGCTCTTCACCAACATATTCAACTGGGTGATTACGGATTTCGTCGTTAACTTCAACTAGGCGAGCGTTATCAACAGACGTTGAAGTTAGGTTCAAACCTTTACCAATCACTTCAGTCGTAATGTTTGGCATGAACTTTTCTGCCAACAGAGGGATTGCTGCGTGAGCAAACAAGTAGCAACCGTATTCAGCCGTATCAGAAATCACAACGTTCATTTCGTAAAGCTTCTTACGAGCGATGGTATTAGCGATTAATGGAGTTTCATGTAGAGACTCGTAATATGCTGATTCTTCAACGATGCCAGACTCAACCATAGATTCGAATGCAAGCTCAACGCCGGCTTTAACCATAGCAACAAGCATGATGCCTTTATCGAAGAACTCTTGCTCGTCGATTACTGCGTCAGTTGGAGCTGCTTTTTCGAAGCCAGTTTCAGCTGTTTCTTCACGCCATTTAAGTAGGTTAACGTCATCGTTAGCCCAATCTTCCATCATAGTCTTAGAGAAGTGACCGGTGATGATGTCGTCTTGATGCTTGCGGAACAAAGGACGCATAAGGTCTTTAAGTTCTTCAGCCATATCAAACGCAACGATTTTAGCTGGGTTAGCTAGACGATCCATCATGTTAGTGATGCCGCCAATCTTCAATGCTTCAGTAACAGTTTCCCAACCGAATTGAATCAATTTAGCTGCGTATGGGCCGTCGATGCCGTCAGCAACCATTTTTTCATAGCCCAAGATAGCGCCAGTCTGCAACATACCACAAAGGATAGTTTGCTCACCCATAAGGTCAGACTTAACTTCAGCAACGAAAGAAGATTCAAGACAACCAGCACGGTCACCACCAGTAGCGGAAGCGTAGGCTTTAGCAAGATCCCAGCCTTCACCACGAGGATCGTTTTCTGGGTGAACAGCAAGAAGAGTCGGAACACCGAATCCACGCTTATATTCTTCACGTACTTCAGAGCCAGGGCACTTAGGAGCAACCATGATTACAGTGATATCTTCACGAATCTTCATGCCTTCTTCAACCACGTTAAAACCGTGAGAGTAAGCAAGAGTAGAGTTCTTCTTCATCAAAGGCATAATTGCAGTAACAACTGCAGTGTGCTGCTTATCAGGAGTAAGGTTAAGTACTAGGTCAGCTTGAGGGATCAAGTCTTCATAAGTACCAACAACAAAACCGTTTTCAGACGCGTTTACGAAAGAAGCACGCTTCTCGGCGATTGCGGCTGCACGTAGCGTATAAGAAATGTCTAAACCAGAATCGCGCATGTTCAAACCTTGGTTAAGGCCCTGAGCACCACAACCAACGATTACGATTTTTTTGCCTTTAAGCGCTTCACAACCATCAGCGAATTCACTGCGGTTCATGAAACGACAACGACCAAGTTGATCAAGCTGTTCACGTAAGTTTAACGTGTTGAAATAGTTGTTAGACATGGGTCTCTCCAATCTATAAGTATTAATAGGAATTTGTGCGAATGGTTCATTCGATGGCGTGCATTCTAGGCGAAGTTTCTCGTTGCGTAAAATGCTATAATTGCTTTTTCTTATTGCAGTTTTTGCAACGCTTGCACTTTCGACTAAAAGGTTTGAGTTTTTGTTATGGAATACAGGGATTTAGAGGTGTTCGTGCAGTTGGCGGAATATCAGAATTTAAGCGTGGTTAGCCAGTTAGTTCATTGCAGCCCTTCTACGTTAAGCCGACGATTAAAGCGTATGGAAGAAGGCGTGGGTTCCTGTTTGTTTAATCGTGAAGGAACACGCTTGCGCTTGACTGAAGAGGGGGCGCTTTTCCGCCAGCATGCTGAGCAAGTATTGGAGCTTTGGCATCAGCTTAAACTTTCAATGCAGCGTCAGGCTAGTGAATTGCAGGGACAGTTAAGTATTTATTGCTCAGTGACCGCGAGTTATAGCTTTTTGTCTGAGTTGTTAGGCAGGTTTCGGGCCCAGCATCCGTTGGTTGATATTCGTTTAAAAACGGGTGATGCCGCGGAATCGATTTCTCATGTTCAGTCGGGTGATGTTGATATGGTGATTGCGGCTCGTCCAGATCAGCTGGCTGCTAATTTAACCTTTAAAACGATTACGCCGGCCCCGTTATTATTTATAGCGCCGGTATCAAATCAAGCTGTTCCGGAATTATTAGAAGACGATATTCATTGGGATAAGGTGCCATTAGTCCTGTCTGAGACTGGATTGGCGAGAACCCGGGTGGATCGTTGGTTTAAGCAGAAGCGTTTAAAACAGAATATTTATGCACAGGTTTCTGGGCATGAGGCGATTGTTAGTATGGTTAGCCTTGGTTGCGGGGTGGGAGTGGTGCCTGATCTGGTGCTTAAAAATAGCCCGCTGATGAATAAGGTGCGCATATTAGATGTACAGCCTGAACTGGAACCCTTTGCGGTTGGGCTTTGTGCGCAAAGTAAGCGCTTACATGAACCGTTGATTTCAGCCTTGTGGCAAACGGTTATGTGGGAATAGCTGGCGATTCTTTGCTCATCTCAGTAAGATAGAGGATCAAAATGGTATATCTAAAAATACACTAGCGATGTACCAGCGCTCTAAAGATGCAGTAGCGCTTAGTCACCCAGTATATGAAATCGGCAAATAATATTTATTATATAGTTAGGTAAAAGTTGAACTTATGAACGATCAAGATAATAAGGTAGAGAAAGTGAACGACGATATTCAAGAAAGCACCACAGAATCAAATGGCGCTGACGAATGCTCTAGCCCGAAGCCACGTAACAAGGGTATTTATTTATTACCGAACTTGTTTACCACAGGTGCTTTGTTCTTTGGCTTCTATGCCGTTGTTGCGAGTATGAATGGTTTATTTTCTAACGCATCCATCGCCATTTTTATTGCCATGATTTTGGATGGCTTAGACGGCCGGGTGGCACGCTTAACCAATACTCAAAGTGATTTTGGCGCTGAATACGATAGTTTGGCGGATATGGTGTCTTTTGGTGTTGCGCCGGCATTGGTTGCTTTTAGTTGGGCATTACAAGATTTAGGTAAGCTTGGCTGGGTTGCTGCGTTTGTTTATGTGGCTGGTGCGGCATTACGATTAGCGCGTTTCAACACTCAAATTGATACAGCCGATAAAAATTACTTTACGGGTTTGGCTAGTCCAGCTGCCGCCGCGATTGTTGCGGGTACAGTATGGTCATTTAGTGAAATGGGTGCGACAGGCGAGGATGTTGCTTGGATTATGGCATTGTTGGTACCGTTTGCAGGCCTGTTGATGGTGAGTAACTTTCAGTATCACAGCTTCAAAGGTCTGGATCTGAAAGGTAAAGTTCCTTTTGTTGCCATGCTTGCAGTTGTGATGGCGTTTGTAGTGGTTTCGATGGATCCTGCCAAGGTGCTTCTTTGTATTTTTATGGGTTATGCATTATCTGGTCCTGTGGTAAGTGGAGTGAAGTATTGGAAAGAACGTAAATCTTAATTTGAACTTACGCTCACACACTAAGGTCTCGCAAGAGGCCTTTTTTGTGTCTGGAAAAGCGTAAAGTATTATATCGTGCTGGAATTTTATGGCGAGATAGCGGTCTACTTTTATAATTACTGCGTATTACATACTAATGTTTAACTACTATCTATTAATTACGAGCCCATTAATAATGAGTCTATTATGCTGATTAAGCCTGCTGTTGATATTCCATCATCTGAAATTACTTCTCATTCGGCTTATTTGAATCGTCGAAAATTTATGCAACAAGGTGGTGCTGCGATAGCCGCAATGGGCTTGGCTTCATCAGTGGGGGCATTAGAAACACACGATAGTACGCCATTAAAATTTGGCCCTGAATGGTTGAAGGCGCAGGTATCTGGAGCATCGGATACCGGGTTCGGTAAAGAGGAGAAGTTAACACCTTATCGCGATGTCACTTCTTATAATAATTTCTATGAATTTGGCACGGGTAAAGATGATCCTGCGCGTAATGCGGGTGCCTTAGTGACTGATCCATGGTCGATTACGATTGAAGGGGAGTGTGAAAGGCAGGGTACTTTTAATTTAGAAGATATTTTAAAGTCTATGCCGTTAGAAGAACGCATCTATCGCTTACGTTGCGTGGAGGCTTGGTCGATGGTGATTCCTTGGATCGGTTTTCCGTTAGCGGAGTTGATTAAGCGCTTTAAGCCTTTATCTACCGCAAAGTATGTTGAATTCACAACATTAGAAGCACCAAAGCAAATGATTGGTCAGCGTTCTCGGTTTTCTACGATTGATTGGCCTTATATAGAGGCGCTTAGAATTGATGAGGCGATGAATCCACTAACGTTAATGGCGGTGGGCTTATATGGTGAGATTTTGCCAAAACAAAACGGTGCACCCATTCGTCTAGTTGTGCCGTGGAAATATGGCTTTAAGAGTATTAAGTCGATCGTTAAAATCCGCTTCACTGAAAAACCTCCAATTAATACCTGGCAAGCAATCGCGCCAAGCGAATATGGTTTCTATGCCAATGTGAATCCTGACGTATCACATCCACGCTGGAGTCAGGCGAAGGAGCGTCGTCTACCTTCTGGTTTATTTAACGTTAATCGTATCCCCACTCAGATGTTTAATGGTTATGGTGAGCAAGTTGCGCATCTCTATAAAGGCATGGATTTGAGAAAGTCATTTTGATGCAACAGAAACGAATGTCTATCTTTGTCCGTCGGTGTTTGATTTTTTCAGCCCTATTTACTCCTTTTGCTTATATTCTTGCACAAGTGGTTGCTTTGCAGATGGGGGATTATGAAATATTAGGGCCAGAACCAGGTAAGGCAATTGTTTGGTTTACTGGGGAGTGGGCTTTTAATACGTTGCTGCTGACTTTGGCGGTTAGCCCTGCGCGTCAGTGGTTAGGCTGGAAATGGCCGTTAGCTCATAGGCGTATGCTGGGATTGTTTGTGATGTTTTATGCGACCCTGCATTTGTTGTCTTATATGGCTTTTTTATTAGCGTGGCAGTGGCAAGATATTGGTAGTGAGCTGGTGGAGCGTCCTTATCTAACGCTGGGGTTTTTAGCTTGGGTATTATTGATTCCTCTTTCCATTACGTCTACTAAAGGTTGGCAGAGAAGGCTGAAGCGTAAGTGGAAGTCATTACATAAGGTTATCTATTTAATCGCCCTATTGTGTGCCATTCATTATCTCCTGCAAATACGCTCGAATTGGTTTGATCCTAGTTTGTATGCGTTTATTACTTTGATTCTTTTAGGTCAACGATTGTCTTTGGCTAGGATTAAGGGGTTCTTTGTTCGTTCGGTTTAGTTCTGTTTGTTTTTGGTTGAAACGCTGCTTGTGGGTTTATTCTGGACCTTTGGTTTTCTAATCGTAATTTGCTTGCGTTCGCGATGGAGATTGAATTTTGTACGGAGCGCCGTGAACCCATCCATGGGGGCTCGCTAAAAGATCCCTCTAGACGTTCTACAAAATTAATCACCATCACTCACCACAAATCACTTCTGCTTTAGCAATCTGAAAAAGCCTTTCTCTTTATAGCAACGCAGCTTATCGGCAAATGATAAGCCGTCTTTATTTAGAATAATAAACTCTCATAGCGCCTATTTAAATATTCGTGGTGCTGTATCGGGTGGTTCGTTTTATGGGTGTTCACGCCGCAGGGATGCGGGGGCCAAGCCTACAGGGAGAGCGAAGCGGCGTATTTACGGCGTCCCAGAAAAGGAATTACCCGATACAGCGCATACCAAAACGTTGAATTACGGCGTTTTTTAGGATGCCAAGAGCGTATAAGTCTTTTTTAGATAAATGAGCGTCTATATAGATACTTATTTTCACAATGAATACGTACTTTTGAATTCTTTTGAAATTCATCAATCTTTCTGAAACCTCCTTGTGTCCCTTCAAATTTCACCTAACCTTAAGTTCCTAGCCAGAATTCGTACGATAACTAAGCAGTTTTGATGGTTTTTGAATTCATTTCACTCTTTTGTAATATATTTACAGGAATCGGTTGACGGGGCT
>Ga0209305_1000449_pt1 | contig 30215 bp, 32 predicted proteins | sample COGITO_mtgs_1103_FD_184792 | JGI IMG/M metagenome (GOLD analysis project Ga0209305, IMG submission 184792) | Pelagic marine microbial communities from North Sea - COGITO_mtgs_110321 (SPAdes) (version 2) | ecosystem: Environmental > Aquatic > Marine > Epipelagic ...
GATGATTGTTCATCATTGCTAAGACTTGTGCAGAGTTAATGATCTCTTTTGATTTGTTTGTAAATTTATTTAGTTCCATACTTATCATGTATGTAATTGTTGTTTAAATACAAGATCTTGAAATTCAAAACCAAATACACATATATGTATGAGGTGTATCTTGTAAAACTTTGAGATTAATAATCAAAATCTCATAAAGCTGTTTAGAAAAAAAATACTAAATGAATGGTTATTTTTTAAATAAATAACTCAGCTTAAAGGTTGCAGTCCAAGCAATAAGGACAAGCCCAATTAATGCTTCTAAACCTGTTGCAATTCGCATGGATCCATTTGCAAAAATATCTCCAGTTCCTAGGGTGGTGTAACAATTTATTGAATAATAAAAAAAGTCTAAAAAGCTACCTGATAAATTTCCACCAAAAAGATTTTGGCCAGCATCAGCCTGGTAAGACATATAATAATAGAAGGCAAATAAGATGATTTGGACTAGGTGAGAGCCAATTAAAAATACGGAAATTTTTATAAAATCTTTATAAATGAACTTTTTAGATGTGTTTTGACTAAGATAATTAAGCGTTAAACCATGAATCTTTATACTTAAAACGACTAAAATGACTGTAAAGATGATCGGCCAAATCATTTATGAAATATACATTAAGATATTTAAGAAAGTAACTGAAAAAGGGTATAATCGTATTTATTTTGAAAAAAAAATATCTTAATCAAATATTAACGTCGTTGATGTATTAAAATCACATCTTTGATGGCATGATAATTTTAAAAAATACTAGATCTTTAGGTTGACTTAAAGTAAATAATTATATAACTAGTTATTTAGTTATGATAAATAATGTAACAGCTGCAAAAGGATTTAACGCTGTTGGTTCAAAATCTAGGTTAATTGTTTTAACAGAGCTTGTTAAAGTTGGATCAAAAGGGTTAACAATTGGGGAAATCCAAAAATTAGCTAAAATTCCCCTTTCAACTTTAGCTCATCACCTAGATCATCTAAAAAAAGCAAATCTTATTAATCAAGAACAAAAAGGTAGGTCTATTTTAAATTTTGCAGAGTTTAAACATATTCAGCAATTGGCCAATTATCTTTTAAAAGAATGCTGTGTAAATGAGAAAAAAAGATAATAATGAAAACACTAATTTTAAAAAACATCAGCATAGAAAATTTTAAGTTTAAATCTGTTTGGACTTTAGTTTTGTTAATACCATTATTAGTGTTTATCTTCATTCCTAAGGAATTTAGCTCGATTATTACCTTTGCTTTAAAAGCTTTGATGGGAACCGTCCCTTTTATTCTATTTGCTGTTAGCTTAGTTGCTTACTTAAAAGCAAGTGGTGCCGAAAGTTTAGTTTCAAAAGCTTTTAAAGGTAAAGAAGTTAAAACTATTTTTATTGCAACTCTTGTTGGTGGACTAGCTCCTTTTTGTTCATGTGAAGTTATTCCATTTATTGCCAGTATGTTAGCTTTAGGAGTGCCACTCTCAGCCGTGATGGCTTTTTGGTTGTCATCTCCTTTAATTGATCCTCCAGCGTTATTAATCACTGCAAGTGTATTAAATTGGGATTATGCAATTGCAAAAACTATATCTGCTTTAGCAATTGGATTAATAGGTGGTTTTGGAATTTATTTTTTATCAAAATTTGGAATGTTTGCTAGTCCATTAAAGCACCAGACTAAATCTGGTTGCGGATCTTGTTGTGATACTAAGGATCCTTTTGACCAAGAGATAGTATTAAAGTTTTGGATTAAAACTGAGAGAATAGATACCTTTAAAAAAGAGTTCATAACAAATGGGTGGTTTTTATTAAAATGGCTATCTCTTGCTTATCTAATTGAGGCATTAATGGTTCATTTCATGTCAGCGCAATTTATAGGAAATTTTTTATCTGGTGATGGATTGTCTTCAATTATAATTGGTGCTTTTGCTGGTGTACCAGCCTACTTAAATTCTTATGCAGCACCTGCAATTGTATCTGGATTAATTGAACAAGGTTTGAGTGCTGGAGGTGCAATGGCATTTTTAGTTGGTGGCGCAATCAGTTCTATTCCTGCAATGACAGCAGTTTGGTCTTTAGTTAATCGTTCAACATTTATTGCTTATCTTATTTTTGGTTTTGGTGGAGCTATTTTATGTGGGATAGCTTTTCAAGTTTATATCAATTTTTAATTAATTAAGGTGTTAGGGATACAGTTAAGACTGTTGATTCTAGAATGATAGCAATTAATAGAACAGAAACACTAATATAAATTTATATCACCAAAGCTTTTTGTTTTTAAATGGTAAAACACACTTTGGTTTAGATTTTATTTTTAATCTTTTTGAAGAGATTTTATTAACTAACCATCCAATGGGTTGAGATAATTTGTAAGGAGCTGGTATTAAAGTCACTTTAGTTTTTTTAAACCCTGACTTTAAGTAATAATTAGGATCCCCATAAGTCATTAATAAATCTGCGTTTTGTTTCTTAAGATACTTTATACCGTACTGAATAATTTTTGGCTCCATGAAGTCAGGCAAAATTGCTGTTGCTGCTAGTGTTGGGCTTTATATTACTGCTGGTTATTGGTTTACTTCATCTACTTCTTTTGCAAATCCAGCTGTTGCAATTGCCAGAACATTTACAGAGTCTTTTACTGGTATTAGTTATTTAAACACTCCTTATTATATTGTAGCTGAACTTGTAGGAATGTTAATTGCTGTATTTATTGTTAAAAGATTATTTTTAGAAAAGAATTAATTTAAACCAAAGAGTAACCTGAAGATCTAACCGTTCTAATTAATTCTTTTTTGTCTTTAATATTTATTGACTGTCTTAATCTTCTTATATGGACATCTATGGTTCTACTTTCCACATTAACATTATTGGGCCAAACAGTTTCTAATATTTGATCTCTTGAATAAACTCTTTTAGGGTTTGTTAAAAAAAATTCTAATAATCTAAACTCTGTTGGGCCAAGTTGAATTTCTTTTTCATCTCTAAAGACTCTCTTTTCTATTCTATCTAATTTTAAATCTTCAAACATTAAATCATTGGCAACTATATTAGGATCAGATCTTCTCAGAACAGCTTTAATTCGGGCAGACAGTTCATTAAAACTGAATGGTTTTGTAATATAATCATCTACACCACTTTCAAGACCTTTGATCTTGTCTTCTTCCTCACCTTTAGCTGTAAGCATAATGATAGGAAGGCTCTTAAAATTATTGTCTCTTCTAATACTTTTACAGACATCTATGCCTGACAAATCAGGTAACATCCAATCTAATAAGAGTAAATTTGGCTCAAATTTTTTTAATTCTTTTAAACCTTCATTCCCATTTAAAGATGAAGCAACAATAAAACCTTCTTTTTCTAAATTATGTTGCACTAATTGAATTATTGAAGCTTCATCTTCAATAATAAAAATTTTACCTTTCATCTATTTATTCTTGGATTACTTTGCCCTTTGGTCTGTTACCTTTTAGATATTCACCTTTTACTAAATAACAAACTGTTTCAGCTATATTAGTTATATGGTCTCCTGCTCTTTCTAAGTTTTTTGTGGCAAAAATTAAATGAGTAGAAAAATCTAAGTTTTTTTTATCTTTAGACAAGAAATCAATTACACTTTCCATTGCAATATAAGTTAAGTCATCAACTTGCTCATCTTTTTCCCAAACTTCTTTAGCTTTATCAAAATTTTTATTTACATAACTATCAAGAACGTCTTTTAGTTGTTTCATAACAAGTTCTCCAAGTCTCTTTAAATTTCCAATCAATTCATCTGGTAAATCTAAAGGTAAAGGCTTAACTTTTTTTGCATTACTTTTTGATAGGTCTCCTATTCTTTCTAAGTCTTGAGAAATTTTTAATGAACTAATTGTTTCCCTTAAATCAATTGCCATAGGTGCTCTTTTAACTAATAAATTCATTATTTGAGTATCTATCTTTGATCTAAATTTATTAATTTCTTCATCACTCTTAATTATTTTATCAATTGAGTCCTTATCAACTTTAATTACCGCATCCATAGCATCACTCAATTGAGACTCAGTCAAACTTCCCATTTTAATTAATGAGTCTTTAAGAAATTGAAGTTCTTCCTCGTATGACTTTACTGTATGTTCATTGCTCATAATTTATCCAAATCTACCTGTAATATAGTCTTGTGTCATTTTATTGTCAGGATTTTTAAAAATTTTCTCAGTTTTTCCAACTTCAATTAACTTTCCTAAGTGAAAAAACCCTGTTTTTTGTGAAACTCGTACAGCTTGAGCCATCGAGTGTGTCACTATAACAATAGTATATGTTTTTTTTAATTCATCAATTAATTCCTCAATTTTTGCGGTAGCTATTGGATCTAAAGCAGAACAAGGTTCATCCATTAAAATTACCTCAGGATTAACAGATATAGCTCTAGCTATACAAAGTCTTTGTTGTTGACCACCAGATAAACTTGTGCCTGGTTCATCTAATCTATCTTTTACTTCTTCCCATAATGCAGATTTTCTTAAACTGTTTTCAACAATTTCGTCTAATTCACTTTTAGTTTCACCTTTACCATGAATTTTAGGGCCATAAGAAATATTATCATATATGCTTTTTGGAAATGGATTGGGTTTTTGAAAAACCATTCCAACTTTTTCTCTTAATGCAACCACATCTAAATTTTTGTCGTTAATGTTCATGCCATCCATTTCAATATTTCCTGTAACTTTACAAATATCGATAACATCATTCATTCTATTTATGCATCTTATAAAAGTAGACTTTCCACAACCAGATGGTCCAATTAATGCAGTGACTTCTTTTTCATTTAAATCTAAATTGACATCAAACAATGCTTGTTTATCACCATAAAAGACATCCAAATTTTTTGATTTTATTTTGATATTACTCATTTAATTCCATCGTTTTTCAAATTTTTGTCTTAAATATACTGCAACGAAATTCATTACAATTAAAAAGGTTAAGAGCATCATAATAGTTGCTGAAGTTTTTTCAACAAAACCTCTTTCTGCAGACTCAGACCATAAATAAACTTGAACTGGTAATGAAGAAGATGGATCAACTGGACTTGAAGGAATATCAACAACAAATGCAACCATACCAATTAAGATAAGTGGTGCAGTTTCACCTAAAGCTTGAGCCAATCCAATTATAGTTCCTGATAAAGTTCCAGGTAATGCTAATGGCACCACATGGTGAAAAACAGATTGAAATTTGGATGCTCCCACAGCAAGAGCGCCCTCTCTTATTGAAGGTGGAACAGCTTTTAATGATGCTCTACATGGAATTATAATTCTTGGTAAAGTCATTAATGCTAAAGTTATTCCAGCAACTAATGGTGTTGATCGCGGTAATTGTATAGTAGCAAGTAAAATCTGAAGAGCAAGTAAACCATAAACAATGGAAGGTACAGCTGCTAAATTGTTTATATTGATTTCAATAAAATCTGTAATTTTATTTTTAGGGGCAAACTCTTCTAAATAAATTGACGCTAGAACAGCTATAGGAAAAGCTAACAACAAACAAATTAAGATACTATAAAAAGATCCAACTAAAGCTCCACCTATACCTGCTATTTCTGGATCCCTAGAGTCACCATTAGTAAAAAAATAATTATTAAAGTTTTTACTTATTTTTTTTTTCTCAACAAAATAATCGTATATTATTAATTGAAAATTAGAGATCCTTCTTCTTTCTTCAGGAAGATCTCTTGGGTAATTACCTTTATGTAATTGATCAATGTCATCAGAGGCTGTTAAATCTAATGTGATTGTTTTACCTATTAAGTTATTATCTTTTAAAAAGGCTTTTTTAATTTCAATTTCTGCTTCACCACTAAATAGCTTCAATAATTCATCTTCCTCATCTCTATCTTTTGCTGGATAAGCCTTTATTAAATTTTCTATCATTACGTCATAAAAATCAGCTTCCATTATTTCATCCTGTGAAGCTCCATTTTGAATTTCTAATAACTCCTGATCAAAGAAAATCTCAGTTGTGATTACTGTTTTTTTAAAAGCTGAACTTCCTTTTGAGAAAATATTTTGAACTAAAATAACAACAAATAACAAAGCTACAAAAATAGATGTTAAACCATAAAATCTAAACCTCTTTTCAGCTTGGTGTCTTTTTTTTAATCTTTCTTCTTTAGTCATATTTTTCTCTATATTTTTTAACAGCTCTTTGAGCGATATAATTCAATACTAGTGTTGCTATAAATAATGTAAGTCCTAAAGCAAAAGCAGACTGGGTTTTTGGACTATCAAATTCTTGATCACCAACAAGGATCATAACAATTTGAGTTGTAATTGTTGTGGTAGACTCTAAAGGATTTATTGTTAGATTTGCTGCGAGACCAGCTGCCATTACAACTATCATTGTTTCACCTATTGCTCTTGATACTGCTAATAAAACTGATCCTATTATACCAGGCAGTGCCGCAGGGATTACGACTTGTTTAATAGTTTCAGACTTGGTTGCTCCTACAGCATATGAACCATCTCTTAATGATTGCGGTACAGAATTTATTACATCATCTGATAAAGAGGAAATGTAAGGTATAATCATAATACCCATAATTAATCCTGCAGCTAAAGCACTCTCAGATGAGACGGTTAATCCCAAATTTTCACCTACTTGTCTAAAAAAAGGACCAACGGTTAATGCAGCAAAAAAACCATAAACCACAGTTGGTATACCTGCTAAAATTTCAATAATCGGTTTAGAAATTCTTCTAACTTTAATTGAAGCATATTCAGCCATATAAATTCCTGAAAATAAACCAACAGGAACAGCAACTAGCATTGCAATAAAAGCAATGAACGATGTCCCTGCAATTAACGGAATAAACCCAAAAGCATCTTTCAGTTCTTCATATTCTGCAGCTGTTATTGATGAAGCATCTCTTACAAAAGCTCTTTGAGGACTCCAATTTGTACCAAATAGATAATCAAAAATATTAATGACTGAAAAAAACTTGATACTTTCAAAAAGTAGAGAGAATATTATTCCAAGAGTTGTCAATATTGCTATTAAAGAGGATGCAAATAATAGACCTTTTAAAATAACCTCAACATCATCTCTTGCTTTATTATTATTTCTTATTTTTTTTAATGAATAAACTACTGAAGCAATTATTATTCCAAAAATCAATACTACTTTAGAATTAGTAAAAAGATTTATAAATTTTGCATATGCGAGAGCACTTTCTTTTAAAATACTATCAATGTCACCAAAATAAGTTCCTAAATGAATAGCTTTAATCTTTTCATAAATTAAGTTTGCTTCATTTTTGTCATTAAAAACTGCACCTTGATTAGCAGCAGTTTCTATAATTATTGATTTAATTATTGTAGGTTCAAATAACGACCAAACTAATAGAAATACTAATGATGGTATTGAACACCATAAAACAAGATAATACCCATAAAATTTAGGTAAGGCATTTAATTTAATATTATCTCTAATTGAAATGGTTTTTGTTTTTGACTTTCCATAAAAAAATAAAGAAACAGAAAATATACTAATTAAAAATATTAGAACGATGTTCATTCGCTCGAGTGGTATATTCTTAATGTTACAGAAATATTACAAATTAAATCTAAGATTGAATTAAAAAAAAAGGCCAGTAATTACTGGCCTTTTTTTGGGGATAAATGAAAATTATTTTATCTTAATTGTGTTTAAATCTAATGCAGCTGTTCTAGTAACTTTGTATTTATCTGAAGCTAAAGGAACTAATCCTATTTCAGCTAAATAACCTCTACCACCCATAGCCTTTTTAGAAGTAAACTCTTTTAGATATTCTTTAATACCTGGAATTACACCGATATGTGCTTTTTTAACATAAAAGAATAAAGGTCTAGCAATCGGATAAGAGTAATCCTGAATACCTTCTAATGACGGTTGAACACCATTAATCGCTGATGCTTTGATCTTATCTTTGTTGGCTACTAAGTAACTGTAACCAAAAAAACCGAAAGCGTCTGGATTAGATGAAAGTTTTTGTACAATTAAAGTATCATTTTCACCAGCTTCAACTGCATAACCATCTTCTCTCATTTTAGCACATTCTTTTTTAGCTTTTTTTCCAGCAGCATCATAAAGAGATTTTGCTGTTTTTGAGCATCCTTTACCCATAACTAAAGAATTCCATGCATCTCTAGTTCCAGATGTAGGAGGAGCTATTAAGATTTCGATTTTTTTATTTGGAAGACTTGCATCAATATCACTCCATTTTTTATAAGGATTTTCAACAAGTTTACCATCAACATCTACTTTAGATGCTAAAGCTCTCCATAATTGTTCTTTTGTAAAATCTGCATCTGGGGCATTGACTGAGTGTGCAAATGAAATACCATCATTACCTACTACTATTTCAATAATTTCTGCAACTCCATTTTTCTCACATAAAGCTTTTTCTTTAGGTTTAATTGCTCTTGATGCATTTGTTACATCTGGATGATTAGCACCAACACCAGCGCAGAACAATTTCATTCCACCACCAGTTCCAGTACTTTCAATTACAGGTGTTTTAAATTTACCACTTTTACCGAATTTTTCAGCAACTACAGTCGCGTACGGGTATACTGTAGATGATCCTACAATTTTTATTTGATCTCTTGAGTAACTAGTTGTTGTAAAACTAAGAACTAAAAGAAACCCTAATAAAATATTTACTAATCTATTCATATTTTTCCTTTGTTAAGATTTGTTATGCCCTAACAAATAAATCTGAATCTTAAATATTTTATTAAAGAAAAGTTAAAGTTTTGTTACAAAGACTAACTTTTTAGTTGAATTAAATTGAATTGAATTTCAGATCTATAGTAGTTCCTTGATTTTCTTCACTATTGATAATCATTTCACCTCTATGTTGAGAAACAAGATGTTTAACAATTGCAAGTCCTAGACCAGTACCTCCAACACTACGACTTTTACTAGGATCAACTGTAAAAAATCTTTCAGTGATTCTATGTATAAATTCTTTAGGAATTCCTACCCCTTGATCAGATATAGAGACAATATTTAAATCACCTTCTTTTTTCGTAGCAATTTGAATTTCTTTACCTTTTTCACTGTATTTGATTGAATTATCAATTAGGTTAGTAAAAATTTCTATTAATTTATCTCGATCACCAATGATTTTAAAATTCTCGGTTTTTTGTAAATTTAAATTTATATTGTTTTTTTTAACAATATTTTCATAAGTCTTCATTACATAGTTAAGTACTTCTATTAAATCTATTTCATGAGTTGGTCTTATATGCTCTTGCAACTCAATCTTTGAAAGAGATAATAAGTCTCTGATTAAATTTTCCATTCTTTCTGATTGGGAGGTCATTACTGGTAATAAATTAGTAACTTCAAAGTTCTTTTTTAAATCAGCATTATTTTCAAATGTCTCAAGTCCCATTTTAATAGATTGCAGTGGAGTTCTTAATTCGTGGGAAACATTTGCAACAAAGTCTGATTTTAGTTGTTGAAATTTATGAAATTCAGTTAAATCTCTCATAAAAAGCAAGCAAGATGGCTCATCAAAAAATAAATTATGATTATCTTGGTAAATTGTTACATTCATTCTAAGAACTGAAGGGTTTCGTAGCTCTATTTCAAGATCATTAGAATTTTGTCCATTAAAAGCTTTCTCAATAGAGATTAACAAGTCGGGATTTCTTAAAAATCCACTTATATTTTCATTCAACTTTGTTTGAAATCTTTTACTGGCTGAACTGTTGCTAAATATTATTTCCTTAGATTTATTTAAAATTATAATCCCTTCAGGTATATAGTTTAAAAGATTATAAATAGTTTCTCTATATTTCTTACTTTCATTTTCATCTATTTTATTATCTTCAATTTTAACTTCTGTGTTAATGCCTAGGACTCTTTCTTTTTTTAGTACTAAAAAAATCAGTATTGCTATAATTATTATAAGAATAAATATCAAAAGTTCCATCCGCTTATAATAATATGATTAATAATTAAGTAAATAATTAATTATTTGAACAAATATTTTCAAAAAAAAATTTTGCAGTTTCTTCCCAGGTGAATTTTTATGCAAATTCAAGATAATTGTCTTTTAATAATCAAAGTTAGGATAAAAAATTTGAGCATAAGAATTCCCACTCAACAACAAACCCAGAACTATGATCCCTAAAAGTTTTTTCATGTCAAGTTAATGACATGCAATGCCAAATTTTTTTAGTCTCCAGTAATTATACGGCCAAGGAGTTAAAAAACCAACTGTCAACATGATAGGTACCACCCACCACGTTAGCATTGCTCCTCCTGTTAAAAAATAATCTGTAGCATTCATAGAAATTTCCATACTAACCATTGAAATAAAACTCATTCCCAATGCTGTTTTTAAAGCATCATTAAATTTAAAATTTTGTCTTATCAAAATTATAGTTTCCAAAATAATACTTGTAATTAAACCATTAATAATTGCTAAAGTCATAATAGCTAAAACAGGCCAAGGAATACCTGTTATTTGAAAATATAAAATGGTACCAAAATCACCAATAGCACAACCTAATAAACACCAAGCAGTATTTTTGGCACTTCTTTTCCAAGTGTGTTTACAAGACCAATGAAATGTATCTGTTGTCATATAATTTATTTACTTAAATTTATATATTAAAATTGTTTGATTAATCTTATATTTTTTTAAAATTGACTGATTATAAGTGTTTATTAATGAACAATTTTTTATTATTTATTGTCACACTTTTTTGCTGGTCTCCTACTTGGTATGTCATCAAGTTTCAATTGGGTTACGTTGATCCATTAGTATCGGTGTTTTATAGATTTTTGATAGCTGCAATAGTTATTTTTATTTATTTAATTTATAAGAATAAAAATCTTAAGTTTTCTTTTAATCAGCATCTTTGGTTTTTACTCTTTGGTGTTTGTCTTTATTCTCTAAACTATGTTTTCTTTTATCTATCAAATACTTACTTAATAAGCGCATTTCCAGCGGTTGTCTTTTCAACGGTGGTTATTATGAATATTTTAGGAGAAGGCTTTTACTTTAAAAAGAAACCTTCTTTAAAAACTTTACTTGGTGCAACTATTGGAATGATTGGAATTATAATCATCTTTAATGATGAGATTTTCAATTTCAGCTTTGCTAATGGAACGCATGTTGGATTATTTTTAGCCTTACTTGGTACATTTTCTGCATCAACAGGAAATATGGTTCACCAAAGAAACTTAAATAACAACTTTTCATTAATACCAACACTTGCGTATTCAATGCTTTATGGATCATTAGTTACTCTATTAATCACTCAGATAAAAGGCACTGAATTATTATTTGAATATAGCTTCAGTTACATCGCATCCCTTGCTTATCTATCTATTATTGGCTCGATATTTGCTTTTATCTTTTACTTAAGATTATTAGAGAAAGTTGGAGCAGGACGAGCTGGGTATGTAGGGGTTGTAATGCCTGTACTAGCTTTATTAATCTCAACAATATTTGAAAACCTAGAATGGCAACAAGATTTAATAATAGGCTTACCTATTTTAATAATTGGAGCAGTGCTCGTTATTAATCAAAAAATTAAACCAATAAAATAATTCTTAAGAATTTTTTATTTATTACATTTACCAATAGAACCTAGTAAACATTTAGTTCCATCAATCCAAACTGCGTTATTAAGATTAGCACCTTCAAAGTTAGCATTTAAAATATTAGCACCCGTTAAATCTGCTTCAAAAAGATTACTGTTAGTAAAGTTAGTCTCAATTAATGAAGCTCCTTTAAAGTTTACTCTTGTTAAATTAGCACTTGAAAAGTTAGCTTTTTCAAAGATACCCCCTTCAAGATTTGCTTCATATAAATTCGTTCTAATAAAAGAAGATTCTACAAAATTACCATTAGCTAATGTTGCATTCATCATTACCCCTTTATCAAAGGTAACTTTAATAAAACTAATAAATGATAGATTAGAATTTGGTATATAGGCTCTACTTAAATCTTGGCCTTCTGAGAATTGACAATTAGAATAATCCACTCCATCAACTGGTGCATCATCACAACCTGCTTTAGCACCATTAGATAACAATAAACTTAAAAATAAAATGGTAAAAAGCTTGCTTATAAAGCCTGCTCTTATTAATTTTATCATGACAAATGCTAACAAATCATAGATCATGAGTCTTCTATTAATTTAATTATAGGTAAAATTAAGCTGTATTTTCTTTACAGTAGTAGTGTGATTACTTGCAGTATCAATTTTTCAGATAAGATTAATATTATAAATGAAATTCCAAGTGCAGATCCATATGGTATTTCAAAGTTTTCACTTTTTTTATCAACTAGTAAATAATAAAAAATACCTATGATCGATGAGATAGAAAGAATATATAAAAATTTTTCAAAACCTAGCCAAACCCCTAATCCGGCAATAAGATAGACATCTCCCATTCCTAATGCATCAATACCTTTAATCTTTTTAAATAGAGTTTTTAAGCTAAAAAATAAACCAAAGCCAATAAGACCAGTTAATATTGAGCTTTTAAATGAAATATTTTCAGGATTTAATTCAGGATAAATCAATGAAATTGATACACCAGAGATTATCAGAATGTAATTCATAACGTCAAATATTATTCTATGGTAATAATCAATTACAATAATCAATGTTACAACAAAGAAAACTAAACTAATAGTAATTGCTTGTGGAAGTGAAAAAATCGCTCCTGTTAATAACAATAAACATCCCATAAAAATTTCAACAATCGGATATTGCAAGCTTATTTTTTGATCACAGCAATCTGAACGACCTCTTAAATGAATATAGGAAAATACTGGTATATTATTAAACCAAGGAATATTTTTCCTACAACTAAAACATTTTGATCTAGAAAGAAATATATCCTCATCTTTAGGAAGTCGTATAATGCATACATTCGCAAAACTTCCTAACAACAAACCTGCTAAAAAAAAAGTGATCAAGATCATCTAATATTAAAATTAAAATAGAGTTTTTAACGTTTGTGTTAAATATAAATTTACTATTCCAAGTGTATCCAAGATAAAGGCACCAGAAACTAATATTATTAAAAAAATCAACAATAACAGCAATAGATTACTTTTTGGTTTTGATGTTTCTTTAAAATTTGAATCCTCTTCATTGGAGGTGTTTTGAGCTGGGCTAATCTGATTTATTTCTAAATCTTGTTCTTGAGTTTGTTCCTTCTCATCTTCTTCTGTGGTGTATTCTATCTCAAGTTCTTTTTCTATTTCTTCAAATCTTTCTACTGTACTTTCAATTTTTTCAAATCTTTCTTTATTCTCATTTTCTAGTTCCCTAATTTTATTTTGTAAGGATTCTATTTTAATCAATAATTCCGAGTTATCTGGCAAGTTATCTCCATGACTTGGCGTATCATCAGACTGGTCTTCGTTTGAAGAAAGTTCTTTAACTTCATTCATTTTAATTAATTCATTTTTAATATCTTCTAATTGATCTAATTTTTTTAATTGATTGTGATCTTGATCAATTTTTTTTTCTATTTGTGACAAAGTTGAATTAACTTCTTTGATTATATTAAAAGGATCTGAATCCATAGTGATTAAAGACTCGTTCGCTTCTTCAATTGGATCAACCTCGGGAGCACTTGTCAGTAAATCATCAGAATCGGTAAGAGCATCTTCGGTTTCAGAAAGTAGGGAATTACTGTCCTCTTCGTCACCTAGTAAAAAATTTTCTTTATCGTCCATTAATAATTTTTCTTTTTCATTTGAATCAATATCTTATCTTATCTTTTAAGATAATTAATAATGTCTTTCACCTCCCCATTATGGGTGGTTATGTGTGCTTTATAACTTTTAATAATATGTTATAAGAAACTATGTCTTACAGAGAAGAAGAGAACAGTGATGAAATCATAATTCACCTAGTTGAAGATATAGATTTAGAAAAAAGTGATGACCTTAGATCTCAAGCAACTGATTGTTTAGGGAAAACTAAACAGCTATCTTTTGACATGTCCAAGGTAAATTACATTGATAGCTCAGGAGTATCTGTGTTAATTGAATTAAATCAAATGGCCGGTGAAGCTTCAAAGAAATTTATAATTCAAAGCCCTAGCGAACAAGTAACTTCAGTTTTAAAAATGGCTAAGTTATTTGAGTTTTTTACAATTATTTCTTAAAATTAAACTACTTAATAACCTGCCCCATATTAAATATAGGCTGATAAAGTGTTAATAGTAGAGCTGCAATAATTCCTCCAATAAGTACAATCATTACAGGTTCAATAAATTGTTTTAATGCGCCAACGGCGTTATCTACTTCCGCCTCATAGTAAATAGAGATTGAATTAAACATTTCATCCACGCTACCTGTTTTTTCTCCTACCTTCATAAATTCTGCAAATTCTAGTGGAAATATTTTTTCTGAAGCAAATAAAGTTGACAGGTTTTTACCTGTTAAAATTTCTTTTTGTATTCTGCCAATGGCTTCTCTCACAAGTAAATTACTAGTAACTTTACTACTAATATCTAAGGCTTCTATAATAGAGACACCCGCTCCAAGTAAGTTAGCAAGTACAAGTGAAATTTTGGCATAGATAGATTTTTTTACTAATGGTCCAAATGCTGGAATGTTTAAAATTAAGGTATGAAAGAATTTTTTAACTGCATAAACTTTTTTATTTAGATAAATCGAAGAAGTAACTGTCGTTACTATAAATAAAAGTAAAAGCCCTCCCCTACTTGGATCTTGTAAAAATTCGCTTATACCAATTACTTTTTGGGTTGCAGCTGGTAACTCTACGCCAATACTTTCATAAATTTCTTGAAATACAGGAACCACCTTAACCAACATAATAATAGTGACAAGTCCTGCAACGCTTAATAATATTAACGGATATGTTAATGCACCCTTAATATCTTTTACAATTTTTATATTTTTCTCAACTAGGTCCACTATCTTTCTTAAAAATAATGCTAAGGTTCCACTGCTTTCTCCAGCTTTAACCATATTGATATAAGAGTCGTCAAAATATTGAGGATATTTACTTAGTGATGAACTGAAAGGTTTACCTTGGTTTAAATCATCAATTATTGTTTTAGTAACTTTAATTAATCCTGGTTTTGTTGCCTGCCTTCTTGCCAGCATTAAAGCCTCCATTATAGGTAAATCAGCTTTGATCATGGTTTCTAATTTTTTAGTAAACAACATTATATCTACAGAACTCAATTTATCTGAAGAAAGCTGCATTCCTAAAAACTTTTTTATTTCAGGACCATCTTCATTTGAGACATCTTCTTTTATTTCGTTTAAATTTGTTAAAATTATTTTTTGAGTCTTAAGTTTCTGGCCAGCATCAGTTTTATTGTTAGCGACAATTGCACCAGTAACTTTTTTTCCTAGTTTAATCCCTATATAATTAAATTGTGGCATAATTTTAATTTTGAATTGTGATGGTTCTTAAAAATTCTTCATAAGTTATGTTTCCATTTTTAATATGATCTCTTGCAATCTCATCAATTGTTCTAAAGCCATTTTTTCTTGCAATTACTAATATCTCAGGAGCCCTTTTTTCTTCAATAATAGCTGCTTGAACTTCACCTTTCACATCTAATATTTCGTAAATCCCTTGACGGCCTTTATATCCAGTGTCGTTACATTTACTGCATCCTTTGCCTTTATAAATTTTTAAAGTCTCTACTTCTGTTAATGAAAAACCAATATCTTTTAATTGTTCTTTGGTAATACTGGTATCTTCTTGTTTGCAACTTTGACAAATTTTTCTAGCTAATCTTTGAGCAACAATAGTATTAAGGGCACCAGCTATCATAAAGTTGGGAACACCCATATTGGTTAATCTAATTATGGTTTGAATTGCATCATTAGTGTGTAATGTAGACAATAATAAGTGACCAGTAATTGCTGCTTTAATAGCTATATCCACTGTTTCTTTATCTCTAATTTCTCCTACTAAAATAATTTCAGGATCTTGACGTAAAAAAGCTCTTAAAATATTAGAAAAAGATAAACCAATTCCTTCATTAGCTTGAATTTGCCCAATACCTTCCATTGTATATTCAACAGGATCTTCTGCTGTTAAAATATTTAGTTCTGGCTTATTTAAATGTGCTAGTGCCGCATACAAAGTTGTTGTTTTACCACTACCCGTTGGTCCAGTTACTAAGACCATTCCTTGGGGAGACTCAATTGCTTTAATAAATTTTGCAAGTTCAACACTTGGAATGCCTATTTTATCTAAACCCAGCACATTAGAGCTTCTTAATAATCTCATAACTATTCTTTCACCAAATTTAGTGGGAACAATGTTAAATCTAACATCTACATCTATTCCACCATTACTTTGGTCTTTCACTGTAATTGCACCATCTTGTGGCAATCTACTTTCTGAAATATCACAACCAGCCATTATTTTTAGTCTAGTTACAACTGGAATATAGTGTTGGGATACTGTTTGACTTAGTCTTTCTTGGATTTTCATAATCCCATCGTTTCGAAATCTAATTTGTGCAATATCATCTTTAAAAACTTCAATGTGAATATCACTGGTTCCATCTTTTAAAGATTGTTGAAATATTTGATCAACAAATTCAACAATATTTATTTCACCTGTAGGAGTTGTGTCACTTGATTTAACTTTTGGTTTTGAAGTTGGTGTTGCGCTTGCAATATTCCATATTTTTAATTCTGCTAGTTTTTCAATATTAGAAAAAGTTGTAACTGAAAAAACAACATTTTTTTTAGTAAAGTTTTTTATTTTAGATGAAAAATTAATTTTACTTGGGTCCGCAATAGCTAGTTTTAAGGTTCCACTTTCCAAATCATAAGGTATTATTTTTTCTTTTTTAATAAAATCAACTGGTAGAATTTTCAATACCTCAGGTTTGATTTGGTCTTCAGTGATATTATTAATTTTGATTGCAAAACTTCTAGAAATTACTTTTGCTATATCCTCTTCTTTAATAAAATCTTTTTTTAATAATTCAGGAATTATTTTTTCTTTATTTTGAGCGCACTGGATCGTAATCTTTGTTAAACGATCTTGTGATAGAATTCCATTCGACGTTAACAGTGTTGCAATTTTTTCAGATACAGCTGCACTTATTTCCATTTATAATATCCTAGGCGCAAGAAATATTAACAATTCTGTTTTATCGTCTTGATCAGTTCTCGATCTAAAAAGAGCACCTACTCCAGGAATTTTTCTCAAAAATGGAATGCCTTTATTAGTTTCTGACAAAGTTTGAGTTAAAATTCCACCCACTGCTGCAATATCTCCACTCGATAAAATTAAATTAGTAGAGACTTCCTTTTTTTTAATTGTTGGTGGTGTAGTTGAGGTGTCAAAAGTATCATTGGTAATCAACACTTTTAACTGAACATTACCATCACCAGTGATTAATGGTGTCACTACTAACTTTAAATTTGCATCATAATACTTAACAGTTGTTGTGGTCGCTCCATCCGCAGTTGTTGTTTCATTTACACCAAATCTAGACCCTTGTGTTATTGTTGCTTCTTTTCCACTTACTGTAAAAAGCTTTGGGTTTGAAAGTGTTCTTGAATCTCCTTCTGTTTCTAAAGCATCAATTTCAAATTTTAAAGTTTTAGAGCCGACTGATCTCATAATTCCTAAACCTGAAGTTCCAGAAATCAAAAAATTTGATAAGCTACTATCTGCCGAACCAAGGGCAACTGTACCTGTAGACCCTCCAACACCACCTCTAATAGTTTCTACAGTTCCATCGCCACTTGTAGTTTGTCTGGTCATCCCAAGTCTTGTTCCTAGTTTTGTAGAAAAAGTTGGAGCAACTTCTAAAAGAAATGCTTCAATTAAAACTTGTGCTTTTTTTATATCAATTTTATTTAATAATCTTTCAATTTCATCAAGTTGAGATGCTGACGCTTGTGCAATTAAAGTGTTATTTTCGTCATTAGCATTAAGAATAATCGCACCTCCATCAACTGATCCTGCAAACAAGTTTTCAATTTGCGTTTTCATTTCAGATGGTTTTTCATAAAATATATTAAATATTTCATTGTGCTTTTTATCACCAGAACTTGCTCCACTACCGTAAACTTTAATTATACCATCTGCAGAATCCATCTGGTAAGACAATTCTTTAGACTCGATTACAGAATTAAAAACTTTGTACCAAGGTTCATTGTTTATATTCATTGTTAAAAAACCACTTACATTATCACTAACTATTAAGTTTCGTCCTCCCAAGTTTCCAAGGGCAGTTAGTGCCTCTGATAATTTAGTATTTTTAAAACTAATCGATATATTAAAATCTGGTTTGTTAATTAAGTTATTAGAAGATTCCATTTCTCTTCTTGGTTTATTCAAATTGTTATTATAGCCACTAACAGGGGCAATCTGCATAGTTTCATCAACTGTTGCTAGACTTTCTCTTTTAACATCTTCAATTGATATTTCTTTTTTAATTTTTCCAGAATTTCCTGCACAACCTGAAATTATCAATAAAGACATAATAAAAAATATTGTAGTTTTAAATTTTAATTTCATTCCATGATCTCCATTGTTATTTGTTTATTATTTTCTTCCAAGGTTATTTGGTTTTTAGAAATTTTTTTAACTAATGCATTATTTTTTCCAATTTTCTGCCCCTCATAGACAACGACTTGACTTCCGTTACCAGGCAATTCAAGTAATGCTAGATTTTTATAAGCACTATTAGGAATTTGATTTTTAGCTCTTAATTCATTTAAATTTTTAAATTCTGGTGCAAGAAGGGTTGCAACTAACTTTAATGACTGAACAGAATATAGTGATGCATCACTTAAATCGTGTCTTTTTAACGACTCTAACGGTAGATCTTTATAAAAAGGATCTTGTTTTTTATCAGCAAGCAAAGCAGTCATTGTTAAGCAAAGAATGAGGGTTATTATTTTAATCATATATTGGAATAATTTACTGTTAAAGTAGTTGTAACTTTTATAATCCCATCTCCTAATTTAGATATTATAACGTTGTTTGTAATTAAACTTTTATTTGTTCTTTTTAAATCCTCTATAAACTTAGCATAATCCAGGTAGTTTCCATTAATTATAACATTATATTGCACTTGGCTATATTCATTACTAACTACAAATTCTTTTGGGTTGTCTTTTTTAGGTTCTTTGTAAAAATCTTCACTCAGTTTATTTAACGATACAATTTGTAGTTTGTTATTTAAGGCAGATTCAGAGAAAATTTTATAAAACTTATCTTCTTGTTCTTTTTTCTTATTAAAAAACATTTTTTGTAAATCGTCATTTTCTTTTTTTATATCTTCAATCTTTTTATTTATTGATGCTTTTAAATTGCCCGCATTATCAATAAACTGTGTTTTTTGATTATAATCACCTTCTATTAATTTAGCCTTTTGAATGGTTGGCTTAATGATAATCGAATTACCCACTAAAAAACTTATGGTTAGAATGACAATATAAAGAAATTTTAAATACGAAGATTTTGAAGTTAAAATAATATCATCTTTTATAAGTTTGTATTTTTTATTCTTATGAGATTTTTTTTTCTTATTCTCAGTTAAATTTTTATTTGTCTCAGTTAAATTTTTATTTTTCTCAGTTAAATCTTTATTTAACAGCAAGCCTACTTCAGGTCTGGAGGGTTTTGAAGTTCTAATAATTCTTTTAAGTTTTTTTCTAATTATTTTCATTTTATAAATTTACTTTAATCTTAAAATTTCTAAGACTTAACGTATTCACTTTTTCATTGTTATCTGGGGTACTGGTTTGTGGTGAGACAACTGATTGATTTAACATTGTAATATCTGGATCACCAATATTTGTTTTAATGTTTTCTATAAAAACATTTAAATCATAATCAGTTAAAGCGTGGCCTTCGTAATAAATCGTTGCTTCACTGTTAGTGAATTCTATAGCTTTAATTTCAACACCCCTTGGAACACTGTTGGCAGTTTCAAAAATCAATTGAGAATATCTATCTTTATTATCATTTATTTTTTTTGCTAAATTTTTATTTTTTTCCATCATCTTAACGTCAACACTTGTTCTTTTTATTTCTTCAAATAAAGTATTGTAAGAGTTGACCACGCTAGCATGGGTGGCTAACAGTTTGCTTTTCTCAAGATATTGAGGAATATTAATTGCTGTTAATGAGGTAAAAATTATCAAAAAAACTATCAATAATGAGTTCATTAAAGAGTTAATAGTCTCTATTTTTCTATTATTAATCAGTCTCTCTCTTAAGTGATAAAAGTTAAATCTATATTTAACATTTTTAGGCTCTTTAATCTTAAAAGGATTTAAAGTTCTTAAAGCGGCACCAATTACAGGGTAGTAGTTTTCATTTCTTAAATCATACCCTTCACTAAATTTTTTAATAATTTTTTTATCAAACTTTATAACATCACTATTGAAAAAATTTTCACTTTCTATGCTTTGATTTTCATTTGCTGAATTTAAAGAAATTTTTTTTAACTTAACTTCTGGTAACTTGGTTTGAATACCCTGAATATATTTTATTGATAAAGCCAAATCAGTATGAACGTACATATCTCTTACGGCAGATTTATTATCCTTTTCACTAATCCATTCATCCTCCGTTAAGTTACCTCTAATATCTTGAATGGATCTTTCAAAAACTTCTGACCAAAAGGGTCCTGAGGGGTCTGGCATGGTTTCTAAAGTTTTTATTAACACAACATCAGCTTTAGAAACGTTATTTAAAGCAAATTTAAGTTTGTTTTTAGTTGTAGTAATTAAATAGTTTTCTTTCTCACCATACTCAAAAAACGCAAATTCTTTTTCATTGTTTTCTTTTTTTAAAGATAAAATTGAATTAATTATTGAAAAGCATTTAGGCTCAAAAACGGTTGCATCTGCTCCAGCTTCTTTAAATAGTTTATGTAAAAGCTCTACTTTACTGTTTTCAAGCAAACAAACTAATACTTCAAACTCTTGACTTTCTTCATTGGTCGAAACTATTTGGTAACTCAATTGTTTATCTTCTAAATCATCAGATAATTCTTCAAATGTGTTCCAAAATTCAATGTCTTGTGTTTGAATTAATAGAGTTTCATCATCCATAACTGGAATATTGATTGTTCGAATTATAGTCTCTGAAGTTGGGACAATTACAGTAACTTCTTGTCCGAGTAGATTTTCATCTCTTAGAATTTGTGAAATTTTTTCACAATAAAAACTATAATCACCTTCATTAAAGATTGATTTATTGCTATCTTCTAAATTAAAGTTTTCATGAATTAGATTTTCAACTTTTTTAGTTTTATTATTGTATTTACATAAATTAATAAAATCATCCCTCAACTCTACTGAAAATCTTTTTTCCTTAGATTTTGCTTTCATCCCAAGATAGGGTGAAAAAACCTTAGTAATTGCTAACAAAGATTTATTTTGGATTTCTTGTAATTTTAGATTCATATGAGTTTATTATAACTTTACTTTTATTTTATTACTTTACAGATGTCGCCATCCCCAAATTGGGGGTATTAAACAGCCTATCTTTTGCTACTAATATAAAATTAACTATGAAAAAATTTCACTCATCTAGAGGTGTTACATTAATAGAGCTTTTAGTAATTATTGCAATTCTTGGGGTTTTTTCAGGTGTTGGATACGTTTCTTTTACGTCAATCGACAGTGGGTCAAGCCTACGAAGCAACAAGACAGTCATCAAAGGTTATTTGGAAGGAGTAAGATCTAAAGCCTACAGTGATGGAAAACACTATAAGATCATAATGGAAAATTCAGGAAATAATGTAAATTTAAAATTATACGAGCCCGATTCTTCAAATACCAAATGGCATGATCTAAACCTTAATAGAAGGTGCGCTTGTTATAGTGGCACAGGAAATGCTGATACTTCATGTGATCAGTCTTTTTCTGACTCTTCTGTGTCATCATTAACTTCAGTACAAAACTTTGACAAAGTGGTAAAAAATTTAGAAGTTAAGAATTGCAATAATTTAAGTTGCGCTACTGAAACTGCAGCACCTGTAGAGTTTTGTTTTTTATATGACGGAACCTCCCCTCAAGATAAATTTTTTAAAATTATTGGAAAAAATGATTTAAATATAATATTAAATGTAAATAAAACTGGTTATGTTGAAGATTAAAAAAGGTTTTTCATTAATTGAATCTTTAGTTGCTTTGTTTGTACTAAGCATGATCACACTTGTTTACATAAACAGCAGTGCTATATTTTTTAAATCGCAAACTGATTTAATTAAATCAGACCGAAAAGATCAATTAGCAGATTTAATACTTCAAGATATTATGGAGTATGCCCGTCAAGAAAATTCAGGTCTTGGTACGATAACTACAAATGGCAATCAAAATTTCAATGGTGCAACAGCTGTAATTAATTTAACTGGGTTTGCTACCGCGCCAGTAGCAGGTGATATTCTTTTAGTCAATGGTGTTAGAGGTCGTTATGTTGTCCAAAGTGTAACTGGAGCTGGAAATAATTTACAAATCACAACAACCTCTAACTTTCCAACAGTAAACGTTGCAACTGGTACAACCGTTTCCTTTATTGCTTTTAAAAAACAAGATTTAGATTGTTTTGATGGGCTAGATCTGACAGCAACAGCACCCGTAGGTGTTGGAACATGTACAACGTTACCTACAGAAGTAGCCAATCTTCACAATCACTGGAAAACTCAAATTGATAATGAGCTTGGATCTAATATTACTGTTCGGAGTATAGAAGTTACAGATGGAAACCTTGTAAAAGTTACATTGGGTGATGGAGTAAACAATTCTGTTTTAGCTAAAAAAATTAATATTTGTATTTTTGATGCTACACCAAATGAAGTTGCCTTCAATTTCCCTGGCATATCTGATCCAATTACAACAGGTATCATGGATCACAATGAAAATCCTACCGAACATTATTTTTTCAAGGGTATTGCAAAAAAGTTTGCAGATTTTAATAATGATAATACTGAAGTTGATGAAAATACTATTACTTGTACTGTAACTTGGGCATCTACGTGTAGACAAACTTATGCATGGTCTAACACGATAACTGTTTTTTTATACAGATATACTGGTAGTGCAGTTAGGGTAAAACCGTCTGGTTGTGTTGCTGATGGTGCAACCCCAGCCCCACCTTGGATGGGTCAGTGTGCTGGAGTTCAGATTAATCAAAACGATTTATCATTATGGTTTATTTTTGATGAATATAATCATAAAAATGGACCCACAGATACTACTCAAATTGGATTTGCAAAACCTGGTTGGAATGAAGCAGGATATTTATTATATAATGTTAATAACTTACCAACAAACGCTAGAATATTAGTTTTTGATGATGCCAAAGAAAGCTGTGTAGGTGCAATAACTGCAGGAACATGTACGGGAAGATATAAGTGGTCTGAAGCTCACGATGGGCTCGTGATACATTTGGGAACGTCAAACTTAGCGACTCTTAATGATATACAACTTGAAATAACAGGAGTTCCTTATGGTGTTAATAAATGGAGAATTTTAAGATCAGATGTTGCAAACTGTCTATTAGCCAGTGGAGCAACCAATTCAGCTCATGGGGCTGCTTGGAATCAAGAAAACGAAAATGACTGCTGGAATTATGTTGAGGCTTATAACACACCCACAACGGCAGATATTACTGATTCCTCAAATTCAGTTGCTGTCACTGATAGTTCTTATTTTCCAACCTCAGGTTCAGTTCAAATAGGAAGTGAATATGTAAGTTATACTGGAAAGTCAGGCAATACCTTAACAGGACTAAGTAGAGGAGTACGACAAACTGGTACAATTCCTAACAATATTAATTCTACTTTTACTGGAAAAATAACTCTAAATGGTCAAAATACTCAAGCAGGATTTTGGGGTGGTTACGTACAAATAGGTGGTAGTGAGGTAGTTAAAGTAGATTATGATGGTTCGTATGACGATTTTGATAACAATACAATTAATATCACAGCTAGAGGTCAAAGAGGAACTCCAGCTGAAAGTCACAGTGCGGGAGATACAGTACGCAACCATGACATGAGAGCAAGAGCTTGGCCCGCAGGTACAAAAGTTTGGGAAGGTCCAACTCACTCAATACCCGTTGTTCAAGGAGAAAATACTACCACTAATACTTTTGAAAGAGTGAGACTAAAAAGAAGAGTAACATTAAACTTAGCAACGGCAGCAGTATGCTCATAAAAAAATTAAAAGGTTTTTCTTTAATTGAATTATTAGTTGGAATATTAATTGCTTCAATTGTTTCTGTTTCAGTTTATTCTTTATTTGATAGAAGCTCAAAAGATTTTAGTCAAACTGTTAATACCAATGACTTAAAAACTGAATCTACAATTATATTTAATTTAATTGAACGTGACTTAGCTAGAGGTGGTTTTGTTCATCCAGTTAGAGGAGATCTTACAATTGCAAGTAATTGTATAGCAGGCGGAATAGGAATTACTGCTGCTAATGCTATCAATATAGTATCAGGCACCGAAGTAAGTTCTTGTTATGACAGACCTAGTTATGACGGAACAACAGCTTATAGATACAAAGTTACCTACAAACTTGGAGATGGAACTGCAGGTCTTCTAGATACCAATACCTTATATAAAAAAATTGAAAGAACTGATGACTGTACTGGTGGTGATACGGTTGCTGACGTTGATCCTAATCTTGCATCTACAATACATCCCTGGCAACCAGTTACTTCTAATATTGGTTCAATTACTTTTTCATATCCAACTATTGGAGGATCTACTAATAGTAGTATTTTAGATATGGATATAAACTTTGTATCTCAAAAACAAAATTCACTGAATCTAGATTTTAGAAAAAGAGTATTTTTAAGAAATAAATCATTGACTGGAAGTAGTGTGAATTGTGACAATAAATGTCCGAATTCAAAAGATATATTTGCAAATTATACCATATCGAGCAACGAAACTAATTGGAACCCAGATACACGAAATGTACCTAGTGCAACTGTTGTAATTTCAACTAATTATCAAAATGGAGAAGATATATTACAATGGAATTCAACATTAGCTAACAACTATGGTTTAACAGTAACTTTTAATGCTACCACAGGTGTTTTATCTATAGTTGGAAATACAACTGCCAGAAACTATGAAACTTTTTTAAGAACAGTTAATTATGTAAGTCTACAAAATACTATATCATCTCGAACTGTTTTTGCTGGTACTGATAGACAATTTATTTTAGTTTTAGGTTTTGGTACTCTCTGTAATAATTTAATTGGAAGGCAAGTTGGTGCAGTAAGACATTTTTATTGTTATGTTGCAGACAATATGAGTGGAAGAGGAGCGTTAACTGGTGTTGAAGACACTGATGGACTGTCCGGTAATACACTTTGGTGGGGTCAAGCAAAATTAAGAGCTGAGAATTCTACATATTACAATTTATCAGGTTATTTAGCGAGCATTACTAGTGCAGCAGAAAACAATTATATTTTAGCTAAAATTAGAGATGCTAATAATATTCCTATAGCAGCTTGGTTTGGAGGAACTGACAATCAAGGTGGAGAGGCTGTACTTAATGCTGCTTCTGAGACAACATGGGTATGGTCTGGTGGGCCTGAGAGAAATCAAATATTTTATACTCATGATGGTGTAAATAATGACGGATTTACAAATTGGCGAACCGGGGAGCCCAACAATTGTTGTATTGATATTTTGGGTGACTTATATAATGGAAATACTTTGGAAGCAAACGAACATTTTCCAACTGTTGGTGGTGAACATTATACTCAGTTTAGTAATGTATTAAGTGGAACTGGTTATTGGAACGATCTTTTTGATCCTGGTGTAACTTATTCTCCCTTTACAACACTTGGCTATGTTCTAGAATTTAGTTCAAATTTTCCTTCACCAACTATAACATGCAGTAATGCTTCAGTGTCTAACAGACTTGCTTGCGTTAATTACTTTAGTTCATTCAATCTAGTTCTTGATGATACAACTTATACATCACCTGACATGGTGAATTTATGTGATCCCACCCCAACAGATAACGCTTTACCACCTAAATCTTCGTGATTTTAAAATCAAACAAAAAAGGATTTGTACTAGCTTTAACTCTTCTTGTTTTGTTGGCTATTTCATCTTTTAGTGTTGCAATGATGGGTGTAATACAACAAAATTCAAAGGCTTCAGTACGATCACATCAGGTTAATACTGTTAATCAAGCTGCAGAGTTTGGATTGGACTCAGGAAGATTATGGTTAGTAGATCAAATGTCAAAATCTGGTACCGCAGCCATAACCATTACAAACGCTAACAATAGATCAATCAGTGGTGCTTGTTTAGCACTTCATGGTTACACAAATACTTCAAACAATATTCATTATGCGTTTAGAAAAATTAATCAAAATTTTGCAGAGATAGGGACAGAAACAGACTTTGGGAGATACACTTATGAATATTATGTTCAAAGAATTGGAAACCATACAACACTGAATGGCTTTAATTTTATACCTCAATCAACAGAAGGTGCTGATACTTTAACACCCACCACTTATAATAATCGAAAAATATTTTATAGAGTTATAAGTTGTGGTTATGGACCAAACAAAAACAAGATTGTTCCCTTGCAACTTTTTCTTTCCGCAGGTGGTGATGGTGCCACAGGGAATGTTGGAAGATCAATTAATATCGAAGGTTATTATAAACCTTGAATTATAACCATAGGGCACTTTTAAATATTTGGCTATCTATTTTATTTTTATAAGTGTTTTCATTTCTATTTATAAGATGAATTTCTCTAGTTAAAGATGGTTTTGAAAGCAATCTAAAAAATAGTTTTTGATCAACAGCTACCGACTCTGGCATAATTGCAATACCTAAACCTGCTTTAATGCAATGAGCAGCTGTACTGTTACTATCTGTATAAATTACATCTCTAAGTTTACTATTTTTTTTTCTGTTAATTATCATTTCATTAATCATTTTAAAATCAATTATTCCTTTATTATTTAATTTATAATTATAATAAAAAAATTCACAGCCATTTCTAAATATATAGTTTGGCTCAGCTTTAATTTCTTCTAGCGAAATCTCTTTCATTTCTTGGAAGTGATGACCTTTATAAAAAGCTACACAAAATGGTTCATCATATAAAAATTTTTTTTCTATTCCTTCTTTAAATTCTGGAATTGTAGAAATTGCAAAATCTAGCTTTTTCTCATAGATCATTTTGTTTAATGTATTGCTTTCTGCTTCAATAAGTTTAATTGTTTTATCTTTAAAATTTTTTTTTACTAAATACAGTAAATTTTCTTTATGAGCGGAAGCTAAGTAGCGTGCAAAACCAAAACTAATAACTTCTTTACTGGTTTTTTTTTCTTCAGTTTCATTTTCATTAATGTTTGTAAGTACTTTATCGTTAAAAGATAATATTGCTTTTGCATTAAGATAAAATATCTCCCCCTCTTTAGTTAATTTCACTCCTTTTTTTGATCTTAAAAACAATTTTTTTTTAAGGTTAGTTTCAAGAATTTGAACCGCTCTTGTTAAGGAAGGTTGGCTAATATTTAAATCTTTACCAGCAGACAAAAAATTACCCTTATCAGCAACACTTAAAAAATATCTAATAAATTTTGGATTTAAAAAGTCTGTATTCATTGGGTTATTTTGTTTATCTATACATTAATTATATAACAATATCTATTATATATAAAATTTATATTATTACTCTAACCCATTATGGGTAGAGTAAAATAATAATGACAAATACTGAAAATTATAAAGCAATCGAAAACTTTGTAGCTACAATTTATTCAGAAGATATATATAAATTTGGTGGAAAATCATATTATCCTCAAATATTAAAAATAATTAGCAGTGTAAACTTAAGAAGTTTTAAAGAAGAGAATGTAATATGCGATAATCACACCTTCATTAGTACTGCAATTGGCAGCAATATAAATGCTGTAGCAAGAGGTTTAAAATTGCCTAGAGAAACCAGCAGAAGAAAAATTGAAGAATTAATTAATTTAAATTGGATAATTAAAAAAAACTCTAAACTTTATGTTTCTCAAAAATGGAGAACCATGAACCAAACTCATATCAATTTATTAATTGAAAAAATTAAAAAATTATCAAAACTAATTGATAAACAGTTAACTCACGCCGCTTAAATATTTAATATATAATACCCCCCCATTTTAGGTATCCAAGACACCACAAACAAAGTCATTGATAGTATCTTAGGATATGAAACTAGTAATTGAGTCTACTAAAATATTAGAATCTTATACAAACTTTTTTGTAAAACTTTCTGCAAAAAAAAATGCTCCTAAAAATATTACAACAGCTATTTTTTCTACAAATATTAAAAATCTACATAAATTTATGATTAAAGATTTAAAGAAACTAAATAATGACTTAATTAAAAAAACACTTAATCCAGTATCAATAAATTTTATATCAAGATCTTTAGATGTTCCTAGGGAAACTATACGAAGAAATATTTTATTATTAGTTAATAAAAATTATTTGATTAGAAATCAAAAAGGTTTATTTGTATCTGAAGTTTGGATCGAAAAAAATATAGATAAAATAGTTTCAGAAATAAATGACTTTATGGATTGTTATAAAGAAATAACAGGCACATTTAAAAAAAATAATTAAAATAACATGAGTTTAGAAGATAAAATAAAAACTTACGCTAAACAATATGATTTATCTGATTTTCATATCAGATCTAATCAACCCTTAGCATTAAGAGAAAACGGTTCTATTGTAGTAAACCAGGAAGATATAATATCTAGAGAAGATATTGAAACTTTTTGGAAAGGTAATTTAAATAAATCTCAACTTCAAGAGATTGTAAATAATCGCGACTTAGATTTTGCAGTTGTAGTGGGTGACTTTCGTTATAGAGTAAATGGCTACTATAGTAGCAATGGTCCTTGCATGGTTTTAAGAAAAATTGTTAGTGACATACCTCAAATGGAAAAACTAGGTCTGCCTGATGCCGTAAAAGAAGCAATCAAACTTAAAAATGGTTTAATACTTGTGACTGGACAAACTGGATCTGGAAAATCAACATCATTAGCTGCAATGATTGATCAGATAAACTCATCACGTGCTGAAAATATAATAACTATTGAAGACCCTATTGAATTTGTACACCCTTCTAAAAAAAGTATTATTTCACAAAGAGAAGTTGGAAAAGATACCGGTAGTTTTGCGAGAGCATTAAAATCTGCTTTAAGACAAGATCCAGATGTAATTTTAGTAGGTGAAATGAGAGATTTAGAAACAATTTCACTAGCTTTAACAGCGGCAGAAACGGGCCATTTAGTTTTTGGAACCTTACATGCTAGCAATGTTTCCTCTACCATTACCAGAATATTAGATGTTTTCCCTCCTGCACAAAAAACATTAGCTCAATCGATGTTGGCAGGCTCAATTAGATTGGTGCTATCTCAACAATTATTAAAGAAAAAAGGGGGAGGTCGTATTGGTTGCTTTGAGGTGATGACAGGAACAACTGCTATAAGAAATTTAATACGTGAAGGTAAGATGGCTCAAATTACCTCTACACTTCAAACATCAGCAAAAGAAGGTATGATTACTATGGAAAAATACCTTGAAGGTCTTCATGAAAAAGACCTGGTGGAATAATAATGAGCCCTATTCAAAAATCATTATTAAAAAATAAAAATTTCGAGCAGATTGTAATTCCAAACAAAACAACTCATCAAGACAAAAGTAGGTCAAAGATCAATATTGAAGAAATAATCAAAAGAAGAAAATTAAAAATAATTAAAGAAAATAAAAAATATAAAATTGGATATTTTATTTTTGCTTTATTTTGTATTTATCTTTTTATTGTATTCCCATCATTGTAATATCATCTCTAAGATTTTCTCTATTGTTTAATTTATCAGTGATAACATCAATAATCTCTTTAATATCAAAAGATTGTCTTCCTAAAATTTCTTTTTCTATACCTTTAATAGTAAATTCTTTATCATTATCGATATAGCCTTCAGTTACTCCATCAGTATATATGAATATTTTTTTATTATTCATATCCATTATTGATGTTTTAATAAGAGATGATGATTTCAAAGGCATAAGGCCTAATGGTGGATGAGCAGCTTCAATGTAAGAAAAAGATTTATTATTTAAATCAAAAGACATAATACTTTCATGGCCAAAGTTTACAAATTCAATTTCTTTTTTAACAA
>Ga0209305_1000457_pt1 | contig 29782 bp, 30 predicted proteins | sample COGITO_mtgs_1103_FD_184792 | JGI IMG/M metagenome (GOLD analysis project Ga0209305, IMG submission 184792) | Pelagic marine microbial communities from North Sea - COGITO_mtgs_110321 (SPAdes) (version 2) | ecosystem: Environmental > Aquatic > Marine > Epipelagic ...
AATGCGCAACTGCGTGAATTGAATATTAAGTTACGCGAGAAACAGAAAGCTGAATAATATTTAGCGGAGTTTTGAGTGAATAAATAAAGCCAGCTTGCTGGCTTTATTTATTTTTGCGGTAGCGATAAATTGTGAGAAAGATAAACAGCGAAGTTGATACAACGTTAATTTGGTTATTATTAAAAGTGTAAGAGGTATTTATGGAAACTCGTAAACTAACAGCGGAAGAGTTTGGCGCGACCAAAATTGGTAAGCCTGAAAAAATAGAGGCGGGTGAGCCGGTATTTGATTTCTGGGCTTATGTTGAAGCCATTCCTGTAGAAGATTTCGGTGCGTACGATTGTACTGCAGGCATCGTTGGTCATGTCTATCGTATGGGGGATCAATATGAGCACGTTTTGATTCAGTCGCAATACGCAGAAATTGCCATGGTATTGGTTTTAGATTTAATGAAAAAAGAAGTCTATGGGCATTATCTGTTAGATATTCGTCCGCGCGGTAAGCCCGTTATATAAACTACGGACTTTTGATCTTGTTATAGACGCACATTAAGTTATGGAGCTCATTGCTATATATTCATCTCTGCTAACGGGCATGCTGAAATATGCGCCTTGGAATAAATCGCATCCTAAAGACTTCAGAGCTTCAAATTGCAATTCATCTTCAACCCATTCTGCGACTAGCTTACCGTTCATTGAGAGTGTTAATGAGGAAAGGCTGCGTATAATATCTTTTACTATTTCGCTGTCGATTACATCTTTCACAATGCTTCCGTCTAGCTTTATGGTGTCTACTTTGAATGATTTTAGATATTTTAAGGACGTGTAACCCATGCCAAAGTCATCCACGGCAATAGAGATTCCTTTTGCTGAAAGCATTGAAATTCCTGTGATAATATCATCGGTCAATTGCAGGCGCTGACTCTCGGTTATTTCCAGTTCAATTTCTTTATAAGGAATATCATGCTTCTGGGCTATCTTAATAAAATCATCAAAGAATGACGTCTTTGTTAGTTGTATTGGTGATACATTAATTGCAATTTGTTGCGACTTTATGCCGTGGTCTTTCATTATATTGATATCTTCCATGCAACGATTATTTACCCAGTCTCCTAAGGTATGGATAAAAGAATCTGTTTCTGCAATTTTAATGAAAATACAAGGTGGAATATTCCCAAGGTTGGGGTGTTGCCAGCGAATTAATGCTTCAGCGCCGGTGACTTTTTTCTCGTTATTAACCTTGGGTTGATAGTGCATCGAGAAGTATTTTTTACCAAATTGCTTTTTCATGTCGGTTTGCAATTGGCGATAAAAATCCGCTAAGGGCGTTTGGCGTTTGCTCAGCTTATGAAAGTTTACATCGGGATCACACAGCTCTTTGATCATTGATTTGATATTTCTATTTCTTTTCTTTGCAAGATGCTGTTCGTATCTTTTCAAAAATGGCCAGTAAATAGCCGCAGAAATAATGATCATTAATAATTGTATTATGGCTGCGGTATAACCACCACTTAAGTATCCAGAAATGATAACCGGTGTATTCCATGAACTCATGGTGGGGTCTAGGGTCAATAAGCCTGATTCGATAAGGATTCGAGCCAGAGTGGTTGTTACGATCGGTGCAAGAATAAAAGGGATGATCAGGTGGCGATTAAAGACAATGGGAATACCAAAAATCAATAGTTCATTGATATTGAAAATCCCTGGCAGGATTGCATAGAGACCTATTTTTTTATGAAATGTTTTTTTTGCCCATAATAAACAAATTATTAAACCCAATGTGCTTCCTGAGCCACCAAGGTGAGCGTAGGTTTCAAAAAAATGTCGTGCATAAGTAGCACCTTCAAGGGGGCTATAGATGAGAGAGGGGTTAATCTCGATCAGTGAGGAAGGGTGAATACCAAAGAACCAGACGAGTTGATTGATTAAAGTCAGTCCGACGCTTTGAATGAACGACAAGCCAACATGTGGGTCTACCTCTCCGATGAAAAAGGGAATAATTAAACTGAGTATGTTGTTGTCGGCGAGCAGGACGTCATAAAGTCCTAAGGTGATGAATGGAACTAAAATTGCGGGTAGAGATGCTCGAATAGCGGTGTGTATGTCATCATTGATATCATTCTTTAAAAAACTTAAACGGCTGAATCTATTGCGATAGAAGAAAATAATGAACTCTGTAGAGAATATGGCGCAGAGAATCGCTTTGGCAACACTTTCGACGCCTAGAAACGCTAAGGCGCTACCATTGTGATCTATTGTGACAATGCCAATAAAGCAGACTAATGAAACAAGTGTATTGGTAATGGGAGAATACGCTAAATGATATTTGTGTTTGTAGTGAGTGCTGAGTTTATAGCTGATACTAATTGTTAGTGTGAGTGCCATAATGCTGTAAGTTGATTCATATAGCCAAGCGGCTAATTGAAGCGGGTAGTATTGGGTTATCTCTGTAGCGAAGAAATGAGATATTTGTAAGAGGGTTAGTGTAATGGATCCCAATATAACAACAGGTAGGGTCAGTATAAAACCTTGCTGAATGGATGTAAGCCAAGCCGCTAGTGTGTGGCTTAATCGCATGTCGTTACTTTTGAGCATGGAATCTCTTAATTGAAAGTGGCGTTTTAATTAGCTTAGTATAAAAGCATGAGTTAGGGCTTAATGAGTTCGAATAGCTAATATATTTAAGAAAATACACAATGAAAATGTAAATTGCTGAGGTTTTAGAAATGAAAAATGTTGTTATTACAGGTGCAAATAGAGGCATAGGTTTAGAGCTTGCTAAGCATTACCGTGAATTAGATTATACCGTTATCGGTATTTGCCGTGAGACTTCAGAAGAGTTGGATGAGGTTGCGGATATGGTGATTAGTGATATTGATGTGCGCTCTGAAGATTCAATTGCGATGGTCGCTGAAGTATTAGCCAGTACATTGATTAGTTCTGACTCAGGTCAGAAAATCGATATTCTGATTAATAATGCGGGTGTTTTCATGAATGAAACACTAGAGGATATGAATTTTGATAGTATTCAAACTCAGTTAGAGATCAACGCTATTGCCCCTTTGCGTGTTACTCATGCATTCCAGAGTATGTTATGGGAAGGCAGTAAAGTCGCGATGATCACTAGTCGTATGGGTTCGGTCAGTGATAATGGGTCAGGGGCTTATTATGGCTATCGTGCTTCGAAAGCGGCGTTGAATGCATTGGGTAAATCTTTAGCGATCGATCTAAAACCGAAGGGGATTGCTGTTGCTTTATTGCATCCTGGTTTTGTTCAAACTCGCATGGTGGGTTTTAATGGTGATATCACGCCAGTACAGGCTGCGGCAGGTTTAGCTCAACGAATCGAAGAGCTAAACTTAGATAATACTGGCAGCTTCTGGCATTCCAATGGTGAGCTTTTACCCTGGTAGCGTTTTGTTAAAAGTGGCGCAGTTGCTAAAGCTGCCTAGTCATCGGCTCTCGGTAACCATAATATTTTTCCGTAATGGAATAAGAAAATACTGAGGGCTAATATGATGCAAAGAATCGCCATTACATAGGCTATTCCCGGTGCCACGGAAGGCCCCAATAAACGAATAAGAGTAGCAGCTTGTAATAACGCAAAGCAAAAAGCCATATAAGGAAGGGCTAATATTTTGCGTCCAGTATGTCCCAGGCTTATTCGAGCCATCATGCTAATAATCATGGTAAGCAAGCCACCAATCGTCATTGCATGCAACCATGGCAGTGGTACTCCTGTTGAAACGTTATTAATACCCATTAGTAAGTCAATCGCGATTAGCACATAGCCTGCAATCAACCACCCAAACGCTAAGTAAAGTGACCAGAGCATAGGTTCTTGGGCGACACCCGGGCGATAAAATAAGGCCAGACGGTAGCCTTGCGAGGCTGCGGCGCAGAGGGCCGCGATCGCTGTCGTAAGGCTGAGAGCGTTGTTGTCGAAGTATTGAGTCATCAAAAAGAGTGGGATGATTAACCAGCTAGAGGTCATTGAGAATTCTAATAAACCTTTAGGCAAGTCTCCGGCAGGAGCTTGTAGGCGAGCTCGAGTGAAGAAAGGTAAAACACGACCCGATACCCATAATGTCATGCCCGCCATCATCAATACGGCCACTTGCATTAAATGAGTAATATTTTCAGCTTGAAAGGTTAGCAGTAAGTGAAAGATGATTTGAATGAGGGTGAATGCCGCGAGCAGTATCACAAAAGGCCAGTTGTATTTTTGGCTGCCTTTACCTTGTTGTTTTTCGCCCATGGCTAACGTCTGCGCTAAACCGAGGGTTGCGAGTAAAGGGGCTGCTGCATCAAGCAACATTAATAGCACCATAGGTGTCGCGGGAATAAGCCAAGCAATGCGCGCGCTAAGCCAGAATAAAACGATGGCTTTAAGCATGTTGCTTGAAATGCCGGCTTGCCCTGTCCAGTTGCGTGATGCGGTTAATAAAAATCCGATGGCGATGGCTTGAACAAAACCAAAAATCATTTCATGGCTGTGCCATACCAACCAACCTCCGTAAGGTTGATATTGGCTGATGCTGGCGGGCAAACTGTTGGATAAAACCAATGCCCATAAAATAAAGCCAAAAGTGATAAAAACACTCGCAGCTAAGAAGAAGGGGCGAAAGGCAATTTGCCAAATAGGAAGGGTTGTTTTGATAGCAGTTTGTGACATGAGGTTCTCTTAGAATGACACGGCAAAATCAATTTTCACTATATATCAGTTACACTGGAGATGTTTGACTTGGCGCATAAAAAAAGTGCATATAAAGGTCGTTCGTTAATTCTTAGTGAGAAAAAGAGCGCCGATGAGGAAAAATTGCCAATGATAAAAGTTTACCTAGCAAATCGTCCTCCTTTAGCAGAGTACCTCGATGTGGATGTGATAGATCAGCTGCCCGTAGGGGAGATACAGCGCATCGCGAGTGAGACGGGGAATCACTGGCGCAAAATTTTTAATGTCTATGCCAAACTTATTTATAGTCTCGCGGGTATGGCGCATCATTCATTGTTGCAACAATATGGCAGCTGGCAAGAATATCGAGATCAATCTTTACTGCAGCAGGGCAGTGATACCGAACTCTATTTCGATCCTCCTTCATTGTCTCTAGGATTGAAGTCAGGGGTTCATGTTGTGATGGGTAAATCATTTTCTGAGCGCCTATTGGCAGATATTTCGCTAGAATGGTTAGATAACGATTTTGCGATTAATCGAAAGCATAATATTATCGTTAGCCCTTATTTTGACTATCGCCAGTTATCCAATATAAAAATAGAGCGTTTAGCAGAATTGATTGTGTCGCTGCAAAACGCAGTTGTATTGAGGCATTAAGGTGAAACGTAGCGTGTATACACTCAGTATGTTCATAAAGAGCAGTACCTTAACGTTAATTATTTTAATGTCTTTGCCGATGAGCGTTATTGCAGCTCCCGTGACGTATGTCGATTTAGCTCTGGGATTGGGCGTTCATGTTTTGGATGATACGGATCAAGGAGCGGCGAGTAAGCTGATAAAAGCGGGCATGGGTGTGCAGTGGTTTCCCTTTTTAAGTACTCAGGTTGGTATTTGGTCGTGGAACAGTGAAGATCCATCCAAGCGTGAGTCTGAAGAGAATTTCGAACAGAAAAAATTGGGGGTGTTTGATGGACTGAGCAGTTCATTGGAAGTCGCACTGCAGTGGCCTATTGAAAATGCCGGTGCTCTATTGAGTGCGGGGCCATATTATCGCTATGGTCGACATTGTTGGTCAGCTGTTTTGACAGGCTTATTGCAGCCCTGGTCAAGAAAAGGGTGTTCGGATTTGAATACGTTAGGTTTTTCGTTTCCTGTGCCGAAAGAGAAAAATGCAGGGGTGTATATTGAGTTTACTCAAACCGAGTTTGATGATTTATCATCGCGTTCGCTGCAATTAGGTGTAAAACTTGCATTTTAGCGTTAATTTAATGCTGAGGCTCATTATAAAAAGTTAACTAATTGGTTAGAATGCTGTAATTCGAATCAATTAAGAGTTTATATGTCTTCTTCGACCTCAAACGTACCCCCTAGTACAGAAAGCGCCAAATCCATTCCTCTCAGCTTAGCCTTGCTGCCTGTGATTCTCCTTATGATCATGCTGGCAGGTTCGGTGTATTATTTCTCTGATAACTCCTCTTATGGCGGCAATCAAATTGGCTTGCTCATTGCCGCGGCGATTGCGTCAATAATTGGGGTTAAATTGGGCTATAAATGGGAAGTTATCGAAAAAGGCATTATCGATGGTATTTCTAATGCCATGATTGCGGTGCTTATTTTGTTGGTGGTTGGCTCCTTGATCGGCAGTTGGATGTTATCGGGCACCGTACAAAGTTTAATTTATTACGGCCTTATGCTAATCAGTGCCGAATGGTTTTATGCTGCTGCCTGTTTGGTATGCGCGATTGCTGCTATGAGTATTGGTAGCTCGTGGACCGTTGCTGGTACCTTGGGGGTCGCATTTATGGGAATGGCGGCGGCAATGCAGCTTGATCCTGCTATCGCTGCGGGTGCGGTTATTTCAGGCGCGTACTTCGGTGATAAGTTATCACCGCTCTCAGACACTACGAATTTGGCGTCAGCGGTAACCAATACGCCGTTATTCTTGCACATTCAAAACTTGCTTTGGACCACTATTCCTAGCTTTGTGATCGCATTGATACTTTTTACTTTTATGGGGGGAGAACCTTCTTTATCGTCTGCACAATCAGTCAGCGAAACAATGGACGGGCTGGACGGTAACTTCGCCATAGGGTTGCACTTGTTATTGCCGGTGGCTTTTGTATTCGCACTTGCATGGTTGAGGGTGCCTGCTTTGCCGACTATTTTAGCCGGGGCTTTATTGGGTGGTTTGTTTGCGGTTATATTTCAGCCTGATGCGGTGAGCCGATTTGTTATTGTGTCGGGGTTTAGTTCTGATTTGTCGGGTATTGAGCAAAATATACTCGCGGTATGGAAGGTGCTGTTTGATGGCTATCAATCCAATATTGGTAATGACGCTTTGGACAGTTTGTTATCCCGTGGTGGCATGAGCAGTATGCTGAATACCGTTTGGTTGATTTTGTGTGCCATGGCGTTTGGCTCGGTAATGGAGACTGTAGGGTTGTTGCAGCGTATTCTGACCGCGATAATGAGTTCGATTGAATCAACAACCGGTCTTATTATTACTACTGTATTTACCTGTATCGGTGCAAATGTGATGACGGCTGATCAGTACATTGCGATTGTATTGCCTGGACGTATGTTCAAGCTTGAATATACGAAGCGTGGTTTAGCGCCACAAAATTTATCGCGTACGTTGGAAGATTCTGCCACGATGACATCGCCGCTGATTCCTTGGAATACTTGTGGTGCTTATATGGCCGGTACTTTGGGTGTGGCGACATTATCTTACTTACCCTACGCGTTCTTTAACTTACTTGGACCGATATTGTGTATCGCTTTTGCAGTCACGCACTTTCGAATTATTCCTTTAGAAACTTCTTCGGATGAAGAGTTAGAAGCCGATGTCGAGTTCAACAGAGAAAAATCAGTCAGTTGATCACTAGTTAACGGCCAGTTGATTAAATAAGGTGAGCTAATGGCTTATTAAGGCGATTGTCTTATGCTTCTGTTAAAATCCTCTGCAACTTACATTGCAGGGGATTTTTTATGTTAATGACTTTTCTTTATATCGTGATTGGTGCACTACTTGTCTACGCATTAATACGCGCATTTTCCGGGACTAGCGGCACCAGTGTGGCGGGTAATATTGATGCGGGTGTTGAATTTTTAGCAGAAAATAAGAATAAAGAGGGTGTGGTGGAAACCGATTCTGGTTTGCAATACTTACAACTACAGGCAGGAACGGGCAGTGATCACCCAGGTGCAAAAACAAAGGTTCTGGCTCATTACCACGGTACGTTAATCGACGGTACGGTATTCGACAGTTCTGTTGATCGTGGGCAGCCATTAGAGTTTGGTTTGAATCAAGTTATTCGTGGTTGGACTGAAGGTTTGCAGTTAATGGTGGTGGGCGAAAAAATGCGTTTATTCATCCCAAGTAAGCTGGCTTATGGTAGTCGTCCTGCTGGAGCAATACCAGGTGGTTCGGTTTTGATCTTTGATGTTGAATTAATCGCCATTAATTCATAGATTCTGACCTTACATTACAAATTAGTCTGGGTTCCTTCCGATAAGAAGGATAAGTCACTTGAAATTCCCTGTGACACCCTTATTATCAGTACTAGTACTCGAAAATTTAATCAATGGAGCGACAAATGGAACATGTAAACACAGGCACCGCGCAAAATGTGACGAGTGCAGAAACTCAAAAGGTATTACGTAATACCTATATGCTACTGAGCATGACACTGGCTTTTAGTGCTTTAACGGCAGGCATTTCCATGTCTGTTAATTTAGGCGGCGGTGCGGCGATGATTATGTCTTTGGCTGCTCTTGCCATCGTCTGGTTTGTTCTTCCTCGCACGGCTAATACAGCAATGGGTCTTCCGGTTGTATTTTTATTTACGGGTCTTCTAGGTGCAGCGCTTGGACCAATGCTTAACCGTTATCTTTCTTTGCCAAACGGTTCTGAAATGGTAATGCAGGCATTAGGCGGTACGGCGATTATTTTCTTATCGTTGTCTGCTTATGTATTAACGACTAAAAAAGACTTCTCTTTTATGGGTGGTTTTTTGTTTGTAGGTTTGATGGTTGTTATTGTGGGTGCTGTTGGCGCCATGATCGCTTCTTACTTCTTTGGCGTTGATATTTCATTGTTTTCTTTAGTGATCTCAGGCGCTATTGTATTGCTTATGTCGGGTTTCATCTTGTTTGATACTAGCCGTATCATCAACGGTGGTGAGACTAACTACATTATGGCAACGGTTGGTTTGTACTTGAATATTTACAACTTGTTCACGGCTTTATTGCACATTATTGGCGCGACTAGCGACGATTAATGGCTTAAATAAAAAAGAAGGCTTTGCCTTCTTTTTTATTGTTATCTCCCTTTCTTAATCCCTCCTTAATTTCTATTTCTATTTCTATCTTTCTATCTGCGCTTTTTATTTACGACTTTATTTTTAGTTCATTTTTAGATCACTTTCCGCGTTACCCATTTTTATTCTTATTTAATTAATACGAGAGGCTGGTATTTTGTCATCAAACCTTTGATGATAAGGGCATGAAATTATAAGAGCAGTGATATGAATACTGATACAAATAGACTTTTGCTAGTCGATCAATGCCAAACATTAAAACAAGATTTACGCGCCCGTCGTGATGACTTAACTCAGGTGCACAGTACTCGCTTGCACCGTTCTTTAAGTTGGCTCAAGGCAGCGAGTGAACAGCTTCAAACCAATAATATCGATCAAGCGTTTATTAATCTGTGGATCAGCTTCAGTGCGTGTTTTTATATTGAGGGCGATGAGCCGATAGCGCCTTTTATAGAAAAGCTCATTGCACTCGATGACCAGCAGCGCATTTATACCTGCTTATGGAATGAGTATTCGGGGTCGGTAAAGGCCTTGATTAAAAACCCTTACGTTTTTGCAGAATTTTGGCAAGCGCAGCGCTTAATAGGCGAAGAGAAAGAGGGCAGTAATAATGCAGGAAATGGAAAGCCCGCTTGGCGTATCAGCTTTGATCAATCTTCTGTTGAGGCATTAAATTGTTTGAGCAGAAAAAAGATTGCGCCATTATTTTCCATCGTATTGGACCGCTTATATGTTTTACGAAATCAGGTCTTGCAAGGTGGGGCAACGTATCAAAGTCAGGTGAATCGTGAGCAGGTTGAAGATGGTGTTGCGCTGCTATCAAGCATTATGCCGATTATTATCAGTATCATGTTGAATAGCAGCGACGAAGACTGGGGTGATATTGCTTATCCCGTTATTTGATGCATTTGAATAACGCAATAGGGCGCTTACATGCGCTCTAAGGTTTCAATGCCCAATAGGTTTAAGCCTTGTTTAATTGTTTTTCCTGCAAGAGCGGCTAAGCGTAAACGGCTCATTTTTTGCGCTTCGGTTTCTGCGCTAAGAATAGGGCAGTGCTCGTAGAAGCTAGAGAATAATCCCGCCACTTCATAAATGTAACTGCACAACGTATGTGGCTGGCCTCGTTGGCTGATGCGCTCTAGAATTTCTGGGAACTGCATTAGTTTGTTCGCTAAATCTTTTTCTTTTTCCGCATCCAGTTTTACTTCACCTTGAATACTATTCATATCCAAGCCCGCTTTGTCAAAGATGCTGGCAACGCGGGTATACGCGTACATTAAATACGGTGCGGTATTACCTTCAAAACTTAACATTTGATCGAAGTTGAAAATATAATCGCGGGCGCGATCTTTTGAAAGATCAGCGTATTTCACGGCAGATATACCAACAGCCTTGCCAATCTTTTCCAGCTCTTGTTCAGGCATGTCTGGGTTTTTGCTGCGTACCAAGGCAATGGCGCGTTCTTCTGCTTCATCTAATAAATCGACCAGTTTAACGGTGCCGCCGCTGCGCGTTTTGAAGGGCTTGCCATCTTCGCCGTTCATTGTGCCAAATCCTAAGTGTTCTAAGCTAACGTGGTCGCTGGCAAAACCTGCTTTGTGAGCAAGGGCAAAAACTTGGTTGAAGTGTAATGCTTGGCGCTGGTCAACAAAATACAATACACGGTCTGCTTTTAACTGCTGTGCACGGTAGCGAATCGCAGCAAGGTCACTGGTGGCATATAAAAAGCCCCCGCCGGATTTTTGCACAATGATAGGCAGTACATCACCTTCTTTGTTTTTGAACTCGTCTAAGAAAACGCATTGAGCACCATTACTTTCGGTAAGTAAGTTCGCTTTGGTTAATTCATCAACGATGGATTGCAGATCGTTATTGTAGGCACTTTCACCACGTACATCGGCAGCGGTTAAACTCACTCCTAAGCGCTTATAAAGTGCTAAGCAATGCTCTAGAGAAATGCTGTTGAATTCGGCCCATAATTTATTGCAATATTCATCACCTGATTGCAACGCAACAACTAATTCACGTGCGCGGTTAGCGAACTCTTCAGATTCATCGAAACGGCCTTTTGAAGCGCGATAAAAACCTTCTAGGTCGGCGAGGTCTAACGCTTCACCATTATTTTGCTGTTCTTCCATGTAAGCCAGCAACATACCAAATTGTGTACCCCAATCGCCTACGTGGTTTTGGCGAATAACGTTGTGCCCTTGAAACTCTAAGGCACGAACAACGGCGTCACCTATGATGCTTGAACGTAAGTGACCTACGTGCATTTCTTTGGCAAGGTTTGGCGAGCTGTAATCCACGACGATGGTTTGAGGTGTGTCTGCTCGTTTAATACCAATGTATTTATCACTCAAAGCGTCACTTACTTGCTGTTCTAACCAGCTATCATTGACGAAGAAGTTAATAAAGCCTGGGCCTGCAATTTGAGTATCACTGATGCGAGGATCTTTTGGCATGGCTGTGATTATTTTATCGGCCAAGTCGCGGGGATTCATGCCCGCAGGTTTGGCCAACATCATGGCAATATTACAGGCAAAATCGCCGTGGCTTTTGTCTTTAGTGTTTGAGATGTTGATACGCGGGCTGACATCTTCAGCAAGAACGCCTTGCTGTTTTAGGATATCAATGGTTTGTGATAATAGTGCTTCGACAACCGATTTCATGCTGCTACCTTTATATTGCTCATGCGAGCCCGCTGTAAATTTCTGACGGCAGATTTTACGCGATAGTCAAAGGCTTGTCTTGTTTAACGTGCCTTGTTTAATGCGTTCTGTTCAGAGTCCTCTGTTATGTCTTAATCTTCTAGTATATGATTTTGGAGAAAATGAAATAGGAAGGATAAATCGTGATTAAGGATGATTTAAGGCGAGCTTTTTTGACAAAAGCTTTACGCTTTGGGGGTGTTTTGGCATTGACGCCTATTTTGCCAAAAAGTGTATTGGCCAAAGACGATTTTGCTAAAGATGATTTTGATCGTTATAAGTCGGGAATGAATGCGGGCTTGTTTAAGGTTAAGGATGAGTTTGCTCAATATAAAAAGGCTTACGCCCAAGCCTATCGAGAGTATCAAAACGAAATAGCCCAGTTCTGGGTAGAGGTAGAACTGTCAAGTAGAACTTCTTGGGTTGATTATGATTCAACGATGAATATCAAGCGAGTGGTTGATTTTGCTAATAACGAAATTCGCATTTCTGTACAGGGGGATAAGCTGCAGGGTTTTTCTCCAAAGGATTCAGAGCGTGAAATTCTAGCGGCATTATCTATGGATATTGGTGCGGCTTATAAAGACGATCCCGTGCTGGCAAAAATTGTGGGTGATCAACAGCCCAATAGCCAGCGAAAAATTTTAGGGTTGGATAAAAGTCTCGCGAGTTCTTTGAATAAAGCAGCGGTATTGAAACGTCAGCAAGGAAAGAAAGGCGAACTGCTAACCATTATTGCTAAACTGCCCGCCAATAGCCTTGCCATAAGAGCTGAAAGCTTTTTACCCAGCGTTGAAGCGTCAGCGCTAAAATGGCAGGTTCCTGCTGCGCTTATTATGGCTATTATGCATACGGAATCTGCTTTTAACCCATTAGCTCGAAGCCACATTCCCGCGTTTGGCCTTATGCAAATTGTACCTAAATCAGCAGGGCGAGATGCAAGTCGGTTGGTGTTTGGTGAAGAGCGCTTATTGGTTGGCCGAGATTTGTATGAGCCTGAAACGAATATCGAAATGGGCGCCGCTTACTTGCATATATTGGATCGCAAATACTTAAAGGGCATTACGGACGATAAGAGCCGTCAGTTATGCGTGATAGCGGCTTACAATACAGGTGCAGGCAATGTGGCTTATGCTTTTGCAGGCACTACGTCGGTTAAAAAAGCTTTACCCTTGATTAACCGCTTATCTTCCCAGCAAGTTTATGCACATTTACGCAGTCAATTAAAGTATCAAGAGGCTCGTAATTATCTACAAAAAGTGACGAAAGCGTTGCCTTTGTATGCTTAATTTAATGGCTTATTTGGTCTCTTTACAGGGGGTGTATGAAAACGGCATACTCCCTATTGTTCACATAAAAAGATGCAGGAGAAGGAATTATGCAGGCATATTATAATAAGAAAGCGAAGGAATGTGAGGCTGCTGTTGTTCAATTACAACAGCAGATAGAGCGCATGAGCAGTGATGATGCTGCTAGTCTAAAAGAACAAATGGATAGAGTGCGTCGTGAGATGAAAAACTATAAAGCTGCACTCACCACGGAAAATGCTTAAACCTACATTCTTCATTACAATCCTGAACTTTATACTTCGAAAATTGCACCTTTGTTGAGGCCTTCAAAGGCCTTAACGGTGATTGTGCTATCAGGGTTTTCATCATGTAGTATCTGCGCGATGTGGGAAGCAATGCACTCTACGGTGGTATCACTTGGCATTATGTAACACACCTTTTTTGGCAGGGTGAGTTCAAAATGGCCTTGTGGCGCATCATAGGCAAAATGCATCTGAGCTTGCTCATTGTCACTAATACTTATCAGATCTTCTTCGCTGCCGATGTAAATATCGCTCCAGCGTTCAGCCCAGTTGTTTTCTAAATTTCTATCACGGGCACCATCACACCAAATTTGAATGCGTGAGCGGTGGCCATGCGCGATACGTTGGCAATTACCATCGTGCTTTTTTAAACCATGGCTGTAGTGATAATACGCCGCGTTAATTTCTTCCGCTTCAAACGTGAGTTGAATGTGTTCAAGATTGTCTGGGAAGTGACTTGATAGCTGTTTGATCGACCATTTTGCCGCTGTTTGCTCATTGATCTGTTTTGCGTCGATTAAAGCAACGGCTTCAAGTGGTGCGTCCATGGTTAAGACATTGTCGTTACCAAAGCTCCAGCTTAACGTGATACGGTCTTGATTAATTTCATAGCTAAGGCGTTGCGATTTAGTGGGCACCAATAAACGGTGGTCTAATTCGTCATCTAGCCAATTACGCAGAACTTTTTTGACGACGCCAAAATCCCAAATCATGCTAGTTTGATCTAGACCACCGTCTAGTAATACAGACGCCAGCCAGGTTTCGCCGACTAAACCGCGTTCGTCATCCAGGTAACTGAAATCTACATTGGTAAGGTTGTCGACAAATAACTGCATGAAAATCTCTTGCTTGGGCTTTAAAAGAGGGCATTCTACCCGAAGTTAACCCCACAGCGTAGCACCAGTTACGTTATAATGGCTTTCTTTAGTGTTTTACCTCCCATATACAACTGTTAGAAATAAGTCGAGTGGCTATGAAATACCTCAATTTGGAAGATTTTGATCGTGCATGGATCTTTCGTCATAAAGATCTGCCATTAAGTGAAGATGTAAAAGCAGCGATTAAACCTTATACCGAAACGGTATCTAATCAGTTGTGGAATCAATATATTTCACAACAATCGGGGCATTCATCCCAGTTTGGTAGCGGCGATTGGCCGAGTCGAGGGAGTGTTTGGTCAGATAAGGGCGACTGGCAGCAGGCTTGGGATTCAGAAAGAAACGATTTGCCCAGTATCATATTGGAGCATCTTGATTGGGATGATAATACCAACGTACTGTTCTTTTATGATAGCGATCGTGTGATTGAAACCAGTTGGAAGGTGTTTAAGTTAAGCTGGAAGAATTTCTTATTCTTTGATGACGGCCCCATTTTAATGGGAAAAAAACGCAAGCAGGTTGTGCAGTTTTTACAAAACGGTCACTTTTCAGTCGGTAAGTTGCCAGAAAAATGAACGCTGTGAATGTTCGTCATAGTGCCTTGTGGATGGTTGGGGCGGTTATTGCCTTTTCACTCACTGCGATTGCGGGTCGAGAGGCGACGTCTCAACTTTCAGGATCTGCGTTGACCATCTCTCAGCTAGTCTTCTTTCGCAGTGTTATTGGGCTGGTATTAATTACCAGTGTGATATTTCTGCGTCATGGCAGCAATGCTCGAACTGTGATCTCCAGCCAAAGATTGCCTTTGCACTTTGGCCGAAATTTCTCACATTTTTGTGGGCAGTGGTGTTGGTTTTATGGCTTAGCCTTGCTGCCGATGGCACATGTTTTTGCGATCGAGTTTACGGTGCCTATTTGGACGGCGTTATTTGCTAGTCTAATACTCTCAGAATCTCTAACGATTAAGCGAATAATCTCTATTACTTTGGGTTTTATTGGTGTGCTTATTATACTTCGACCAGGATTGGTTGATATTGAATCGGCGTCTTGGGTCGTATTGGCAGGCGCGGTTGCTTATGCCTTATCGCATACTCTGACGAAGCGCCTGGCGGGTATAGATAGTGCCTTAACCATTCTTTTTTATATGCATATCATGCAATTGCCACTGGCGTTGTTCTTGGTGGCTTTTGACTTTTCTTGGCCGCAGGGGATTGCGTGGCTGTGGGTTTCAATGACGGCTATGGCGGCGTTATCGGCGCATTTTTGTATGGCGAAAGCACTGTCATTGGCTGATGCGATGATTGTAATGCCGATGGATTTTTTACGCTTACCCTTGATTGCCGTTGTGGGGTATTTTCTGTATCAAGAATCAATCGATATGTTTCTATTATTTGGGGCGGCAGTCATGTTGTTCGGGAATATGTTGTCTTTAAAGGAAAAGCCAGTGGCCAGCGGATCTGAGTGATCCGCTGTGAGTGGTGTTCTGTTTAAGTACTCTTCTTCTTTTTCTTACGCTGTTTCTTAGGGTAAAAAGGCGTTTCGCCTTCGGGACGAGAGCGGAAACGTCTGTGCATCCATAAGTATTGCTCAGGATGGATGCGTATAAAGCTTTCGAGTTGCGCATTTAAACGGGTGGCAGCGGTGATGTCGTCGTCGTTAGCAATGTCTTCGAAGATCGGCGAAAAGCGTATGCTGTAGTGGCCGTCAGATTCTCTAAATTGGCTAATCATCAATACTGTGGCGTCTGTTTTTTGCGTAAGTCTCATGGCGGCTTTTACGGTCGCTGTTTGTACGCCGAAGAAGGGGGCGAATACCGAGCGCTTAGCACCAAAATCTTGATCATAACCATACCAAACGATGTTGCCTTGTTTAATGAAATCAGTCATTGCAGGGAGTTCATGCTTGCTGAATTTCTCATGGCTATAACGCATGCGGTGACGCTCGATAATGGCATTGAATAATGGGTTGTCATTGGGGCGGTACATGTAGTTAAACTTAAAAACGCTGTTTACCATGGGGCCTGCGAGATCAAGAATACTGAAATGACCGCCCATTAAAACGACACCTTTACCTCTGCTTTCTGCTTCTTTCAAATGTTCTAAACCATAGACTTCAAGATTGTCGAGAATCGGTTGATGGTTGCCCCACCAGGCAATGGTTGTTTCAACCATGCCTTTCATGTTGGCAATGAAAGATTGAAATACCAGTGCTTCTTGTTGCTGTGCGTTTAGTTCTGGAAAACAGGCTTTAATGTTTGTGCGGGTAATGGTTAGGCGAATTCCACCTTGTTTATACATCAATGTGCCTAATTGAGTGCCTAGCCACATTTGGGCTTTATTCGGTAATAATGACATAAGGTACATTAGCCCGATGCCCATCCACGTTATCCAGTAACGTGGATGGAGGTAATTTGAATAATGATATTCTTTAGGAATGTTTTTTTTCATTGTTATTGTATCGACGCTGTTATGGAAATGGTCAGGAATACTGGGGTTGCTCAAGTATTACGAGTTCAGTGGAGCAAGGACATTCTAATCTAAAATAGCGGAATCTAACAATCTGAATCAATTAATGAGTATTGGTAAAAATAATTTCAGCTACACAAAATTTCAAAAAAGCACTTGCAAGTAGATCTTTCCTTATAAAACAGTGACTTAAAAAGGTACATTTTGACGTTCAATAAGAGGTGGAAAAATCAAGTAAAAAAGCGAATAAAAAGGGCTTGATTTTGTCGGCCAAATCGAAGAAAGTGCGCGTCCTTTTTTGCTCTTGCCTCGTCATCAAAGAGCCGTTTTATTGAGAATATACCGATGAATCATGTACTAACCGAACAGCAAATCCAATCCGTTGCCAGCATGGGAGAAAAAGCTTTGTATGAATATTTTATACAGCAGTCGGTTGAGCATAAGCAGGTTTGGGGGTTGCGTGACGAAGATGGGTTTGTGCAGTTAGGCACTGAAGATCAGGTGTGTTTGCCAGTATGGCCTCATGCAGAGTTGGCGATGCAATGTGCCATGGATGAGTGGGAAGGTTGTGAAGCGGTTGCGATTCCTGTGCAAGTTTGGGCCAGTCATTGGTTAACGAATATGGGAAAGAAGGGTGCTTGGTTGACGATATGCCCGAACGAATATGATGATTGTTTAGTCTGTGAGCCGTTAGATGTGCAGCGTGATACCTTATGTGCCATGCCAGTGGCTAATGACTTGATGCACTAGTGCTTTCGTGAGGGGCGAGTTGAAAATAAATAAACACCGCCGATATGGTTATGAGTACCTTAAGTGTCAGCTTCAGGTTGGCTAATTCGGCGGTTTGAAAATAGGCTTTATGAAGCGAGTTGAATGCTCGCTTTAATTTTCGGATTCAGCAGTTTCGTCAGCGGTGGCAAATAAAACGTCAGCTTTACCCTTAATTGCTTGTGCTAATAGATCTTTATTACGAGCAAAAACAAGTCCAATTTCTTCTACTTGCTGTTCACTCAATCCTGCAACCTTCTGCTCCATAAAATGACTTACGGCTTCTGCAAGCTCGAGCATCTTGTCATACTCATCGGCTTCTTTTTTACTGGTGAAGGTTCTGCTTATATCTCTGTCTGACATAAATAAAGTTACCACTGCCATGGATTTACTCCTAAAAAGTACTGTATGGCTAAACAGTATTTGATTGTGCGGTTTGAGTCAAGAAGATAACTTCAAAGCGTCATTAAAAATCGAATAATGTCGAAATGCCCCAGTTTCTTTTGTGATCATCGCTTATGGGTCTGGTGATTAGTAGGGCTATTCCGCTATTATTGCTTATAGAGATCTAGAACTCAGTAATCTTTCATATATTTAGGAGTATCGATGCAGTTTGAACAGGAAGTGGTAGTGAATACGATTTGTCTGGTCTGGTTTTTTGTTTGTTGGGTCGGTTATACATTTTATGCTCGCAGTCGGGCGAGTAAGCAGTCTTGTCTTGCGACAGAGCTGCATAATTACCGAGTATCTTGGATGCGCCGAGTTTTATTAAGGGATATTCGGGTAGGGGATGCGGCATTGATCGCCAATCTTGAACGTAACGTGAGCTTCTTAGCATCAACCACTATTTTGATACTGGCGGGTTTGTTAACCGTATTTACGGTGTCTGACCAAGTCTCTGGTTTGGTCTCACAAATTCCTTTTGCTATTAATGCCAGTCCTTTATCGGTTCAGCTAAAGGTTGTGATGTTGGTCGTGATTTTTGTTTATGCATTTTTTACGTTTACTTGGTCTATGCGTCAATATGGCTTTTGCTCCATTGTGCTTGGGGCTGCGCCGATGGTTGAGGAGAAAGGCGTGAGTGTTGGAGAGCGTGAGCGCTATGCGTTTTATGCCGCTCGAGTCATTGATCTTGCGGGCCTGAGTTATAATCATGGTTTGCGCGCTTACTATTTTGCGTTGTCGGTATTGGCTTGGTTTATTAGCCCGTATTTGTTTTTCTTATCGACAAGTTTTGTGGTTGCGGTGTTATATCGACGTGAGTTTAAATCACGTTCTTTGCGGGCGTTAAGGCAGGCAGATAGCTCTAATGAGCACCCTTTAAATTTGTAGTGGATCTGCATCGCGGATTGAAATGCTATTTTATGAGATTTTATACAATAGAGGAGGGAACTTCGTTTATTCTTTATTGCCGAACAACAGACAAAAAAAACGCTCACAGCTATTGATAACTGTAAGCGTTTAAAAGTGTGCAATATGATGTGTAAATCATGAGTTGATTGTAAGTCATTCCGTATTGTCGGTCTGTTGTTGAATTGCAGCGCTATGTAACAAAATGTCTCTGGGCTTTATAATTTGTCATTTTTGACCCTTTGTCCGGCTTCTTTTCAACGCATTAGCTGCTATTATCAATCCCCTTTTACGCTGGTGTTTCTATAATAAGCGCTTTCTATATAGGCAATGCTTCTTCTATATAGTGGATAGTGCTTCGTTTCGGCCAGAATAATATTTTTTTAGTTTGGAATAAAATCATGCGGTTTGTATCAGTTTCGCTTCTTTTTTTATCGTCATTCGCTCTAGTGACGGGCTGTAGTGATAAAGGCAGTAGCAGTAGTGTTTCTACAACTTCAGAAATTGAAGGTTGGGTTGGTGCTCAAGGGCTTAATAATGCTCAGGTAGTGATTAATCAAATAGCTGAGTCAGGGCAGGTATCACTCAATGACAGTGGTGTTTATCTAGGTAAGCGCGAGTCTACCGATGCAAACAGTCGTTTTACGGCGATAGTCAAGAGTGACGAAACGGTACTTCTTATTGCTCGAGGTCAAATTGCCGATGTTGATAAAGATAGAGATAATCTCGCGACTCAGCGCCAGTGTCAGTTAGCGGATGGATGTTCCGATCTGGATCCAAAATATAAATTTTCCGATTTCTATCCTGCGACTGAAGGTTTTGAGTGGCGTAGTGTTATTTATACTGCTGGCGATGATAGCCGCAATAATGTAAATGCAATAACAACTTTAGCCGCTGCGTTCGCTTACAAAATCGATGTTAAATACGGTTATGATAACCATGCATCTCACGATCATACTGGCTTTGAAAATGTAGCCAGTGATGTTTTTGCCAATGATATTTTTACACCTTATGACGTTGTATTGGCCAATTCTCAAACGGCTAACGTATTAGGTTTGCAAGATATAATTGGTGATCTGCCTGCTAATTTAACTCAGCTGAATAATTTTAACGCAAATACTGCTGCGGCCAGAAATCAGATTCGCTATGGCGCTTTATTAGCGGGGCTGCAGGCATTAGAGTTAACGTATTTGGCGGATCCTAGTAATTCTGGCAGTACGGATTTTATCTCGCGAGTTGCTGAGCAGTTTGCTGAAGACAGTGGTCAGTTATATAAGGATACCCCAAGCCCTAGCATTGAACGTGCGTTAACGCAGAAGGTATTGTATCAATCAGCTCATGATAATTTAGAGAGTATTGCTGTGACGGTGGCAAATACTGAAGCCAAAGCGGCGGTGAACGCGGTTGTAGCTGAGCTTGCTGAGCAAATTTTGAGCATTGCAGCCGAGGGTGTTGATGCTAAAACGACGGAAGTGGCAGATGAATTGAGTTTGTTGTTAACGGCTGGTGAATTTACGGCGTTTAACTTAGGTCTAGAAAAGACCAAGTTATTTGTTAACGACTTATTGACCTTTCAGCAAACATTTTGGCAATCGGACTATCAAACTGAGTTGGATGGTTATTTAGATTTATTAAGGTCTATTGGTGATGAACACAGTGAGAACCTTGATGGCTTGGCCACCGAGTTCGCTAGAATTCAGGCGTACTATGTTAACTGCAAAATTATGCAACCTGCGGCGGGTGAGTGTACTCAAGCCTATACCCCAGACGCTAGCGACCCTGAAGATAGAAACGGTTTAGTTGATATTGCAGGTCTTTCGCAAACCTATAATGATGCGAGTAAGGTTTTAACGCTTAATAGCGGAACATTTGCCAGTGGTATAGCCGTGTTCAAAAAAGTTACGGTTTCTCAAAAGATTGCAGATATCAATCTTGTTGATAATAACGATAATCCTACTCGTTCACATGCTATCGATATCTTTATTACAGGGGAACTTGAAAAGGGCAATCTAGTATTGACGTTGGCGCATAAATTGGACAGCGCAGATGAGGTAATTGAAATTCCTTCGTCTATGCGTATTTATTATAATCAAGAAGTTTCTGGGGTGCCGACGACTGCCATGGAAATTCAAGGTTATGAGCTGATTTGGGGCGAATTCCAATTGTATGATAAATCAAAACTGGGTGTGGATTATGATGCGAATAGCCCAGAGTTAGGTGCAGAGATTGAGCTGAGTGGCGCCTTTAGGATTTTCTATCGTGGCTTACGTGACCCGAAGAACCTTAATATTCCTAATAATTCTGATTTACGCTTTAATATCGAAAACTGGGCCTTGTCCTCTGTCATTAGTGACAAAATGGATGATGATGCGGGCACTGATCGTGAATCAAGCACTTTAATTATTAGTGGTAGTTCATCGAATGCCGACAGTTATTATCCAGCGCAAAAACGGGCTAAGTTTGATGGGTTCTTCACGGCTAATAATACCAATGCTATTGGTGATGAGATTGCTGAGTTATTGACCTATAGAGTTGATCAAGAAAGTGTTAGGTCTGGTTCAAGAACCATTACTGTTCAAACAATTGATTTTGAAAGTCCATACATTGACGATATTCGTTACCGTTTTTATCCTAACGAGCGCGTGGTTGACGAAAATGATTCTGATGGTGATGGTGATTATACCGAAGTGGTTGATATGCATCGCATTGAAGAGTGTAAGCTTAATGATAGTGGACAAGTTAAAAGCTGTGGCTCAAAAACAAAGGTTTATGACAAAGTCAATGTTCAAAAGACAATCAATGAGTTCTGGGAAATAGGCCTTTTTCAGCGTGTTCCTGTTGATGGTGATGGTACGTATATTGTTGATTTTCCAACGACAAAAAACGGTCAGTGTTTTGAGTTGAGCCCATTGGCTGACAATAACGCTATTCCGATGAAGGGAACTCTTGTTGAGCAGCAGGTTTTAGGTTTAGATTCATTGAGGCTGTTAACTGAGATTAAAATTGAAGATGTTAACAACCTAGATTTACCAAAAACACTGCTGGATATAACCGTAGTGGCACCTACCCAAGATAAATACAGAGTGACGGCGGGTTTATCTCATAACTACAGCAGTACGGCGACTGATAATTCTGGCATTGTTTTAGGTTCGGGCACTTCAGCCAGTTCGCTATTGATAAGCTATGATACTTCAGGGGATTTTGAGAATGCTGGTAATATCTCGATTGCGAAAGGGGGTGTTACTTTAACTTTGGCAGATGGAACTGTTGTTTCGGAAGACCAAGATATTACGGCATTCCTATCGCAGCGCTATTCTCCGAACAATATCAATTATAAAATCATTGAAGATGCAGAAGGTCAGCCTAATCGCTGCGTTACATCGGTTGATCATAATACTGATGCAATAACCTATGCTGAACAGGTTATCTATTTAAATTATCGTGATGTGATTTATGCAACCATTAGGCCTGAAGGCGATAACGGTATTTGGACCATTCGTTATATTGATGGTAGCTGGATGGTGCCGTCTTCAGTCCCAGCGGATGTTCAGAGCGGTGATTGATTTTAGTCTGAAATTTGGCTCGACAATACAGTAAATCATTTGATAAACGAGGCGGTGACATGATGGCGAGATTACAAATAAACAGGGTGAATGTTGCGCTGTTATATACATTGCTAATGATGTTTACCGCCAGTCATACTGCAACGGCTGCAGGTTCTAATGCGAGTGAGGATGTTGATCCTTGGCAGGGCTTTAATCGTTCAGTCTTTGAGTTTAATGAAACACTGGATATGTATGTGGCAAAACCGGTGGCTCAAGGCTATCAGGCTGTTACGCCACAATTTGTCGACACTGGTATTAGCAACTTCTTTTCAAATCTCGAAGATGTATTGATTGTCGCTAACGATGTGTTTCAGCTTAAGCCTATCCAGGCGTTATCGGATACGGGGCGATTTTTGATAAACTCAACTTTTGGCTTGCTTGGTTTTTTTGACGTGGCCAGTTATATCGGTTTGATGAAACATGATGAAGATTTAGGTCAAACTCTAGGTTACTGGGGGGTTGGTGCGGGTCCTTACGTTATGCTTCCTATTCTAGGGCCGAGCAATGTTAGAGATGCTTTTGGTCTTGCAGGTGATTCGGTATCGGGTTTCGGTTATACCCAGGTCGCAGGTACACTGGCTCAGCAAGGCGGTTTATGGTTGTTGCGCAATGTTGATGTGCGTGCTGATTTGATCGCGTCAGAAGGCCTGATAACGGGCGAGCGTTACACTTTTTTCCGCAGTTTCTATATGCAGCGCAGAGATTATCTTGTGAGGGATGGTGTCGTAGAAGATGAATTTGGTGATGATTTTGATGAAGACTTTGAGCAATACGATGAAGAGGTTAGTGACGATCTTTATTAGTTTCTGTTGCGCTTAGCCAAGTAGGGTAAGCGCACCGTTAAATTCAGTCATTAAATCATTCAAGTTGAGAGCAGTGCGTTATAAGTATCGATCGATGCTTGCGCCATATTGATAACGATCATCAGACATTCGGCGAACACGTAAAATCGTCGCTTGAGCTTCTAAGGCAGCAGTGCCTCCGCCTCCGCTTTGAATCGACAGTACAACCTCGCTATTCACTTCAAAGCTTTGCTGGCTTTCAATCAGCGCGCCCGTGCTGCTCAAATCTAAGCACGTTGCGGTATAGCTTTGATCATTAAAGTATATTTGACTGTCCGTTGTTACTTGCATACGGATGAAGTCACGTTTTTCACTATAATCCCTTGAAGCTTGGCCCATATCGAGGGTTCCTTTCTTGTTATTGTTTGTACTCATGCTATCACCGCTGTTGGGGTTTTTAAATTGCTGTGCAGTAAATCTTTGGACAAACGTCCTGTCTTAAGTAAAGCACTTAATATACCAGAAGGGTGGAAGTTGATAATATTGTCTAATTTTACCGATATTCATCCAGCGTATATTGCACTGCTTCGGGGTTGCGTATATTGTTCGCACAATCGAAAGTTCCAACTTGGAGTAGCTTGATGAAAGCGCGCTTACTCATTATCGATGATGAGGCAATGGTACGAGACAGTATGGAGGCCTATCTAGAAGATAGCGGTTACACAGTGGTGGCTGTTGATAGTGGCTCTGCTGGACTAGAAGTTTTAGATACGCAGCAAATTGATTTAATCTTGTGTGATTTGCGCATGCCCAGTTTAGATGGCTTGCAGGTCTTGCAAAAGGTAAAGCAGCGATCGGAAAATATTCCAGTCATTGTCGTGTCTGGCGCAGGGGTAATGGACGATGTTGTTCAGGCTCTGCGTTTGGGGGCGAGTGATTATTTAGTCAAGCCGATTATTGATATGGTTATGCTAGAGCATTCGGTGCAGCGTAACTTAGAGTTGGTGGTCTTAGAGAGGCAGAATGAAAGCTATCGCGATCATTTGGAGTCGGCCAACCGAGAACTGCGCAATAGTTTGGATGAATTACGCAGTGATCAACAAGCAGGGCGTAAGGTGCAGATGAAAATGCTGCCAGATTTTGTTGATGAAGGTGGGTTATCATTTCGTCATAAAATTAGACCTTCATTGATGCTGAGTGGTGATTTTCTTGATTACTTCCCGCTTGATGATAAGCATTATGGTTTTTATATCGCTGATGTGTCCGGTCACGGCGCGTCGTCGGCTTTTGTTACGGTTCTGCTCAAGAACCTAACGTATCGCTTAAAGCGCAATCTAAAGCGTGGCTCTAGCCAAGATCTATTCCATCCCGTTAAAGTCCTTGAACGTATTAACCAAGAATTACTCGATACCGAATGTGGAAAGCATTTAACCATTGTGTATGCGGTGCTTAACCTTGAAACGTTGGCCTTAAATTACAGCGTGGGTGCGCACTTTCCAATGCCTGTCTTGTTAATTGAAGGTAAGGCCCAATATTTAGAAGGAAGGGGGATGCCGGTTGGTTTATTTCGTGATGCACAGTACAGCGAATACCAAATGGATTTGCCCAGAGAATTTACCCTGTCATTATTTTCAGATGGGGTTTTAGAGTTATTGACACAACCTTCTTTGGCACAAAAAGAGGAATACCTGCTAAACCTTATAGAACAGGAGGCGGGAAATCATGACGCAATAGTGAAGGCTCTCGCATTAGAAAGTGATGAAGATGTGCCGGATGATATTGCACTAATGACCGTCGTTAGGAATGAGTATGCAGTCAGGTAAAATTGAAGTTGCGAATAATGAGGGTACATACGTCATTAAGTTAAGTGGTGATGTACGTCTCAATCTATGTTCTGCGTTAGAAGACTATCTTGATGATATGTTTCTCGATGAGGCGTTTAAAACTGTACTGATCGATTTGTCGGATGCTGAGGGAGTCGATAGTACGACCTTGGGTCAGTTGGCTAAAATATCGATTCTCAGTCAAGATCAATTTGGTTTTATGCCCAGTATTATTTCTCCGCGTGAAGATATTACCCGCATACTACTCAGCATGGGATTTGATAAAGTATTTTATTTAATTGGTGAGATGCCTGAGAAAACTTCCGAGTTGAATGAATTAACGTGTGAAAAAGTTAATGAAGAGGTTATGCGGGATAAAGTAATCGTGGCTCATGAGATTTTAATGAGTTTGAATGATGATAATAAGAATACTTTCCAAGAGCTGGTTGATTGTCTGCAAACGAATAATAATAAATTTTAATAACAAAGAGTCATAGGGGTGAGTGTGAAAGTTAAACAAGCTGCAGTTATCGGTGGTGGAAGTTTTGGTACCGCCATTGCCAGTATTCTCGCTGCCAACGGTATAGCAACACAGCAATGGATGCGTAACGACGTCGTTGCCACTGCAATTAATGAACAACATGAAAATCCTCAGTATCTACCCGATGTGAAGCTCGATCCTCGTTTGCATGCGACGACTGATTTAGCCAAAGCCATTACTGGGGCTGAACTTATTTTTGTATCTGTACCGAGCAAATCTTTTCGCAGTGTAGTGCAGCAGCTTAAGCCTTTTTTAGTTGAAGGGCAGAGCTTGATCAGTACGACGAAAGGGATTGAGCCCGATGGCTTTAATCTTATGAGTCAGGTTCTCATGGATGAGTGTCCTGGACATTCGGTTGCCGTATTGAGCGGCCCTAATTTAGCGAAAGAGATTGGACGAAAGCAATTAACGGCCACGGTGGTTGCTAGCAGCGATGGCGCACTGAGAATTGCCGTACAAGAATCATTAGGGTGTGAATATTTTCGAGTGTATGCCTCAGACGATATGTTTGGTGTTGAGCTGAGTGGAGCATTGAAAAATATATACGCCATCGTGTCAGGTTTTATCGCGGCGCTGGGGATGGGTGAAAATACCAAGAGTATGATTATTACTCGCAGCCTTGCTGAGATGAGTCGTTTTGCCGTGGCTTTAGGGGCGAATCCACTCACTTTCTTGGGTCTTGCTGGTGTGGGCGACTTGGTGGTCACTTGTATGTCGCCGATGAGTCGGAATTATCGTGTGGGTTATGCCATTGGTGAGGGGCGAACCCTTGATGAAGCGGTTGCTGAATTGGGTGAGGTTGCAGAAGGTGTGAATACCTTGCGTTATATCAATGCGCAATCTGAGGAGCTTGGTATATATATGCCTTTGGTAAAAGGTGCTTACGCAGTGCTGTTCGCTCATGTTGACCCAAGGCTGGTTGCGAAAGAATTAATGACAGGGGAAAATACTTCCGATGTCGAGTTTGCATTAGCTAAATCAGAAATTGGAGAGTAGTTATGAGTGATGTGAAAAAGAGTTTGTCGTCTGATGCATTTTGGCTAAAGACGTTGTTTATTGTGTTGTTTTCGATTGTATATCGCATTTTGGATATCGTCGTACTGTTGCTTGTGATCGTACAGTGGGGGTTCAATTTGACCACTGGCAGTGTAAATCCTGCGCTTAATGATTTCAGTGATGGGTTAGCCCGTTATATTGCACAAATTGTGCGTTATGTGACGGGAAATAATGAAACAAAACCTTTTCCTTTTACCGATTGGCCAACCACAAGAGATCAGCCAACGGAGGAGTAGTGAAACTCTACTTAATACGACACGGCACGGCAGAAGCCGGTGCAGCAGATGATATGAATCGCAACTTAACAGCGCGTGGCGAAAGCCAAGCGCGGGGTGCGGCTAATTGGTTAGCAAAAAATATCAAAGGCTCTGTGAGTCTCTGGGTTAGTCCATATCTTCGTACGCAGCAAACTGCAGCACCCATTGCTAAGGCTTTGGGTATCGACATTGTTGATCATCAATGCTTACAGCCAGAAATGACGCCACAAAAAGTTGTGGATGAATTATGCCAAGAGCAAAAAAATATCATATTGGTGACACACTTGCCCTTGGTGGGGAGATTAGCTTCGTTGTTAACCGAGGGTGCAATTTTTGATCAGCCTTGGTCACCGGCGGAAATATGGCAGCTTGAAGGTGATGTCTTTGCTGCTGGTTGTCTAACGAATACCGACGTTTGGTATCCTGTGCTGGATGAAGGTTAGCGCCGTTGATGGCGCTCAATCACCTTGTTTCTTTGATGTATTTTGGTAGTTTGAAGGCTATTTTTTAGCTTACTGTAATATAATTAACATGAAAGATATTTTGCATTTTTCTCATGCCAACGGATTCCCTGCGGGCAGTTACTCTACTTTACTTTCTTATTTGTCCGATGATTTTGAAATTGGGATGATCGATCGCTTGGGTCATCATAAAGATTATCCGGTGACCGATAATTGGTCTTTTTTGGTCAAACAATTAATTGATTACTTCGAATGTACATATACCCAGCCGGTGTACGCAGTCGGTCATTCTTTGGGTGGCATTCTCAGTATGATGGTTGCGACTCAGCGGCCTGATCTAGTGAAAGGGTTGATTATGCTGGACGCACCACTTTTGACTGCATTTGAGGCCCGTAGTTTAACCCTGGTTAAGCGTTTGGGCTGGATGGACAAAGTAACGCCTTCAGGTCGCACCCTCGGTCGTAAAGAGGAGTGGGGTTCTGTGGAGCAGGCATCGAATTATTTCAGAGGTAAGCGATTGTTTAGTGCTTTTGATGAGCGCTGTTTGAATGATTATGTTAATAATGGCACCCAAGACCATGTTGATGGCGGTCGTCGATTGCACTTTAACGTGGAGGCTGAGATCAGTATTTATCGTACTATTCCTAGTAACTTACACTGCACTAAGCGTTTAAGTATGCCTTCTGCGGTTATTGCGGCTAAGTACAGTGATGTTTTTAAGCGTCGTCATGGGTTCAAAATGAGTCGTCAATTAGGCATGGATGTGAGCTGGTTGGAAGGTACTCACATGCTCCCATTGGAAAAGCCTGAAGCAACGGCGAAGCTCATCAAACAATACATATTATCTTGGCAGGCGCTATGAATACGTTTAATTGTGATATTGAGAGAATAGATATTGGGAGAATATTTCAATGAAAGAAACACGGATCTCTCTTAGCAGTGGTGAATTGGCGATACAGGAATGGGGAAATAGCTCTAAGCCGACCATGATGTGTTTGCATGGTTGGTTGGATAATGGCGCTACGTTCCATCGCTTGGCGCCTTTGCTGGCGCAAGATTATCATTTGCTGATAGTTGATTTGCCAGGGCATGGTTTGTCAGAGCCACTGGCAGAGGGGGCTCATTATTATATTTGGCAAAACATAGAAGTCTTGTTTGAGTTATTGACGGTTAAACATTTGGCGAGTGTTCATTTGTTGGGTCATTCTATGGGGGGGGTGGTAGCGAGTATATTTGCGGGGACGTTTGCCGATAAAGTTTCGTCCTTAGTGCTGCTTGATTCCTTGGGGCCGATGACCTCAACGCCAGAGCAGACTCCACAGCAATTGGCGAAAGCCATTATCGATTCACAAAGAACGCCTTCGTCTTTGCGTACTTTTGCGGCGATTGATGATGCCTTAAACGCCCGTAAAAAGTCTTCGCCGGGAATGACGGATAATGCATTAAGACCCATTGTTGAACGTAACCTTAAAAGCATTGAAGGCGGTTATTGCTGGCGAACGGATGCGCGCTTGCGCCACACGTCGAAGGTGCGCTTGGGAGACGATCAAGTCGCGGCTTTTTTAGCGGCTATCACAGCGCCGGTATTGGTTGTTTTGGCAGAGCAGGGCATTGTGCCAAGGGCATGGGTAGAGCAGCGTATGGGCAGTATTCAACGCGCTCAGTTGGTCTATTTACCTGGGCATCATCACTTTCATGCTGAGCCAGCGCCCGCTGAATCGATTAATGGTCATATAAAGCAGTTTTTATCGCTCGACTCTTGAGCTATAACGTTGAGCTATACTATTGAGTTTAGCGCTTTGTATTAAAAGAGTTAAATCTAAAAACGTATTGAAGAATTTATGTTTAAAAAAATATTGATCAATGGTCGCGTATTCAGTCTGTTATTACTGGCATTGATCTTGTCCCTGTATGGCGGCTGGATGGTTAATGCAAAGCTGGGTTACGGGTATGTATGGCTGTACGGCTTTTATGAAACCGAACAGCATATTGCACACTATGCACCGCAAAACCGATTTCGTCAGGGGTTTGAAAGCACGTCAGTCGTTGAGCATAAAAGAGTCTTTCAGCAAATTGTCGACAGTGTGCATGCTAATGGCGAAGGGTTGGTTGATATTACCTATGAATACTCAGGGCAAACCATTCCGTTATTGCACGAAGCTGAGCGTATTCATCTGCAAGATGTGGCTAATGTTATTAATTTCATTCATGTGTTGGGTTTATTATGCTTATTACTCTTCATCGCATGTTTGTGGTGGGAGTATCGTTATCGCTGCAAAACTCCTCTTAATGGTCAGAATAAAAATCTGAACCCATACCGTGCAAGTCCGATAGGTCTGTTAACTGTTTTTGCGCTCTTGCTGTCGGTAATCACGGGAGCATTTTTGATCTTTGGGGCCAAAGCTATTTTTTATCAAATGCATATCTTGGTCTTCCCAGATGATCACCAATGGTTTTTCTATTACCAAGACTCACTGATGAGTACACTGATGAAAGCCCCT
>Ga0209305_1000461_pt1 | contig 29702 bp, 23 predicted proteins | sample COGITO_mtgs_1103_FD_184792 | JGI IMG/M metagenome (GOLD analysis project Ga0209305, IMG submission 184792) | Pelagic marine microbial communities from North Sea - COGITO_mtgs_110321 (SPAdes) (version 2) | ecosystem: Environmental > Aquatic > Marine > Epipelagic ...
AATAGTTGTGAAATTTTTGAATATTAAAGCCCGCCTACACGACGGTCGTCTATTGCGTATTAATGATTGGCAACCCAACACATCAGAGTATTGGGCGATTACCGGTACCAATGGTAGCGGTAAAACAGCGCTCTCTTTATTAATGGCGAATAAAGTAATTATTAGCCAAGGCTGCGCTGAGGGTTTGCCTTTACGTATTGCTTATTTATCGCTAGAAGCTCAAGCCGAGTATCTTGAAAACGAACGTAAGTTAGATCAAAGCGATTTCACCAATGAATTCGACCCTGGTACATTAATATGTGATTTTCTAGCGCCACTAGATGACATTAATAACTGGATTGAGCGCCTCAGAATTCGTCATATTTTAAAGCAAGGTTTACGCTCTCTGTCTACGGGTGAAAGTCGTAAGGTTTTATTATTAAAAGCGCTACAAGAACAACCTGATTTATTGGTATTGGATGCTCCTTTCGAAGGTTTGGATGCCGATAGTCGTATTGCTTTCAAAGAAATTCTAGATCTTTTATATCAGAAACATCAGCCAATGTTATGGGTCGCCAATCGGATTGATGAACTACCTGAATGGACAACACATTTGGCGTTTATGCATGACGCAGAATTAATAGCACAAGGGCTTAAAGAAGAGATAATCAACCTTCCGGAAGTAAAGGGGTTGTTGCACTTTGATCAGCCATTAATCGATTTTCCTAGCGGCTCAAAAACGCCGTTAAAACTGGCTAATAATGAGAGCTTGGTAAAGCTAACGAATGTCAGTATTCATTATGGCGATCGTACTTTATTCAAACACTTAAATTGGCAAATCGATGCTGGGCAACATTGGGCCATTCAAGGGCCTAATGGTTGTGGGAAAACCAGTTTGTTGCAATTAATTACCGGTGATAACCCTCAATGCTATCGTAATGATCTGAAGCTATTTGGCATTCAACGTGGCAGTGGTGAAAGCATTTGGGATATTAAAAAACACATCGGCCTTGTTTCATCTTCCTTGCAGTGGGAATACCGCGCAACCACAAACGTATTAAGCACGGTCATTTCAGGACTGTACGATACTATTGGTTTGTATCAAGCCAGTGCCGATCACGATAAACAATTGGCTTTAACATGGTTAGAGGTTATTGGCTTGCGTCATAAAGCCAATCAAAGTTTGCACACGTTATCGTATGGCGAGCAACGTTTGGTATTAGTTGCGCGCGCATTAATAAAACAACCTCCTCTGCTTATTTTAGATGAACCTTGCCAAGGCTTAGATACTCCTAGTCGTTTATTGGTATTAGCATTTATTAAAAAACTAGTACAGCAACATAAAATCACCTTGCTGTATGTGACTCATCACGCGGATGAAATACCGGAAAATATTAACAATAAAATGCTCTTTGAATTGCAAGCATCTGGCCAAAGTACGATTAAGCTGTCGGTAAAAACATAATTATTTAAAACACGATCACGATTTAAAAAATCAAGTCTATTAGGCTTTTCAGCGTCCCCAAATGACGGTAGTGTGGGTGTTCATAATTCTGATGAAACCGATATGGACAGTGAACGTTTATTATTAATCGTCACCTGCTATGGTATTTTACTCTTTGCCATAGCGTGGTTAACCGAACGCTATGGTCATAAGATTAATAAGCCTTGGTGGCGCCCGCTGGTTTATACCTTATCGATTGGTGTTTATTGCAGCTCTTGGACATTTCTAGGGGCCGTCGGCCAAGCGGCTAATAGCGGTTGGCACTTCTTACCGATTTATCTTGGCCCCATTTTGTTAATTGTATTCGGCTGGCGTTTTCTTCATCGCTTAATTACCGTCAGTGGCCGTAATAAAATAACATCGATTGCCGATTTTATCGGTTCACGTTATGGCAAATACCAGCCATTAGCCGCCGCCGTTACTTTAATACTAGTCATTGGCACTTTACCTTATATTGCCTTGCAGTTACGCGCGGTCGATATTGCTTGGAACAGCACCGACTGGCGTACCGATACGGTGCTGGGAAATGATGTTAGTTCGAGCTTAGTCACCGCGATGATTATGGCGTGGTTTGCGATTGTATTTGGTACTCGAGTGATTGATGGACCGAATAAATTACGTGGATTAATGACCGTAATAGCCACCGAATCTATCGTTAAGTTAGCCGCTTTTATTTTGCTCGCAATATTTGCTTGGGGTCTATTACGTGAGGCAAATATGCCCTTGCTGGTTGGCTTACCACAATTCAATTTTCAGCAAATACTCTCCCCCCGATTTTTTACCGAAATGTTGTTAGCCGCCACGGCGATTGTTTGTTTGCCACGTCAATTTCATGTGATGGCCGTGGAATTTCAACAAGAGAGTGATTTGCGCTATACGCGCTGGTTATTACCTTTGTATTTGGGTTTGTTTGCACTGTTAGTTATTCCACTTGCGCAAGCAGGCACCGTGTTTTTATCGGGCATTGGTGTGCCCACAGATAGCTATGTATTAATGCTGCCCAGCTGGAACGGCCAGCCTGCAACGTTAGCATTTGCTTTTATTGGGGCGCTATCTGCGGCGACGGGTATGGTTGTGGTCGCGACCATTGCGCTATCGATTATGATTTCGAACGAATTGATTGTGCCATTGTGGTTACGCTTTAGCTCTTTTCAAAAAGAACACTCCTCAGATCTTGCGGATTCATTACGCTTGATTCGTCGTATATCCATTGTGACTATTTTGATCATGGCTTGGTGGCTAGAGCGGGTCATGCTGAATAATGAAAATCTCGCGGGCATTGGTTTAATTTCTTTTGCAGCCTGCGCGCAATTAGTACCGGCTATTTTAGCGGCGCTGTATTGGCCTAAAGCACATAGAAAAGGGGTTATGGCAGGATTAATTGCAGGTATGATTATGTGGTTTTATTGTTTGTTATTGCCGCTGCTATTACCTGCAGACTCTGCACTAATGAATCAGGGATTATTTCAACTGGCATGGCTGAAGCCGCATGATCTATTTTATAGTGGCCATTGGGATATGCTCAGTCATGGCGTATTTTGGAGTTTATCGATTAATGTTCTAATTTTTTTCGTAATTTCTAAACTTTCTGCATTAACCAATTTAGATGTGCGCCAAGCCAATGCTTTTATGCAGCTTAACGGCACGAGCTATGAAGGTGAAATCCCTCTTGATCCGAGCCCTTCAGGTATTGAAGTACATCAATTACAAGCCTTGGCCCAACCCTTGTTTGGGGATGTTCGTAGCCTAAAAATTTGGCACGAATTTGAGCAGACATTAGGCCATCGCTTATTACCAAACGATCAGGCACCACGATTTGTTGTGACGGCAATTGAAAGTGATTTAGCGGCGATCATTGGTTCTGTATCGGCGCGTAAAGCGATTCAATTATTGATTGGAAAGCAGCCGTTATTATTAAAAGATTTTGTTTCTTTGGTGAGCGGTAGTTCACGTCAAATTCAATTCAGCCAAACTTTATTACAAACGACTTTAGATACCATTCCGCAAGGCGTAAGTGTGGTCGATAAAGATTTAAAACTGGCCGTATGGAATCAGCAATATCAAACAATGTTTGATTACCCTAAGCGTTTACTTTATATCGGTTGTGATATTTCTAAAGTGTATTATTACAACGCGGTGCGCGGTTATTTAGGCAATGATAATGATCCCGTAGATGCAATCGTCACCAAGCGTATGCAGCAATTAGCCACAGGCAATGCTTATCGCTTAGAGCGCCGCTTGCCTAACAATAAAGTAATTGAGATTTGCGGCACGCCGCTCACAAACGGGGGCTATGTAACAACCTATACCGACATCACTGATTATGACGATATGTTAAGTCAACTGGAGATTAACAAGCAGCAGTTAGAGCAACGAGTTCAAGATCGAACTGCTGAGCTGCAGCACGTTAATGACTCTTTATTGCGCGAAAATGAATTACGCGCTCGGGTTGAGTCTGAACTGAAATCGGTAAACGCCAGTAAAAATCATTTCATGGCAGCGGCGAGTCATGATTTATTACAGCCCATTAATGCGGCTCGCTTATTTACCTCGTCACTCTTGCAGATGACTAAAACAGACGAAAATTTAACGTTAAAACAAACGATAGATCAGTTAGATGATGCGTTATTACAATCTGAGCATTTAATTAATTCTTTACGTGATATTTCTCGCTTACGTTCGGGTAAAGAACGGCCTAAACGTGAACACTTTTCTTTGCATAAGCTTTTAAAATCTTTAGCCGCAGAAGCGGGTATTATCGCTGAAGATAAAAACTTAGATTTTCATTGGGTCGATAGCCATTTATGGCTTTTCACTGATCGTCATTTATTACGCAGAATTTTACAGAACTTTTTATCGAATGCGCTGCGGTATACCCAAAAAGGTAAAGTGTTATTAGGTTGTCGCCGTGCATCAGGAGCTTTAATTATTGAGGTATGGGATACAGGGCCTGGCATTTCAGCCGAAAATCAGTTGCGTATTTTTGAAGAGTTTGAACGCTTACCTGGCAGTACGATGCAAGGCTTAGGCTTGGGTTTATCGATCGCTCAGAATATTTCTCAGCTACTGGGGCATGAGATTACTTTAGATTCTAACTTGGGCAGAGGCTCTGTTTTCCGTATCACCGTGCCATTAGGACAGCAGCAGACTATTACCGTTCAGAAGCGTTTGAGTGATCCTAACTTAGCCAATATTAAAGTATTATGCGTGGATAATGAGGCAAGAATTTTAGCCGGCATGCAGTCACTGTTAGAGCAGTGGGGCTGCCAAGTCACTACGGCTAGCAATCTGCGCCAGGCATTAGATTTGTGGCGTGATGAACAACCTCCGCAGTTAGTATTAGCGGATTTTCATTTAGATAATGAAACAGGGTTGGATGTGTTAGAGGCGTTGCAATATCACTGGCAACAGCCTTTAGGTGCCATCATTATTAGTGCAGATAATAGCGATGAGGTACGCGATCAGGTATCAGCCGCTGGGCATTTGTATTTGCCAAAACCAATTGTGGCTAATGCCTTACGCACAACAATGAATCGTGCATTACGCAAAGTGAAAAGAATGGTATTAAAAGACAACCTCTAGTGAAAGTTTTCTAGATTATTGACTGAATTAATCGCTAGCTGGCCAAAGGTCATTACAACTTGTGTGCGTGAATGCACACTTAACTTGCGAAATATTTCTGTCATGTGAGCTTTGACTGTAGCTTCGGTCACATTAAGTTCAAAGGCAATTTGTTTGTTTAATAAACCTTGGCTCACCATTAATCCGACACGAAATTGTTTTGGGGTAAGAGAAGCAATGGCATCTGCTGCAGTCAATTCTTCATCGGCAGCCCCTTGCTGTTCACTCACATGAGCAGGTATCCAAATGCCGCCTTTTAATACCTCGTCAATGGCTTGATAAATATCGTCGGCAGAAGAACTCTTAGGCAAAAACCCATTCGCACCATGATCAATTGCACGACGAATAATATCGCTTTCTTCATGAGCTGAAATAATAATGATAGGAATATTAGGATAATGTGCATTTAAAAAGATAATTGAACTAAAGCCTTCTGCTCCGGGCATGTGCAAATCTAAAAGGATTAAGTCCGCTTTGTCGTTCTGCTCGACGCACGTTTGCAAGCTGACAAGGTCTTCTGCTTCAACAATCGTCGCATCGGGCATGTGTGTTAATAATATGCCTTTTATTGCCGTTCGAAATAAGGGGTGGTCGTCAGCAATAATAATGTTCGCTGCTTGCAGCATAAGCATTCCTATAAATAATTATTCGCCTTGTTAAAGGTTAATGTACACCTTACGGATTCTACTGACCAGTTAGAACCCATAAGGTAATAAGGATTAAGCTGCGTGCATTTTATTATGAACAACGATCAAATCATCAACAACACTAGGATCCGCTAATGTTGAAGTATCACCAATGCTATCAAATTCATTGGTCGCAATTTTACGCAAGATGCGGCGCATGATTTTCCCTGAACGAGTTTTGGGTAACGCAGGCGCCCATTGAATTAGATCGGGGGTAGCAATCGGTCCAATTTCTTTGCGAACCCATTTAATTAATTCTAACCGCAGTGCTTCACTTTCTTCGAAGCCATGGCCTAACGTGACATAAACATAAATACCCTCGCCTTTAATGTCATGCGGAACCCCGACTACGGCCGCCTCGGTAACGGAGTCGTGCGCAACTAACGCATTTTCAATTTCGGCGGTGCCCATGCGGTGCCCAGACACATTCAATACATCATCAACTCGGCCTGTTAACCAGTAGTAGCCATCTTCGTCACGACGTGCACCATCACCGGTAAAATAGCTGCCTTCATACGTTGAAAAATACGTATCAATAAAGCGCTGATGATCACCAAAAACACTGCGCATTTGCCCTGGCCAGCTGTCTTTAATAATTAAGTTTCCATGGGTTGCGCCGTGCAATTCAATGCCTTTCTCATCAACCAGTGCTGGCTGCACTCCAAACATCGGCAATGTGGCTGAACCGGGTTTTAAATCGGTGGCCCCAGGTAATGGAGCAATCATTGCGGCTCCCGTTTCGGTTTGCCACCAAGTATCAACAATAGGACACTCTCCACGACCAAAGGCTTGGTGATACCAGCGCCATACATCGGGATTAATGGGCTCGCCAACAGTACCTAATAACCGCAACGAGCTGAGATCAGAATTTTTAGTCGCAGCATCACCCGCAGCCATCAATGACCGTATTGCAGTTGGCGCAACGTAGAGAATATTAATTTTATATTTTTCAATTAAGCGCGCTGCGCGACCGATATCCGGATACGTAGGAATACCTTCAAACATAACCACTGTTGCGCCATTACACAAAGGTCCATAAACGATGTAACTGTGCCCCGTAATCCAACCAACATCAGCAGCACACCAGTAGATATCACCTGGACGATAATCAAAAACATATTCATGAGTCATGGAGGCATACAATAAATATCCGCCCGTGGTATGCAATACGCCTTTGGGTTTGCCAGTAGATCCTGAGGTATACAATATGAAAAGAGGATCCTCTGCATTCATCGGTTCTGGTGGGCAGACGTCTGATTGCTGGGAAATTAAATCGTGATAATCAATATCACGACCGACCTGATGATTTACTTCACCGCCGGTATGATTTAATACAATAACGTTATTAACTTGTTCTGCTGGGCAAAGCGCAATGGCTTCATCAACATTTTGTTTTAGTGGAACATGTTTACCACCGCGTAGACCTTCATCGGCCGTGATCACATAGCGGCAATCGCCATCTTCAATGCGCCCTGCTAGTGCTTCTGGTGAGAAGCCCGCAAATACTACCGAGTGAACCGCACCAATGCGGGCACACGCCAACATAGCCATCGTCGCTTCAGGCACCATCGGTAAATACAGAGTGACGATGTCACCTTTTTTAATGCCTAATGATTTTAACCCGTTCGCAAGGCGGTTAACTTCTGAAGAAAGTTGCTGATAAGTAATGCGACGAGCTTCATCTTTTTCGCCCACATTTTCACCGTCTGGTTCCCACAGAATCGCGGTTTCATGGCCGCGCTCTACTAGATGACGATCGATGCAGTTCTCGCTGACATTTAGAAAGCCATCTTCAAACCAACGAATGTGTAAGTCTTGCTTATCAAAAGAAACATTTTTAACTTTTGTGAAAGGCGTAATCCACGTTAGACGTTGTGCTTGCTGCGCCCAAAATTCATCGGGTGATTCCAGCGAGTGCTGATACATGACCTGATACTGTTCTTTTGTTAACAGTGCTTTTTCACGCTGCGCTGGGCTTACTGGGTAGACAGTTTGTTCGCTCATGTTATCTCTCTCATATTTTTATTTGAGTTTGAATCGCTCTATTTTTAATTTTCTGCTTGAGTCTTTCTATTTCTAATCATTGTTTACCCAGTTCACGAGGGGGTCTATTAGACCTTTGTCTATAAAGCACTGATTGAACCATTTACGCCATTGTTACTCGTCTTAGACTAAAGGCTAATACTGCTAGAACTGGGTTGGGGGTAATACTGAGTATGCAATGATGAAAATCATCATTCCAAATTCAAACTCTAAAAATAAAGATACTAAAATCTCGTAGAGGGAATGCAGATGAAAAGTACTAAGAGAACACAGCACACAATAAAAGCCCGCATGAATAAACTCGCCTTAACCATTGGAATCGCCAGTGGATCTCTACTATTGATATCACCGATCGCACAGGCAGCAGAGACGAGTTTTAAATATGGCGGTTACATTAAACTTGATGCCATGTTCAGCCAGAGTTCAGATGCTCAACGTGCTGGTAATGTGGGTGATGATTTCTTAGTACCTTCTACTATTGAAGTCGGTGACGGTAGTAATGAAGGCGATGTTGTATTTGATACCAATTCTAAATTCAGTCGCCTGTGGTTCAAAACCGCGACGATGACAGAGGTTGGCGAAGTTAATACTCATATCGAAATGGATTTTAATGAGAGCAATGATGAGCGCCTAACGAATCAATCGAGTACGGGTTTAAGACACGCTTATTTCTCTTGGAAAAACTCTGCGGATTCTTCTTTATTGGTGGGTCAAACTTGGAGTACTTTTTTTAATGTGGGTGCGCTACCTGAGTCTGTCGATTTTATTGGGCCGACTTCTGGCACCGTATTTATTCGTCAAAGCCAAGTACGTTATACCCAAGCCTTAGCGAATGGTAGCTTGATGATTGCTGCAGAAAACCCGTCGGTCAGTTTATATGATGCAGGTTCTGGCTTTAGTGATAATCAAGTTGATGATAGCAGTCTGCCTGACCTTATTGCCCGTTATGACGGCTCGGCGGCAGGTTTAAATTACAGCACGGCTGCAATGATTCGCCAAATTAATTATAACGATGGCACTAACGATGATAGCCAGGTTGGCTACGGTATAACCGCATCAGGCAAGTACGCACTGAGTAACGGTGATGATTTTAAATTCATGATTAGCCAAGGTCAGCTAGGTCGCTATATCGCATTAAATGCATTCCGTGATGGCGCGGTAGAAGCGAATGGCGATGTCGAATTAATTTCTTCTATCGGTGGCTTTGTCGCTTATCGTCATATGTGGAGTGACAAGCTACGCAGCACACTGAGCTACGCTTTCTCTGAAGCTGATAATCCTAATAATGTTGCTCCTACCGTGACCAAAAAAGTGAGTAACAGCAATGTGAATTTAATGTATTCACCCACTAAAAACCTAACCTTTGGTGGCGAATATTTAATGGCACAACGTGAAGTAGAAAATGGCGATGAGGGTGATTTAAATCGACTGCAGTTTACCTCTAAATGGGTATTCTAAATGGGGTTCTAAATGACTTTTTTAAATAGCGGCTCTAATGAATAGTAAAATAATAAGCGACGGAGAATTAAATCATGGCGTTTAAATCAGAAGATGATGCGAAAGCGTATTGGAAAGAAAATGTCGGAATAATGATAAAGCTGTTAATTGTTTGGTTCATTGTTTCATTCGGTTGTGGCATCTTATTAGTCGATGAACTGAATACCATTAAAATTGGTGGATACAAGTTGGGATTTTGGTTTGCTCAGCAAGGATCTATTTATTCATTTGTTATTTTGACCTTTGTCTATGCCAAGTTAATGGCAACATTGGATCGTAAATACGGCGTAGACGACGAGTAGGAGTAACACATTATGGAATTACAAACACTCACGTATATTGTGGTTGGTATTACCTTTGCTGTGTATATGGGCATTGCAGTTTGGGCGCGTGCAGGTTCAACCAAAGAGTTCTATGTTGCTGGCGGCGGTATTAATCCGATTGCTAACGGTATGGCAACCGCGGCAGATTGGATGTCAGCAGCATCGTTTATTTCGATGGCGGGGCTGATTGCATTTATGGGTTATGGCGGTTCGGTTTTCTTAATGGGTTGGACAGGTGGCTTTGTTTTATTAGCAATGCTACTCGCACCGTATTTAAGAAAGTACGGGAAATTTACCGTACCTGAATTTATCGGTGATCGATTTTATTCACGTACCGCACGCATTGTCGCGGTGGTCTGTTTAATTATTTGTTCAGTAACGTATGTAATCGGACAAATGAAAGGCATCGGCGTAGCGTTTTCTCGCTTCTTAGAAGTGAGCTATGATATTGGTCTACTCATCGGTATGTTTATTGTTTTCTTCTACGCAGTATTAGGCGGCATGAAGGGCATTACCTATACTCAAATCGCTCAATTTTGCGTATTGATTTTGGCCTATACCATTCCTGCTATTTTTATCTCGTTAAACTTAACAGGTAATCCTATTCCGCAGTTAGGACTGGGCAGCACTATGATTGGTTCGGATGTGTATTTGTTAGATCGACTTGATCAAGTCGTGAGTGAATTAGGGTTTGCTGAATACACAACACAGGCGCGACTGAGTACGGTGAACATGTTTGCTTATACCATGTCGTTAATGATTGGTACGGCAGGTTTGCCCCACGTAATTATTCGTTTCTTCACGGTTCCTAAAGTAAAAGATGCGCGCGCTTCTGCATTTTGGGCGTTGATCTTTATCTCTATTCTTTATACTACCGCTCCTGCTGTTGCCGGTATGGCACGACTCAACATGATTAATACGATTGAAACGACGCAAAGTGAAAACCTTAAGTATGACGAGCGTCCTCAATGGTTTAAGAATTGGGAAAAAACAGGTTTATTAAAATTTGAAGATAAAAATGGTGATGGCAGAATTCAATACGTTGCTGATCCAGAGAAAAATGAAATGGTTAAAATTGACCGTGACATTATGGTATTGGCCAATCCTGAAATTGCACAGTTACCTAACTGGGTCATTGCGCTGGTAGCCGCGGGGGGGTTAGCCGCTGCGTTATCAACCGCTGCAGGGTTACTGTTAGCGATTGCTTCAGCTATTTCACACGATTTACTGAAAGGGGTTTTCGCTCCCAATATTACCGAAAAGCAAGAACTACTGGCAAGCCGGGTAGCAATGGCTGCCGCGATTGTGGGGGCGGGATATCTTGGATTTAATCCACCCGACTTTGCTGCCGGTACGGTAGCGCTCGCATTTGGTTTAGCCGCTTCTTCTATCTTTCCTGCCTTGATGATGGGCATCTTCAGTAAGCGTATCAATAAAGAAGGTGCCATTGCCGGTATGATTTCGGGTATTACGGTAACCTTGCTTTATGTGTTCCAACATAAAGGGATTATGTTTGTTGCCGATACGTCTTTCTTAGGCGATATGCCAGCCAATTGGTTCTTCGGAATTGAACCGAATGCTTTTGGTGTTATTGGTGCGATAGTGAACTTCTCGGTAGCCAACTTAGTATCAAGAGTAACTGCAGAACCACCACAAGAAGTGCAAGACTTGGTTGAGCACATTCGAGTTCCTTGTGGCGTTGAAGAAGCACATGATCATTAGTCAATAATTTAATGATTAAAAGAAAGTATCATTAACAAAAGTGAGAATGATCGGCCCAAAAAGGTCGATCATTTTAAGAGGAAATATTATGGCTTTTTATAAAAATAAACATGTCATCGTAGCGATGTTAGTGGCCCCTGTTTTAGCACTGATTAGTTATTTTTCAGTGGATGCGGTAGTCGCTGAAAAACCTCATGCGGCAAAAGTGGGTGAGCATTATTCACTCTTAGAAAAATCCAACTGTCGCTATAGCAGTGGCGCCTGTAACTTGAAAAATGGTGATGTCGAATTAGTTATAAAACCAGAATGGATTACGAATCAACGATTACGCTTAACCATTAATTCTTCTACACCGTTAAATAATGTTATTGGTGCACGCGTCAATGTGTTGGGTGAAGAAGTTGCTGCTAATGCAATGGAGAGTACCGATAGTGAAGGATTCTCTTGGTCAACAGAGATGCTCACTCCCGATGCCGATTTAGAACGGTTACATGTCGCCGTAGCGATTAATGAGACTTGGTATTATGCCGATGCGGCTTTGAAATTTATTAATTATGAATCTTCTTTTGACGATGATTTTAGGCAGTGATCTCTAAGCTCAAACTTTAAAACTTTAAGTACTAGGCAACTCATATACGTTAGGTAAACAATTCAATGACTCCAGAACTATTAGCGATCCATAATTTTATTCGCGAGTGTTTGCCCTTCGATCAATTGCCTAATGCTGTTTTGGAAAAAGTAGTATCAAATATAGAAATCAGTTATCACAGTAAAGGTAGTCAGTTTGGACAACAAAATTTAGCCGACGGTTTAAGAATCGTACGCAGTGGCGCAGCAGAATTACGCGATAAAAATGACTTATTATTAGATCGTTTAGCAGAAGGTGATAGCTTTAATTTGATGGGACTGAATGCAGATCAACCAGGTATTAAGGCGAGCCTAATTGAAGATGCATTAATTTATACCTTACCCGAAATTCCTTATCAGCAACTGCGTACTGAATACCGTGCCTTTGACCGATTCTTTTCCAGCCAACGCAGTCGTCGTTTAAGACGCGCCGCCCGACACGAACCTGTGCCCAACGATATGATGCGGCCATTAAGTGATTTAATGAGCAGCGAACCACTCACAGTTGAACCAACCACTAGCATTCAGCAAACCGCAATAATGATGTCTGAGCGCAGATTTTCATCGATATTAGTCATGGTTGATGATCGCTTAATGGGCATAGTAACCGATCGAGATATCCGCTCACGCGCTGTCGCAAAAGGGTTAGAGTTGCAGCAATCGGTTATGTCAATTATGACCTCCGAACCGCTCACGCTGCCCCCTAGTTGCTCCATCTTTGATGCAACGCTCTTTATGATGCAGCGCAGCATTCACCATATTCCTATTGTCGAAGATGAGAAAGTTGTCGGCATGATCACCGCATCCGACTTAATGCTGGCGCGTAAAGATGACCCCGTTTTTTTAGTACAACATATTGGTCGTCAAAGCAGCACCTTCGAACTGAAAAATATCGTTTCGGCAATGCCCGACTTATTAGTGCAATGGGTGAATGCCGGTATTCGTTCTCACCAACTTAGCCATGTATTAACAGCTCTAAGCGATGCCATTACCATACGCTTAATTGAACTCGCGATCGATCAAATCGGCCCTGCTCCTGTGCCATTTTGCTGGTTAGGTTTTGGCTCTCAAGGGCGCAAAGAACAATTATTGGGCGCCGATCAGGATAATGCTTTATTAATCAGCGACGAAGTGCAGCCAGAGCATCAACACTGGTTTTCACAATTAGCCGAATATGTCTGCGATGGCTTAAACGAATGCGGTTATGTGTATTGTCCCGGCGATATTATGGCGACCAATGACAAATGGCGCCAACCCTTAAACACATGGTTAAAAACCGTCGATCGCTGGATGCGCACTCCCACCGACCGAGCCGTTATGGAAGTCAGTATTTTCTTTGATATACGCACAATTTATGGCGACAACGAGCTGACTAAACAGCTACAAGCTCACATGCTAAAACACACTAAAAGCAATAGTATCTTCTTAGCGGCATTGGCTCAAAACGTATTAAGCGTGCAACCGCCCATGGGGATTTTTCGTCGCTTTGTGGTCGAACAAAACGGTGAGCATGCTCACGAGTTAAATTTAAAAAAACGCGGAGTTATTCCAATCATTGATATTGTCCGCATACATGCTCTCGCCAATGGTTTGTTTGAAGTTAATACAATTGACCGCCTACGCGCTCTTGTTGATTGCAAAGCAATGACCATAGTAGACAGTCGCAATATGCAAGACGCATTGCAGGTATTAATGCAGTTGCGTCTTACACACCAAGCGCAAGACATTATTAAAGGTCAAAGCCCCAGTAATTATGTTAATCCTGCGTCGTTATCAAAAATAGTTGCCAAACAATTGAAAGATGCTTTTGGTATTGTCAAAGATGCACAGCAAGGTATTAAATTTAAATATCGCCAAGGGCTTGGCTGATGCTGTGGTTAAAATTTTTCTGGCTACGCTGTCAGCAGTTTTATTATCGTCGTTACTTAAAGCAATCACGCTACGGTCATTTATTGCAAGACTGCTGGGACGAAAGCTTTAGCCCTTTTAAAACCAATGCATTTATTCACTGTCATAACGTTGAGTTTTTAGTAGCTGACTTAGAAATGTCATCATTGAATGAAAACGAAGGAGAAATATTAAGCATCGGTTGGGTCATCATTAAACACGGAAGAATTCAGCTTGCTAGCGCCGAACATCATCTTCTCAAAGCCAAAAAAACAGTGGGTCAAAGTGCAATCATTCATAACTTACGTGACTGTGAATTACAGAAAGGCGAGAACATGATGTTTGTGGTTGAGCGTTTTTTACAACTGGCCGCAGGAAAAGTCTTAGTTTTCCATCACGCACCACTCGATATGGCTTATTTAGACAATGCCAGCAAAGCACTATTTTTTAGCCCTATGCTATTGCCAGTGATCGATACTCTCGCCATTGAAAAGAAAAAAATATTACGCCAACAAGCGCCTATTAAAGTGGGCGAACTGCGCTTAGCAGAATGTCGCTCTCGCTATAACTTACCCGCCTACCCTGCTCATAATGCATTGATGGATGCCCTCGCTGCGGCCGAACTGTTACTCGCGCAACTCGATCATAAAGGAAAAAAGGTACGTCTAGCAGACTTGTTCTAAGTCTCCATCACACAACTCGCGATAACATGAACGTTCTGAATCGATAAAGCCTAGCAAAACCAAATTACGTCTAAAATGATCATAAAATGAACTGCCAATAAATGAACTGCTAATAAATGAATAATACCGATATAACCCACTATTAATATTTTTGACTATAATGTACTCACTTCGATATAAATAACGATTATTAACATCCCGTATTATCAGGAAGAATATGAAACGTCGCCGACTACTTGCTGCTGCATCCTTATTACCTTTTGCACCATGGGCTATTGCCTCTGAATTTACTGATTTTATGGATGCACAAGAAGCCGGAGCTAAATCATTAGAAACCGAATTTGAAGCGTATCAAGCAGCGTATTTAAGAGAATTTGAGTCTTACAAAAAAGATATTGAAAAAGAGTGGGATGAGGCAAGAACCAGTTCACCCTCTACTTGGGTAAGCTACAAAGATACTAAAAAATCCAGAACTACATTAGATTATCGTGAAAATACTATTGAAGTTGCGATTCGTGCCGATGATAACCCAACGCCTGAAAAGGTAGCAGAACTCGTATCGGAAGCGATGACTAAACCTGCCAGTGAAGCTATAAAACAAGATCCTATTCTTCATAAAGTCAATAAACAAGCGATCATTATTGGCGATATTCTGATGTCTGGCATTGTGCTGAAAAAAGAGGCAATTTCAGAATTAGTTGATCAAGCTAAAATGTTGATCGATGAAGATTCAAAAGGTGAATATGTAAAGGTAACCGTGCAGTTACCTGAAAAAGCCAAAACGGCCCGTGTCCGTCAATTTTTGCCGGCCGTTAAGAAATACAGCAAAGAATTTAAAGTCGAAATCCCGCTAGTGCTTGCCGTTATTCATACCGAATCCGCATTTAATCCATTGGCTCAAAGCCATGTTCCAGCATTTGGTTTGATGCAAATCGTACCTAATTCGGCGGGCAAAGATGTACAGAAATTAATTTATAAGCGTAACCACGCTCCTTCCTCTTCCATGCTTTTTAAACCTGACATCAATATTCAACACGGCTGTGCTTATTTGCACATCCTGAATTATCGCTATCTAAAATCGATTAAAAATAAAGCAGCGAGAGAACACTGCTGCATTGCGGCTTATAATACCGGCGCAGGTAATGTTGCTAGAGCGTTTACTGGGAAAACAAATGTCAGAACAGCGGCTAAAATAATTAACCGAATGAGTCCTGACGAAGTCTATCTGCACTTACGAGAAAACTTAAAATATAAAGAAGCGAGAGATTATGTACTGCGAGTGAATCAGCACAAATCTTTATATACCGTATAGGTGGGTAGATAGATACGTGCATAACCGCCTGTAAGGAAAGTCTTGCACTAAAGGCTGGAGTCAAAATGGCTCCTACACATATTTGAACTATACTGATATTAATGATTTTATTCAAAAGGCATTCTTATCAATGGCATACTCTGTTAAAACCAAATTGGTACTCGCGGCAACAGTCCCCGCCTTATTCACGACCTTCCTTGTAACATTTTTGGCCGTTAAAGATATGCGCGAACAGCGTGATCAGTTAGCGCAGGCGAGCCAAGAATTCATTAATAATCAATCCAGTGCGGTCTCGCCTGAAGCGATGAGTCTTTTTATTCAACAGCAATGGCAATCAACCTTTGATGCTCAAGCCGTTATCGCCATTCCTGGTATATTTATCATCGCAAGCCTTCTTGTGATTGCCGCACTCTATTTAGTGAACAAACTAACCTCTGGAATCAATAAGCTGGTGGCGGGCGTGGAAACAATGTCCAGTACCAGCACACCGCTTAGCTTTCGCATATCGACCCACGATACCCATGATATGAGCCCCCTTGCCCATCAATTAAATGCGATGATGGAAAGAGTCGAACACGTCATGATCAAGGTGCGAGATATTTCGAACAACCTGCAAGATTCTGCTGAAGTATTGCGTACCAATGCCAAAAATAACCAACTTAATACTGAAAATTTATTTCTCAATATGGACAGCGTCAGCACTGCAATGACCGAATTAGAAACCGCCTCTTCTGAAATTGCATCCAACGTACAAGCCGCACATCAAGAAGTAACTGACGTAAATAGCACCGGACAATCTGTTAGCGCCCAGATTCATGATCTTGATAAGCAATTTATCGCATTAAATAATGTCACTTCTTCCAGTGCAAATGACGTGAGTGAGCTTAGTACACAAGTGGAAGGTATTTATGGCATTTTACAAACGATTCAAGGCATTGCTGAACAAACCAATTTATTAGCGCTTAACGCAGCCATTGAAGCAGCGAGAGCAGGCGAACAAGGCCGAGGATTTGCGGTAGTGGCCGATGAAGTTCGAAACCTTGCGGGTAAAACACAGCAGTCAACAGAAGAAATTCAGCAGATGATTGAAGGGCTTAAAAAGAGTGCCGACCGCTCAATGAACGCGATGACACAAAGCAGCACGGCCACTAAATCATTATCGGAATCGTTTAAACAAGCGAATGAAGAGATTCTAGTATTATTCAACCGCCTTGAACTGGTCAATAACATGAATGCTCAGATCGCAACCGCCAGCGAAGAGCAGACTCAAGTTATTACCGATATTAGCCAGTCTACTGAGTCTGCAAAAGTATTATCTGAAAATACTCAACAAGCTTCTAGTTCGACCGGAGAACAAGCTGAGGCGTTAATTGCCACCTCAAATAATTTGAAAGAAATGGTCGCTGAATTTAATTTCTCTTAATCATTAACTCGATCTGACCCAAAAGATAGAACACTGCGTTCCTCACTAAAAGGTACTCATAATACAATTTGTCGGTATTATGCGTACCTTACTTATCTAATAGGTTGCGATAGCCTTGTCCAGTCACTCTCTTAAAGCCGATGCGTTACTCGTTGTTGTTACCCTACTAGCAGCTATTAGTTGGATGTTTTCGAAAGAAGCGGTTAACGAAATGCCTCCGCTTTTATTTATCGGCAGCCGATTTCTATTAGCCGGTGTTTTTCTTGCCCTGTTTAGCCAACGCTCTTTAATTGGCTTAAATCCCAAGCAATGGTTAGCCTCCGCTCAGGTTGGCATTTTATTCGGGTTATCGATGTGCTTATGGATCTTTGGTTTATTTCACGCTAAAAATCTAGGCGAAGGGGCTTTTATTACCAGCATTGCCTCCATTCTTGTGGCCCCTATTAGTTATTTTATTTTTAAGGCAAAAGTCGAAAAAAGTAATTGGTTAGCACTTCCCGTCGCTTTTATAGGATTGGGCTTACTGGGACTAGAGAATGGTTTTAATCCTGAAAAAAGCCAGCTTTTTTTCCTCGGCGCCGCTATCTTACTCTCGCTCACCTTCATCTTAAACGGGCGCGCGGCCGTTCGTATGTCGGCGGCGGCGTTGACGGCCATATCCCTATCCTTCGTAGGTCTTATGGCAATTTTTATCTCTGTTTACGTTGAAACCTGGCCGGAAGCCGCGACGGTCTCAATGACTAAATGGTTGGTGCTGAGTGCATTAATCGGCACTGCAGCCCGATTTTTATTGCAAACTTATGCTCAAGGATTAACGACGCCCAGTCGTGCTGCCGTTATTATGATTCTAGAACCTATTTGGACTGCGTTGATCGCCGCCGCTTGGTTCAATGAAAGGATGTCTAGCTTGCAACTTATTGGTTGTAGTTTGATCTTCGCCGCACTCATTATTAACCGTTGGGCAAACGTGCAGGCATGGCTAAAAAAAGAGAAAGCGCATTAAGCGCTTTTCATGATCGTTACTTCCACAAGTCTTCTAAGTCTTCACATAAATCCAAATACTTGTGCTCTTCGATCCCTAGCTGATCATAACAAGCCTCTTTTATATCATCCCAGCCTTGAATATTTTGCCGACGCTTAACACTGCTCACAATATTGTCGGCGGTCTTCAAGGTGGCATAAATCAAGTTTTGTTCATGAGATTTATTAGTCGTTAAAAAGTCATTTTCATGATGATTTAAAATAACCTGACAAATATTTTTCGGCAGTTTCCAACCTGAAGCAATAAAATACCCAACCACAGCGTGATTACTGTTATGCGCAGCTTCTTCATGCTCAACTTGCGATTTTGAATGATCTTCATTGGCCAGTAATAAGGTCTCTAAATACGTCGATGTGAAACGCATACTCATCGCTGCGATACCGCAATCGTGAAACAACCCCGTAGCATAGAGGTTTTCAGGCGCTATTTTATCTTGAATATTCTGACCAATATACACCATGGTATCCGCGACTAAGCTGGCGTTATCCCACAATCGTTCAAACCGAATCGCCGCCTCACCTTTAAAGCTTTGCTTAATCAAAATACCTGAAATTAAAATAGAGACCGAACTCATCCCCAATAACATTACAGCTTGTCCAATATCACTAACTGCTCGATTCATCCCATATAGAGGTGAATTAATAGTTTTTAAAATAGCAGACGAAAGTCCTATATCCGTTGCAATTAAACTCGCAAGGTCAGAAATTTCACCGTTCTCATCCGCGCAGATACTCTGCACCTCAATAAGAATTTTCGGCATAGAAGGAATCGTAAAACCTTCAGCAACATAGTCGATCACATCTTGGGTAATAGAGATCATTTTTAGCTACAACTCATGTCATGACAGTATGCTATTAAGATTAGTCGAGTTATCGGCAAAAGGTGCTTCTAAGTCCATAACAATTTATAATGACGCCTCTCTAAATCAATACTTTTTACCTAACACTTCAGCGATACGTTTTTATGCCTACTCCGAATCAAAGCCAATATTTCTGTTCAGAGGACAGTGATTTACTCAGCGAAATCATGTCGGCTCGACGTGATGTTCGCGGCAATCGTTTTTTATCAAGTAGGTTAGCGCCTGAAGACATAGAACAAATATTTGCGGCGGCACTGATGGCACCTTCCGTTGGTTTTTCTCAACCCTGGGAGTTTGTTACCGTTATTGAACGTACCACGAAGGAACAAATTGCCGATAGTTTCTTTATCGAAAATGAAAAAGCAAAAGCGTTGTTTAAAGCCGGAAAATTTGAGACGGGAAAACTGGAACAATATCAGCAGCTTAAACTAGAAGGTATTATCGAAGCACCGCTTAATATCGCTGTTTTTTACAATCCCAAAAAAGGCCCAGTGCTTGGCCAAACCAGCATGCCAGATATGGGCCGTTACAGCGTTGTTTGCGCAATACAGAATATGTGGTTAAAAGCACGATCTCTCAATATTGGCATGGGCTGGGTCAGTATTCTCGACCCGATTAAAGTGAAGTCGATTCTTAATGCGCCCGAAGATAGAGAGCTAATTGCATACTTATGCTTAGGCAAGGTCGATAAATTCTACGATAAGCCGGAATTAGAAACGTTAAAGTGGCAGGAAAAAAAGACGTCACAGCAGGTCATTTTTTCCGACAGCTACTAACCAAAATAGCTTTAACCCACTCATCCATTCATTAACCCATCAACAGATTTTCAATTTGCTGCTTGCACCAAATCATCGCGGGGTCGTGTTCCGCTTTATGATGCCAATACAAATGCACTTCTAACGGTTCGGCTTTAAAGGGCAAAGGGAAAATGACATAAGGATTATTCCGATGGCTTTCATCACTCAGCGCTGATGCATACGTTGTGGGCAAGGTCAGTAACCAGTCTGTTTTTTCAACAACCTTCGCGGCAGCGTAATAATGTTGGCAGCGCATCGCTATTTCTCGGCTCTCACCTAAACGCGACAAAGCAACATCTTCTATTCCTAAGCCGCTAGCACGACTCGACACCTGTATGTGTTTGGCGCGTAGGTAATCCTTTATGTCAAAGCTCTCATTGTTGAGCTTAGACGCAAGCGGATGATCTTTAGCCATCATCACCGATAAGTTTTCACTGCCAATTAAGCCATGGTGCACTTGTTTAGACACGGGAATGAGTACATCAGCGGCAAAATCGATCGTACCGCGGATGAGAGCATTTTCGATATCCCGTCGCGACATTTGCACGCTTCTAATACTAATATGCGGTGCAATGAGTTGTAGATGCTTGGCGATTTCAGGCAAAGCTTTCGCCTCTAAAACATCGCGCATGGCAATGGTAAAGGTGCGCTCGGCAGTCACCGGGTCAAAAATCAGGCCGTCGCTTAAGGTCGATTCTAAATTCCCAAGCCCTTCGCGTACCCGTTCAACAATGGCTTTTGCCAATGGTGTTGGCACCATTTTTTTGCCAGATCGTTCAAATAAAGGATCATCAAAACGGTCTCGCAAGCGAGACAGCGCATGGCTTACCGCAGGCTGAGAAAGATTAAGGGCTTCGCTCGCACGAGTCAGATTACCCTCGCGGTAAATCACATCAAAGACGACGAATAAATTAAGATCTACTCGTGAAATATCAATACTCGCTTTCATATCGTTACCTTCATATAGGTATCCAGTCACTTTACATCAACCATAAACAATAAGAATATATTCTCATTAAAACTATTCATTTCATAGATAGTTAGCGACATTTTAGTATAGTCTTAATAAATTCCAATAAGAGTTACGTCATAATGAGCAGAGTATTAATCACCGGCGCGGCAAGTGGTTTAGGCCGAGCACTCGCCCTACGCTTTGCTAAAGAAGGCGCGGACATCTGTATCGCTGATATTAATCAAGTAGGCGCGGCTGAATCATTAAAACTCGTAGAGCAAGCGGGTGGTTCTGGCTGGATCTATAATCTTGACGTCACCAAGCCCGATCAATGGCAAGCCTTAGTGGCTGAAGTGGAGCAGCGCTGGCAAGGTATTGACGTGGTCATTAACAATGCAGGCGTCGCAACTGGCGACCGCATTGAACAAGGTGATTGGTCTACTTGGGAATGGGTTATCGACATCAATCTCAAAAGTGTTGCGCTCGGCTGCCGTGCTTTTACCCCGATGATGAAAGTTCAGGGCAATGGCTATTTTATTAATACTGCATCTCTTGCAGGCTTAATGACGGCTCCGTTAATGGCTTCTTACAATGTCACTAAAGCCGCTGTTGTTGCTCTAAGCGATACGATGCATCACGAGCTAAAGCCTTATGGCATTGGTACAACGGTTTTATGTCCTGGTTTCTTCCGAACTAACTTAGACAAAGGCATGCGCACCAGCGACCCTCAGTTATTAAAAATGGTCGACAAGGTTTTTGAATCTTCTGAGCTAACCGCTGATGATGTTGCGGATATTTGCTATCGTGATATGAAGAAGAATAAGCTAATTTGTAATCCTCATAAAATGGGACGTCGTGCTTATTTCATCAAGCGCTACATGCCTTGGCTTTTCTCTCATTTAGTGGGTAAAACTGCGGCTAAAATGAAAAAGTATGACCCAGCTTTTTCTCAAAATAAAAAGTAGCTTTTGATCTTAAATAGAAAGCCAATATAGAAAAAAGAAAAAACGTCATAATATAAATACGAGTTTATCTAGGATACTTTGATGTCAGAACAATTTATTGATCAAGCAAAAGCACTGCGCAGCAGCGATGCCTTTGATATTCAAGCCGTTCATGATTGGTTAACAAGCCAAGGCATTGAATTAGGCAATGAGCTACCCGAAGTAAAACAATTCTCGGGGGGTGCTTCTAACCTGACCTATCATTTAAAGTATCCTGATACCGTCACCGGTGGCGACTTAATTTTACGTCGTCCACCTGCAGGTCACAAAGCCGCATCGGCTCATGATATGAAGCGCGAATTTAATGTCATGAAAGGGCTAAAACCTGTTTACCCTTTTGTGCCCGACATGATTGCATTCTGCGATGATCAATCGGTTATCGATTCTGATTTTTATGTTATGGAAAGATTGAACGGTATTATTCCGCGCAACAATCTTCCTCGAGGCATGACCTTATCTCCTTCAGAAAGTAGAAATTTTAGTTTCTCAGTATTAGATAAACTGATTGATTTACACAAGGTCGACTACCAAGCTGCAGGCCTTGATAATTTGGGCAAAGGCGAAGGTTATGTAAAGCGTCAAGTCGATGGTTGGAATGGTCGCTATACCAAATCTAAAACGTGGAATGTACCCAGCTTTAATAAAACAATGGATTGGCTCAGCCGCAATCAACCAGACGATGTATTGACCTGTATTATTCATAACGATTATCGCATGGATAACGTTGTTCTTGATCCTACTGACCCGCAACAAATCATTGGTGTACTCGACTGGGAAATGGCTACCTTAGGTGATCCGTTAATGGACCTAGGGAATAGCATGGCTTATTGGGTTCAAGCGGATGATGATTGGTTTTTACGCCAAATTCGTCGTCAGCCAACACATCTTCCTGGTATGTTAACCCGAGATGAAGTGGTTGATTATTACTGCGATAAAATGGGCTTTGATAAATCAAACTGGGCTTTCTACGAAGTCTTTGGTTTGTTCCGTTTGGGTGTTATTGTGCAGCAAATTTATTATCGCTATCACCATAAGCAAACAGATAATAAGGCCTTTAAGAATTTTTGGTTGATCGTGCATTACATCAACTGGCGCTGTAAAAAAATTATTAAAGAATCAGGCATTAAATAATGGGCAGTCAATAAATGGAACAGCAATAATGGCATCGATCTATCTCGTTCGTCACGGTCAAGCGGGCTTTAACAAGCTCGACTATGATCAGCTGTCCGATCTTGGCCACCAGCAAGGCGAACTAATAGGCCAATCGCTATTAGCCCGTTCTATTGAAGCAGGGCTTGTGGTTCATGGCGATATGCGACGCCATAGAGAAACTATGCAAGGCGCGCAAAAGAAATGGCACACTTATGGGCCAATTTTTGAAAACGCTGGATTTAATGAGTTTGATGGCGACCATATTATCGCCGCCGCGCACGCAGAGCTTAATATCCCTGGTTACCATAAAGACGGTATTGCCAGCCATAAACTAGTGCAAAAAGCCGCGCTGGGGGCTTATTTAATAAAACAAGATAATCCTAGAAAAGCTTTTCAGGATTTGTTTTCCACTTCAATAAATCGCTGGATCAGTGGTGAGCACGATGATGATTATATTGAATCATGGCTGCAATTTACCCAGCGCTGCCGACAAGCATTATTCGATACGATAGAGCGAGCAGCAGGAAAGGATGTTGTAGTATTCACCTCTGGCGGGCCAATCACTGCGATTATTCAGCACTGCTTAGGCTTGAGTGATCATTATGCGTTTCAATTTAATGAAACATTAGTGAATGCAGGTATTACACAATTGCTCTACAACCCACAAGGCAGAATCAGCCTTGCCAGTTGCAACGAACAAGAGCATTTGATTAGCGCTGGTAAAAAGTTTTTAACCTATCGTTAATCGTATAATCAAGATCATTCTTCTACTGCATTAATACGATCAACTGATTCTATTGCTTCATAATCAGAAGTTTCAGTATTCTCAGAAGAGCTTTCTTGCTCTGGAGAGACTTCTTCTTCTGAAGCAATGTCTTCCGCTGGCTCAGTCACCTTAACGGGTGCTTCGTCGATTGCGGCAGCGTTCAATGAAGTTTCACAAGACCAGCCCCAGCTTTTTTGTTTTTCTACAAGAGCCGCCGCTTTTTCTTCACAATAACCCGCTAGGTTAGTCGCGCGCCAAGGTGTCTGAGTACCTTCTTCTTTACTATAACGTACTTCACAAGGCAGGTTGTCTTCTGTGGTATACACGACTTCAATCGTTCGTATTTTGTCACTATGGGTGCATACTGTTTTTTGGCTTTCAATGGCTTGTACAGACGTCACCGAGAGCGCACTAAAAAGTGCTGTCACTAGATATTTTTTCATAATATTCCCTTATATAGTTTGAGTTGTTGGTTGGCTCTCATTCGATTTTTTCGAAAAAGCACCTTACTTAATAACAAGTTACTGCTTTGGTCAAGGTAGCAAAATAATAATATGGGTAATTCGCTTAATATCTATTTTTTACTCGTGATTAGTCGTTAAAGCACGGGCGCGTAATTGTTCACCTTGTGAAAAATGCTGAGTATATAATTTATCTAAACTTACTTTATATTCTTCATTCGCTAAACCCGCTTGCTGTAACTGCTGTTGTTCTTGCTTAAAATCAATAATTCTTCCTTTCCATATCGCTCTTTTTTCATCAAGCTCCTGCAACCTACTCGCAGCGACGGCACCTACCTGCTGTTCTCTTTGCTGAAATTTTTGCTGTACGCTTAAGCCTTCTTGTTGGTTAATCTCTACTAGCGCTTTTTGTTGTTCATTACGCTGCACACTCAATATTGTATCAATCGGTAATTGCGCCGATAAATTAATCAGTCTTTGCTGTATTTGTTCTGCGTTTAAATCGCTGGCTAATAGCTCTGCTTTTTCTAACGTATAGCCATCGAGCTGTCGATCAAATTTAAATATAATTTCAGCGATACTCGCTCCCATTATTTGATCCTGTAAGGCGATCAGCGCTAACTGGCGCTGCTGTAAAATTATCAACTGCTCCCGTTTTTCTGGCTGACTGGAATACGCTGGATACTGCTGGTCAAATTCTACGAGCTCACGTTTATAGGTTAAATAACTGTTCCAAATGTCGATAGCTTGAGCTAATGCTTCTGTTTGTAATTGTCCCGCTAATTCTTTTTTAACTCTCTGGTTAATTTCTTCGGTCGATTCTTCACCCGCTGCTGACAGATAATAATCAAATAAATCTTTTAAACTGGCCGTGATAATTAATTGCTGATGACGTGATTTTAACTGTACGCCATGATGGGTCCCTGCCAATGAAGATGCTAGATCACTACGAAGAGAATCCGGAATTGAGGCACCTGGATTTTCCGTAATTTCTTCAGTTATGATGGTAGAATTATTTTCCAAAAATTGTGTAGAAAAAGTCGCGGAAGGAGTTTCTGTTTCATTCATAAAAACAGCCAGTGCTGTTACCAGCACGGCTGAAATTAGATAAACGGCATGACGTTTATTCATAAGTGATGATTATAACCCTGCTGTTTTTAAACGATTTGCATGGGTACGATAAACAGATAATGGATCGGTATCAAACAAAGTATGCAGACCCAATACTTGGTTAATTAAATCACCATGGTTCATCTTGTAATCATCACGAATCACTTTACCAAAGTGGCTAGAGCAGCTGCCGGTAATACCATCATTACTTGCGCCGGCAAACAAAAGGCCCGTTGAGCCAAATAAATAATCTAATGGATCCAGTGCGTTCGTGAACGTATCACCACCACCCCAAGAATATAAATTAATATCATGACCATTCAGCGTTACCGATGAAGGACCTTCACCACAATGAGTGGTCGGTAGGCCCGCAGGGTAAGTCGCATTAAAACTTGCGGCGCCTGCTGTGGTGAATTCTTCAGTCAATGCTCGTGCATCACCTTTACCAACACCGTCTCCTGAAAGCGCATCAATTAAAGATCCTGCAGCGCCAACCATCACCTCATAAGCACTACCGAGTATTGAGTCCTCCACGAACACATTATTAAGCACATCAGCAATTGGGGCACCTTGATGCGGTGACCCCATTGTCGTAAGCGAAGCAACTAAATCAGGACGCACACTCATAACATAGCGAGAGGTTAAGCCACCTTGGCTGTGGGCAACTAGATTAAATTTTTGAATACTTGGATCAACAGCACGAATATTATCGAGCTCTGCAATCAACTGCTCACCGCGGGCCTCTGAACCATTAAAGGCATTAATATGCGCGGTATAAACTGTTGCCCCTTCAGACTCTAGTTTTTCAGAGATTTTGTACCAATAATCAACACCTGCGATTGAATCAAAAGCTAAGATTCCTTGTACTAGCATAATCGGGTGCTGAGTTTCAGTATAACCAGAAGGTGCTGGCGTCGACGATGACATCGCATAAGTATTCAGTGAATATAAAGACGAGCACGCAAAAATTGCGCTCGCCGCTAGAGTTAATACGGGCTTGTTCATAGTATGACCTGCGTTATTATTGTTATTAGAGCAGGTCAATAGTAGTGAACGATATTAGAAATGCGTATGCCATTGTGGGCCACTATTGGATTATGGCACGATTGTACTTCAACTAAATTCTCATATTCTTAGTAAATACTTAACCAGCCACTACTCATAACCTTCTGCTATATGAAGGTCTTTTAACTTCACATAATTAGCCGCGGTGTACGGGAAAAACCGCAGTTCTTTCTCAGTCAAAGGACGCGCTTTTTTAACAGGGCTGCCGACATACATAAAACCACTCTCCAACGTTTTACCCGGTGGCACCAAAGCCCCCGCCGCGACAATCACCTTATCTTCAATCACCACACCGTCCATAACCATCGCCTTCATGCCAATCAAAACCTGATTGCCTATGGTGCATCCGTGTAACATCGCCTGATGGCCAATAGTAACGTCATCACCAATAATTAACGGATAGCCACCGGGGTTAAAATCACTGGCGTGAGTAATGTGCAAAACCGAACCATCTTGCACACTGGTGCGCTGGCCAATACGAACATGATGCATATCCCCACGAATCACAGTTAACGGCCAGACCGAGCTATCATCGCCAATTTCAACATCCCCGATCACTACCGCGCTGCGATCAACAAAAACCTTATCGCCTAATTTAGGGCTCATACCTTGATACGATCGAACTGAATCTTTCACTTTTTTCAACTCCTGCGCTGGTAGTTTGGCTGCTCCGCTTGAAATGTGAGCAATCGTCATCATCTATAGTTAATATCTAAATAGTTAACATCTTAAAAGCTAATATCATAATTTATTATGTACGTTCTACATAATCAAAGCCTCTAATCGAGAACCTATTCATGCCTAACACTGCACCTAGTACTAATGACAACCCATTATTACAACCCATAACGGCTAATGCGCTCCCTTTATTTTCTCGAATAAAAGCTGAACACGCACAGCCAGCTATGGAACAGCTGTTGAACAATAATAGACAGCGCATCAACCAATTACTCAGCGACATCAATTCAGGCAAAACCCCCGTCAGCTGGCAAGCACTGGTCACTCCAATGGAAGCGTGGGACGATGAACTCAGCCAAGCTTGGTCTCCGGTTAGCCACATGAACTCAGTGGTGAGCAGTGATGAACGCCGTGATGCCTACAATGCTTGCTTGCCTCTGTTAAGCGCTTACTCTACCGAAATGGGTCAGAACCAAGACCTGTATAGCGCCTATAAAAAGCTGGCCGAAAGCGCCGAATTTAACACCTTAAATACCGAACAAAAAACGTCGATTGAACACGCATTACGCGACTTCCGTTTAGCCGGTATCGCCTTAGAAGGTGAGAAAAAATCACGTTACGGCGAACTAAAACAGCGCATGTCAGAACTCACCAGCAAGTTTGGTGAAAACGTGATGGATGCAACGCAAGCTTGGACAAAGGTCATTACCGATAAAGCAGAACTCGCGGGTTTACCAGATTCTGCTTTGGCATTGGCGCAACAGCAAGCAAAAGCCAAAGCGCAAGAAGGCTACTTATTTACCCTAGACTTCCCTTCTTACTTTCCAGTTTTAACCTACTGCGAAAATCGTGAATTACGCCATGAAATGTATAAAGCGTATGCGACTCGCGCATCCGATCGTTACTCAGAATCAGGCGGTGATAACACGTTTGATAACTCGGTGGTAATGAATGAAATTCTGGCATTGCGCCATGAGCTTTCGCAGTTATTAGATTTCAATAATTACGCTGAATATTCCGTCGCCAGTAAAATGGCCGATGACCCACAGCAAGTGATCGACTTCTTAACCGACCTTGCTGAAAAAACAGTACCGCAAGCTAAACAAGAATTCAGTGAACTAAAGGCTTACGCGAAAGAATCGTTTAACATCGATACCTTAGAGCCTTGGGATATCAGCTTTTATGCCGAACAGTTACGTCAGCATAGATACAGCATCTCGCAAGAACTGATTCGCCCTTACCTACCGATTGATACCGTATTAAAAGGCATGTTCGAAACCGTACACCGTCTATACGGCATTAATATAGAAGAGCAAACTGAGTTCGAGACTTATCACCCTGACGTGCGCTTTTTCCACATTCAACAAAACGGCGAAGTCATCGCTAAGTTCTACTTTGATTTATATGCCCGTGATAAAAAACGCGGCGGCGCTTGGATGGATGAATGCCGTGTGCGCCGCACATTAGAAAGTGGTGCTTTACAGCTACCTGTCGCATATTTGGTCTGCAACTTCAGCCCAGCGGTTGATGGCAAACCTGCGCTGCTAACCCACGATGAACTCACTACCTTATTCCATGAATTTGGTCATGGCTTGCACCACATGCTAACCCAAATTAAAACAGCAGCGGTGAGTGGTATTAATGGCGTTGCGTGGGATGCCGTCGAACTGCCCAGCCAGTTTATGGAAAACTGGTGCTGGGAAAAAGAAGCCCTCGCCTTTATCTCAGGCCATTATGAAACAGGCGAACCTTTACCGGATGAACTGCTAGAAAAAATGCTAGCGGCGAAGAATTTTCAAAGTGCGATGATCATGGCGCGCCAACTAGAATTCTCATTATTTGATTTCCGCATGCACCGCGAATATCAGCCAAAGCTTAATGCAGAACAACAAAAGAATTTCATTAGCAGCATCATCGAAGACGTACGCAGCCAAGTTGCCGTCGTACCGATTGTTGAATACAACCGTTTTCAAAACAGCTTCAGCCATGTTTTTGCTGGGGGTTATGCCGCGGGATATTACAGCTATAAATGGGCCGAAGTACTAAGCGCTGATGCGTTTTCTCGTTTCGAAGACGAAGGCATTTTTAATACCACGACTGGCCAAAGTTTCTTAACCGAGATTTTGCAGAAAGGCGGAAGCGAAGAACCTGCGGTATTATTCGAACGCTTTCGTGGCCGCGCCCCAACAACTGATGCGCTTTTGCGTCACTGTGGTATTAACACTGCTAGCGCGACAGCAGGAGCGTTGTAATGGGCCAGAAAGTAATTCAGAAGCGTTTTATCGCTGGTGTCGTCTGCCCTAAATGTGGCGAGATGGACAAGATCCGCATGTATCGCGATGAAGACGATACTGAGCTGCGTGATTGTGTTGCCTGTGGGTTTACCGAGACCTATACACAACATAAAGAAGCGAAAGAAGCAGCCACTGCGCAAAGCGAGCCGCTATACGAAGAGCTAACTACACGGGTAACTCCAGTGGGTAAAGCGCTTTACGATGAAGAAGAAAAG
>Ga0209305_1000463_pt1 | contig 29597 bp, 18 predicted proteins | sample COGITO_mtgs_1103_FD_184792 | JGI IMG/M metagenome (GOLD analysis project Ga0209305, IMG submission 184792) | Pelagic marine microbial communities from North Sea - COGITO_mtgs_110321 (SPAdes) (version 2) | ecosystem: Environmental > Aquatic > Marine > Epipelagic ...
TCTTCGTCGTCACTTTCACCACGGAAACAACCATCATCTTCTCTCGTCTTAAATTCTTTTCCTCATCATCCTCGGGCAAATGCCGAGACGACGAAACCGGTGCAGGTAGCACCCGAAACTGAATCGTCACCCCGTCTTTTCTCTGTTCGCGCGCGATTCTCGCCAGCGTTTCTCTCGGCATTCGCACCGTCGACGCCCACGGGAACATTTTCAATTCGTTTCTCTCTCTCTCTCTCTCTTCGATCTCTTCGCCGCCAAACTTTTACACGCTGCTCCTAAAAGTCGTCGTCCAAACTCTCTTTTATTTCGTGAACGACAGAGAGGAAAAGAGAGCGCGCTTTATTCTCGCGCGTTGTTGAGACGCGCTTCTTTCGCTCGAGAGAGTAAAACGTGCGCTCTCGGAAAGTGTTAAAACTCTCGATGATGAAATGATGTTTCAAACGAAACGCCTCCTCTTTTGTCCGTGTGAAAGAATGAAGCGAAAATCTGTTTGGTCTGTCCTTCTAAAGTTTGGTCTGTCGTTGGTCAAAAAAATCAAAAAAAAGAAAAAAATTCGTTCCTTCTTTTTTTGCAAAAACGGCAAAAATATTTTTAGAACAACCAACGCTTTCTGCGCGCGAGAAGCACACGAGACTGTTATTATATATATATATCACAGCATCACTTTTCATCGCGCGCGGAGAGAGAATTACGCGCTGTATTTATTACATCTACCGCTCTGCTGCGACTCACTTTCTTCTCGAGTAGTGGAGTTGTTTGAAAGAGCAGTCGTTCGATGACGACGACGACGACGTGTGTTGTTCGGGAAGGAGAGAGAGAGAGAGACCTTGACTTTTTCGTCGGTGAAGAAGGTGGTCGTTCGAAAGAAGAGGAAGAAGAAGAAACGACGACGACGACGACTTCACCACCACAAACACAAACACAAACCCCGACTCCGCCGCTTTGTAAGTTTCGCGAGGCGGTCGTGAAAGTGCTCTCGACGATAACCGCGGAACCGAGACCGTTGCGATCGAAATTCGGCACCACGGCGGTCTGTATCAGTAAAGACTCGAAACGAAGGAAAGTCTTCAAAGCGGTGTTTTCGAGGACGTTCGAATACCTGTTGTTTTCAATCGTGTTCGCACACTTTGCGGTGCTGGCGGTGCTGTTGGCGAAGAACGACGGAGAGAACGACGATGGCAACTACGCGAGCGGTGGATTTCAAACGCTGATTCGTAAACCGCTGTGGGCGGTTGATTTCGCTATTTTAATTTTTTACACGTGCGAGATGGCGTTGAAGATGTACGCGTTGGGCGTTTTCGGGTCGAGGCACGCGTATTTGACGTCGAACGCGTATAACAGGTTGGATTGTTTTATCGTCACGGTTTCCTGGATGTCTGTGATGAGCGAGTGTTACGATTTCACCCCGGATGTGTTCCCTGCGTTGCCGCGGTTACGGTTGGGTCATTTGCGCGTGTTTCGAGCGACATTGGCGTTGCGTTCGTTTTCGTTCGCGTCTTCGGTGATTGTCATCATGGAAGCGCTGTCGGCGTCGATTCCTTTGCTGAGAGACGTCATTGGAGTGTCGTGCGTTTGTTTTGTATTTTACGCGCTGATGGGCGTATCCACGTTTGGTGGGAGCTTTCGGAGACGGTGTGTGATCGCGGATTCGAAGGAAGCGGCGAGGGTTGGAACGTATAACGACACGACGCCGTTTTTCTGCGGGGACGTGGAGAATACAATCGATGGGAAAGGATTTGTTTGTCCCGGCGCGTATTTTCTCGACACGACGTATCGAGGTGAATCTGTAGAGGACGCTCTGGCATTTGAACAGTTATACGCGAGTCCCGTATTGAATGAAACTTTGGTATCGAACGCGCTGGGCTTGTCCTACTCGTCTACTTTTATCGAACACGAGTTGACGTTCAAAAATATGTTCTGTTCTGACAAAGTAGGTAACCCACGTTTTGGCAAACAATCGTTCGATGACTTCTTTGCTGCGTTGACGTCCATGTTCACGTGCATAACTCTCGAGGAGTGGCCAGAAACCATGTACGTGACGGTGAACAGTGAATTCCGAGCGTCCGCGGCGTATTACATCACGCTTATCATCGTCGGTACCTACTTCATCGTCTCCGTGTTTGTCGCCGCGGTGAGTGGTGTTTTTCTACGCTTAAGGCGCGAACACGTTGCAGTATTGAAACACAGGAATGCTCGAGAAAGAACTTCATCATCGACAAACGAAGAAGAGGAAGAGGAGTTTGTGAAAGGGTTCGCGCGGTTTACGCGTCTGAAAAACGCCTTACGCTTCTTCAAGCACCATCACGAAGGAGGAGAGAAAAAAGATACGTTCGTTGATATTGCCGCGATTGCACTCGAACGTAACAAGTCAGAAAGAGGCCGGTTGAGCGCGTATACCAACAGCGACGATGATGATGAATGCGCTTTATCGTCGCCTAACGACATCGAGGAAGGGAGGAAACTACCGATGCGCAAGATCAAATCTGGAGTTGCGCGAAACAAACGCGACCGAGTGAATGAGATCGTTTCAAACCCAGAGTTTGATTTGGTCTCCCGCATTTTAATTGTTCTGAATACATGTTCGATGTGCGCGTATAAAAGCTATCAACCCGACACGACGAAACGTTTTCTAGACGGTTTGGACTATTATTTCCTGGCGGTGTTTTATTGCGAATGCGGTTTGCGCTTGTTCGCGGCTAAGGGTATTTTAGGACGGATTTTTAGTTTGAAACAGTCTTTGAAGCCGGGTGAACTGAGTTTGATTTGGGATTTTTTAGTGCTTTCCGCGACGGCGGCGGGAGCAGATCACAAAGGCCCGAATCTAGTGGCCTTGCGCGTCGTGCGATTATTTGACCATCCTTCCGCCGGCATCGAAAAGAATAGTGGGAAGAGCACAAAAGTTTCATCGACGACGAAAGGAGAAGAACACAGCAGTACTACAACAAGAAGCAGCAGTGGTGGTGGGAACGATACACTCGCTCGCGTCTTTAGAAGTTTCGGCACGATGTTGAGTTTGCTCTGTTTCTACGGCGTCGTTCTTGCGGCGTACGCGTTATTAGGTATGCAGCTCTTCCCAAAATACGCCACGGATGCGTTGAAAAAACGCGACGACGACGCGAATATCGACAATTTGACCGTCCCATATCCTCGCGAAAATTTCGAAACCTATCCAAACGCATTATTAGCGATATTTACAGTCTCCACTGGTGAAGGCTGGGTTGCAATGTTGTATCACTTCCGCCGCGTCACTTGGCTCGCGACGCCGTATTTCGTCTCCTTTTTCGTTCTCGTCAATTACGTCGTCTTGAATCTCATCATCGCAGTGATCCTCGAGAACTTGGAATTGAGGGATTTTGAAAAGAACAACATGCAAAGACGCGAGATCGTGAAGCGAGAGGTTGAAAGACGCATGCGTTCGGGCGCGTTTGTCGACCGATTAGAGAAAATTAGGGTATGGTTTGTCTTGAAGAAACGCGTGCGGTTCTGGAATATTGACGAGGAACATGAAATCTCGCCGTGGTTAGCGAGTCGAGCGCGAAGAGCTCTACGCATATCGGTCGCGATAGAAAGTGTGATATCTGAGCGTAACTCGAAAAAAATATTCGCAGGTAAGAGATCGCGTGCACAGAAACTGACCACCGGATCCGCTACTTTGCTGCGACAACAACAACAACACGAGCGTTTCAAACAAATTCAGCCGATCAAGAGGATGAACGCAATAAGACGACGTTCTGTTTTCGATACTCGCGTGAATACACCAAACGAAGAACCAAAAGACACTGAGAGATTAAGATTGCAGAGCTCATCGTTTTCGCTTTTAGAACAGGGAAAGAAGGCAGCGATGAAAGAGAATATGAACACCTACTTGTACGAGGAAGATGAAGAGTACTTTGATATTTTCCACGAAGAAGAACATTTTCACGCGTTGCCAGCGTATTTTACGAATAAATCTCTTGGTGCAATCCCCCTAGAGAATAAACTTCGACAGATGTTACAGCGATGGTTGTCGAAAAAATGGTACGAGAGAATCTCATATTTATTCGTGGTCGTATCAATAGCCGCCGTTCTCGGCGCCGACCCGGTGACGGAGGTAAATCCACACCAGTTTTTTTTGGACGCGGCCAACGCTCTGGTTGCTGGGTACTTCTTGCTCGATTTCTTGATTAAGATTGTTTCCGATGGATTGATTTTTACACCAACCGCGTATTTCTCGTCCATGTGGAATATTCTCGATACTTTGGTCTTGTGCGTGGACGTCGTCATCGTCGCTGGGCCAATCGTGTTTTCATCCATATGGAACTGGTATTTTCAGAGAGCTATTAACGTGTTGGTCTCGTTGCGCATGTTTCGCGTACTATCGCGCAACACAAAAATGCAACGACTCGTAGTATCGGTGACACAGACGTTACCTTCGATTGGGTCCGTCATCAAACTCACGTTTGCCATTTTCCTGGCATTCGCCATCGTCGGCGTGCGCATATTTGGGGGTAAGTTTGGCTTCTGCGAACAAATACTCGACGTGACGCAGAGTGTGTCGTCCTCTACATACGTAACAAAAAGACTCGATATCGACCAGTACTCGTGCGATTTACGCGAGGATACGTACTGGAATTCTCCGAAATATGACTTTGATTGGATCGGTTCTGCGTTATTGACGTTGTTTGAAACCGCCTCGCTGGACGGATGGATCGATATTATGCATCACGCGATGGATATCGGCGGTAATAAAAATGCAAACTGGCCGGCGTGTTTATTCTTCATCACGTTTATCTTATGTGGCTCGTTCATGATGATTCGTACGATCATCGGTGTTTTCATCGACAGGTTTGGTATTTCCAGCGGTTTGAAGTTACTCACAGAACGGCAAAAGTTATGGAGAGATATGCATGGCGTCGCCATGTCTATAAAGCCTATGCGAGTAGAAATGAAGCCAGTCGTAGGATCTGTGCGAAGGAAGTGTTACGACGCTATACACTCCAAGATGTTTAAAAAAGTCATCTTGTTCTTGCTATCGCTCAACATCGTACTGTTAGCCACGGTCCACTTCGACGCCGACGCCTCGTGGGAGTACGCATGGAACATCGGCGACGTTGCTTTTGTGTCCATCTACCTTCTCGAATCCCTCGTGCGTCTATTCGTTGCTCTTCCGCATCCACTTTACTTCTTCAAAGATCCTTGGAACTGCTTCGAACTCTTCCTCTCCTGCGGATCTGCGGCCACGCTCTTCCCCACCAACCCTTCCGGCGTCCGCGCGCAAATAGGACGACCGTTTCGGTTCCTCCGAACGTTTCGAATCCTGCGCCACGCGACAGACTTACGCCGCGTATCGCGAACGATGATTCTCGCTGTTCCATCCATCCTCTCCGTTATTGGCGTCATGCTCATCTGGATGTTCCTCTACGCCGCCGTCGGCACGCAAGTCTTTTTCAACGTCAAATACGGCGAAAGCTTGAACAAAGACGCCAATTTCTCGAGTTTCGTCAACTCTTTCCTCCTTCTCTTCCAAGTTCTAACTGGTGAGGGTTGGCGCCAATTCATGTACGACTTACAAATTGACGAGCCGCATTGCTCAAAAAATCACGCCGGCGATAACATCGACAACTGCGGGTTTGGTAACGGCGCCACCTTCTATTTCGTCACCTACGTCGTCGCCATGGGCTACATCTTCACCAACCTCTTCGTCGCCGCTATCCTCGATCACGTCACGTTTGGCGTTCTCCGAGAATCCTCTCTCGTCTCCACCAAAAATCTCGAAGACTTCCAAACCATTTGGTCCACCTTTGACCCGAACGCCACCGGATTCATCGGTCTCCACCAAATCTGGCCTTTCCTCAAACGCCTCCCGGAACCGCTCTCGAAAATAACCGCCGAAGGCGAAGGTAACGACTTAGAAAAGGAGAAAGAAAAGAAATTCAAAACCGACGCCTTGCGCCTTCGATACCTCTCCACCATCTCCAAATGGCGCCGCCGAATCTTCGCCGAACTCCATTACGTCCGCCACCCGAACAAAGGCGTCCCTTTCAGCGAGTGTCTCGACGCGCTCCTCCACGCCAAGCTCGGCAACTCGGCGCTCACTTTGGACACTCGATTACGACGAGAGAAGGAGTTGGAACACATAGACAAACTCGGGGCGTGCGTGTATATTCAGAGAGTGTTCAGAGGGCATCGGGTAAGGCGAAAGAAAGAAAGGAGCTAATATGTAATGTAGACGTTTGTATTTTTAAGAAAGATGCCCCTTCTTGAAAATCCCGCCAAAATTAATTAAGTCGAAAGATATTTGTCATAAATTTCAACCACTCTGAGACTACGTTGAAACAAGGAACCAGTTTAGTACACAAAGCGAGCGAGAGAGAAAGAGCGCGTCTCGTCACGACAGAAAGTGGGAGAGGAAGCTTTTCGACGTCGCGCGCCTGGTTCGTTAGCATCACCACCACGTATTTTATTCTTTCTCCGAGAGAAAAGCGAGAGAAATTTCCATCACCAATCGGATCCACACATCTTCCCAAGAGACGATGATGATGGACCACCACCACCGCGGAAACGCCAACACGAGTCACCAAACGTTGGCAAATACTTTAGAAGAGCTCGGGTTTCGAGGTCAGCTTCCCAGCCAGTGGGTCCCGATGGTTGCCGAGGTGAGAAACAACACACACAGAGCGCGAGCGAACGAGCGCAGTTTATTTAAACGACGCTTGCGTTTGATTTTTGTTTGATTTTTGTCGAAGCGACGCACTCGATTTTTACTCATATTTTCTCTCTCTCTCTTGAAAATATCTTTACTCACCGCGGTGTTGTTTTGACGCCGTTCTTCTTCTTAAAAAACAGCTTGCGGAAGCGTTAATTGCCGAACGCGACGCGACGAAGCTTTTATCCGCGGAACTGTTGGACGCGAGGGAGAAAGCGAGCGAAAGCGCAAAGTCGAGAGAAGCGGTGGAGCTTTTGAAAGCGCACGCGAGAGACGGGAAGACGAAAGACGAGTTGGTAGAGACATTGTTCGAGAGAATAGACGAGTTGACGGATAGGTTAGAGGAGACGGAACGGGGTGATCGGACGAGAACAGCTGCTTCGACGACGAACAGAGCGGAGGAAACGCGGGAAGAGTTGAACGCAGTCCGGGAGGAGATGGAGCAGCAAAAACGGTTAGCGAATCGCTACGCAGCAGAGAGAGATCATCTTATGCGAGCAAATGAACAGTTGACGATGACGCTAGAGTCGAGAGAAGCATTTGATGCGCACGGAGATGTAGAAGGGTACGAGATTGCGCTGAAAACGTCCAGGGAAGAGAATAAATCTTTACGAGAAGACGTCGACCGCTTGAAGGCGACGATCGACGGGTTGGACGCGCAGCGCTTGGATTTAGGTGAAAAATTTAAACGATCGCACGAAACGTTGAAAGAGGCGGAGACGAGAGCGAAAAAAGCGGAAGAGGAGTTGCAAATGATCGCAGAGGCACAACAAAACGGACAAACTACGCCGAGAACGTCTTTCCTTTCTTCTGAACTTTTACGAAAGAATGGGAAGAACACGGATGCGGATCATCTCGCCAAGGCGCTCGAAATCGAACGCGATCGCTTACAACAAGAGTGCGACGCGTTAACGGAAACCTTGGCAGAATCCGAGGCGCGACTTCAAGCCGTTGTAAACGAATTTCAAATGGCGAAATCGTCCGAAGCGAAAGCCGTCCGCGAAAGGAGTGCGGTTGAAAAGCTGCGTCAACAAGAAATCGATAAGGCACATCAATTAGATCGTTCGCTCGCGGATGCTTTAGAGGATGCGAAGAGTGCGAGAGAGGAAACCAAACAACATAGAGAAGAGTTGCGCTTTGTCGCGGAGGATTTAGTCGCAATGACGAGAGAACAACAAAGCGTAAACGACGATTACCTTCGAGCGTGCGCGGAACGTGATCGCGCGTGGAAAGATTTGCGGCACGCCGAAAGAGCTTTAGAAAACGTAGAGGTAAATTCAGTGTCAACTGCAAAAGAACTCGAAGATGTTGCCAGGGCGTATAGAGAACTTGAAGGAGAACATAAATTAGCCGTGAGAGAGTTATCGGCGACGTCCAGCGATAACCAAAAGTTAGAGAAGGCGTTGCAACAAACTGAAGATGGTTTGAGAGCAGCGAAAGAGCGATCGAGAGTTTTAGATTCCGAAAACAGAGCTTTGAGCTCGGAAGCGAGAAATTTGGAACGCAGAGTTTCGCAGCTCACGAAAGAACTCGAGGAGATGTCATCTTCTACCGCTTCGACGCAAACGCGAAAAGGAGGGAAAAGTGGAGAAGATTTCGCACCGAATGGGTTAGGATCTCTTTCAGAGCAACTTGAAGAAGTTACAAAGACGTGCGAAGACTTGAAGCGTCAAAACGAAAGATACCGCAAGCAGCACGCGGAAGTTGAATCCGAATTCCGCACGTTGCGCAACAAGTTGGAGGAGTCCTCGCAAGAACGGGATCGGTTGAAATTAAGGACAAAGTTAGAATCAAATCGCGCGGAGGAACTCGAAGGTTTGTTAGCATCCACGCGCGCGAGAGAGTACGACTTTTCTATGACAAATGAAGATGACTCTAAACGCTTAAAGCTTTTAAAAGAGCGAGTCGATGCGCTTAGTGAAGATAACGAACGATTGACGAGTCGTTTGGAGGCGGCTAACGCGACGAACGCGCAGCTCTCGAACGAGCTGGAAAATATCAAACCGAACAGTAGTGTGAACCCGAAGAACACAAAAGATTCAGAGTCACAAACACTCAACGCGGCGAGAAATTTGGCAAAATCGCTCGCACACTCAGAATCAGTCGTCGTCGAGCAGCAACGCCGTATGCGAGAAATCATGGAGGAGACGAAAGATTTGCGAGAACGCGTGGAAGAAGCGGAGAATCGGGCAGCTTCGGCAGCCTCGTTCGCCAAACAAGCCGAAAACAAGTCCAAACGATCCGCGGCGAGAGAATCAGAGTTGCGCGTGCAGTTACAAGGCGCATTTGAAGACTTGCGTCTCGCGAGAGAAGCATCCAAAAGATTTGCGGATGAAAACAGTGGTTTCGCGGCCAACGGCGAGGAATTTGAAACGCTCAAGCGATCTCTGGAAGAGGCACTCGAGGAGAAAGAAAAGTTGGAGAAAGCGTTGTCTGCTCACGTGAGAAGGTCAAACGACCTCGGCGTGATGCATGATGCGAACTCGAAACAAATGAGCGACTTGAGAACGCACGTCGATCGATTGGATGCGCTCCTGAGAGAACGAGACCGAGAGTTACTCGAGGCGCGAGCGAGACAGAGCGAACTACTCGAGGAATTCAACCAATCCAAACTGTTTAGTAACAAATCATCCTCTCCATTTCAGGATTTTGGCAGTTCGGATGATCTCGTGAATCAAGGCATCGATGATGATACAAAACGTGCGGCGTTCGAAGCGCTCGCGCGTTCGGTCAGAGAACCGGTGGACCAGTCGCCATTAGGTGTCCGAGACTTTGTCCAAGCTAAATTAAACATGGACAATGATGATAATAACATCGCAACCAATACCAATAAGAACGACGAAGACTTAGAACATCTCGAAGAACTTCGATTAGAGAATGAACTGTTGCGTCAAGAAAACGATAAGCTTTCTCGAGAGCTCGATGGCACCGAAGAAGCCACGGAAGAGATGCACGCGCAGCTCCAAAAAATAAGCGACGATTACAACGCGTTAGCAAAGACTTTAAACGAAACTTTGAACGTAGTCCCTTAGTAAACGAAGATAATGTATAGCATGTAGTTCTTTAAATATAAAGCATTGTAACAATACGCGTACTATGATAACGAAAGCTTTTCCTATCGCATAGCTGAAATGAGCGTTCGTGAAGGGGTTCTTAAGATGTGAACTAATCCAACTTGCTGCACAACTACTTGCATGCGCTTCAACGTCGTCTCTTGGAATTTTAGCGCCTCTTCGCGCGCTCTGCGCTCTTCCATCTCTGTCCGAATACGCTCGCGGTCTTCACAGGTGATTTTGATACCATCGAGAAACTCTAACGTTTCCAGCGCAAATACGGCTTCGTCGAAATACGACGACGCAAACTTACAGCCCCGTAAACTCAATTTTTTTAATCCATTCACCTCTGCGAGTTGCTTAAGCGCCAACGCTTTATCCTTCACTCGGTTACCATCTAATCGCAGAGAGTTAACGCGTGGTAACGCGTTCAAATGTGCAAACGAACGTACGCCACATCGTTTCATCGAGAGTGATTCGAGCGCGTCAAAACCGAGGAACGTGTTTTCGTTAAACTGTCGCAACGGGTTCTCGTCGGCTCGTATTTTTCGAAGGTTGCGCAGACTTTTCAATCCATCCAGATTCTGTAAGCGATTGTTTGAGACATCAACAAAAGATAGAAGTTGGAGCTTTTGGAGCTGTAGTCGTACGAGTCGGCGCGAGTCTATGCGATTGTACCGCACGTCCAGCTCTTTCAGCTGAGGGAAGAACTGTTCGTGGAAACACCTACTGCTTTCTTCGTTTCTTTCATCGACAGGGGAGTCGTCGCCTGTGTTTCCATTTACAAACGGTTCTCGAACGAGCGCAAATCGAAGCGCATTTTTAGGCATCGAGAGTCTTCGCAGATGTTTTAAACTGCCAAGCGCCGATACATCTGAGAGCTGGTTTTTCTCAAAATTTAATATTTTTGCCGACGCCATGGCGACGCCAGAGACGGATTCCTCGTCCAATCTTCGCACGCGCATTTCTGATAAATTCAAGGTGAAGTTATCATCATCATCATCATTATTATTCATATTCTCTGCTAATTTTTGCTCGATCATTTCCGTCGTTAGGCGACCTTGAAACAGAAATCGTCCTTTGCGTCTCCAAATCTCTCGAACCTCCTCGCCGTCGAGCAACACGAGGGAAGGCGCAAAATACGCCGCACACTCGCGATAGTTTTCAAGGTTTGTGACTGCGTTTCCACGCAAATCTATATATTTTAATATGAATACACGAAGTACATCATCAGAGCACGTCGATTTGTTGTTTATTTGCGTTTTCGAAGACGTCTCATCTGTGTTCCTCTCGAGGAGATTTTGTACTTCGAGCAGCGTTCGTATTTGATTTCGAGCCAAGCGAAGATGGCGTAAATTTGGGCACTTGTCGTGGACACAAAGCATGGCATCGCGATCTATATTTGTTATTTCATTGTCGGATAAGTCCAAATATATCAACCGATTGAGTCCAATAAACCAAGCGGAGTCGAGCTTACTTATCCTGTTCAAACTAGCATCCAAACTGTGTAGATTAGTGCACGACTGTAAACCTTCGAGAGAGGCGAGAGAACAGTTTTGTATTTTCAAAGACACGAGCGTTTTCGAATGAACGCGGGATGGAAGGTCGAGAAAAGTAACGTCACAAAACGTCATTCCCTCCAACATCGAGATAAGTGCCATGTCTTCTTCAATCACGACGCGAATCTCTGCGTTCTTCTTCTCCGTTTCGTCGTGCGCAAACTCTTCCGCCTCCGAATGGATAATTATTGCGCGTTCGTCCAAGAAAAGAGGCGTTATGGCAGCTTCTCGAAATAGATCGCTTACCCTTTCGTCACTCGGTGCATAATATAGCGCGCGTCGATTATCGTGTTGCTCGAGTAATCTTTCACGAAGAGAAGGCGTCAGCTCGTACCCGTCCAGGAACCGTAAGCTCTCTCCAAATGCCGCCACGCACTTCGAGGCGTATCTCGAATACGCCGCATCGCTTGATTCCAACGTGTTCGTATCACAGATCCCACACGCGATGGGAGACGCACCAGATATGTCGTCTCGAAAACGAATATCAACGATATTCTTAGCGTATTTAGCGATGACATGGACGACAGCGTCGTTACTCATTGGGTTTGCAGCCAAGTTGAGCACGGCGACGCTTCGTAACCACTCCATTTCTACGTCAGTCGCGTTCCCACTCTTTTCCAAAAACAACGCTTCTCCAGTGATCAAGTTTTCGCTCAAATCGACGCACTCCAACGACTTCATGTGCGTGAAACTCTTACCAATCTCCCGTATTTTGTTTTCGTTCAGCATTAAACGCTTCAAGTTCTGAAACGGCGGCTTTTTCCTCGCCTCTTTTTTCCCGCCGTCTTCTTCTTCTTCGTCGTCAGAACGACAACACATGAACGTACTCTCCACCTCTTCAATCTCATTCCCATACAAAACCAAAACTTCCAAACTCTCAAATTCAAACCCTTTCAACCCGTCCAACGTTTCTAATCCGCACTCGCACACCCACAACTCTCTCAGCGTCTTCTCGCATCTCTCGAAACACCCGCTCGGTATTCGTTTCACGTTCGGGCAGTTGATGATCTTTACGCACACCAACGGCGGATAATTCGTTCCCGAGAACGCGCGAATCGCGGATAAATCTCTTAAACTTATCGTCATGAACGCGTCGATGATCATCGCAGTCTTTTCATCTCCATCTCCTCCCGTCGTCGTCGTCACCACCACCTTATTCTCCTCCAAAACCTTCCAGTCTTCCCCTTTTTCCTCGTCAAAAAAGTTTGATGATACCGACGCTCGATCCGCGTGCGCGCGTTCCAATCGCCGCAACGCTTCGCGCATTATATTCTCACGTGTAAAACTTCCCTCTCTCTTCTCTTTCTCTCGCCTTCATTAACATACTAAAGCGGGAAAGAGGGTGGTGGTGGTCAAACGCTCTTTTTTAAGAGAGACAGAAACGAAAAGACGTTTTTTTCCTTTCGCGTATTTTTAGCTTTTTTAAAAACCCTAAACTGAAGTGCTTTTGACACGACCCTCAAAATAACAAACTTTTTGTTTGTTGGGAAAACGGCATATTATATATCGTCGTCATCGTCGTCATCATGCTTCAATCATCCGCGCGAAAAGTACGCGCGATGAGCGGTCTCGGAGCGTCCTGCAGTAGGAGCGTTACTTTTGCCACGGGGCGTTCTCTCTCTTCTTCTTCTTTTCAACACATTAAAGACAAAGAGGACTTTTGGGAGAAGAATGTTTGGAATGTTCCTCTTATTAGGGGAAATTGCGCGGACTCCTGTTGTGACGACGAGAGGAAGAAGAGGAAGAAGATTGGAGATCTGAGAAGGACGATGACGACAACAAAAATCGCGATGAGAGGGTTCGCGTCCTCGTCGTCGAAATCTTATTCCAAGGACGACGAGACTTCAAATGTCCCCGAGACGGCGACGATTTTGTCAACCAATGTCACAAAATCAAACGTGGAAACCAAATCCAAGCGAAGAGCGTTTCGGAAAAAAGGCGTCTCGGACAAGACGTTTGATTTAAACGACCAAGAGTTGTTCGAAGACGCACCTCCTACGGAGTTAAAACCGAACGTGCAAGTAGCGCAGTACGAATCGAGAAACGACGAGCGGTCGTTGAAAGCGGTATCGACGGCGATTAGCGCGAATACGGCTATTTTGTTTTGTAAGTTGGGCGGGTACGCGGTTTCCGGGTCGCCGTCGATGTTGGCAGAGAGCGTGCACTCGGTGGCGGATATCGCGAATCAGGCGTTGCTGAGGTATGGGATTGTATCGTCTAAGAGGAAACCGGACGCGACGCATAATTACGGATATCACCGGGAACGGTTCGTGTGGTCGTTGATTTCCGCGACTGGGGTGTTTTTCTTGGGATCCGGGTTGTCCATATCGCACGGCGTGAACGCGCTGACCGCAACCGGAGGGCCGCAAGCGGCGGAGAAACCCGAAATTTCTTTGGCTATTTTAGGTGCGAGTCTAGCGTTGGAAGCGTATTCCGCATACGTCGCGTACGACGCGTTGAAGCTAAACGCCATGGACAGAGGGATGACCGTCACGCAGTTTATCAAATCCGGGAGGGATCCGACGTCGGTGTCCGTTTTAGCCGAAGATGCCGCGGCGGTTGCCGGATGCGCCGTCGCCGGCGCCGCGATTCTTGCGGCTAATATTACCGGCATTCACGCGTTCGATGCCGCTGGTTCCATCTGTATTGGCGGTTTACTCGGCGTCACCGCGATGTACTTGATCAACTCCAACAGACTCATGCTTCTGGGTAAATCCTTGGGCCAAGACAAAATGTCTCTCCTGAACGAAAAGATGCGCAAAGACCCCGTCGTTTCCGAAGTCTACCTCGCCAAATCCGAAGAACTCGGCCCGGGTACCTTTCGCTACGCCGCCGAACTCGAGTTCGACGGTACCGCCATCGTCAACCGCTTCTTGGATAAAGACAATAACCGCGAGGCTTTCCGCGAGGAGTTCAAACGAGGCGTCTTGGAAAACGACTCCAAAGTCATCGACGACGCTTTAGTCGGGTACGGGAGAAGAGTCATAATATCCGTAGGCGACGAAGTCGATCGCATAGAGAGAGAAATAGTCGAACTCGAGCCGACGATTAAATACGTCGATTTAGAAACGAACTAGTTTTGCGTCTTGTAGAATATGTATGTACTATGTATTTGCGTACCCAGCAGCAAGAGAGAAAAAAATGAATTCTTTATTTTCTTGTCGCATGTCCACATGCGCTTTTTTTAATCGCAAAAACAATAGCACATGCGCGCGCTTTAAACTCAGCACGCGCAGATAACACCATAACTACTCATGCGTGCGAGTGATTTCTCGTCATCTTTGGAGAGCGAAACCGACTCATCGTTGGTGTTCGATGCAGACGCTGCGGTGCTTCGCGAGTTGGTAAACGCTTATTTTTTTTTCCCAAGAAAATGTTTGACCACCATAAAAACACAACAGGAAGACCTCGAGCGCGATGTTTGCGACGACGGAGAAGGCGCGCTCTTTTCATCTTTTGCGTACTCGGAGGACGAGAGCGAAGAAGACTTGAGAACGACGGTCGACGAAGAATTGCGCCTGTTTCGTGAGAAATGGTCGACGGTGTTTGCAGCCGAAGAAAAGGAAGAAGACAAAGAAGAAGAAGAAGAAGAAATGTTGGAGCGAGATCATCATCTGGTATGCGACGAGAGGACGAAGAGATCTTTCATAAAAAGAACGGATGAAGAAGACGGTGTGAAAAACGAAGAGTGCGGGACAGTTGATGCAACGGCGGCAGACGAGGGAACGACGGGTAAATGTGACGACCAACAAAGCCTCGCGAGCGACGAGCTTTCCGCGCTCGGCGCGATTGTGCGTAAAGAGCGCGAGGAGAGAGTGAAGCGAGAAGTGATGAGCGCGTTGAGAAAGAACGAGCGAGAGTTGGAATATGTACGAGCAAAAGCGAGAAATGACGCGCAAAGGGTGATTGCAAAGCATGCACGAATATGGTTTTATCGGCGAACGGACGCGTCGTTGACGATGCAACGACACGCGAGGGGTTTCTTGGCGAGAGTGCGACTCAAGCACAAAACGACGATGGTCGTCCGAATACAACGTCGATGGAAGTTCGTACTCTTCGTGCGGTTGCGAACGGACGCGTGCGTGATCGTTCAAACTGCATTTCGTGCGCACATAAGCAGGAAAAAACTCGAGAAGGAGAAAATGGAAAACGCGGCGGCGACTCGCATCCAAACGCACGTCAAACGACTCATCGCGATGCGCCGTTACGCCATTCTCGAGCGAAAGATTCGCACAGTCCAAGCGTGCGCCGCGCGATGGATACGCAAGCGCAAAAGAGCGAGTCAAATAATCCAAAAATCCTTCCGCTCGTACGTCGAGACAAAACGACTCGGAAAATACGCGACTCGCGTTCAAGCGGCGTTTCGAGGCTATCGCGTGCGACGCCGTTTCGCCGCCATCCTCGATTCGAACGCGTACGGAGCAGACGACGATGTACTCCCGACGCTTTCCGAGTACGACTCTGACACAGAGAACAACGCTTTCGTCGACAAAAACGACGACAAAGAAAACGAGATAGAAATGATATCCGACGACGCCTTCTACTTCGCCCGCCTCTCCGCTCCACTTCCGCGAAATGCCGATAACGCTCGCCACGACGAACTCCACGCCGATATCCTCGCTCTGCGAACGAAACGCATTCGCGACCAAAACATGCAAACAAAAATGAACGAAGCAAATTTGCGCTCATTATACGAGACCAGGTTCAAAAAGAACGCGCAAAATCGGAAAGAGTTTCGAAGGGTTCGAGCGCTCAGAATGACGTGACGTGACATTGACGTGACATTATGAAGTGACATTTTTTGATGAGTTCGTTGCAAAATTCTTCATTTTTTGTGTTTCGTCTGCACAAAACTTTTGGAAACGATGGTACAAATTGGTTCCTTTTTGTCGATGTCATCAACTCTTCTCTCTTTGCGTTGTTTTTGCATTTCGAAGAAGGAGCAGCAACGAGGGCGCGCAGAAGTAGTCTCGCCGTCCTCCTGTGCGTCGAAAAGCCGAACGACGCGACGAAAACGGGACGAGAACGCGGCGACTGCTCTCGCAACCAATTCCGTTACCGTCGTCGCTTTCCCCAAAGATGGAATTAATGTTGACGACGCGACGACGATTCAGACGACGACGCGATATCGAAAACAACGTCACGAGCATCATCATCGAAGACGGGAGTTATTTTTCTCTTCTTTTGCGCTCGTATTGGCGACATCATTTATGTCGCCGAGAGCGATGATGAATGCAGAAGCTGACGAGGAGAAAGAAGGAGGAAATCCGAGCGAAACGTTACAACCGCTCCAAACGTATAAGAATCGATTGCGACGAGTAGAGAGAGAGTTGAGCGCGATCGTTTCGAGTTTACGAGACGACGCAGAAGGGACGACGGGAGGAATTGAAGAAGCGGCGGCCGTCACCGAAGATGAATTCGACTTGCGGCAGTTTTCTGGCGTCGTATCGAAAGCCGACCTCGACGCCATCCGCAAAGCGTTACACGAGAACGAACTCGGGAACTTTTGGGAAATCGCGCTCGGCGCGAACCGGTACTTGAACGGCGGCATTAAATCCGACTTCGCGCGAGGCGAGGAGGATTTATGGAAGCTCGCGCCAAAGAAATCGGAAGCTATTTCGAACTTTTTAACCCCCGATTTCAACAACGCGGACGACAAGTTGTGTCTGATATACTCCTGCGTGAACGACCCGAGCGCGCCGCCGAGCATAGACGTGTTATACGCGCTGAAATTATTCGACGAAGGTTTGAAGGAAGCGAGCAAGAAAGGTAAAAAAAACGTCACGAGGGACGGTTTACGCGAAGTCGCCAAAGACGCTTTAGAGAAGTTGCTCACGTACGAGCGGTTGATCGAGCGAGAGGCGGAAGACGGGAAGAGCGACGCGTCGTGGAAGAATCCAGCTTTCGGTAAAGGGTGGCACGGCACCGGCATTTAAGAAAACTCAAAAGAGAAAAATAGAGAGGTAGATCGATATATATATCTATAGAGAGAGAGAGAAAGAGTTGTGTATAAGAGAGTTGTTTGCGCTGCGATATGTACAATAAGTCATGGAAAAAAATGCTTCAACAAACGACTCCAATTCCCTTCATTAAAAACACACAAACGAACGAACACAAACGGTCTCTTTTGCACGACGCAATACTACTAATTTAATGTTTGCCTCGCTGCTCAAAAGTACTTCTTTCGCGACGTCTTCGTTCTCGCCGAGAAGACGACATCATCATCATAAAAAACAAGCGCTTCGGATTCGCCACCTGTCAGCAGCCGCCAACGACGACGACGACGACGATTTCCCGAACGACAACAACGAGTTCGATTACGACGTCGTCTCGGTCCCGAGAAACCCGGGGATTAAATCCGGAAAGTGGAACCAAAACGACATGGAAATTGTGAAAACGGCGCAAAAAGACGCGAACGAGAAAGCGTCGGGGACTTCCTCGCTCCTCGCTCCGTCGAACGATTTGACTTTATTGGGCTTAACGGAAAACGAATTGAAAGTCTTCGCCGAGCGCAACGGGACGCAAAAGTTTCGAGGGAAACAAATCAAAGATTTCATATACAAACACCGAGTGAAATCAATCATGGAGATGACGCAGTTACCGAAAGATTTACGAGAGAGTTGGGATGGGCTCGGAGTGACGATTGGGAGGAACGAGGTGTACGCGAAGAAATCCGCGCCGGACGGGACGACGAAACTGTTGATGAAGTTGGACGATAACAGGATCGTCGAGACGGTTGGGATTCCGAGTAACGAGTACGGAAAGAGTCGTTTGACGTGTTGCGTGAGCAGTCAGGTTGGATGTCCGATGAGATGCGAATTTTGCGCGACTGGGAAAGGTGGATTTTATAGAAATTTGACCGCGAGGGAGATTGTCGATCAGGTCATGGCCATCGAGGAGGAGTTTGGCGGGAGGAGGGTGAGTAATGTCGTGTTCATGGGGATGGGAGAGCCTATGTTGAACGTGCCAAACGTGGTTAAAGCGACGGAACTTTTGAACAAAGAGATTGGGATTGGGATGCGACACATATCGATATCGACCGTGGGTGTTTTTGGCGCTTTGGAGAAACTGGCGAGTTACGAGATGCAGTGCGTGTTGGCGGTGAGTTTACACGCGCCGAATCAAAAAATCAGGGAGGAAATCATCCCAAGCGCGAGAGCGTATTCGTTCGATGATATTTTGAATGATTGCGTGGCGTATTTTAACGCCACTGGGAGGAGAGTTACGTTTGAATACACGCTGTTAGCCGGCGTGAACGATCAAAAAGAACACGCCAAAGAGTTGGCTCAGGTGTTGTTTAAGAAGAACTTAGCCAGTCACGTGAATTTGATTCCGTATAATCCGGTAGATGATTCCGATTTCAAAAGGCCAACGAAACAAGCGATCGATCAGTTTCGAAGAATATTGGAGGAGAATAACGTGCCGACGAGTGTGAGACAAACGAGAGGTTTGGAGGCGGCGGCTGCGTGTGGGCAGTTACGAAATATGTATCAAAAGGAAGCGCTGGTTGCGTAATTTTAAAAAAATGTGTTGTATATGCTGTATGATCATGAATATTGATGTCATTATATTCGATTAAACAATCACGCCTTTTTCGTCGTCGTAGTGCAAAATCGCCGCGCCGGCGCTCGGTGCAGTTTTGAACAGTAAATTCGTCTCGTCCGCTATGTTCGCTACTCCGGATTGGAATCGTTTTTCGTAAAAACTCTTCTTCACGTCGGCTAAAATTTCCTCGGCGATATCGCTCTCGCACACCGCGACGACGCACCCGCCCCATCCGGCGCCGGTCAATCGCGCGCCGAGCGCGCCTGCACTCATGAACGCATCCACCAACTCGTCCAGCTCGTCGCACGAGCACTCGTACTGCGTTTTACAACTCTCGTGGGAAAGATGCATAAGTTTTGCGAGAGCGTCTTCTTTGCCTATCCCGTACATCGGGTGGCCGAAATCTTTAGTTGGATCGTCCGAAGCGACGCCGACGTCGGGTTCTAAGCCGATCACTTTGCACCAATGCTCGTATATCGGACCCGACACTGCATACCTTGGCGATTGACCTTCACAAATCTTTTGGAATTCGTGCACTCTTCTCGCTTCGGAAAATACGTGTCGAGCTCGGTCTCTGAGTTTAAACGTGTCGTTCTTTTGCAACACGACGTTAAACGCTTCGTTGTTTTCGCAATCGAAAATTTTCCGTAAATCGCCAAGACCTTCGTCATTTTCCAACTGTTTCTTCGTGTAACTCCCCTCGTTTAACGCTTTTCTAACCGCGCCCAAAGCAGTCCACAAATCGCCTTTGTTGCAATACAAATCCGCGACTTCTCTCAGCGTCACTCTCGTCTTGGCCTTCTCGATATCTTCGCCGTAATGTTTTGCCATCAATATCGCCGCCAATCGGCACTCGACGACGCGCAAGTTGTAATGTTTGTGTGCTGATTCGGCTTTCTTACTCACCGCGCAACTATTCCCAATCAAAAACGTCAAATTTGTCGGTAACGGTACATCCATCGCACCAATCGGGTTGAAATCGATCCTCTTTGCCAAATCTTTCTCGCCCATGATGGAAATCGCTTGATCCATTCCGCCGCTTTGCGTCCCGGAATACCGCTCGGATAAACACGTCAGCTCGGACAACTCCCCTTTCGTGAAACTTAACTCGAACGCATCCATTAATGCCACAGTCACGGCACAATTCAGCGCGGACGAAGAGGATAGACCGCTCCCTAGCGGAACCTTCCCGTCCACCATCACCATCACCTTCTTCACTCTCTTCATAAACGCGCTTTCCAGAACCGACTCTAACTTATTCTGTTTCTTCAGCTGATCAAAAATACCTTTAAACCCACACAACACGTAGTTTGTCCAGTGGTGACTTTTCACGTCCACCTCTTGCTCGTGATCGAACGGAAACTCTTTCGGCGTATACTTCTCGCCGTCCACGTTCGCAATCGAGAGCGTCGCTTCCGCCTCGTCCTCTTCAACGTTTCCTTCTTCTTTCAAAGCGACCGATACCGCAACGATGACGTCCAAACCAATCGCCATCGGTAACACCGAGTACCCTTCGTAATCGATGTGCTCGCCGATTAAATTCACCCGACCGGGCGACCGCGCGATGGTTTTCGGCTTTTCTCCCTCGAATTGCGTTTTGAAGGCACTCACGAGTGTGTCATATCTCGCGGCAACAGAATTCTCGTTGTCGTCGTACACGTCGGATAATTTGGACGCTTTTGGCACTCGAGCGTGCTGTTTGCTTCCCACCGCGCCCATTCTATTCTTTTTGTTCTTCTTTTTCGTTCTCGGTCGTTCTCTCTCGCAGCAGCGCTTCTTCTTTTCACGCGTGCTGAGTCACGGGAAAGAATTGGAATTGGAACAAATGTACTAAAAAGGAACCTAAGTTTAGCGCGTGCGTGTGCGTCGAGAATTCTCGTATATTCCGCACACGAACGAAAGATAAAGTACAAATATATCACGCGCCAAGGAAAAGAGAGAGGTAAAAGCTTTCTTCTCGTCCCAAATAGGGACGCGAAACACGCAGAGAAGGTTGGGAAATTGTGCGGAATTCAATTTGGGAATCTTTCAAAGTGTCCTCGAATTTAATAGGCTGTCACTCAAAGGTGGTTACAAACGCGACGCGAAGACGTTCGCAGACGTTGGACGAGTACACACACACGGAAACCATTTTGTTCAAATGGAAACCAAGAAACAAAAAGTACAATTGATTTCAACGAAACGTCAGGGTGTGTACCAGCTCATGTACTCGTATAGACCACGTTAACGAAGATGTCGCTTTACTACTTTTTCTTCTTCTTAAAGAAGAACCCTTTAACGGCTTCGAAAACCGGACGTTTGTATACCACGCTCTCGTACTCGACGCTTTGCAACGCCCAGGTTTTCCCGTACGTGTGCACGCGGTTAGTTTCCTTCCCTGTTTTCGGGTCGAGCAATTTTGGTGCGTCCGTTTCGTGCGTCCAAGCGACGATAGAGCCGGATAAGTTGTACGCTTTCACATCCGGACGACTCCGGGCGAGTCTTTTCGAGAGCTCTTGGACTTTCTTTTGGGACCGGTAGCCGATCGTGCAGTAACACACCACGATCGTTTCTTTACCGTCGTCCTGTTGTTTTTCAAAGTCGTCCTCGAACTCCTCCGCTGAAGATGCGCCCGGTATAATCGACACCGCTCTTTCCTCTTTCTCTCGGCAGTCCAAAAACAAAACTGTTCGTTTCGCGTTCTCTTCTTGGTTGTTGATGACGTTCAAAACCTCTCGAACAGTCATCGAGGGAACCGCATCGTCGGTGAATTTCGCCACCGTGGTTTCGAGCGCTGCGCGGCGTCTCGCGTTTTCTTTTACGAGTTCTTCTTCTTCTTCTTCTTCTCTGTTGTCTTCTTCTTTGTCCGCCCCGTCGCCGTTTTTGGCGGCATCGACCCCTGCGCGAACATTCGTCTTCATTCGTCGTGCATTGGCTTTACCCGGGGGCCCGCTTCTCCGACGACGAAGAGAAGAAGAATAGCAACACCGGTGCTCGATGTGGCCGCGTGTTCGTATCGAAACGTTGATCTTCCTTATCGGTACAATGTTGCGCCGCGCAAAGTGCAAAAGAGTTGTGAACAACTTAGGGGAAAAAAAGTGGATAAGAACTCTTCACTTGTTCGACGCTTTTCTTACGTTTCCGAAGACATTCGCGATACACGCAGGCAATACAGAGATAGAGAGAAAGAGAAAGACGACAACGATGATTCAGACGACGACGACGACGATCCAGACGACGACGATTCAGACGAAAGCGGCGTTGAGAAGAAGACGACAACCAAATCCGCTTTTTGTCGGTTATAAAAAGGGAACTTCGTCCAATGTGAAGCAGCAAACGTCTCGACAACGGATACGGTCCTCTTCTTCTTCGTCGTCCTCTTCATCTTCTGTAACTGTTGCACGAAGAAGAAGAGCTGAGATGATCAAAACGTCCGCGTTCCCGACCGAGGCGAACCCACCGGCGGCGAAGAAACATTTCATCCACTTGGATGATTTCAGCAAAGAAGAAATCAACGAGTTGTTGGACATCGCGATATCGGAGAAGAAGCGATTGCAATCCGGAGACCGATCGTACAAACCGTTCGAAGGGAAAACGTTGGCGATGATTTTTGCGAAGCAAAGTTTACGAACGCGAGTTTCTTTTGAAACTGGGTTTCATTTGTTGGGCGGGCACGCGGTGTATTTAGGCCCGGACGATATCTCGTTAGGGAAGAGAGAAGAGACGAGAGATATTACGAGAGTTTTGTCCAGGTATAACGACATCATAATGGCGAGAGTGTTTGCGCATAAAGATGTGGAAGAATTAGCCAAGTTTGGTTCGGTCCCGGTGGTGAACGGTTTATCGGATTATAACCACCCGTGTCAAATCTTGGCGGATGCGATGACCATCACCGAACGTTTGGGGTCCATCGAAGGTAAAAAGGTCGTCTACGTCGGCGACGGGAATAACATCGTCCACTCGTGGATTCGATTAGCAACTGTATTACCGTTTGAGTTCGTGTGTTTATGCCCGGAAGATTACACCCCTGATCAAGCGACGATTGATCGATGCAACAACTCGGGAGTCGGCAAGTGCGTCATCAGCCACGACTTGAACGACATCGCCGGCGCCGACGCCGTCTACACCGACGTCTGGGCATCCATGGGCCAAAAAGACGAAGCCGCGCAGCGTAAAAAAGACTTTGCCGGTTTCTGCGTCACCGGTGACGTCATGCGAAAAACGCCAAACGCGATTTTCATGCACTGCCTCCCGGCGGAAAGAGGCACCGAGTGCACCGACGAGGTCATGGAAGCCGACTACTCCGTCGTCTGGCAACAAGCCGAAAATCGAATGCACGCTCAAAATGCCGTCATGTTGAAGTTGCTCGGCGCTAAGTGAGCTCGCTGTTCTCCCGACCGACCGGTTTTGCTCGGGATGAGAGAGAGAGAGAGAAAAAGAGAGAGCACGCAGAGCTTAACGAACGCGTTTTAAAAATGTCCACAAAACTAACAACTCATTACCCATACAACAGCTTCTCCTCATTCTTTTCTCCGCTTCATCATCAATATCATCTGCTCTACTATCATCGCATGCATTCAAAATGAACCCCGAGGAAGGAGACGATGTGAACGACCCGGCGACGCTCGCGCACATCGCTCGAGTTTCCCTCTCGAACGTTGTCGAGAAAAAACGCATCTTTGACACGCTCTCTCGTTTCGCCGTGGAACAGAACGAACTGTTAGACGTCGTCGGTTCCTTGCGAGACGGAAGAGAAGTGTTGGCGCCGTTCACGTCGGTCGCGTTCATCGAAGGGAAAATCACCAACTGCGACGAGTTACTGGTGAAATTATCCACAAGCCAGGATCAGCTCTACGCGGAAAGAACTCGGGAGCAAACCTGCGAGATGTTGAGGAAGAGACGCGTTTTTGCGGAGGAGAAATTGCTCCGAGCGGAGGAGGATTTGCGAAAGAGCGAAATCGAACACCGAGAGACGATGAGAGTTTTGTCGGAAAAATTTGAAAGTTTGAGCAATATCACAGACGGAGAACCGAAATCGAGAGTCATCGAAGGACCGAACGGGAGGAAGACGGTGCTCACGCCGAGAGACGGAGAGATTGTGGACGTGTTGGAAATCGACGAGAGCGTCGCCGCCGCGGACGAAGGCGAAGAAGAAAGAGAGGACGAGGTGATGCAAATGCGAAACGAGAAGGAAATCGAGAGAGACAGAGAGGAAAGGGAGAAAGCGAAAGGAGAGTTGGAGAGCTGGTTGTTGAAGATTGAGGAGATGGAACGATTGGAAGAAGAATTACAAGACGCAGAAGAAGTAGAGGAGGAGAAGGAGGAGGAGGAGGGAGAAGCGGCGACGATCGAGGGCGAAAAGAGTACTAACGTAGCGAGTAGTAGTAGTACTAGTGGTGATAATACTACTAGCAGTAGTCAACAAAGAATCCAAATACGCGCCGGGATAGATTCGGGCATGCCAGTCATCGAAAGAGGGTTTGAGAAGGACGGGGAAGACAGAGGAGTGCGTAGCGGCGACGGGGAGAGCGGAGGAGCGGAGAAGCCGATGAGTAAGTTTATGATGCGCCAGCTCGGGTTACTGTAGCAGAAAGAAAATAAGAAGATTTAGATTAGATTCCGAAGTGAAAAGAAGCGTTTTACAAATGCGATTAGATACAAAACTAAAACTAAGATACGTTTCCATTTATTGCCGCGATTCGAGTACTTCTTCGGCTATTCTTCGACGGAGAAAGCTTCTTGATGACTGTTTTCACGACGTTCTTCTTTTTAAACTTTTCTCTGCAGTCGTGAAATTCTTCGTTTTCTTCAATCTCTTTCTCTTCGCCGTCGATTATCTTCATCTTGCCGAGCGCAACGTTCGGCGATGCCAGCGACGATACCGAGTCGCCTCTCTCGATGATTTTGCTCAATACGTACTGGTACTCCTCTTCTTCTTTTTCTTCTGCTACTACCAATCCTGACGGTATTCTTCTAGTATCCTCGATAGGTAAACACGTCGTCATATTCACGTGCCTCTTACAAAACGCGTGCATGTCCACACAAATTGGTTCTCGAATGAACGCGTTCGATCCTCGCATGTCGTGTTCGGGATTCGTATAGTAATACTTCCCGTCGTTCCTCGCGTGTGATTTGGTCCACGACTTTTCTTCGCTTGCTTTATCCCAGTGCAAACGATTTTCCAGCATCTCTCGTTTGATCCACTCGTACGTTTCCTGATCGCAGTATCCGTCTTCTAATAAAGATTGAAACTCCTTCCCGGCGCCTAACCCGGTCGGTCCTCTCACGAATCTTAACTTGGCCATGGTCGTCGCGTCGACAAACTTTTCGCAAATCTTATACAAAATATTAAAAATCCTCGGCGCTTCTACGAACACCATCGAGCCCATGCGTTCGGGATAATGCCTCGCGAACAAACCCAACACTTTCTTCGCCACCGACGGGTTCAAATGTTGCCGACCAAATTTATGAAAATCCGACACCCACACGTACGTGTCGTTCGGATACTTCGGTAGACATTTTTCAACCTGTTCCATGCAAAACGTCGCGTGCGCTTCGTTATCTTTCGGCTTCAAGTTCCTCGCGAGCCCGATGTCCGAAAATACAACCGGTCTTCTGTTCTTCGTCCGGCCGACGATATGCATGTAATGGCTTCTCGAGTCCTTTTCGAAACAGCACCGACAAAATGAATTCATCTCGTCTCTTCTCCAAATCAACGTCGACTTCAATCGAGCTTTTGCTTTCTCCACGTTTCCTTTATCCGCTCTGAGAAACCGCTCCAACGTCGTCCTATCGCACCATTTCTTCAGCGCATGCGAGGTTTCTCGCGTTTCGTGGACGTAAGCTTCCAAAAGGTTCAGTTTTTCTTCTTCTTCGTTTTCGGAGACCCCGCTTTCCTCCTTCTCAAAGTCATCTCTCGAAACCGTTTTTGTCCCTTCGCGAGAGGTCGCCCCCGTTTTTACGCTCATCATCTCCTCTCTCGTTTTAAATAAACGCGCGACGACGATGATGGTGCGAAAACAGCTCTGCTCTCCTCTCTCTCTTTCTCTTTCTTTCTCTCTCTCTGTGTGTGTCAAGTGCGCGTGCAAACGATAAAAGAAGAGAAAATGAGTGAATATTCTTATTCTCGTCGGTTTTTACTAAGTGTCGTCAAGTCAAGGTCGGTCTCACGAGTCATTTCTGGTGGTTTTTTGGTCTCCAGAATCTCCTTTTTCCGCCTTTTTTTGTTTGTGCCACAGGTTGTAGATATCTCTCTCTGATTGTTTTGGGTGCAAACAAAAAATCACGCTGTCGCTGTCTTCACTTTATACCGCACATCCACACACCTAAAAAAATGGCTTCTTTCACTGCCACGGTACGAATTTGCGTTCGTTTTTTACAGTAAACGCGCGAGATGTATCTCGCACGGTTCGCGTTCGTTTATGCGCGCGCGCGCTGATGTTTTTTTTTTCTTTCTGTCGCGGGTAAATTTGCAACCCACGTGGGTATTAATCCCTTTAACGCGAGTGGCAAAAATCAATCGCGTTTCTCGTAACCACCGCGAAGACAGAGAAGACGCGAAACTGACGTTCAAAATAATTTCTTCTCGTCGCAACAGACCACCCAACTCACGCAGTTCTCGGCTGTTTCCAGCCAATTCAAGAACCGCACCGTCGCCAAGGTACGCGCTTTCCGAACGATTTGAGTCGTTTTTTTGTACCACAAGAAAAGCAGCCACAACGAGACGAGAAGGGGAGAGAACGAGAGACTAATCGCAATTTCAGATAACGTTGAATTTCTTTCTCGTCTCTCTCTCTCGTTTCTCTTTTGGAACAGAGAGCGAGGATACCGATGAACGGGGGGAGAAAGGCTCTTTTCTGTTTGGCTACTTTTTTGCGCGTCGTGGCTCTCGTTTCATCAACAACATGAACACCAACAGCGCATCATCAACCTCGGGAACATCTCATCGAGATCAGAAACTTCGCGTTTGGTGGATAAAAATCGTTCTTTGTCGGTCCTTTCGAGAATTTTTTTTTTGCACTCAAAACGACTCTCTGATGGAGACTTTTTACCACTTTCTTCGAATGCTAACATTTTATTATCATCAATCAATCATCACGAATAAACATTAATACAGGCTGCCGTCAACAACACGGTTGTCGCCGCGGACAAGATCAAGGTTGCGATCAACGGTTTCGGCCGCATCGGCCGTAACTTTGTCCGATGCTGGAAGACCCGCGGACCGGATTGTCCGCTCCAAGTCGTCTGCGTCAACCAATCCGGCGGCGCCAAGCCGGCTGCGCACTTGCTCAAGTACGATTCTATCTTGGGTACGTTCAAGTCTGAAGTTAAGGTTATCGACGACAAGACCATCTCTGTCGATGGCGACATCATCCAAGTTGTCGCGGAGAGAGACCCGTTGAAGTTGCCGTGGAAGGAAATGGGCATCGACATCGTCATCGAAGGTACCGGTGTCTTTCTCGACGGCCCGGGCGCTGGCAAGCACATCACCGCGGGTGCCAAGAAGGTTGTTATCACGGCCCCGGCCAAGGGTAACGACATCCCGACCTACGTCGTTGGTGTCAACGCGGACCAATTTGACCCGTCTGCCAACATCGTCTCCAACGCCTCGTGCACCACTAACTGCTTGGCGCCGTTCGCCAAGGTTTTGGACGAAAGCTTCGGCATCGTCAAGGGCACCATGACCACCACTCACTCCTACACTGGTGATCAAAGAATCTTGGATGCCTCGCACAGAGATTTGAGACGTGCGCGCGCTGCGGCGTTGAACATTGTGCCGACCTCCACCGGCGCCGCCAAGGCGGTTGCGTTGGTCTTGCCGCAATTGAAGGGTAAGTTGAACGGTATCGCGTTGAGAGTTCCGACCCCGAACGTTTCCATCGTCGATTTGGTTGTCAACGTTGAGAAGAAGGGCATCACCGCCGAAGAAGTCAACGCGGCGTTCAGAGAGGCCCAAAACGGCCCGATGAAGGGTGTCTTGGCCATCACCGACACTCCGTTGGTCTCCGTCGATTTCAGATGCACCGACGTCTCGACGACGATCGATGCCGCCTTGACCATGGTCATGGGCGACGACATGGTTAAGGTTGTCGCGTGGTACGATAACGAGTGGGGTTACACGCAAAGAGTTGTCGACTTGACGCTCATCGTCGCCAAGGCTTTGGTCACTGGCGTCGAAAACTTCTCCGACCCGATGGATGCCTTGTGCGCGTCGGACCCGGGAGCCGAAGAGTGCAAGGTCTTCGATTAAATTTTAGTTAATTTATATCAGAGATACTTATTAATGCTATTCGCGAGCGTGAGAGAAGTTTGGTACAGTTATTAATTCCAATTGTTATTATATATCGATACTACTACGTAAAAAAAAAGAAGGCCCGAAATTTGTTAGTTTTCTTTCCTTTTGCTTTTCAATTCAACTCGCGTCTGCTTCAATCTTCCTTAACCTCTCCTCTAACATTTCCCAAGCCAGCTGCACTCCCGTCACCGAACCGCTGATTTGTAACGTCCTTAAATTCGTTCCAGGCACGAAGTCGTTTCGGTCGCTCACTTTGATTCTACATCCGGAACTGACTTGAATTTCCGTAATCGTCCTTCCTCCTTTGCCTAAAATCAGTCCCATCTTCGAATCATCTACTTGCATGGTCGCCGAAACCACGTTTTGTGGATCCACGTTGTGTTGTTGTTGATGGTGATGGTTGTTGTTATAATGTCCTCTTCCGTGGTCCATGGATCCTCCTCTCCCGTAATCCAAACTCGGCCGATACGTGCTCGGCCTCTTCACCAACGTCGCGTAATTCTGATCTTCCAATAAATTCGCCGCCACCAACGCCACCGCCCTCAGAATCTGCCCAATCGTCCCACTAATGGTCAAAATTCGATCGTGACACCCGGGAGGCGCTTGATTTTGACTCGATAATCGAATCTCCGCCTCGGAGTCTTCTATGAAAGACTTTATCGTCGCGCCGCCTTTGCCGAGGACGCATCCAGCCGCCGCGTTCGGGATCACTAGTCTACATTTCGGCGTTTGCTGCTTGTTCTCTTCTCCTCCCTCGGTATTAGTATTAGTGTTCTCGAAATTCTCTTCGTTGTTTTCGTTGTTGTTATTATTATTACCGTTGTTCGTTTCCGATTGCAATTTCGTGGATATTAAATGCACCGCCGTTAACACGGACGGCAATTCCCCGGACAAAGTCAACACTCTTTCGCTCGTCCCCGGGAACACCTCTCCGGTTCTCGTCAGCTGAATCCTGCAATTCGTGGACGTTTGTAACTCGTTGATCGTCGCTCCGCCTTTGCCTGTTATTTTTAAAGAGAGAGAGAGAGAGAGAGAGAGAGAGTTTGCGCGTTAATACTAAGAAGACTACTTTGAAAGAATTCATTCGATCGAGAATTTTACTCCAATAAAGAAGACTTTCCTCATCACGTAGGATATACACAAAAAAACGAAAGCTTTAAAGCGTACCTAAAACGGCGCCGGCGTTTCGAGAGTCCACGAGCATTTTCAGCGCGAACGCTGGATCCGAATGCGGGTTTGACCCCGTCGTCGTCGTCGGTTGTTTCTCTTGTTCTTGTTGTTCTTCTTCCATTTTTTTTGTGATGACTGTGTTTTTGATATTTTTTTTTTTGGCATGTTTGATTATTCATTCGGTTGTTGTTGTTCGGTATCTGTGATGATGGATTTACGACGTGTATGTGTATACTTTTAGAATTACAAATGAGCAGCTAATGTTGAGTGCGCTTGTGCCTTTTCAAATTACTAAGTTGACGAAAAGCTTT
>Ga0209305_1000480_pt1 | contig 29076 bp, 27 predicted proteins | sample COGITO_mtgs_1103_FD_184792 | JGI IMG/M metagenome (GOLD analysis project Ga0209305, IMG submission 184792) | Pelagic marine microbial communities from North Sea - COGITO_mtgs_110321 (SPAdes) (version 2) | ecosystem: Environmental > Aquatic > Marine > Epipelagic ...
AAGTTTCTGTAGTTGCCATACGGTCTACAAAAGGCATTTCTTCATCAGAGAAAAGTTGCGCGGCCTCAAAATCATTCATTGCAGTTTTGAAATAGATATTCAACCTATCAATAAATGCCATGTCTGCGAGGTTTTTGTTACCAATTCCAAAGAAATCTTCATCCATCAATTCTTTATAGGCACGAAAGAATGGTCCTTTCAAGCCAGGGAATCGACGTTTAACTGAGCGTTCGATACGGGCATCCTCAGTAACATTGATAAAAGGCATACAAGAGCGAGAAATCGCCTCTTCTAAAACTTCTGGTTCGCATGGTGTATCTAATGCGTGACCGACTTCATGTCCCATAAAAAGGTCATACATGTCATTTGACATTTCTTTCCAGATTGGAACAGTCAAAATACGGCGCACCATGTCGAAGCTTGCCGTGTTGACTTTCTTATGTTGGATTGTAATGTTCTCTTCGGCCATAAGCTTGGCGAGAAGAGATTTTGAGTTTTTGGTATGTAGTATATTATTTGACATCGGTATCTCCGCGAATCATTTCATCTAACTTACTTATACAGTACCACAGCTGAACATTAATGTCAAGGGGCTTAGAGATCTTTTTTATGCAATTTTATCCAAGGATGGATATATTCATATATCGGTTCATCATTTCCCACGTCATAGATATTCGGGTGTTTCAACAGGGCCCTACGATAAGGCGACCATTTAATACCCCTACCCCAACCAAGTTCAGATATAATTTGTGCTTTCGACATAACCTTATTAGATTGAATCATTGCGACTATATCTTGTAGCTTTGGAGTGTTACGCATAGTTTTTTGTCGAGATAAGAGATCATTCATATATGAGTTCATTTCGACAATTTTATCTTTATAGATAAGATTTTCCCGAATACAGTCCAAGGCCTGTTCTGCTTGTTCATTTCTAAAATCTGGATTATCCAGATAGGTATTCATAAGCATCAAAGCTTCATCATCATTCTTGAAAAAATCACCTTTATCGTTGAGTTCGTGATAATATGTATCATCATACATGATGTAGGGCACGCCATTCATCATGCCGTCTGTCATTGCGACTGACCACCCGCCATATTTTTGTTTCGGTGAAAATCCCATATAACATTTTTTTAATTCATCATAATACCAGCGTTTATCGCCCTTTGTAGTTATAACATAATCTTTGTCAGATTCCGCCAATAATGGAATCCACACTTTAAAATCTTGTCGTAATTTCCACAGTTTATCACACACAGCAATAAACTGTTTAAAATGTTTATATGTGTCGGGACGGTGATTAAAAACAATAATTTTTTCAGGCGATTCATTTATATCTTCTACAATGTCAGAAATATTGACTCCTAGATGTTGGACAGTTAATATTTCATTGAGAGTAGAAATAGTTTTGGGTCCGACAGTTTCACTTGCTTGTTTAATCACCATATCTTTCTGATGTTGTGTATTTAGATAACAACGATCATATTCCAACAGACCAGTGATATTTTGTAAAAAACTATCCTTAGGCCAAGCGACAACCTCCTTCAGATCGAACCAGTGACTATAACCAAACACCGGAGGCATATGGTGTGTGATATTATACATGGTATTCAGCAACTGATGGGTATGCTCTGGTAAATGTGACATTATAAGGTCAAAGTCGAGTCTTTTGGATAATAGTTTTTTCATCACATCAACACGAAAATTACTTCTCATAGTTGGCGGATATGTTTCAAACTCTGTATACCATTGTGTCACGTTCTCAAATTGTAGGGATGGAACAGGACAAGGCAAAATCATATAAAACCACAAATCGCTGCGAATCTCATTCAACAATTTTATTTGGTTTTTGACGACCTGTATATAACTATCCTTTTCCAGATCTCGCTGGAACGTGATATTAGGGTAAATTAATACCCTAATAGTTGACTGCAATGTTTTATTAACATTGTCTAGGTCGAATAAGTTCATTTATACGACCGGTTCTTCTTCGTTATAATTCTTTTTTGAGATATCGTCCATCCACATATCCATCTCAACGAATTCAATATTAATATTAAACCGACTACAAATATTCAACCAGTAGGGTTGGATTTGTGTTTTCCACTTTTTTGATTGGGATACGGACGGGTGGTGAATAACAATTGAACATCTGTTACAATTTGTAGCAGCCATATGTTCAAGAGGTCTTTCCAGACGAAAGGCACCAGATGACATGTATACAGAGCACTGGCTAATATGCGGTTGATTTAAAGAATTAACTTTTGATGTCAAACTACGATCATGTGGGCTAGATTTGTAGTTTATAAACAAACGTCCACTAGAAGCAAGCGCTTCTTCTGTTGCAATAATTTGTTCTGCTTTGGCCAAGATAGTTTTCACCTGACCTTTTGTAAACCCAAACGCTTTTAGTGCGTTTACATTTGACACTGCTTTGAGAGGAACTTTTTTCGCCGCAGTGGCAAGAACGTATTTTACCGCATCCGATTCATTCATTTCTTTTTTGGTAATCTTTGCTTTTTTGTTACGCAAGTTACCGATACAACGCAACTCTTCATCTGTAAGTTCACAGTGAACAGCATATGGAATACGAATTACTGGAATATCTACAGCGTGTTTTGACTTACTAGCAGCGTAAACTGTGTGATTGCCATCGCCGCGGATATCTTCTCCGTTTTCACCACGTCCCTCCCATACTAGTACGGGAGTACAAAGAGCGGTACATCCTCGTGCATCATCAATTTTCTGTTTGATGGTACGTTGTAATTCTGGGTCATGTTGGAAGCGAACCTGTAGTGCCGTCATTTCAACATGAAGACTTAGATCTTCAACCGTTGTAGGAAAGACACCCTCATCAATCTGCTGGTCGATAAACTCACATTGACCAACATCTGGTTCTATGAATTGAGGAAACCCATTTGATTTGTTATAGTAAAGTGAGTTTTTCCTAGCATCTACTTTTTTCAACATACGATGTTCAGTATTTTGCATTTCAATATAATCACCATATTCAAGAACCTCAAATTTCAATTGAGATTTTGAGTTAGAGAATACCTTTTGAAATTCTGAATTTTTCGATGAATGATTATAATCATCGTCCACAGCACCTTTGTGGATTCCTATATACACTTTTGGAGCTTTGCCGGGCGTTAAGTTTGTAAACTTATAAAGATACGCCTCATATTGGGCAGGGGGGGTTGCGATTACTTGTTCTACGATATTTGACATTTCTGTCTCCTTTTTCAAAACATTAGTTTCCTAGAGCATACAAACCACAAGGACAACTAAGTTCGGTTAAGTGAAAGAATCAACCATTGATTCTTTATCACTATTACATTATCTCACATATAGTGGCCATTTGTCAATAGGGTTTTTCATTTTCTTCAATTCTTTTTCTCAGTCCAGAAGATGAAAAGGAATGTTGTCTGCTGGTATATTGTACTTCTATTGGCAGATCACTACCTGTAAAATCTCTGTCTCTATAATCTTCGCCGACAAATCGAATGTCGATATGTTGAGATTTCAATAAGTCGATTAAACTCTCTTCTGTGTCATATGGAATAATATTATCAATATATTTGACTGCATCGAGTTGTACAAATCTTTCATAAACCGATTGTATGGGTTTATTTTTTTCTGGTCGGTCTATGGTAGGGTCAGTCTGCAAGCCGACTATTAAATAGTCGCACCGACTGCGAGATTCTTCTAACATGACTATATGCCCGGCATGTAGCAAATCAAATGCGCCGCAAGTAAAACCTATCATCGGATAATATCAATCTTATTCATGCTATCCTGATTCCATACCTCTAATTCTCTGCGAAGTCTATTCTCTGATACCATTTTTGCATATCGTTTACTAGCCATTTTTTTCCACCATTTTACAATATTTTCCATTTCAAATCTGTCATAATTAGGTGCTTTTATAAGAGTATCAGTTTTCCCCAACAACACATCTTTAGCATTAGAATAACCATATTCGCCCATATAAAAGCGTTTCTGTGTAGTTACGTCACCCGCTTCATTCATTTTTTCAACAAATTTTGTATATAACTCTGGATTATTTTGTTTTAAACTTGCTTTGATTACTCCCACTATTTTTGTTTGAGTTTTGAGTTTTCGACTTGAAGCACCAGCATGTATTAAATCTTCGCCATTATTTCTTTCGACAAACCAATCTCTCATTTCAAAGTAAATATCTTCTCCAAGCGTCAATAGGAATTTGGACTGCGTATCACCTTTATATCGAAGGTATGGCTTCATGCCGTCATACATTGACGCTCCTTTGATATTTCCATATAAACTGGTCGTTTCAAACAAACAGAATTTTGTGTTGTATTTTTCATCCAACATTCTTCGCATATCACTAGAGCAACAAACAGCTGCAAGTAATTTTCCACCCAAATAATTAAATCCAAATGGTTGTACTGGAACTATATTAAATCCCATTATGGCACGCTTGTTAAAAATATCCAAATCAGGCACACCTTCCAAATAATCATTTCTTGGTTTAGAATTTATCAATGGGCTACCATATCTAGCAAATCCAACAATAGTATTTGTTGTCGTTTCTTTTAGCATAAACTTGAGCGTTTTGCCAGGATTTTCGTCAGGGCTGAAAGATGCCGTTTTTTCCAATAATGTATTGAACAATTTGAGTTGTTCCTTACCGCTGCATGACACAACTTGAAATTTCATATCTTCTGGATGCAAGTCAAAATTCTGGAAAAGGTCATCCTCCATACTAAATCCAAACATAGGGGCGGGAATATTTTTCACTCTTTCAATTTTTCTGGCACGAAAGTAGTCATCTATCCGTCCAAAATCTTTGAAATAATTCATAAGTTTTTCTGCGGCCCATATAGAATCTGTTTCGTCTAGTATCATTTTATTCTCACAATTTCAATAAGTATTAAGTATATCACATTTGTCATTCTATGTCAACATTTTTCCAATATTCTCTTCATGTATTCTTTCCTGAGATAATTTGAAATATTCCTCATTGATTTCAGATCCAACATATTTTCTGTCCGTCCTGATAGCAGCCGCTGCGGTTGTGCCAGATCCCATGAAAGGATCATAAACCACATCACCTTCGACCGTATAATTCAATACACATTTGATAACTGCATCTATCGCCATGCCATAAGCATATTTTTTATATTTTTCGTTGTCATGTATCCACACATCGGGTTTGAATGATTTTTCTAAATTTTGTTTGGTCTTACCCTTACCAAATGTCAAAACATTCGCATAAGTTGGACGCCAGCCATCAATTTTTAAAGTTTTTACCCATATCTTGTGTGCTTTTAATTGATACCCTATAGATTCCATTGTCGTGACTATGAGACTACTTTTTGATACTATTCCTCCACCAAACTTTCGGTCTGTGACCGAGGCAGTAATAAGATTTTTTGTAGGATTCATTCTATCAAAGAGCTCTTTTAAAAATTCCTGATATACTTCTGGTTTGGAAGGATCTGTCCCTATCTCCTCAAAGTCGGGCGGAGAAGTAAATACATAATCATATTTCAAGTCATCTATCACATTTCTATAATCATCATGATAAATCATACTGTCTCTGTCCTTCTACTAAAATTCTTTACTTTTTCGAATCGTAAGACATCTTGGAATTTATCAAAAAGAACATCGCCCTTATGAGAAATTACAAACACATTATTTCCACCTAGAGCATTCAACAGTTTCAAAAATTCATCTGTGCCGGTTGCGTCCAGACTACTATCGAATACCTCATCAAGAATTAACAGGTTTGTATTGACACTGTTTTTCATTTTCGCGATCTCGCGCCATGTGAATAGTAATGCAAGATCAACTCGCATTTTCTCACCTTCTGAGAATGAGGCATAAGTAAATCCTTCGCGGCCTCTGGACTTGATATTTTCTGAAAACTTTTCGTCCATAGTGAAATTAACATAAAAGTCCATTTCCTGTAGATATTTGTTTATCAATTTATTCATAATCGGCAAGTAATATTTCACGATAGAAGTTTTGACACCAGAATCTTTTAGAAACTGAGATGCGACCACATAATAGTTTTTTGTGTCTGTCAAATCACTACGTTCATTATCCAATTCTTTGAGAGTTTTTCTCAAGGCCTTCAACTCTTTTTCCAGAGTTTTTACATTTCCCTGATCGCTCTCTGCGACCTCTATTTCACTTTCAAATTCTTCAATATTCTTTTGGATAAATTCGCCTTTATTTGTATTCTGGTCAATAACGCTTCTAAGAGATAGTATTTGATTTTTTTTAGTTTCTATTACACTTATGCGTGTATTTACTGTGTCGATTTCTTGTGCAATGGAAACCAAGGCGTTTTCTATTTCTAGTTTTTTGTTGTCCTTTTCAGAAACAATACTATTTTTATGATCTGCATCTATTTCCTGTTTACAAGTTGAACAAACATCATTTGTTTCAAACCACCGAACTTCTGCATTAATCTTTGAAATATTATTTGAAAGTTGAGTCTCCAGCTTTTCAAATTTTTTACGACTTTTTGTAATAGTTGTTTCATCAACTATTTCCTCAATCAATTCATCTCTTTCAATCGAAAGTTTTTTGTTAGTTTCTTTGAATGAAGACTGTTCGGCCTTTTTTTCTTTGATCTTTTCTTTTAAAAGTTTGATAGAATTTTTCTTTGTATTTTTCGCCTCTTCAATAGTCCTATCTTGCAGCTCAATTTTGTAGTCCTGCAATTCGCGGTTTTTCTCATTTGTAAAAAGATTTTCTTTCAAGATAGAGGCCCTACCTTTAAGAATATCGTTCATAGAAGAAAAGATTTTAATGTCCAGAATGTCCTCGATGATATCTCGGCGGTCGTTTGCGCTCAATTGCATAAACGGCACGAATGTCGCACTCCCCAAAATCACGGTTTGCGTGAAAGATTTATAATTTAGTTTTAAGATATTTTCTTCAAGATATACCTGACTATCTCGAATCTTAGCATCCTGATCCAACATTTTGCCATTGATATAAATTTCAAAGATATTCGGTTTGATACCACGGCGAATTTGATAGTCGGTCTTGCCTATTTTAAAATCTATCTCTATAACACAATCTTTGCTATTCACCGAATTGACCAGTTGTGGTTTGTTAATCTTTCTAAAAGATTTTCCAAACAAACTAAATGTCAATGCGTCAAGTATAGTAGATTTGCCGGCGCCGTTTTCACCTACAATCAATGTGGTCGGAGAATTATTTAATGATACTTCTGTAAAGTAATCACCAGTGGACAGAAAGTTTTTCCACCGGATTTTCTGAAATTCAATCATTTTAGGCCTTTTTCATAATATGGAAATTTTCAAGTAAACCCTTGCGTTTCTCAGAAGCACCTTCTGCGGCAGAAAACCCACCCCAAGAAATATTTACTAATTTATCGTATTTAAAATATTCACAAGCAATTCTCTTCATGTCATCGCTGATTGGTGTTTTTTTACCGGCGGGCCCGTAATCATGCACAATCACAAAACTGAATGTCGCGTCAGGCTTGAGGCAACGATAACACAATTCTACAGTAGGTCTCCAATATCCGTCCAACCACTGCTCATATGTCTGGAAAGATTCATGTGACTGTTCTCCACCAGTATATACTTCTAAATCATAATAAGGCGGCGAAAAAAATACAGTGTCAAAATGTTCTGCATATTTCTCACTAAAATTATGTCGGTTGTCTAGTTGTTCAGATGGACAACAATAAAACTCTGCCGTTTTAGAATCATCAACGAAAAATCCATTTCTCAAACCTTCACTATATTCATGTAATAATCTTGACTTTTCGACTACTTCGGGAATCACATCTATAGCAACCATTTCATCATAACCAGAATTTGCAAGACCAATTACAGGGCTACACCATGACATAACCGGAGATAAAAGTTTCTTGCCGTCTGGAAATATGTTATTCAAAATCCAACTATATGTATATGGATTGAAAATAGAAGCCCTGTTTGATGTACCGCGCAATATTGCAAAGAAATCGTCATACCTACCTTGTGATATAAATTCTGCAACCTTTGGTGTTAGCAAACAAGAAATATTAAACTTGTTTATTGCCAATCCTGTAAAGGTATCCAACAAAGAACATTTTTCTGATGAATTTGATTTTCCAGTATCCCGATATATACCTTTATATGATATATTTCTGAGTAGTCGTCCACTAGTGATTTCTTTGCGGCCGTCTATAACATAACCGTTTTCAATTTTGTCACTAGTTCTCTGCACATTGAAACGAAGAAAATTATCCATATCTTTCACAGCAACATGTTTTTCAAACCAAAGTCTCATCATATATTCAAAATTTTCAATAAATCCGGTATATAGAGTTTGTGACCAAGAATCAAAATCGGAATGTCTAATATCATCTTCTGATAGTTTGAGGGAGTACTCATATAAAGATAGTCTGTCAGCTGTATATGTCTGTTCGGACTCATACCTAAATTCCATTAAAGTTGGTTTGGTATATTCGCCAAAACAATCCACCATAAATTCATCATAATTATATGTTATCATTATTCACCTCTTAGGGCAGAAACATAAAGTTCCTGCATAATTTGTTTCAATTTATTTTTGTCTACATCGATCTCATAATTGTCAATATAGTTTGTCAGCAGTGACATGGTATCTTCTGTTGTATCTACATCTCCAGACTCCTCAAACTCAAAATCAGTATCATCTACAATAGACAAATCAGCAACGCCTGATTTATACAGATCATCAATAAAAATATCAAATTTTAATTGATCCGATTTGTTTACGACAATAAGTTTTACATACTTGTCTTTCAAATCTTCTGGATATATCATAGACTTCGAGTCATCATACCAGATTTTATGAAACATGTTAAAAGGATTAGTAATAAAATCCAAATCATTATCATCTGTGTCTAGGATATGAAACCCTTTTGTATCGTTGCAATCGTTCCAAAACATTTCATAAGGCGCACCCAAATAATGAATTGCACCCTGACTTGATTTTGTATGAAAGTGTCCCGAGCATGTCAAGTCAAACTTTTTGAAAAGCTTTACGTCCATACCAGCCTCACACTTGATACCGCGCATCATTTCAAATCCATTCAATTCTAAATGTCCCAAAGCAATCTTTGCTTTTGTTTTTTTGATATGTTTTACTGTTTGATTATGATTTTCAGAGTTTATCCAAGGCACAAAACAAATATCAACACCACCAATATTAAGAGTAGTCGCTTCTGTATAAGTTTTGAAACTATCACCGAAAAGTTGTTCCATAGAGTTAATACGGTTTGTGTTTTTATAATACACATCGTGATTACCAATAATAAAATAAGTGTCATATTTTTTCATCTTTTCGATAAATCCAGACTTTAGCCCGTCCAGAATATTGTAGTTGATAAACTTCCGCCTATCAGTAACATCGCCGAGATGAATAATAGTATCAATATTATTTTCTTCGAGATAAGGAAAAAAGACTTCATCATAAAACCTCATAAAATATTCATGGAACAACAAAGAGTCACCACGCGCACCGAAATGGGTGTCCGTAATCAAAGCGATTTTCATGGAGTTTCAGTTTCCTTACTATTTCTTTTTTCTTTGGCCTTTTCTTTTTTCTTCCTTTGAGTTTCCTCAAAGTCTGAAAGAAAATCATCCATATTTGACTGAATAAATTCCATAAAATTATTTTTTACCGGAGTACCATTAGGGCCTTGCATAATCTCATCTATCAATTCTTGATTCTCTAATGATTTGTACTTCACATAAGTCTGTTTCTTTTCTTTCTGAATTCTGCGAATAAAGGCGTAGTAGATAATCTGAGTGAAATATGCGAATGGATTGCTTGACTTCTCTGGATTAAAATTATCTATATACAAAAGACAGTTTTCTATACCATCGGATATCATTTCATCTTTGTAAGTATAGTTGATAAAATTAGGTTTATAGGATAGGTGTTGTGCAATCTTCATGATGCATTCCCCTATGTAGTTGGGAACCCTAGGCCTTTCGGTCTCTTTTTCTAATGCATTTTTCACTTCATCTTTGTAAACAATCATTGCAGCCAACAATTGCTTGTTGTCAACATAGTGATTTCTTTTCTGTTTTTTTGCCATAACATATCCTTGTCAATATAATTACTCTATGATACCACAGAAAAAAGATCATGTCAATAGAAAATAATTTTGTTTTTCTTCTTGACAGGGTAATATTTCGGTGTTACAATAGGTATGTGTACCTTTAAAGAATATTAATTAATGATATACTTTATTGGTGTTAAGGATTTCCATATAATCCTCGAATGAAGGTTCTAGTTCTTTTGATTTTATTTTTTCTACTAATTCTAAGGCTTCACCACTATCCTTTACTTGATATTCAACAATCCCTTTTTTTCTTTTGACTATAGAAATATAATGTTCTAAAACTTCTCCGTCTGGATCAGAAACCGTTAAAATATCATTTAAGCTTATTTTTGTTTCGGTTGACGAAGAAAATTGCAACCAATCAATAAGTGTGGAATTAAAATCTCCTGTATTTGGATTCATAAAAGATTTTATTTCAAACGGATCTTCTAGTGTCCACCACTGAGTAGATTCCGGCCCAGAATTATCTATTTTACAAATGATTATTTCCTTTGTCATAAGTCGTAATACTTTGTATTCTGAAATATTTTTTCCTTCATTAGTCATAAAGATTTACCTCATTGATTTTGAATTCGAACTTTTCTTCGTTGTAAATATTTATTCTCTCATAAAAATGTCGTATGGCGAAGTTCATATAAGTCTTATACCTTAAATCATCTGCAATGTCGTATAATACAGCCGATGTCTTTCCATTTCCTTTTCGGAGGCCCCGGCCAATAGATTGTAGATTTCTGATTCTACTTTTAGAGGGAGAAGTAAATACTACGTTGTGCAAGTTCCTTATATTTATACCAGTTGAAAAGGTGCCATATGAGGCCACGATGATTGCATTACTTTCCTGTTCAGTTGTATGTCTTATTTCTTCTCTTACATCCGCCTTTACATTTCCACTTACAAAAAATACCTTCCTACCTTCTTCAGCAGACTCTTCTATCATTTTATGCATTGGTATGCCATGTTTTTCAACAAAGTTATATAGAACTAATGTATTACCTTTTAGCGTCAATGTCAAGTCTTTTATAAATGCAGCTCTTCTAGGGTTCGTTACGATCCATTCGACTTCATCAGAATATTTGAGAGTTTTTATATATTTACAATCTTCGGGTTTGTATTTGAGAACGATAGAGTTGATTCTAAAATCTGCAAGAGTTTTACTGTCGATCAAAGCTTTGGTTGTAGTCACCTGTTTTACATCGCCAAACATACCAGATAAAACCAGTTTATGAGTTTTCGTGCCGTCCAGTGTACCAGTTGTGCCAAATCTATATTTGCAGTTTGTCATTTTGTCCATAATTTTATTCAGTGAGTTGGCCTTGAATAAATGACATTCATCGCCTATGACAACTCCAAACTGATCAAAATAGTCAAACCCCATTTTATAGATAGATTGCCAAGTTGATATGACAACTTTCTTATCTGTATTTTTGTCAATACCGGCAGATATTTTATGACAATACTTTTCGACATTCCATCCATAGTCTTTAAAGTCGCCATACATTTGTTGCACAAGTGATACCGTGGGAACAATGATTAAAATTTTCTTTGATTTTACTTTTGGGTGCATGTTGTAAAATCTACACAGGGTATAGATAATTAATGACTTGCCAGACGCAGTGGGCGACACCAGAAGCGTCCTGTTGTTTACGATGGAGTGATGTATGGCGTCTAATTGATAGTCCCTATAACCTATCGGTTTTCCCTGGCTGTGGGGGTTTATATGTCGTACCAACTCGGCCAGATTTTCTATTGAAAAATTTGTATCCGTTAAATCATTTTCAAATTCTACAGTGTAATTATTTTTTCTGCAAAAGTAATCTAGGTGGTTTAACAATCCAAGATATAATTTTCTATTGATAGGATTGAACATCCGTATCTTACCGTCCCATACTTTATTTTTAAAAGACGGCATAAACTCAGCGCCTGGCACTTTGAATGTAAAATAGTCCACCAATTCTTTTAACATGTGAAATTCTGAGGCATCTATTTCAATATGTACCTCATTTAATTTTTTCACGAAAAATCTACTCATTAATTACCCTCAATAAATTTCTTATAATCTATATAATTTTTAATAGTCCACTTTTTTTGATCTATAAGAATATCTAAAGTCTTGTCAATTAACTGTATAAGTTGTTTCAATATCAATAAATTCTTTTTGGATTTGACAATATCTAAATCGCTATCTGTCCAGACATGCAGATCTGCTTTGAGAATCTTTGTGCCTTCTATCTCCCAACCTTTTGCAAGAATTTCATCTTCGGATAGTTTTCCGGTGTAGTATTTCGTTTTCTCGGCCACAACAATTCTATGGTCGAGTTCTAAAAATTGATATTTTGTCTGATAAACCTGTTGATATGTCATCCACTTACCAATCAAATTTTGATTGTGTGGCAACTCTTCTTCTAGTCTTAAAAAATTGATTTTAATGTCCGTTTCAGACTCTTTCATCAACTCAGCCATTTTCACTGAATATTTTTCTTCCATAATGTTCTTTCAATAATATTAAGTTATAGTTTCAACTACATAATTTCTATACATAAGGTCTCCGGTACAGATAGGTGTTTCTGAATCTGTGCCTGCAACATTTAATGGCATGTCTCCCAGAGCAATTGGAAAACAACCAAACAATTTAAATTTTAAGATTGGTTTTGTTTGATTATTGAATACAAGTAAATTTATGTCACATGTTACTTGTAAATCTGAAACTCTATTAACATTATGGGGCATGACACCATATTGTTGAAGATTTTCTGGAAATCCTAGAGCCATCATCCAATTAAACATTTCGGTCCAGTTTTTCATTTCTTCGTCTACTATGAAAGAAAAAGAAAGCGGCGAAAATATAAGTTTATCGCCTGGCTCAGGTTGTCTAACAAATGGTGTTTCTATGTTTGCTTCTCCAAGAGTAATTCCTGGCACGCTTACAGACTGTACCCATTCATTGACAGAAGGAGCTAGTGGAATATCGATCTGAAATGATTGAGTATTCATAAAATTTACATCTGTATATTTCAATTATTCTCTCCTGATTACACTACTATTTAGTCATAAAAAAAGGGGGGATAAAAATCCCCCCGAAGTTCCTGCATTATTTTTGCAGTATTTTTTAAACTTATACGTTGATGTTGTCAACTCTGATAAGTCTGTAGTATCTGTTACCATCAGTTGGGAAAGCGCCTGCTGCAGAAGCAGTACGAGCAGAGCCAGCGAATGGATTAGCAACCATACCATAACGGGTTTTAAAACCGATTTTTGGTTGGAATGTGTTCTCACCAACAGCGCGAACCATTTGCATTGGAACATATGGGCAATAGAAGTAACCAGCGTCATAAGCTGAAGAACCTTTATAACCAACCATTGCAAAGTCATAAGCACCGGAAGCAGAGAAATATGGATCGATATAAACTCTCATACGACCGTTCATAACACCAGCAAATGTTTGTCCAGTATCATCCGAAGAAATATTCACTGACATTTGTGGGTTATTGTCAAGTACGCCCGCCATTGCAAGAGCAGAAGCAACATCAGCAGAACAGATAACCATGTTACCTTTACCGCGACGAGTTTCTTTTGCAATTACATTTGCTTCACGTTCTAGTTGATAAATCAAACCTTTGATTTTTTCAACAGTCCAACGACCAGAAGTGTCGGTCGCAAGGTCATAGATACCTTTATTTGAAGTTTGTGCGACACAACCCAATTTGGCTTGATCGTAAAGAGTACGCAGAACTTCGCGGTTGATTTCTGCATTGATTTCTGTCGAAAGAATAGTTGACAGTTCTGACTCTGCGTCCAGACCGTGTACAGCTTTCAAGTCTTGCGACAATTCAGTTGTATACTCTGCCTTGAGTGCGCGAGTTTTTGCAGTAACCGAAGTGCGGTCAATACTGAATGCCATTTGGTTGAAGTGACCATCAGCAGTTGGAGCACCAGAGGTAACAGCGTCACCCAATTTTTCGAATTGAGCAGTTGTACCACCACCAGCGGTTGTGAAACCAGCAGCACTTTCAGTAACGATACCACCAATTCCCTCAGTAGCACCAGTAATTGACGAACCGCCAAATGGGTCTGTTCCTGCATGTGCGTTTCCAGCAGCATCATCACCAGAAAATCCGGTGTCTGCTTCGTTGTGCAGAGCTTCTGTTCCACCTTGAGTAGAATAGTTTGACTTCATTGCAAAGATAAGACCGGTTGGTCCTGTCATTGGTTGCACACCAAGAACGTCAAACGCCATCAGGTTTGGCATAGTCCGGCGAATCATAGAAATCATCACTGGGTCTGCATATTGCAGAGCACCACCAGCCGCAGCAGTAGGTGCTACGTTTGCGACTACATCTGCTTCTGACAGCATTGATTGACTTCCCAGAGCATTTTCTTTACGAACTGCCTGTTCTGTGTTTTCTAGAAGAATTGCAGTTACATTTCTTCTATATGCGTCTTTAATAGGCGCTTGGTCTTCGTGATCGAGTACTGGAGCCCACTTTTCTTTCAGGCCTTGTACATAATTTTCATTTAAATCGTGCATGTTTTTATCTCCTTAGTAGATTTTATATGTTATCATTTATTATTTATAAAAATTTAATCTTTAGGTTTATTCAAGGCGTGTGCGTACACATCCATGATAGTCCTAGGCGATTGAACTTTATTTTCCTCTTGAACCACTGGCGAATCTTCTACCGAAGTTTCTAATGCACTTTCATCAAGAATACCGCTTTCAACGCTTGTCTCAGACGGAAAATAATTATCTCTAATCAATGTGATTTTTTGCGCCATATCATCAGTGTTATCGAATTCGACATTTTCACTCAAATTTCTAATTTTATCAACTTGGGTGTCTGTGAGTCCTTCGGTAACATTCATTAATACGATGTCTTTTTCCAATTCAACCAATCTTTTGTTCAGTTGAATATTCTTTTCAAATTGCTCATTCAACTCAGATTCTTTCGAATCAAGAGTTTCAAGAGCTTCACTATACAGGTCTAGTTTCTCTTCTGGGAGTTCGATATAGTTTTCTTCGAAAACACCTTTGATACCAGACATGAAATTTTCCATAATCTCCATTTTGAGACCTGATTCAATTGCGAGTTGGTTTTCTTTGATATACTCTCCCGCAACATAGGTCAGATACTCATCGACTTTTTCAGACAATTCTTGTCTAATTTCTACAACTTCAGCCTCAATGTCACTTTGGTAAGTGGCATAAACTTCGTCAATTTTTTCGTTTACTTTATTGATAACAGCAGCTTCAAAAATTGTGCTGACCTGTTGTTGAAATTCTTCTGACAATTCCTGTCCATTTAACATAGCATCGATGTCCTCGGAAATGTCCAAGTCTTCTGATGTGATTTTAAAAGCTTCAGCAGAAGTTTCGTCCTCTGCAATCTCTTCCAAATCTGCAACCAATTCATCATCTTCCTCTGAGAGCTCTTCGACCTCATCGTCAGAATCAGTAGATTCTTCTTCGATAATTTCTTCTGTGGATTCAGTAGATTCTTCATCCGCTTCGGCTGTTTCCTCTACGATATCTTCTACTTGCTCTTCAGTTTCTACAACTTCTACAGTCGCTTCATCTTCGACAATATCTTTGTTTTCTAAATCTGTCATTTTGTGTCTCCTAATGAGTTTAATTTATATTTATTTATAATATTTACAATTTCGACATGAAATCTTCGAAAAGATCAATTTTGAGTTTTTCAGTCTCAATTCTTTTTTTGTTATCTAAGGAATATTTATACTGAGAAATTTGACTCTCTTTCATAATTCCATTATCCCACACCCATTCTTTACCTTCCATGATACCATTGACAAACGCATCTGGAGCACTTGGGTCTGCAACAATATCTGCTGCGGTGGCCAGATAGAAATCGTCTTGTACGATATTTTTACCGCCCGACTGTTTTACACTACCCATACCTCTAGAAGAAACACCCAATGACGCACCTTCTTGAATAAGATTTTTAACAATTTTCCCATAAGGAGTCTCTGTCATAATCTTTGCTTTACCAACATAATTATTGCCATCTTTTTTAAGTGACTTAATCATGTGGGAAACTCTTTCTAAATTGATAGACGGCCCTTCCGGATGTCCTAGTTCGCCGAAAGCACGATTTTTCTGGACATATTTTTCGTCATATCTTCTGACTTCTTTATCCATAATTTCTTCTGGATATTCCCGTCCATTTCTATTTTTAATATTAGACTGTAAAAAAACGCCTTCAATGAATAAGTCTTTTCCTCTAGACTCTACAATGATATCCTCTACTACTTCTGTGATAAGTTTCATTAGATTCCCGTCCTCTTGTTCATAGATCTCTGTCTCCTGACATTCGCCATGGCGCGTTTGCCTTTTGACTTTCGAGCACTTTTCTTATTTCTAAGACTCATTTTTTTGAGTTCAGTTGGTGAAATTCTAACCTCTCGGCCGTTTTTAACTGTCCAACCTTTTCCTTTTTTAGAAGAAACTTTAGCTCTTTGAATTTTTCCTTTGCGAACCCGTCTTTTCATTCTGATAGCTTCGTCTAAAGATTCATCACAAAATTCTCCGAATGTTAGCATTTCTAATATCCTTTCTAATTTTCCGATTGATCTTCGTCGGATTCGGTTTCTAAATCATTATCATCTTCATCATATTCTTCAGTATCCACATCTTCATCATCGTCTAAAATATCTGCCCCAATATCAGCTGTCATATTTTCTAATTCAGCTGATATTTTATCTTTTAGAGCACTTTCAATTGAATTAGCTGCATCTGAAGTGTTTCCTAATACAGCTGCATCAACAATGTCTAAGTATGGATTATTTATAATATTTTCGTCTGTCATCTCAATTCCTTCATTTTTTATCTAAAATTACCGTCTTCTTCTTCATCTGGTTTGAATACTGGATCTTTCTTTTCAGATGTTATTTCTTTTTTCATTGCATTGACTTCTTCTTCTGAGAATTTGAGAAGATTTAACATTACCCATTTATTTGAATAATATCTACCTACATAATCACTCATATTAGACAATAAATCTATTCTACCAGCCAACATCTCTTGATTTTTAACTTCTGCATGATATGAGTCTTGTGTAAAGTCAAAAATTAAATTTTGTGAAATTGCAGGCCAATCTTCTGGTGCAATTATTTCTTTTAGTATGAGTTGTTTTTTAAGCAAATCTAAAAACAATAGGTTGAATTGTTTTCTCAGTCTTACAATGAATCTGTAAAATTTATATTCATCTCTTGAAATCTCTGTAGCCCTGCCAAGTTGCATACCAGCATCTTGTTCTAACCTAGAAATAGGTACATTTAACGACTTGTATAATTTCTTTTGAAAGTATATAACATCGTCCATTTCGCCCAGATTTGATCCGCCTGGCAAAGTTTCAATCTCTGTACCCCTACCACCCTCTCGGCGTGGAAACCAGAAATCTTCTAACATAGACATATGCCGTCTATCGTCCTTTACTTCACCTGTGTTTGCATCATATGCGACTTTATTTTTGTACTTATTCATAATGTCGCCGATATACTGTTCGGCCTTGAGTTTTGGGAGGTTTCCAACATCAATATAAAATACTCTACGCTCGGGTGCGCGTGTCCATCTATAGATAACGACAGAATCTTCTACCATTTTAAGTTGATTGAGGGCTTTTATTGCTTTGTGCAAATGTCCAATGACATGATTTTTTCTAGAATCTTTCAATCCAGATGTTACATGTGCAATTGCATCAATCGAAATAGGAATACCGGACTGTTTATCTACAGTTCCTAATCCTCTTTCATTATAAAGATAAAATTCTTTGACACCTTTAACAAGATTATTTTTATTTTTATCCATGCCTTTTTCGACATGTTTAACTTTTTTAATTCTTCTTGGATCGATTTTTCTTAATTCTTTGATGCCATCTTTGGGTTTGTTTTGATCGATAATGATATGATAGTAAATCCTGCCATCTACATACCAACTTTTGAAAATATCATATCCATTTCTATTGAATTTCAATAGACTCAACACAGAATTGAATTCATCTACTACTTTTTTCTTAATCGGTTCTGATAAATCTAAATTTTTTGTGAGAAGTTTTACTGGAGCATCATCAGCTTCGTTGACAATAGCTTCTGAAACAATATCATCAATCGCAATTTCAACCTCTGGATTGATAGACATATCTCTATACCTATCAATAAGTTCCGAATCGCTTTTTGCACCGCCGTCTAAATCCAACGATGTCGAATAAAAATTGCTAGAAACTGTCAAATTGCCATCGTCATTCGCAGCCTCGGCGGGTACGAATGACTTTAGCTCTTTAGTTTCTTCATTAGTTTTTAAGAGGGTAAACCCAAATAATTTAACTTCCATACTATATCCTGTCTATCAGACTATTAGCTAACGCCGATTTGAGCGTTCGCGTCTTGGTGCTGCCAATAATCATAAGCAAATGTCACTGTAAATTCTTCAATAGAGTCGTTAGTATCCCAACCAAGTTCGATTGTACTAATTTCTGTGGGGAAAAGACCCATGAATTTATATTCTGCAATCGGCAACGCAGTCGAAGATTTTCCGAAATGTTGGACAATAGCTTCGGCTTTATAACTTTGAGCGGGAGCGCCCAAATCATTTCCTACATGAGAATTTATTGTTTCCATCCATTTTTCTAATGCATTTCTAATTCCAAAATTTTCTCTATTGAAAATGGTAACAGTCCAAGGTTCGAATGTTCTATTGCCGGCAACTCTAATTTGTCTACCGAAATACGGTACATCAACTTGCGCGATTGTGGCAGAAGGAATTTGAGCCGCTTTTACTTCAAATTGTCCGCCATTTGGAATTGTAATTCCAGTTGGGGCTGTAATCATAACAGAGAAAAGATTCGGACGAGCGCCCCCGTCCGAAAAGTTTGATTTAAATGTGTCTACATTAAATGCCATTTTTTGTTATCTCCTAATTGTTTATTTTTATTTATATTAAACTACACCAACGATTTCATCAAAACTTACACCTGTGCGTACCGCGACAAAGTTAAGTTGGATAAAGTTGATAGAACGTGCTGGTTGAATGAAGATATCACCGACAAATTGATTAGAATCAATGACATTATCTGTATTGTTTGTCGAATCACAAACCACTTTAAAGTCATAAATACCACGTCTACCTTTGATGTCCCGTAAGAATGGTTCAATCAATGATGTAAACTGGGCCCGTGTAAATTCATCGTTAAATTCAAACAATGTAAATTTCGCAGCAGTTGCAATGGATTTTTCAAGTACAATAAACAATCTTCTAACATTGATTCTATCAAATGCAGATGGTCTCATTGTGAAGGTTTTGTCACCGAAAAGAACAGTTCCTTGGCCAGTAAAATTGACTACCGGATTAATTGCTTCTTTATATAATGAATCGCGGTCGCCCTTCTTTTGTTCTACCATAGTTTTTACAACACCTTTGTAAACACCACGATTGAAACCAGCAGGAGAGAACCATGCATCCCTTTCAACTTCACTTCTTACCATCAATCCAGCTGTGTCACCATTAAACGGTACAAATCTGAATTTGTTGTTATACTTATCTGACATATATTTGTAGTTAGAGTCTGCAAATGCATAATTACTCTTTCTGACAGTTCTATAAAACTCTAAAGTTCTAGTCGAATTACCAGCTGTTTTATCAACCATAACAACAGCTTCGGTCGGAGAAATACATGCAATACAATCTTTTCTATCTTGTGCAACAGTAATAATGTGTCCAATCATACCAGCTGGACTACTTGCAAGATCTGCACTCTCACCCTGCAACAAAAATGACACGTCTACGGTTTCAGTATCTTTATAAAGATCGTAACCATCTTCAAAATGCCCCTGCAATGGTGCTAGACCATCATTACCATTTCCAAATGGTCGAGAAATGTACAATTCAGAACCGTCAATTGATCCGCCCTGATTTAATTTTGCAAAATCTCTTTTAATAGAGGTTGGTATAGTACTGATATTTGTTCCCCAATCCATACCTGTTGTTTGTGGATGATTTACACAGAATACATAGTTAGAATATTCGTTAATCCAATCTACATAGTAAACATTTTTTCCGTCAGAACTTTTTCCGTTTCCTGCTTTAGACATATTTTCCAAAACTTCGACTACAGAAATACTGCCATCATCGTTAGAAATTGTTACAATTAAACTTAGTCCCTGACTTACGGGTTCGTCATCTGCCGAGATTGGAGTTACACTTGGATCGATTGTACCATCATTTGCTCTTGGAACACCAGATAGATTTGATCCGATAGTTGGTTCATCAGATAAAAATGCGTCATAGGAAGATTCGTCTACTAAGTATACATGTAAATTATTACCCCAATTTCCTGGCGATCTTGCGATAAATTCATGTCCTGTAAGATTCATAGAACTTGTGGCACTACCAAATAATGCAGTACTTTCAAATTCATTTTTGTTTTTGGACAAAACCTGAGCAGAATCATATGTAAAACTATTTGTCAATTTTGAACTGATAGTTACTGCAACCGCAACACCATCAGCCGGAACAAAAGTTCCATCTAAAAGTCCGCCAAATGTTATCGAACTACCATCAGAAGAAAGTGTATATTGACCTTGGGCAGAACCTACTGAAGCAACTACACCATCCACCGAAACCGAAACAGTTTCAGAATTGGATAAATTTACCGATGGGTTAAGTGTAAAGGACTTTCTGGCAGGAACAGTTACCGTTTCTGTCTGTCCAGTACTCGGAAGATTTGTTGTATATGTGATTACTTTACTACCAGCGGTAACTGCAAAATCTGATGAATTATGCATTCCAGTTGTGGTATCCCCAGCAAAACTACCACCAGCTTCTTGATCTGATGTTACTGTGTTGTTTGTGACAGCGTGAGAGCCTGGAGCTTTAAGCAATTCAAAAACAGACTGTTGAGCGACTTTAATAGTTACTCTATCGGTAAGTCCTGCATATGGTTTGATATTTGGCTCTACCGGCGCAGTGGATTTTGAATGATTAGCCGCGGTAGATGAACTTGGCATATAGAATGCTTTATAAAGACTATGTGTTATTGCACCAGCAATGGCAGCAGTAATAGTTGCTGTTGTTCCACCTGTTTCTGACGCATAATCATATGTAGAGGACAAGGTTATAACATTTGTAGATACACTTTTTACATAATAAACAGTATTATCATTTAATCCGATTTCAGATGTTGCTGGAGCAACTACATTAGCACTGCTGTGGTAAACTACTGCATCCCCTTGTACAAGTCCGTGATTTGCAGCAAGAGTAATTGTATTTGCACCGGCATCAGCTGATGCCGCATCTTGTCCATAAGAAGTAAAGTAATGAACATGTGATGCTCCATCTCCACCATAGACACCCGAATCTGCAAGATTTGCAACAGACTGTCTACTATAAAGTGGATATGTAAATCCTGCATCCATCGCAGTCGCTACAGTACCAGATGTTACTAATCTTTGTCCGGTCGCACCATGATGATAAACATAGTATGGTCCGGTGGTACTATTGAGTCCAAGATTTGTATTGAATTCAACAGTTTGTGAACTCACAGAATATCTATTTGCAGGAAGTAATCCACCTGTTGTTTCCCCAGCATTTCTAACGAAAACAGAAACATCACTTGCAAGTAAAGATCTTAAAGCAAAACCAGTACCATCTGGCGAATTGTTCAATGTAACTGAAGTGGCAGGATCGGTTGACGATACTGGTTCTAGATATTGTGCTGTCGCAGCATCACCTACTGTAGAATTCAATCCGGTGTGTAAATTTATAGATGTACCAACACCACTAGAAGCGTTTGAATCTGTATTTACAAAAAATTCTTGAGCAGATGAACCATATAGAGTGGTAATAGATTGTGCCTGTCCTAGAAAGTTTTGTACTGCACCAGATTGTGCCGAGGCCGCAGTTACTTTACCAGATAAAGAATTTCTCGCTCTATTTGATGTAACTACATCACTGTCATTTACAACTCTTACAACTTTCAAGGAATTGCTGTATGCCAAAAAATTCGAGGCGGTAAACCACGATTTATAATTTGTGTCATCTGGGGCTCCGAAAGTATTCAAGAGCTGTTCTTCACTTGAAATTTGAATAATTTCGTTTACTGGACCTTTGGCGAATCTACCGACAACGGCTCCAACATTCGTGATTACAGCTGGAACACTGGTTGACGCATCTATTTCTGAAATATTTACGCCGGGGCTTACTTGGAATGCCATTTTTTAATCTCCTTTGATTTTTTATTTAATAGTATTTTGTATTTATTTATAAAAACTACAAACTCACTTATTCTAAAAATTATACAGTGTGGTCAATCGGATTGACTCTCCACAAATCCCCACTGTCATCGACAAAACTCTCATCATCGAGCCCGCTTGATATGAATCCAAATGGTAACATATCTTCTTCAAGGTGCCTCATTCTTTCATCATATATTTCTCTTCGGATATCTACATCACACATAGATTTAAAATATGGGTCAGTTGTCATCCATGCAAATAATATTAAAGTATCCACAAGATCGTCATTCCTACCCCTTTCAGCTTCAAATTTTGGACCTTTTTGGACAAATGATGTCAATTCGTTTATTGTTTCATAATCACGAATATATAATTTATCTTCTTCGATTAAACTTTTTAAATTCATACAACCAATTTTTTTGGTTGCTTTTGTGGTTCTGATTCCTAAACTTTTATTCGAACCACCGAAACCGCCGCTGATACTCTGACCCTTTCTATTATCACTCGATATACTTATTAGATTTACATTTTCCAAATCGTGATATAGTATATCACTGACCTGTTGGCCAACATCATTTATTTCGACTAAAATTAGTGCTTCGTTATATACATCTGACATTCTATTGATAACAGTCGGAAAAACCATAGGTGGTATTTCGTTAGATCTAAAAGTTACTACCTGTTTATACGGTGTTTCTGTGCAGTCAAATATAGAAAACGCTGAATAATCCATTCCTTTTCCTCTTGACACATCTACTGTCATAAAATATATGTTATTCTTTTTGACCTTTTCATATATTTTGAGAGACCCATTTTCTAATTTTTGTCTTGGAATTTTATACGGCATGTTTTTTAATTTTGTAAAATTTATCAAAGTGTTTGTACTACCTAAAAATTCCGTATCAAACTCTTGTCGAAACTGTTCTGCGCTGGTATTCTTAATGGTCTCAGCTTTCCATTTTTCATCTCTGCCGGGCACTTCCGACCAATGTACTTCAATAGGAACATAAGAATTTCTACCTTGTTCTGCGTCCACCCATAATTTGTAAAAATGATTCATACCTTGCGGTGTGGATACGATAATCACTTTTGTTGATTGTCCAGATGAAATAGTTGGATAAACTGAATTGAAAAATTCTTCTGCAAGTTCTACAGGAACAAACGCAAATTCGTCTAAAAATAGTATGTTAAACGAACCGCCACGAATTGCAGAAGATGATGTCGCGGCCGCCATAATTCTAGAACCGTTTTCCAATTCTATATTACCTTTATTCCAAACTTCAACACCCTGTTGTAACCATTTGGGAAGATGTTCATATGCCATTTGTAATCGCCCTAGCAATTCTCTGGCAGTTGCAAGTTTGTTTGCAAGCAATGCGACTGAAACATCTTTGTTAAATAGAATGTAATGTAGAAAAAATGCAATGCTGGTGATGGATTTCCCTGACTGTCTACCAATTTTACAAATAGTAAAACGATTTTCGTAAAAATTTTCCACCATTTTTTCTTGAAATGGATACATGTTAAAATTTACTAACCCCTGATCGAGATTGACAATTTTAACATATGTTTTTATAAAATGTATAGGATCTTCCATACATTTTACATATTCTTTAGCTTGTTCTTCCGTCCATTCAATTTGCACACCCGAACCTTTTAGATTTGGGTTATTATTATAAATTTCATTCATTCTCTATTTTTACCCTTTAGCATTTCCAATAATGCATTTGTATCTCCAACAAATACTGAATTATTATTGACTACTTTACTCGGGCCGCCTTTTTCTGATTCTATTTTATTCATTTCGATTTGGAGTTTTGTCAAATCTGCAACCATATCAGAAGTTGTTTTCATAAGTTGACCTACAACCTCAAATGCTCGAGGGTGATCGCTCTCTTTTGCAACTAACATCATATGTGCTAAAGCGTCCTGTCCAGTATCTACTAAGTTATGTAATGTTTTTCTTCTTAGAGCATAATCATCGGATATTTCATCGCCTCTGACTAATTCCGTAGATTCTTTTTCATTGTACACTTCTAACTTACCTTGATCCATATCGTTTTCTATATCTAAGAATTTGCTTAAATGTTCGTTATTAAATTCTTTCATTATACATCTCCAAAATCTTCATCAAATGTATTGACAAAACTAAAATTATCAGTCTCAAGGGCATCCGATGGATTAGTAGTTATAGTGTTTTTTGTAAATTGATCGGTTGTATTTAATTTTTTAGTATTGGTTATGGCTGTTCGAATTAACTTTTGTTCTCTGGGGAGTCCGTATAAAAATCCTTGCATAGTAAATTCCATTGTCCATACTAACGATCTTCTGGATAAGTAATCACCTTCATATTCGTCTTGGTAGTCTACCGAATTCAATGTGAGTGGTGTATCCCTGACAATTCCCATTTCGCCAACTTCTTTGATAGGAATTACAAAACTCGGCGTAAAATATGGTAAAATTTGTTCTACGATTTGAGTAGCATCATCTGCATTTTTTGTCATAACCGAAAGAGTAAATGAAATATCATATGGAACCGGATTATATACAACATTCTTTTTATTGATATCAGAAGAATTATTTTGTTTAGTTATCTTTCCAACTTTAGAAAGTTTTCTTTCTGGCGAATATGTAAATCCAGAAATTTCAAAAGACATTCTAGGTAAAACTATTGCCGCATTACCACCATCATCAAGCATATTAATTCTTGTTAAATATTTTTGGATTGGCCCATATGCCAAAGGAACATCTATTGTTTTTAATACTGCCCCCGCAGCATTAGTTCTTTTTATTTGGACATCATTAAACATAGAACCAAATGCAATAACATAGTTTCTAATTGTCCCTCTATAGAAGTGTGGATTTCCTAACATTTAATAATCCTCACTGAAAGGATTTGTGGTGGTAAAGTCTATAACACCATCTGTTACTGCTGGTGAAAGTGGCGTGAGTCCTGTATCTACATCTGGTTGATTATCTATAGTATCATCTGCAATCTGAGCGTCTGAAAAATTGTTGTCAATTTCTACTATACCAGTATTGACAGTTTCATGTGAATATTCAAATAATTCTGTGGTAAGTTGGAAAACATGCATTTTTCCTAATTGAAAAAATGGAACTTCATCTTCAACAAATTTTATTTCAAATGCTTTGTCAACTAATGGCAAATATATCAAATCTCCAACTTTTGGCCTACTCATACTAGTTTCAGTTGTAAATCTAGTTTTCGAAACAGTGGTTATTAGTTGGTCACTTACATTCAAACCAAATTGACTCAACATTTCTCCCTCGCCTTCAAACCCTTCTACACTGTCTATATACATTTCTACTGTATATGCGTTTGTGAAACTTGACACTGTATCCTCGTTAAATATTGTATCTTCTTTTACAATAGTTCTTGGAATATAGGTAAAATCTTGGCCGTGCATCTGTATAGATTCAATGACAAGACTTCCGATCAAATCTTGTTCTTGAGTATAAGTTGTGTTGTTTATGTATGCGTTCGTTACCATTGTTATTAACCGATCATTATATCAACGGGTAATTCGTAGTTAAGAGACATTTGTTCTTCTAATACTTGAATCTCTTCCTTGGCCTCTTGTAGAATATTCGCACCGCTGAAAGTAATTCCGCCGGGTAGTTGCACCCCCTCGAATTTACTCAAATTTTCGCCCCATTGTTTTTTAATTAGAGCTGTTGCATATCTTTTCAACCACCTATCATTCCACACATCTGTATACACATCAGGATCGATTATTTTTGTGACTTCCATAATAACATATTCATCCTCTTTTATATCAAATCCCCAATCAACATCCATGAATAGTTTATTCATATGTCTTTGATATCGAATCGGCACGGTGCCATGAATAATGGTATTTACCATTTGTAGGTGATCTTGAGTGACCTGATATGTCAACATTTCGGCACTTGTAAGATTATATACATCATTCAAAAATAATTGATACTTAACATCAAACATATTTGTCGAGAAACTATTTTTTTGATAGAGGGGAATTACCTGTTTAATTCCGACAATACTCTGGTCTGTCGTGATATAATTATTTGTAATATCAGAACTAGTGAGTTTATAAGGAACATATGTATCTTCTACTGCATCAAAATGATAGTCTTGATAATACTCTAAGGCATCGTCAATTCTATCTTCTATTTGATCATCAGATACATTTATTTGTATGACGGGAGAACCCAGTTTTCTTTGACAATATGATTTAAACTCTGTGCGAGATGTGATAGCAGGCATAACAGTCCTCTTTTATGACTATTTATAATTATAATTCCCCAAGAGTTACCAAACCCTTTTCTAAAAGAATTTCTCTATTTGCCATATGTGCAGCCTGCGTCTCGTCTTTACTGCCACCGAAATATGGTACTGCATGATTTTCTTCTATCATAATTTCTGTAAGTCTTTTTTCGTCAAACAAGAAATCTCCAAGAATTCGGCCGAATTTTCCTGTCTTGTCTTTTTCAGTTTTAATCATTTGCATACTACCGATAGGCATCATAGTCTTGACAAATTCTTTCGCAGCAAGGCCAAATGCCTTTTCTGTCAAATCTCTTGTTCTTGATTCTGGCGTATCAATTCCCATGATACGGACGCGCTCTCGATGTATCCATACACCAAAACCTAAATCAATATCAACGTCTACGGTGTCGCCGTCCACAACTCTGAGAATTTTGCAGGGATATTCATATGCCATTTTATTATCTTTCTGTCAACAACCAACCTTGAGCGGCATTATAATACACCAATCCAAATGCCGCTCTATCAGTATTGATAGTCAAATCATCAGCAGCACCCTGTATCTTATGTCCGTTTCTGGCGATTGTTATGTTATTCGTACTGGAATTTCCAGTTGCATCTATAATTCTTATCTCATCACCTAATGCCGCGGCCGCAGGAAGAGTTACCGTTACTGCGGCAGAACTACAATCTACTAATAACTTCTCTCCAGCGACTACAGTATGTGCGGCAGTTTTTTCTACCCATGTATTTGATGATCCACTACTACCACTACCAGATCCGCCAGACGGCAATGCCTGTACCCACTGACTTGATGAACCATCATTATAGTAAATGTATAATTTTGTGTCTGTAGAATTAAACCACATATCTCCATCAGCAGGACTTGACGGCGCAGCATCCGACACAGTAACAGAAGATCCGCCACCACTGCCACCCGATATTGTTCCACCGGCTCCAACCTCAACCCATTGATTTGATGAACCATCTGCATAATACACAAAGAGTTTCATATTGGTACTATTCAACCAAAGATCGTTTGCAGTAGGACTTGATGGGACCGCATCTGAAACTTGTAGAGTCGCAGCACCGCCACCACCAGATTGTGCAACCCATGCATAATCTGTACCATTCCAACTTAATACATATCCACTTGTCGGATTGGATTGATTTAAATGTGCATCTACCGCTGCATCATTATAACTACTGCTTGCCGCGCCGGGAATAAATTTACTATTTGCATTATCCCATACTAAGGTTTGTCCATCGGTTGGCGCAGTTGTCGAAATGTCCACATCCGTCAAATTATTAATAGATGTTGGAATTGTCGGCGTACCTGTCAAAGACGCATATGTACCATCAAATGCATCTGTGATACCATAACCAGCAATCGTGGTAGGTGTATTAGTTAAAGAACCAAATACTCCATCGAACGCATCAGTGATACCATAACCAGCAATCGTTGTTGGTTTACCAGTAATTGAAGCCCAAGAAAAATCCTGTGCAATAATTTGACTATTATTTGCAAGTTCTACCCAATTACCACCATGAGCAAAATATCCTTTGCCAGTACCATGTACATGGGCGAACATACCATGATATGTGGTAGCACTTGGCAAGTCACCAGTGGTTGCATACATATTCGCAAACAACATTTTACCAGTTGTGGTAATGTCGTTTGATCCCATGTCGAGATCTGCACCAGTGATATGTGTCCGTACTCTTGAATCTGTATAATAAAGATTTGTACCTTCTGTTATATCAGAAGTTGATTTAGTTGTCAACCATGTATTTGCAGTTGATGTAAAATCCGCCGTTGCAAGTTTGGTTGCTATAGAATTTGTTATCGTTGTACTGAAATTTGCATCATCGCCAAGAGCTGCGGCTAGTTCATTAAGTGTGTCTAGTGTTGCGGGAGCAGTGTCTACTAAATTTGCAATTTGTGTTGCAACATGCGACTCTGTTGCAAATGTTTCTGTTGTTCCACCACCTACAGGAGTCGTTTCAAAAACGCCACTGTTATCTTTCAGTTCAAGAGTCCCTAATATAATTGAACTACCACTCAAATACAAATCTCTGAATTTTTTGGTAGAACTACCTAAATCATATGTTACATCCGTGTCTGGTAAAATGTGGCCAGATACGTCACCAAGTTTAGTCTGTACTCTCGCATCGGTGTAATAAAGATTTGTACCTTCGGATAAATCTGTTGTCGATTTTATACTAAATGCGGAATTGATATATGAATTTATTTCGCTTCCAAGATTTATAAAACCGAAGTGACTACTACCGCCGTCATACAACATAATATCGCCGTTTGCGATAGTGTCTCCGCTATTAACGTCTGTCAATGTTTGAATTTGAATGTTGCCAGTTCCAGCATTGACATAAGATTGCACTTCACTTACAAAGTTTACAAATTTATATTCACTTCCGTCATGCA
>Ga0209305_1000483_pt1 | contig 29010 bp, 21 predicted proteins | sample COGITO_mtgs_1103_FD_184792 | JGI IMG/M metagenome (GOLD analysis project Ga0209305, IMG submission 184792) | Pelagic marine microbial communities from North Sea - COGITO_mtgs_110321 (SPAdes) (version 2) | ecosystem: Environmental > Aquatic > Marine > Epipelagic ...
ACAAGTACCCGAGCACGGCGTTTTCGAGTTTATTGTTGCAAGCGACGCACGCGATGATTTACGCGACGTGCGTGTTGTAATTGAATACGTGTTGTTAAATACTCTATTGCTGCTACCTCTCTAAATCTAAATCTAAATTTTCTTCTTCTTAAATATGAATTCCAAACAGGCGTTCGTATAAGGAGCTTTTTATTCGCGTGACGTAAAAAGTTTTCCCGCTCGGCGTTTTCACCGGCTCTTCTTTCCCACCATCGTTCGCGTTGTGAAACTTTTTCGCAATCATAGCCTCGTGTATGGCGTCATCTTCCGACGTGTCCTTAAATCCTAAATCGTTCAACTTCAACTGTAAAGCGTCTCGTTGCATCTGCATGTGTTCGACCAGTTTCGCCAGCGCTTGCGTCCTTTTGCGATCCATTTTCTTGAGCTGTTCAATCTGCAAACTCGAATGCACCGCCGCCTTCAACACTTCTCTCGTCTTATCTATGAACTCAATTTGCTCGTCACTCGTCACCTCTCGTATGTCCATTTTCAGCTCCACCACGTTTTGTCTTCGATCTTTAATATACGCCTCTTTCGCTCGAAGTTGTTGTTTCGTCGCCGCTAATTCCGCGTCTTGCTCGTCGTATTTCAGCGACGTCGTCTCCAACTCGTTCCTCAACCGTTCGATTTCGCTCAGTAAATCCTCAATCGTCTCTTCCGCGCCTTTACCTCCGTTCGAGAGGATTTTTAACGTTCGTCCGACGGTCATAAATTTAACACTCGATGATGCAGACGCGGGCTGAACATTGGTGTTGGAGCCATTTCCACCATTATTCGTCGTCTTAGAACTCGCCGCTCCTGCGGCTAAAACGATCGACGCTCGTCTCACGCTGTCCAACGCTCTCGTCGTTTCCTCCAACACCGCCTCGGTGATTTCTCGCTGCCTGCGTTCTTTCACCAAAGTTTTCTGCGTCTCTCTCAGTCGTCGTTCAAAGTTGGTCGACTCCTTCATCTTCATCATCGCGCTCTTTTCTTCTTTCTTGTTATTGTTGTTTTCGTCGTCGTAAGAAGACGAAGAAGACGACGACGAAGAAGACAAAGAAGAGGCTAAACGACGAGTCTCATCGGACATCTTTTTTGCCCCTTTTGCGTGAGTAGAGAGTATGAGTATCAGAATAACGTACTTTGAGTCGTCGTCGTGTTCTTTTATTCCCGTGGTCTTTCCAAAATCCACAGCTCGTCTGCCAAAAATCGATTGTTCGCTGTTCGATGCTTGAAAAAAAAACAAAACAAAGCAAAAGAAGAGAGCTGGAGAGACGACAAAAAAAAAAAAGAAGAAAAACGAAGAAAAAAAACAAAAAAGGACACGAGAGAAATTCGAGCGAGAAGAAAGAGGCCGCGGCGAAGAAAGAGGAATAAATCACAAATCCATCAGAGTGGAGGTGAACCATTCGACCACACTTTTAAGCACGAGCATCTCTCTCTCTCTCTCTCTGTTTGGGTTCGCAGGCGCGAGAAGCACAAAACGAGACGATGAAGGCGCATTATCACAACAGAAGAAGAAAGAAGAATACTACCGCCGCTGCGACGAGAAGAGCGTCGTCGTCGTCCTCGTCTTTGTTGAAGATGATTTCGATGAAATCTGCGGTCGGGGCGGTCTGTGTCCTCGCCGCGGCCAGTGGGGGATTGGTGAAAGACGCGCACGCGTGGTCTGGTGGAGCGAACATCGTGAGCGCGGCGCAGACGACCACGACCACGAGGAGTCACGACTCGCCGGTGGTTTTGGACGGCACGAGCAATGAGAGGACTTCGGACGACGGGACGTTCGCAGCGATCGGAGAAGAAGAAGAAGTCGCACGAGTTGATCAACAACAACGAGAAGAACAAGAACGCGTTCCACAAATTACAGCGACGAAGCGAGGTTCGACTTTGAGCAACACAAACGGTAACAACAACAAAGAGGAGGCTTTACTCCCCGTGGTAAAAAAACAGATGCTTTTGGAAGAATTGAAAGCGACCGCGAGGGAAAAGAAAGCTTTGGAGGAGTCTTTGACGCAAACGAAACAAGAAGCGGCGAAAGAAATGCAACGCTCGAAGGATGAGAAAAAGGAAAGAGAAGACGCGGAGAGAGAGAAGCGAGAAGAGTTGAGCAAGAAGAAGAATGCTAATGTTTTTACTGTGAATAATGGTGCTTCAAATGGCGATGGCAACACGATCAACAACGACGAGGGCGGGAGCTGGCCGGTACCGGCGAATGCGCTCGCGGATCCAAGAGCGCGGGCGGAAGAGAAACAGCGCCAGCAACGTCAACAAGAACAACGCCAACAAGAACAACAACAACAACAACAACAACAACAACAACAACAAAATAAAGATATTCACCAGGATGCGGCGAATGCGCTGAGTGCGGACGAACACGCGCAAAAAATTGTCGATCGCGTCGTTGAAAACGCCAAGAAGAAAGCGGAAGGCGTCGCGAAGAAAGTGCTCGAGGAGGCGACGATGAAAGCAGACTTGATCGTACAAAAGGCGCTTGCTCAAACCACCACCACCAATAACAATAATAATAATAACAATAACAATAACAACAACAACAACAATATCTACGAACGACAAGAGCAACGCCGAGTGGAAAATGTCCAAATGGAACAGCCGGCGAGCTTCGAGGAGGAAAAGGATGTTTTCGTCACCGAGGGTAAAAGTTTGTCGTCTCCTAAACAGCAAGCGGAAGAAAGACAACCGAAACAGCAAGAATCCGTGGAAGTGGATGAAGCGGAGGAAGCTCCAAAAGCATTTTGGCCGTCTCAGGATGAAGATTTAGAGAATTTGGGCGACGACAACGACGACGTGAAGGAATCGGCGGGAATGACTGCCCCGAACGCCAAAAAGTCTGTGTCTGTCGGTGCGGCTACTGCGTCATCATCCGCACCTGCAAAGAAAGTCTCCGAAGACGACGAAGACGAAGGCTTCTGGAAAGACGAAGACAACGTTGCAAAAGCTGGAGAAGGTGCACAAATCATCGACGACGATCTCGAGGAGGAGCAAAACGCGGTTAAAAAAGTCGTGCCTAAAAAAGACGTCAATCCGTGGCTCGCGAAAGAAAAAGCGTCGACGATGGACGAGGAACAAGCTGCTTCGGTCGAAAGAATTACGCACAGAAAACCAGACGGTTCTATCGATTACGACTATCCTCGCGTTCACGACAAGCCGAAAGTCGATCGCACGGATGTCGATATGCTCGGCAGCGCTCAACGACAGAAACCGGTGGCGAACCACCCCGGATTCTCGCACCCGGAGCAATTCAAAACTGCTTTGGCCGCGTGCTTTCGTCAGTCTCCGGAAGGTGATTGCACGGATTCGTACTTCGGACACATCTCTGAATGGGACACGTCGAAGGTGACGAACATGGCCGGTGCTTTTATGTACAAGAGGCAATTTAACCAGGACTTGTCCAACTGGGACGTTTCGCAGGTAACAAACATGAAGCACATGTTTTACGAAGCGCAAACCTTCGACCAAGATTTAAGTCGGTGGAACACGAAGAATGTGAAAGATATGACGGGTATGTTTTACGCGGCGCTTAAATTCAACCAAAATGTTGGGAATTGGGATGTCGGACAAGTTACGGACATGTCGTACATGTTCAAACATGCGCAAAGTTTCAACTTTGACTTGTCGCTGTGGAAAGGTCCAGCAGCGGAAGCTGCTGCGCACGAAATTTTTGAGGACGCGCAGAACTTCCTCGAAAGTTTCTCGTGCCCAGGCATGTCCGTTCACGGGCCAGTGTCTGGATGCAACTGGTTTAAAGCTGGTATTGAAGATTGTTTGAAGGAAGCACCGGTTGATGGTCAATGTCATGAATACGCGAAGACCTCTCGAAGAGGCACTATGCCAAACTGGGACACAAGTCAAATTCGCAACATGGAAAATCTGTTCAAAGATCGCAAAGACTTTAACGCAGACATTACGAAATGGGATACGAGTAACGTGATTACCATGAATAACATGTTCGAAGGTGCGACCTCGTTTAACCAACCTATCGGAGCCTGGGACACGAGCAAAGTGACGGATATGTCGAATATGTTCCAAAAAGCGAGTCGATTTAACAAGGATATTATCAACTGGGATGTGTCGCACGTTACGACCATGCGTTCGATGTTTGCGCACGCCGAAGATTTCAATCAACCGTTGGAGCGTTGGGATGTTCGCAAGGTCAAAGACATGTTTTACATGTTCACCGGAGCGAAGAATTTCCAGCAACCGATTCACACGTGGAAGGGTTTGGCTGCCGACGCTGTTCAGAATGGCGAGTGGGGAAGAATCTTCGATGGAGCTTGGGCTTTTAACAATAGGTACACTTGCAGAGATCGAGAAGGTGTTATCAACGTCGGACCGATTTCCACGTGCGTACCGAAAGAGTTGGCGCCGAAACCTCCGTTGGCGATTCCAACGTTGGGCGCACCGCGAGAAAAGAGATCTTGGATTTCAACCGTATTACCGGCACTCGGTAAACATAAGTCGACTTCAGTCGACGTCCCGATGGATGTTAGCGATCACTCGAAGAAGTTTACTCCCCAAGCCGGTGTTGTAAACAACAAAGCTTCGGAACAATCGGTCAAGCCTCTGATCACGGAGAGTTCAGACGGCGCGGAGGCAGAAAAAGAACGACAAGCGATTCTTCGAAAAATCGAAAAGCTGAACAAGAAACCATCGAGTAGAAAGCACGGGAAAATTATCGTGCATCACGACGATGGTGACTACGACGAGTACGAGCACGTTCCAGAGGAGGAGAAGAAAGGAATTTTTGCGAGGTTGTTTGGCAGTTGGACTTCCTCTTCTCCGGCATCAGACGACACGGTAGCATCGAGCTCTTCGTACTCGGAGTCGGATGATTACGAGGATGTATTAGCTGAACGCGAAGGCAGAAAATTTGATAAGAAACACGCTTCTAGATCCTCGAAGAAAGTCTCCGCTGCGAGAGATGATGATGACGAAGACACTGATGAGGCGGCGATGGGAGCTCTCGAAGAGGAGACGCCGAAGTCACGGCGGGAACAATTGGATGCGTTTGATACCTCCTCGTATAAAATGCTCGGTGCGGTGTGCTTGACGGTTTGTGCGTTGGCAATTTTGGTGGAAACCGCGCAGAAATACGGGCCAAAGTTCAACCACGGTATTACGTTTGATCCAAAAGCTCCGTTTTTCCGAGAAGCGTCCAACGGGAAAGGGGCTTCCTCCACCCAAGAAACTGGTGGATTCGGTATTCAAACGAAATCTAGCTATGGTGCGAGCGATGCAGTTTCTACCACGGGACAAATGTCGCCAAAAAGTAGAGATATCGAGGGTGGTTTGGTTAATGAAGCTCCTGGGAGCAAAAAGTTTTCCGTTCGCTCGTTGCTGAGTAAATAAATGAGTGCGCTCCCGGAAGTCACACCCCTGTACAAATGTTTTATTATTACTATTTATTCTATTTAATCAAAGTTCTCATTACGAAAACATTGCTGAATGACTACGAGGTGCTAATTGCGTTCTATTTGTAAACTAGTTATTGCTTCTGGTTCGTGCTACTTTCATCTTGTTCTTCTTCCCAATCGTCGAACTGTTTGGCATCGATCGATAATCGATCGAAAAGTTTTTTCTTCTTACCGAAACTCCATCCCGGATTGGCATCCAAAATGGACGCAGCTCTTTGCGCAAACTTATGCAAAGGATTTTTTTCGTTGTCGACGGCTCCGCGAGCCATATCAAACATGATTTTTCTGTGCTCAAAGACATCCTCCGCCGGCGATTCTCCGAATGATTCCGTTCGATACTTCTCCTTCGCGAGCATCTTTTCAAACTCCTCCAAAGAATCCTTCTTTAAACTTTCATATTGCGAATCTGAGGTCAAGTTCAATTGCTCCATCACAAAAGCCTTCTTTGAATCTAAATAATCTCCCGGTGATACGTCTTCGTTTGGATCCTTTTCACCAAAAATCCACGGTTTCTGGTCCATACCCACCGGCCAACTCGTATACTCACCGAATCGCATCTGCATGTCCTTCTCGAGTCTGGCGACGTCGTAGTCGAGTTCAACACCATCCGTCTGCATCTTCTTTGCCGCATCAACACGTTCCCGAAGTAGTCGCTTTATGCGATCGTTTTCGGGATTCTTTTCTCGCCTACCTTGCTGCTGCCCCGCGCCTGCCGCCGCGTTACGTTTTCTCAGTTCAAACGTTTTTCCACCAAACGCTGCGGCTCTTCGTGTTCTTTGGTCGCGAACTTGCAACGAAGGCAACGAGACATCGGTATCACTCGCACTGAGCGCATTCCCATCCCCGTCTCTTTTGTATCGTGGCACGTAACTTCTCGCTCTCATGGCTCCATCCGCTAGACGCTCGCTTCTCATATCCTTCATGACTTTCTGTTTCATTTCTGCTACTCTTTTTTGCTTCGCAAAGTGTTCTTGGCGTTGTTCGCGTCTTTTTTGCAAAGTCAACTTTCGAATTTCTAACGGGGTCATGCCCGACGTATCAATACCTTCCAGAGGATCTTTATGTACCACCATTTTCGTTTGTTCCTCCTTCTCTTCTTGAACTGTTCGTATTAAAGGTTCAGACTCCTGCGTATTTACGATCCTCGTGTTTCTAACCACATACGAGCCCTCTTTCCTCTCGCGTCGCATTTCAGCCACAACCTCACTTTGCTTCGGCTTCGTTGGATCGTATATTTCTCCTTTAATCTTTCTCATGCCGTCGTGATTCTTATCGTCGCCGCCAACAACATCTTCTTCGGAAGAGGGTGAGGTTTCCTCTCCCTCGCCAGCCGCCTCTCCTTCTTCTTTTCGTTTAAGCCGTCCTTCCCATTTTATCTCCGCGGGCGTCTTACTCGGTCCAATCATAATTCCTTCCTCGCTTCGTAACGCCTCCAACGCTTTCTCGGCATCCGCCAAAGATCGAAATCGGATATGCGCTCTCGGTTTTTCACCGTCAGGGCGAATAGACTTCACCGAACGAATCTCGCCAAACTTGGAGAACAATTTCCTGAGATCGTTCGCGGCGACGCCTTGCGGAAGGTTTCGTAAACCTAGATGCCCCGAGTCGTCTTTTAAGCCTTCTTCTTTCGCACGTTTGAACATTGGAACGAATTTTTTAAGGGTTCGCTTCTGCGGCGTAGAAGTAGAAGTCGTCGTCGTCGGCGTCGTAGCCGCACTTAAACTCTCGCTTTCGCTCTTCGCCTTCATCTCCTCATTCTCTTCTTCTTCTTGAGAGGTGGACGTATCTCCTCCTTCTGTTTCTGTTGTTGTTACTGACGTGCTCTCTTTGCCGTCCTCGTCACCATCACCATCATCCGAGGAAGAAGAAGTAGACATCAGTCTCATCTTCCCTACCAACCCCGAAGCAGAAGCAGAAGACGACGATGAAGATGAAGATGTTGCAAAAAGACCCATCGATCGACGGTGTTGAAATTGTTGGTGTTCTTCGAGAATCGACGACGACAGAAACGCGCCTCCGACTGAGCTTCTTCTCCGCGAAGACGAAGAAGAAGATACTCCTCCTCCCATCACAGCCGTCGTCGTCGTCGTCGTCGACGTTAAGGTGTTCATCACCTTCTTCACGCACGACCCACACCGACGTTGAAGACGCATAATTTTTCGTTTCTTTTTTCTTTCTCTCTCTTCCTTCTGTTTTGTGTTGTTTTTGTGTAAGTCTTTTCTCTCTCTCTCTCTCTCTTTCCTTCCTCCTCCTCTGTCCTCCAGACACCACGAAAGACAAGTTTTTTTACTTTTTGCGAACCCTCGTCCAAAATTTTCCTTTTTTCATCTCTTTTTCTTTTCTCGAACGAGAGATCGTGAGATGAAAACTCGTGCTGCGTTTTGTGGTGGAAAAAAAAAGTCAACGCTCTTCTCTTCCGTCGTTTCAAAAAAGCGGTGTTTCAAATAGTGCTTTCACTGCGTCTTTTCTGCAGAAAACGTCATTAATATTTATACATTCCGCACAAGCAGCATTTACACACACACTGCAGGTACGCGCGCGCATCATCGTCTTTTTCTCTCTCTGCAGTCGTTCGCGCGAATGATGTTCAAGAAGAAGAAGAACACTCTTCTTCTCTTTCTTTCTTTCTTTCTTTACTCACACCCGCGCGTGCATAAACTCTTCTCAATAATCATTATCCACAACAATTCATAATTGATAACGAACAGACACGGAAAAGAATTAACAAAATTTATTATCAACGAACGAGAACAACAACGACATCATGACGGATGCCGATACAAATTTAAGCAACTTAACCACTCTGTGGTTGCTCCTCGGAGCGTACATGGTGTTTTTGATGCAGGTAAGCGATGATTTCCTCTTCATCTCGTATCATCCGTCTTTTTTTTTCCGTACAAATTGGCGTCGCTTGGGAGATATTTTAAAAAAGTGCTCAGAAACGACGCGATTGAAGCGTCGTTTTGAACTGTTTTTTCAGTCTTCCGCAAAACTTAAATTTTTTTTGTGGTTGTTTTTCGAAAGAAAAAAAAATTGACATTTTGACTGACTCTCTTTCTAACCACGAACCGTCGTGTTATTATTAAACTTTAACAGGCTGGATTCGCGCTTCTCGAAGCCGGATCAGTTCGCGCGAAAAACACGAAAAACATCCTGATTAAAAACCTAATGGATGGGTGCCTCGGTGCGCTCGTGTGGTATTTTATTGGGTACCACCTCGCGTACGGGACAAAGGACTCGTGCAAGGGCGGCAGCGACTGTAACGGGTTCGTCGGAAACGGCGCGGATGTTTTTATGAACAAAGCGGCGGAGCTCGCGCCACTCGGGAACGCTGGCTCTGGCCATTACTATGCCGGGTGGATGTTTCAGTGGGCGTTCGCGGCTGCCGCGTCGACCATCGTGTCTGGTGCCGTCGCCGAGAGGTGCAAATTCGGCGCGTATTTAGCGTACACGGCTGCCTTAACTGGAGTCATTTATCCAGTTGTCGTCAACTGGGGCTGGAGTGCCCACGGTTGGCTTTCTCCGTGGACCGGCACTGAGCCGTATCTCGGCGCGAACGGTATGATTGACTTTGCCGGTTCCGGGATCGTTCACATGACTGGCGGCGTAGCTGCGCTCGTCGGTGCTATCTTTCTCGGTCCGGGTGCTATCTTTCTCGGTCCGAGAACTGGTCGATTTTCTCCCTCGGGAGAGTGCATCGATATGCCCGGTCACTCCTCCGTCTTGGTCGCGCTCGGTACCTTTATCCTTTGGTTCGGGTGGTACGGTTTCAACCCAGTCAGTACGCTCGCGTTTGAATACATGGAAACTGCCGCGCGTGTTGCTGTGACGACGACGTTAGGCGCCGCGGCTGGCGGCGTCACGGCGCTTTCCATCCACTACGGCTTCACAAAGTCTTTGGACGTCGGGCCGATGTGTAACGGGATCCTCGCCGGACTCGTTTCTATCACCGGTAACTGCGTCGTAATCGAACCATGGGCCGCTGCGCTCATCGGAGCGATCGGTGCAGCCATCTATTACGGTTTCAGCGCGCTTCTCAGGAAGCTTAAAATCGACGATCCGCTCGATGCCTCTTCCGTCCACGGTGCCTGCGGCGCTTGGGGCGTCATCGCCGCCGGTTTATTCGCCAAGCAAAAGTACGTCTTGAACGACTACGGAGCCGAAGGCGGTGCCGACGACTACGGCGCTTTATACGGAGGCGGCGGTAAACAACTCGGCAACCAAATCGCCGGCGTTCTCGCCATCATCGCTTGGGTCGGATTCACCAGTTCCGTTTTGTTCGGCGTGCTCAAGTACGCAGGCATGCTTCGCGTTCCCGTCGAAGAGGAAGAAGTTGGTTTGGACACCTCCCACCACGGCGGAAACGCGTACAACTTCGAGAAAGAACTCGACTCCAAGGCTTAATATTTTCGAAAGCGTTGTTGTTCTTCCTTTAAAAAACTAAAAAACAATATTATTATTTGTTGCGTGTGTGTGTGATACGTGAAGAAAACAGAGCAGAGAGATAGGTCCTCTCACGCACGACGAGTCTCTTTGTAAAAAAAAAAATTACCAATATTATTTATACCATCATCAACACATAATAGGAGAGACAATCGTACGCGCGCCGCACAACAACACGCACAAAAGCACCGTCAATATTAATAATACAACTCAATTTGAACGAAACTCTCAAAATTTTATCAATCGTTTTCTCTGAGTTTCTCGAGCTCGCCTTCTTGAAACTGCAACGCGTTTGGTTTGTAGTTCTTTTCCAATTCCGAGTCTTCGAGTTTCACGTACACTCTTAAACTCTTCAAGCGCACGGTCGTACTTTTGGACGATCCTCTGCCACCTCCAACCGTACCGAATAAACTCGTCGAAACGTCCGGGTCTGAGTCATTTCCGTAGTACGTGCCGAGTCGACTCGCGGCCATTTTCGATTCGAGCTGGATTTTCAAACCATCCGGTCCCCATTGAGGCGATTTACCCGCCTCGTCGATGATTGCCATTCCGCTGCCTCCGATTTTCGCGCACTTCGTTGGATTCTCTTTCGTACCTCTCGCGTACACGAACAAAAACGCGCTGATTGCGTCCGCCCACTCTCCGTATCCGACCCAACCTTTAGGATTATAACCGCCAAACACCACCCCGTCGGTTGTCTCCGCTATTAACAAACCGCACCCTTGTCCATCTAATTGCGTGTGAAAACTCGACCCACTCCATCCGTGCGTCTCCGCGTCGTACGCGATGCCCAATCTTTTCGACTCCATTTGCGTCTGCTTCAGAACTCTTCGAACTAAACGCAACTCTCTCGTATCGTCGATATCAGACATCGGTTCTAAAAATTCCTCGCAATTCGCCGGCCATTGGTCCGGCCACTCCTCTCTCGTCATTCGTTTCAACCCGGCTGGTTCTGGGTCGTCTAACATCCCCGGGAAGAGTTTCCCGACTAAGTTGGTGATGAAGTCTCCGCTGTCTTCTTCTTCTTCTTCTTCTTCTTTCTTGTTGTTGTTGTTGTTAAAGAAACTCCGCGTGATGATGATTGTTCTTCTTCTTCTTCTTCTTCTTCTCGATGATGATGAAGATGACGATGATGATGGTTTAGTATTATTATTATTCAATGTTGTGCGACGTAAATGATGTCTTCTCGTTCTCAGCGACGACGCATCATCGCGAGCAGTCGCTGCCGAAAATGTCATCGTCGTCGTCATTCTTCTTCTTCGATTTGGTGAAAGAAGTGCTTTGTCTGTTTTTAATGGAAAAGATACGGGGGACTTTTACTCTGAAGTCTCTCCTCACTTCTCTTTACGCGCAACAACAACAACAACGTAAATGTTCGCCGTAACTTCTCCCTCTTCTTCGTCGTCGTCGTCAAAAGTCGGATTCGTCGTCGTGAAGAAAAAACAATCATCATCATCATCATCATCATCGTCGTCGTCGCTCAGAACGAGAACGAGAACGAGAACGAGAACGATGAGAAATGGTACGACGCAATCGAACGCAAACATCCAGCGACTCGGCCCGGAAGATCCACGGTTGTCGCAGATTGTCATTCACAACAACACGGTGTATTTAAGCGGTCAAGTTGGGAGCGGAGGTGCCGATATCAAAGCGCAAACGAAAGAAACGTGCGATAAAATCGACCAGTTGTTATCGCTCGCCGGGACGGATAAGACGAACTTGTTGCAATGCATGATTTGGGTGAAAGATATCAAGAACGACTACGCGGGGATGAACGAGGTATACAACGAGTGGATCAAAGATGGGAAACCGGTGCGAGCGTGCGTGGAGAGTAACATGGTGTATAAACAGGAAGGCGTGCAACTGTTAGTGGAGATACAAGCGACTGCCGCTCTGCCTCAATGATATGAAATGTAGTTAGACACAAGCGCACGCGCCGGCATTGTGATGAAGTTACGCTCGTCGTCTGCTACTTATATATATGCTTTATTTTTACAACTCTCTTTTCTACTATATGTTTGTGTTGCTACGTGTGTTTGATTATTAATATTCTCTATCATCATTCGGAGTAACTCATCTCTCGACTGCTGTGACTGTGATGGTAGAACCCAAGAGTGGAGAGAATGGTTTGAAATCTTTCGCCGAAAATTTTCTGTCTCGCGGTGCGTTCGCGAGGATGCGGTCGATAATATTTCAACATTCCGTCCCAAGCGACCATTTTTAAGCCGGCTTTTTTCGCAATCATCGCCCGAACGCGTTCGGCGAATTCTATGCTCGTTTCGTTTTCTCCAATAGTTTGCGGTTCCATGAACCAAACGTCCGCGACGACGCTCCACGAGGACATTAATTTTATCAAGTGCGCGGTAAAGCTTTGTTTCCGAGAGTTCCAAAACGCGTCCACGAAGGTTTTATCGTACTTAATCGCAATTGGACATACCGGGACGCCTAAATCAAACGCACCTCGTTTAAACATGACGCAGTGCTCGTTGTTCACGCACGTGCCTTCTGGGAAAATCAACAGCGGTAACTTTGTGGGATCTCTGACGTGTTCTTTCAATCGTCTCGATACCGCTTGTTTATCTTTGATATCGGTTCGATTAAACGTGATGCAATCGACTGCTTTCAACGCGGTGTTTTGAATAAACCCAACCCACCCGGGGTGTTTCTGCATGATGCACGCGAACAAAGACACTTGCGCGACCACGTGATAATCAATCATGGACGTGTGATTGGACACGTACACGCACCCGCCTCTCCTCGTTGGTTTCGGTCCGTGGTATTTAATCACGCCCGTCCACGACATGACGAAAGCCGCGGCTAAATACTCCAACAACTTTCTCTTCACCACTTGCGCTCTCTTTTCCGGCAAAGTGTAATGGACGATAAAGAACAACAAGAAGAACAGAACTAACGATAAGACCAACCACGTGAATCGTAACGGCAGTAAAATGCAGTGTCTGATGATAAAGCCAACCACCCACAGAGGGTACAAGTAAAAGTTGAAGTTCCACGGCCTTTGGTCTTTCATTTGAAAACATCGATTGAACGAGTCGTCCACGATGGCATTGCACGCGTCTTGAACGACCCCAGAACAATTCAACAAAGCTGGCAAAATCGAGCTCTTTTGCTTTTGCAGAGAAATCAACTGCTCGGGCGTTTTCGGTCGTCGTTGTTCGTTCGGCGAATCCAAAAACTCAACGTCTTTTTGTTCGAACGATTTCTTATCCAGCTCAAATCCACTTCGAAACGGCCGAATAGATGGATCGTCTGGATCTGGTTGAAACGGTTCCTCGCCGACTTTGAGAAAGTCACCTTTGCCCAAGAAGAAAGCGTCCGAGGATTGCACTCTCGGGACGTTCTTTTGAGTATTCATGATTGAAGAAGTTTTCGTTGGTGCGAGATTTCTGTCGTCGTCGTTCACGTTGTTGTTGTTTTCCACGGATGAATCTGTTGATGGTGTTGCGATGCTGCTGTTATTCTTTTTCTTTTTCGAGGAGGAGAGTGACATCGCGCTCTTCATTTCTCTCTGAAACGCTCTCGTTACTGTGCTTCTTTGCGCGTTGTTGTTGTTGTTGTTGTTGTTGTTCTCAGCGGTGGAAGTATACGCAGTATTGAGTGAAGAATTTTGTCTGACGAGTGTCTCATTCAGAGACGAGAACAAATGTGAAAATGAGAATAAAAATATAATAATATTAACAACAACGATTATTAATGATGCTTCCGAAGATGAAAATGTTTTGTTGTTATCGCGAAACAGCCATGCCTTTGTTTGCTCTAATCATATCCACGAATTGGGCGAAGCAGTTATCGGAATCGTGCGGTCCAGGACTCGCTTCCGGGTGATATTGAATGGTCATGGCCATCTTTTCTTCCCAAACCATGCCGGCGCACGTGCCGTCGTTCAAGTTCAAGTGCGAAACTTTCACCTCTTTCGGCAACGAGTTCAAATCCACGGCAAAGTTATGGTTTTGCGCGGAAATCTCAACCGCTTGGGTGAATTCATTTCTCACCGGGTGATTACCTCCGTGGTGTCCAAACTTCATCTTGAACGTTTTGCCGCCAAAGGCTTGTCCCAAAACTTGATGTCCCATGCAAATGCCAAACACCGGGACTTTGCCGAGTAACTTCTTGCAGTTTTCAACCGCGTACGGGGCAGCGGAAGGATCTCCAGGTCCGTTGGAAAACAATATCCCGTCCGGGTTCAACTTCATGACGTCTTCGGCGGAGTAGTTTGCCGGCACGACGGTCAAATCGCAACCAAACGAGGCCAATCGGCGCATGATGTTATTCTTGATGCCGAAATCAAAGCAAACGACGTTGAACTTGTCCTTGTTGCTCTTCGCCTTTTCCGCGAATTCCCACTCGCTCGCGGTTGGATCGACCCATTTGTACGGTTCTTTCACGCACACTTCACCGATTAAGTCCTTACCGACGATATCGTAGCCTTTGGACATTTTCAACAACTCGTCGTCCGAGATGCTCATATCCGTCGTGACCACGCCATTCAACGATCCTTTCTCGCGTAATCTCACCGTGATCGCGCGCGTATCGATATCGGAAATCCCGATAACGCCTTGCTCTTTCAAGTACGAGTCCAACGTTTGCGTCGAGCGGTAGTTCGATACGTTCAAGGCCTCGTGTCTGACCAAAGTAGCGCCCATGTGCACTTTCGTCGATTCCATGTCGAGCGGGTTGATGCCGACGTTCCCGATGTGCGGGCACGTGAACAACACAAACTGACCGGCGTAGGACGGGTCGGTCAAGATTTCTTGGTATCTGTTGTTGTTGTTAATGTTGTTCAAATATGAATACGAGGAAGGAAGAGTTAAGAAGACAAAGAAGATGATATTGTCAGCAGTATTCGAGGAAATTTTTTAAATATTTTGTGTTGTTTTTGATGCGAAGAAGATTTGAACGTTGCGTGCTTGGGCGGCCGATCTCTCTCTCTTTTCACACGTCACGTGACGACGACGAGACGAAAGCGCGACGATAACAAAATAAAGAGAGAGTAAAAGAGTATCATAAAAGAGAGAACGAAACGTACCCGGACAGAGAGGTGTTAAACACAACCTCTCCAACTTTCGTCCCTTCCGCCCCGAACGCTTTCCCTTGCCACACCGACCCGTCTTCCAAAACCAACTTACAGGGCTTCTGGATGTCCCACGGTTTTGAAATCGCTCCTCCTCCGGCGAAGCACTTTAAAGTCGCTTTTCTTCCTCCTCTGGACAAAGAAGAAAAAGAAGTCGAGCACGACGACGAGGCAGACGAAGAGGTCTTCCCGACGCGGCCTCTGAACGACAATTGTTGGTGTTGATGGTGTTGCGCGCAAGACACCGAGGACGACATTATTATTTGTTTTCAAACCTCTTTTTTCCCTTTTCGTCTTTTATTTTTAATGACTTTTGAGGATAAGCGCAAATTCAAAAAAACGTCGATCTGTTGCATTTTTTTTTTTTTTTGCATGTTCGAGAAAAAAAAGAGGAGAGAAAGAGAGAAAGATATGCAGAGAGAAAGATATTCTTCGTCTTCTTCAAAAGAACAACAACAACAACAACAACGCTTTCTTTATTCCTACCACCGAAAAGCGCGTCGAGACAACTTCTTTTAAAAAAACGTGCGACTGATGCGCGTCGTCGCAAATTCTCAAACGACGACGATGTCGAGCGCGCGCGCGAGTGATAGCTTTCATACGAATAACAGCGCTATTAAAAAATCATCATCACCTCCTTTGTTGTCATCATCCTTTTCCCGAAGACGACGAGAACGAAAAGATGGATTAGTGAAAACGTCCGCTTTTTTCGACGATTTGAAACAGAAAGCCTCGCAAGTGTTGGAGAAATCCAGGGACGACGACGAAAAAGAAGAAGAAGAACAAGATGCGTATCCAGAAGAGTCGACGGATTACGACGACGAGAACGCGAACCCGTTCAAGACGATGTTGCAGAAAGGAATGAAAAAACCAGCCTTCATCAGTCGAGACGAAGGCGACGAGGAGTACGTGAACTACGACAACACCGTGGACGAGATGGAAGAGGAGATGGAAACGAACAACAAAGGGTTTTCATCCGCGGCGGAGAATTTGATTCCAAAGTTTTCTGTCCCGAAGTTTAAAATACCAGAAAAGAAAGCCAGCGCCGCGACGCAAACGCCGGCGTACGAAGAAGAAGAAGAAAAGGAGGAAGAATCGACGGAAACCTCGAACCCGTTCGCGAAAATGCTGAAAAAGTCCAAGTCGGTGCAAATGACGAAAGCTGCGCAAGGCGAACGAGATTTTGATACGGCGATCAAGGAGAGAGTGTCCTCGAAAGCGGCGGCGGCTTTGATGGAAGCGACAGATACGAGCACCGCGAAGTGGACGTTAACGCCAGACTCCTCGACGACGAAGAAACGTTTGGGTAAGATCAACTTGAAAAACGGTGACGTTTTCATCATTGGGAGAGAGAAAGGAAATGGCGTAGACGTGAGCGTGCCGTTACCGTGCGTCTCTGGCGTCCATTGCCAACTCGAAATGGAGAGAAATAAGTTATACGTCACGGATTTGGGATCGACCAACGGAACGTACGTGGACGGATTTCAGTTGCGAAAGAACAACCGATTTCGCATCTTCAATCAATCTGTGGTCAGATTAGGCGCGGAGAACAGAGACGGGGAAGATTACGCCAGTTTTGGAACCGATTTAACCGGCGCAGATGAAATGGAGAAGAACTCAGAATACGGACAGTTGAATTATTTCATCGAATTTTTGGGAGGTCCGAAGGTGGTCATCAACTTCATCTTCATCAACTTGGCTTTCCAAGGTACTTTCTTCATTCTTTTAAAGTACTTATAATATAATATAATATACTGCTACTACTACTACTATTACTACTATTACTACTGCTATCGTTCTTAATGCTGCTCTTCTCTGGTCCAGTACGCGCGCGCATTCATTTTTTTTATACATTCGATACGGACCCGTTTTCGGTGAAAACGCTCTTTCGTTTTTGTTTACGCTCAGCCAAGTCTCGCTTCTCCTCGCACGCCTTCACGCACATTAACAACGCTTCTTTGGCTCTCACTTTACGTATCGCGTTTCGTCTCGCGATTGCTTTGTTCTCTCGTTGAATAAAAAACGCTCGGATTAACGGAACTGCAAAGAAAAAGATGGCGTAATAAACCATCGGTTTGTACATCCATTGCGCGAGCTTTGGAAAAATCTCAAAGAAAGCAACCAGAGCTGGAGGTTGCTCGATAATGATTTCCTCGTCGTCTGGTCCCGCATTTAAGAGTTTGTTTTGCGACTCTGAAAACTGACCGCCGCGTCTTCCCATCGATCGTCGTAATTGCGCTCTCGTGACTGTTCGTCTCGGCGCTTTAAAATCCAATCCGCCGACGCGATAAAACAGAAACAACAAAAACACGTTGAATATTCCAGTGAATACGACTAACGGACCTTTCACTCCGTACTCGAACACTGGCTTTTGTTTTTCATAAATCGGTGGTGGGATTGGTGGAGGCGCAAACTTTGCGATTTGCGCGTCCGTTTTGTTCTCTTCAGCCGTGACTTGGAAAGATGGAAAGATGTATATTAATCTTCCGTAATCGTCGGACTCGGCGTGACCGTAAAACTGTTCCAGAATTCTCAACACGTATCCTTCGTGCTGTCGCTCTTCGCGGTCGTCTAAACTGCGCGACCCGTCGTCTTTTTTAACATCGCGTCTATTTCCACCGAAGAACGAGGAAAAAAGAGATCCTCCTCCTCGCATACCTTTTCGATCTTTCTTCGACAGTAAGAACGCATCCGTAAACGCCGCGAGTTGCTCGGCGAAAACGACGCCTCGGTTTGCGCGAAGTAGCTGCGATATCGCTTTCGACCGCTCGTGCTCTAAAAATTCGTTCGGATCGCCTCTCCCGAAGACAAACGCATAAATCGATTCGATGAACGATAACTCTTTCTTTTTATCGACAATATCGTCGTCGTGGTCGTCCTCTTCGGCAATCATCAACCGGCGATACATTTCCGGGTCCGGAAAATTACTATTATTGTTGTTGTTGTAACTGTTGCTATTATCGTCGTCGTCGTCTCCTCCTCCTCCTCCTCCTCTTCCTTCTCCTCTTCCACCGGATGGTTTGACTGGAACGCCCGTTACTACGTTCGCGTTGTTATAAATATCGCCATTCAAATACACGCGTCTTCGTTCTAAATCGTCCCAATACGACAGCCACATGATATCTCTCATGTATAAATACATCCAAAATCCATCCATGTTACCTCCTCCTCCTCCACCTCCTCCAGGCCCGTATCCTGGATTCATAAACAAAGGGATCTCTCCTCCTCCCCCGCCGCGATTATCGCCACGACCGTTTGCCAAAACTAATATGAGCATCGCGACCAACGCTAAAGCGACGACGACGACCGAAACGATCAACATGACGCTAAAACTCACGCGCAAAAACGTGTAAAACGCGCGAAACGTTCGCCTTCTCAACAAAGAAGCGCGAAAAGCGGCATCTCGCGCCATGTAGACCGATCGACAGTGTCTCGGGAAGGAAAACACCACCTCGTATTTTTTCGTTTCTTCTTCTTCTTTGACTTTGTCTTCTTCTCGCTGTTGTTGTTGTTGTTCTTTCATCGTCGTCGTTTTTGCTGCTGTCGTTGTCGTTGTTTCCACCAGCGCGTCCACCTTTGAAGCGCAAATAAACACCGTTCGTCGTAACCCACTAACGCCACCGGGAAACTCCGGAACGATGGCGTGTAAATCGCCAATCGTGAACCGTTCGTTGTTCGGAAAGGCATTCTCAATCGCTCGTAGGCAATCGAACGCGTTTTTATTAGTATTAGTATTGTTTTGATTCTCGGATGATGACGATGACGATGACGATGAAGAGGAGGACATACCGGTAGTAAAAAGCATATCGTTGTCCTTGTTGTCGATGATGGTATTATTATTATTATACTGCTCTGTTTAAAGATGTGATGTGTTTACAACAGAGAGAGAGAGAGAGAAGAGAGATTACTCTTTTAACGAAGAACAAACAGACAGAAGAACGAGAAGAGAGTTTTTTTGGGTCGGTCTCTGGTCTCTCGGTTTCTCTCTCTCTCTGTTTTCTCTCTCGTTTGCGTGGCACCTCTTTTCATATGCACTTTTTTCCTCTTTTTCTCTCTTCTATCCTCTTTGTTTGCAAAGGATAATAAAAGCTTTACTTTTTGTCCTCTCTCGTGTGTACTACATACACACTTTATATAATACACACACTTTAACACGCACACATAAACACGCACATAACGCGAAGAAGACGATGAGTATGAGTTTTACTGCGACCACCACCTCTTGTTCGGCGACGAAGACAAGTTGTTGTTCACTTTTAAAAGGAACAAAAAAACAATCATCATCATCGTCGTCTCGCGTGTCGTCGTCGTCACCAAAATCATCAACGAGAAGAAGAATAAAATGCTTTGCTGGCAAAAACGAAGAAGAAGAAGAGAAGAAAAAGACTCGCGACGACGAAACGAAGAATACCACGATGGCGAAAAAAATCGTCTCCCTTTCGACGGCGTTGGGCGTGTCGCTGACGATGACGACGATGCCATTGGTGGGTGATGATGTCGCGCAAGCGTACGAATATAATCAAAATCAAATATCTCAACTCGCTGGGTTACAAGCGAACCCGGTGACGAACGCACGCGCGTTGTTAAGAAACTCACTCCCGATCGATTGCAAAGAAATTCGCCAGATACAAAAAGCGTTGGAATCGATTTCGGACGATTTGAGAGTCCCGGGGGTGAAATTTTCCGGCGTCGAGGAAAGCGTCAACAAGTCTTTGAAAATCGTCAAGAACGACGCGAACAAAATAGTGGACAAAACGGCCTCGGCGAAGAAAGACCAGGTGAGACAGTACTTGAAAGATTTAGGGACAGAATTGCAAGATTTCCAAACGATTGTCGCGAACAAAGATAAGCAAGAGGTGCCAGTCGCGCAGCAAAAGTGTTTGAGTTTGGTGACGAAGATTGAGGAGGCGTTGGTGAACGAGTTTCCGTACCAAGTGCCGGCGCCGTACGACACGACGTTGCCGAGATTAGAAGGTCGAGCGACGGTTGAAATGGAGGTGAAAATTAAAGACAACGCGGTGACTCCGGGGGGTAAGCTCACGATCGTCTTGGACGGGTACAACGCGCCCGTATCGGCTGGGAACTTTACGGATTTGATTCAGAAGAAATTTTACGACGGGATGAAAATCCAAAGATCGGACGGTTTCGTCGTCCAATCCGGGAAACCAGAAAATGCGCCAAAAGGCGTGGATGGCTACATCGATCCAGCCACGGGCAAAGAACGCTCCGTTCCGTTGGAGATTATGCCTGAAAGTTCGTTCATGAAGAAAAAAGCGCCGGAATATGATTTCACGTTTGAGGAAAACGGCATGTACCGCGAACAACCAGTCTTACCGTTCAACGCTTTTGGCACGTTAGCCATGGCCAGAAGAGAAGCCGATAACAACTCCGCGAGCTCTCAGTTCTTCTTTTTGTTGAGAGAATCGGAGTTGACCCCGTCTGGTACGAACATTTTAGACGGAAGATACTCCATCTTTGGTTACGTCGTCGATAACCAAGAGTTGTTGAGAGACATGAAGGTTGACGACGAAATCGTCAGCATGAAAATCGTCAGAGGCGCAGAAAACTTGGTCAAGAACGAGCGCGCGGCACCGACGCCGACCACCCAAGAAGAACAAGCGCCCGCTTCCGAGTAAAGCATCGATGATCGTTTTTGTCCTTCTCACCGTCTTTAATATCATCATTATCTTACCACCGCAATTTAATACTAATACTAATACTAAGCTTATTCTATCTGCAGTAGTAGTTTTCTCTCGCTTCGTACGTCACTTTTTGCCGTCAAAGAAGAAGAAGAAACATTAAAAGAAGACGACGAATAAGACGCATGATGATGATAAGGACAACGCGTCATCGCGCCTCGTCCTCCTCCTTTGCCACTTTTGCGTGTTGTCGTCACCTCCTGCGCGATGAGTATTGTACTGCGAATACTTTTAACAACAACAATCGTCGACGGAGTTACCACCACCACGGGAAAAGAATCACTCTGAAAGAATACGTCGCAGGAGGAGAAGAAGAAGAAGAAAAAGAAGGATTTTCAGAAACGAAGCTAAAGACAAAAATGGCGTTTCCAGAGCTGAACAAACACTTGATAATCTCGGGGGCCGATGACGACGACAATAACAAAGAAGAAGAAGAAAAGATGAACATTGGGAAGAATCAAGTTTTGGTGAAAGTCCGAGCGTTTTCGGTGAACCCGTTGGACGCGGAAGTCGCGCGCGGATATTTAGGAAAGTTTCTTCCACGCTTGGATGGAGGAAAAGGCGGCATTGGATTAGGGAAAGACTTTAGCGGCGAAATCGTGAAACTGGGAAGAGGAGGAGGAGATGGAGGAAAGTTTGAGATTGGGGACGAGGTGTTTGGAGCGATATCGGCGGCGGATTTTAGGAACGGGACGATGGCGGAGTACGTCCTCGTCGACCGGAAACAGTTGATGAGAAAACCAAAACGGTTGACGCATAAAGAGGCGTGCGCGATACCGTTTGCGGCGTACACGGCGTACGCGTGCTTGAGAACGACCGGGTGCGTGGATAGGAAAGATCCAAAGAGGATTTTGGTGTTTGGCGGCGGGAGCGCGGTTGGAGAGTGCGTGGCGAGGATAGCTTTGAGGAGCGGATTCGCGTCGACAGTGGTTGCGACGGCCGGGAAAGCGAGCAAACAGATGTTGATGGAAGACGTTGGCGTCGAGCGAGTGATTGGATACGAAAACAAAAAGAAGGATGGAGAGATGAAGAATCAAGATCACGGCGACAGTAGTAGTAGTAGTAGCGGTAGTACAACGAGTAGCAATAGTAGTGGTAGCAGTAGCCACAATAGCGGCGACAGAAAAACAAGCGAAGTGAGGGAAGGCGAGAACTTTTCGGCGAAGAATTCGCGGTTCGTCGATGACGCCGAACCTTCATTCGACGTCGCCATCGACACCGTCGGAAGTGCAAAAACGAAGTTCCAAGCCGCGAAAGCGCTGAAAAAAGGTACGGGCACGTACATCACCTTACACGGCGACATGGCGCAACTCATAGGCGAATCTGGCGTTCTTCGCGGCGGTGCCCAAGCGTCTTTAGAGCTCTTGCGCGAAAAAGCCTTCGCTCGACTTCAATACGACATCGGATACGATTGGGGGTACGCCAACGCGAACGATTTCGACGCCACGAATTTGATCGAATACCTCGTCGATAAAGGTTTCTTATCCGTGAAAGTCTACGACGATACGAAACACGAACAATCAGGACCCTTCCTCGGCTTGGAGAGCGTGGAAAGAGCGTTCAAAGCGTTGGGAGACGCGTCGAAAAAAGGGAAAATCGTCGTCGAGATGCCTTTGTAAACTTGATTGAGCGCTCGCACTTTGCGTAATAGCGAATAATGAAATGTTTGTCTTGTGCATGAATTTGATTTTTTTTCCGCTCTGTTTTTTGCTCCCCATAAAAAACTACTCCTGTACAAAATGTTTGCCGCTCAAAACCGACAACACGTGGTACAAAACGTTGACTCCTTTAATTGCGGTGGTCGTGTTTCGAGCACTTTTTTCAATCGGAGGTTTCAAAGGAGGATGAGTTTGGGATGTTGTTCTCCTTGTCGTTCGTTTCAATCGAAGAAACAAAATTCGTATCTTTCCCGGTCGTCATCATCATCACACGAAGGAGGACACCACCACCACCAACAAAGCATAAACAAACACATCCAATTCAGAGGAACGAACGTCAGTACTATCAGCAGAAGAAGGAAATCATCATCTCTCGTGGTAGTTCGAGTATCGTCTGAATCGTCGTCGTCAAACGGTGATGATGATGATGATGATGATACTAAAGGAGAAGAAGAAAAAAACGGTGACGTTTCGATGTCGTTCGCGGAGGAATTGAGAAAAAGAGGCATCAAAGAAGCTTCGGACATAAAAAGCGACGACGAGAACGGAGAAGGAACGAGCAGCAGCAGCAGTAGCAATCCGTTTGCAAACGTAGCGAAAGCGGTGAAATCTCCGTTTGGATCGTCGGACTCGGCGGCGGCGCCAAAACCTCCACCGAGGTTCGCGCAGCCGCGCGGGGACGGCGACGGCGGGGCGAACAAAGAAGAAGACGACCAGTTGAAAAAATCGAGACTACTAAACAGCGAAGGTTTAGAGGGATTTCCGACGCGCGCGGGCGAACTTTTGAAACTCGCCGTGACGTCCACGGCTTCGTTTGCGCCTTTAATAGCGGTTATTTCGGTCATAACCATCGGCACGTGGTCCATCTTCGGCGCGGACTTTATTCACGGCGGCGTGAGCAGAGATTTTGGAGGCGGAGTCCCCAAGTACGTAGCGCCAGAAACTCTCTTAGCTGAACCTACGGTCGATGTAATGGTGCCGTTGAGAGCACCAAACGTGGTCGCCGCTGAGTATTAGTTAAACTCGCGTCTCCCGAAAAGTGTGCTTCGCGATACGTTTTTATTATAGTAAACTACATGCGAATATATTAAAACAACAAGCTACTAAAACTTCGCGAGCATATTAACATTCGCATCTTCTTCTAAGTCTCTTACTCTCTCCAGCTAAACATTACAAAACAAGGACGTGCGATCATACCATCAATCGTGTCGGGTTGTCGTAAAATCTTTTAGAATACTACAACAACAATCACGACAAGGGTGAAGGAGAGATTTACTTCTCTTGTTTTCTCGGTGCTCTGCGAGGCGGTTCTCTGATTCTTCTCGCCTCTCTGGATCGCACTCTCACGACTTTGCTGTGAATCGCAGCAGAGATGGAGTAGTGCACCTTTCTGTACATCTTCGGTAAAGTATACGTTTCGTACGCGCACGCCTCTTGGAGATCGCGAATGGCTGCAGATTCAACCATGTTTCTAACGATGAACCTCTTCACGGCTTTGTCTTTTGGCACCAACGCACCGCTAGATTCGCAAAATACTCTCTTGACCTGTGTAAATGTGGATGAAAAAATATCGCACGAGTCAGTTTCGATGGAAATAAATGGACACAAAACGTCGCGTCGTCTTCGCGTCTTTGCAAATCTCCGCGCTTTTCCAAAACCCGCTCATTTTGGGTTTGAACGTAAGGAGCAAAAACGACTCTCGAAATCGTTCACGCGCGGAAAACATCCACTCGCGACCGATAAAAACGACACTCGCGATCGATTCTAGATGAACAAATGTTCGCTCCGTGTAAAACAACGTACGTGTCCTCTGGCCCCGGAGGGTTTGTTTCTCCCGTTCGCTCGACGTTTCTTCGGCATTTTTTCTTCTGTGGGTCTTGTTGTTTGTGAGGAATGAGCTTCGTTGAAGACGCAACGACAGACACCAGAGACCAAAAAATTCGCGTTTTCCTCTTCTTCCTCAAAAAACAACACAAAAACAACAACAGAGGCAAAAGTGGTGAGATGCGGTAGTTGAGAACAATACTACTAACTAATAATGGCGAATACTAATAATAGTAATAAGGGAGAGAGAGAGTACAAACAAGTGCCACTCTTTGGAAACTGCATGACAACTTTGATCCCTCTGGAATGGCTGGACGTCTCGGACTACCGACCAGTGCCGGATAACCAAGAAATGTTTAGCGATTTCAACGCTTTAGAGCCGTCGATGATGTGCGTGGAAATTGTCGAACGCGTCGGAGACGACGTGACTGGCGTACACTCGCAAAAGTTCAGAGAAGAGGACAACTTGGCAAAGTTTTACTTGGAGGACTTGAAAGAGCTGATGGACATCGCGACGAGGGATGATGATGATAGTCACAACAGTAAAACGATCAGAACGAAAGATTGGAGATATGAACTCTCATCTGGGAGGAAAGTACACTCAGACGTACGCGCGATATTCGTAGACGGCAAAAACGAGGACGCGAAGAAGGAGGCGATGAAGAAGATGGAAGATTTATCGTTGACGCTACCAAAAGAAGATGACGACGGAGAAGAGGAACGGGAAGGAAAGCCAAAGGAGGAAAACGACGACGACGTAAACGACGACTACGTAAAGAATAAGTGCGAGTGGATATCCTTCGCCGAGGAAAAAAACTGTCTCGTCCCTTCCAAGGAAAACCAAGAAGGCAAAGACTCCACTCGTTCGGTCACGATATCCATGTACGTGCACAGACTGGAGAAGAAATACGAGACCGATATTCTCGTAAGTTTCGTTCGACCGAGTAGTAAAAGTGATGATGCTAATCATCGCGTAATAGCAGAGGATGAAATACAGGAACAGAACAATCCCGGGACGGTTGCGCAGCAAACGCTTCGGATGTTGGACTGGAGTCTCTTAGGATTAGACGACGATTCAGACGACGTAAACGACGACGACGACGAAGAGAGTCTCGAGTAGATAAAATGCGCGTCGTAGAATATAGTAGAAAAGACTGTTGTTTAGTAGATAGTATATTGTATTTTAGTTGTAGTCCTTTAAGCGTGATGGACGAATTCTCTCTTCATTTTGTATCTCTTCCCACACAAAACAAGACTCTTCACTTGGTCGTCGTCATCGTCTGCTCCGATTCGCATTCAAACGATGACGGCGACCGACACTACATCCTCTACATCCTCCTCAAAATCGATGCAAACGTTCCTCGACGAGTGCGCGTTGATAAAAAAACAGCATCGACAAAGTTTCAACGACTTTTCGTTCCTTCGAGTATCTCCGCTGGCGTTCGTGAAACCACTGCGTAAGGACGACGATTCAGACGACGATGTGAACAACAAGAGAGCAAAAATGAGTGCAAACAGAGAGACGAAAATACTAAACGAGCTGGAGATGTGCGAGCGAACGGGAGACGTGGTTTTTAGAGCTTCTTCGAAGATGAAAAACGAATGCGTTTTTCGTCTGAATTCACTTTCCGTGGCCGAGGAGGAAGAGAGAAGAGGAAGAAGAGGAAGAGAAAAAATAATCGCGTACCGAATGAAGATTTGGACTTTAACGGACGAGAAAGAGAAGAAGGTGGTGTTGTACGATAATTTAACAACAGAGGAGGATACTATGAATAGCAGTAATAGGAGTAAAAGTAGTTTTAAGAAGAGTAAGAAACTACTCCTGGCGCGCGTAGACGCGGATCCGAACCGAACGAGCGACGGGTTTCAGTTGAGAGGAGTGAGTTTGGCGCTCGCTGCAGAGGCGGAGAGACTTTCGAGGACGAACTCTACCTCTAAGGAGGATGAGAACGATGGTGATGGTGATACGCTTAAAATTGAGATGACATCGAACGTGGCGTTCAAACACCCGTCGATGAATAGAAAGAGCGATACGTTCAGAGAGATTTTTAAGGACGTGGACGCGAACGCAAAATTGGCGTGCGAAGCGCGTTTAGTTGAAGCGTTTGAGATTATAGAGATTCACGAACTATCCACGTACGAGAAATCAACATTCGCTGATCGTGATAAAGACGACAACGACGAAAAAAATGCACGAGTAGGAATAGAAATAGAAGTAGAAGAAGAGAGACGATCGAGATGTGCCGTTTTGAAGAGGGTCGTGGTCCCGGGCGAAAGTTGGGAGACGCCTTCGGATTTTTCAGAAATCTCGCTGAGGATAAACGACATGAATGGTAAAAGTAACGCGCACACGTTCGTTTTGAAAAGACACGAGAGTAAGAAGGATTCCTACGAGAGATTCGTGATGGCTTTGGTGAGAACGATGCGAAAGAAGGAGACGTCGGTTGCGTTCGTTCCCAAAGAACGCTTCCTCGATTTCACGTTCCCGCAACACGAAGAGGTGGGGAAGGTTATCGATGCGATACGTAAAAATAACAACAACTCCTACGATTACGAAGACTACGTCGCGATTGAAGTGCACTTGATTGATTGGGTGAGCGCGAGAGACTGTTTCGGAGACGGAAAAGTCATAAAAACGGTGCTGGAAAAGAGGGATCCGTCGAAGAGTTTTCCGAACGATTCTCCCGTGCAAGATACGAAAGTGTACATTTCCAATCTCCGCGCGAGCGCGAAAACCACATCAGGGACTGAAGGTATAATAGGCACCGACAAAAACGAGCAGCATCTAATTGGCGAAGACTTTTCGTTTCGATTAGCGTCGGGAGAGATGCCGCGTGCTTTAGAAACCGCGCTCCGAACCGCGTGCATTGGCGAAACTATTCGCGTGACTGTAGATGTGCGAGAAGAAGAAAGGACAGCGTTTGCGCTCAAACAACGAAAGGAAAGGATGCGCGCGTATTTAGACTCGTACGTATTGAGTGATACGTTAACCAAACTGGTATCTCGAGACGACGACGAGCAAAATCTGCTCAAAGCTGAGGATGGTGGTTTTCGACTCGTGCAAGTTACGTTTGAGTGCACTTTGACGGGCTTTGATAAGATTGTCAATTGGTACAGCGACGCCGTCGCCGTTTGCATCAAAGACGGCGAAGATTTGAAAACGGACGCGAACGCGCTGTTCAAAAACGGTATGCTCATCGAAGCGTTGGAAAAGTACGAAAGCGTGGCGCAAAAGTTGAATCAGCTCGCCTCGCGCGTGTTGCTCGAAGAAGAAGAAGGAGAAGGAGAAAAGTACGAACCTCGGATCGTCGCTTTGAGAAACAACGTGCTCTTGAACGCCGCGGTAACGGCAAAGAAGTTGAGAGATTACACCGCCGCGAGGAAAAGCTTGGAGAAAATTCCGGAAAATGAGAGATCGTTCAAGGCTAAAATGTTAAAAGGGTGCATTTTTCTCGACGAGAACGAATTCGATTTGGCCAAGGAAGCGTTCCGAGAGTTGCTGACCGATATCGCCGCCGACGAAGACGAAGATGAAGTGACTAAAGACGAAAAGAAGAAAGAGCTAGAGAGAGAGCTTGCGCGCGTGAAGCAACTCGAGAAGCGGGCGTTGGAGGAGATGCGAAATAAGTTTCGAGGTAAGCTGTAAAGAGTAGTAATTGTAGTAGTAGTGGTAGTAGCAGTAGTAGTAGTAGTAATATTCACAAGCGGAAACGTTTCTTGTTGTTGTTGTTGTTGTTGTTGTCGTTCTTTTAAAAAATTCGTATATGTATAATAAGTGTTCTTTTACTCATCGTCCGAGTAATACACGGTTTGGTTCAACGCTTTCACTGGACTTCCAACGAACCCTTCGTCGGTCCCAGCCGCGTACGTGACTCGTCTTTTCGCGCTTTTCTTCTTCTCGCTCGTCGAAGACCCGTTGTTCTCGCCGCCGTTGTTCAACTTTACGATGCCGTTTCTCTTCGCGTCGTTCGACGACGATTTATTCTTCTTCTTCTTATTGTTATCGTTTTCGTACGAGTACGACGCGTTCCCATACCCTCTGTCCTCCGTGTAATACTTCGCCATCTGCACTTCCTTCGGGGCAAACCCGCACTTTTCGTAAAACTGAACGTTTTCCGCGGAGCAGTCCAAAATGGTTTTATAACACTTCACGTGGTTCCTCGATATAATCGACATCGCGTCAATCATAACCTTCCCTAATCCAGAGTCTCGCGCTTCTTCGTCCACGACGACGTCTTCTACGTGTCCGGAGAGACCTAAATTTCGTCCGAATTTCCGTTCCACCATTAACGTCGCCGTCGCGAGAATTTTCGTTTTCTCCTCGTTTTCCAACACGTAACAAAACTCCGGTCCTTCTCTCATTTGGTGCCAACGTTTCACGAATCTCTTCTTTGTCATCTTCGGCGCCACGGTGAGTTGTTTCAGCAGATCCACGAAGCCTTTCTCGTAATCGTTCGCTTGTAACCGTCGAATGGTTTTTTTCTTCCCGAACTTATCCGTCACGGAGATTTGTTTCGGTGGTAAACCGTATCCTCTCGAGAACGTTTTCGCGACGAACCGTAACGCCATCGCGCTCAGAAATCCAAAAAGAAACGGAATCTGCGTTTCTTTGTGATTCGTGAGAAGTTGCACGCGCATCGTGGTGTTGTTGTTATTCGATTTTCGTCGACCCCCGTTACTGGTGTTGTTGTTGTTCTTCGATCCTGCTCTCGGTGGGTACATCTCAGAAGACGAAGAAAAAGCAGCGGCAGAAGAAGAAGAAGACATTGAAATTGATTACTCAAAAGTCTTTCCTTCGAAGGATGATGAGGAAGAAAAAAGTCTGTTAATGGAATGGTGTTGTT
>Ga0209305_1000484_pt1 | contig 28969 bp, 25 predicted proteins | sample COGITO_mtgs_1103_FD_184792 | JGI IMG/M metagenome (GOLD analysis project Ga0209305, IMG submission 184792) | Pelagic marine microbial communities from North Sea - COGITO_mtgs_110321 (SPAdes) (version 2) | ecosystem: Environmental > Aquatic > Marine > Epipelagic ...
TAGTTTTATCATATGTTTATTAGCAATTAAATCCTTTTTGTAAGTTGAGCAAAAGGTGTATTATAGCTCTGTGCAAGTTGTGAACAAAATGACCTGTTATCAACAGAAAATAAAAAGCCGCCTTTATTCACAAAACAATCCACTACCCATACATAAGCTTTCATGACCTTTTTGCAATTTTATTCACAAACAAAAGGAGTTTAAACAATACAAACAAAACTGTATCCAAAAAAAGCAAATTCTTTCATTGATCTAAAGAAGCTTTTTCATTAAAATCCAACACGTTAATGAAATATACTAGTTAGTAAACGGAAACCTGTCATGAAAAGAACATTTCAACCCAGCGTACTTAAACAGAAGCGAACTCACGGATTTCGTTCACGAATGGCCACAAAAGCAGGAAGAGCAGTCATAAATCGCCGACGAGCGAAAGGCCGCAAAAGACTCGCATCGTAGCCTATAGGTTGAAATCACCCTCATCTTGTGAGCCACCGTGTTTTAAACAAACATATCATCAATATCTAATATGCCCAATTTCAACTTCGAGAAAAGCAAACGGCTATTAAACGCACAATCCTTTCAATCCGTCTTTGAAAACACAGATCTTAAAGTTTCTAACTCCAATTTTTTATTATTGGCTCACCAAAATAAACTTAAACATGCTAGGCTCGGAATGATTGTTGCAAAAAAAAATATACGGCTTTCTGTTGGCCGAAATAGGATAAAGAGGGTTATAAGGTCATCTTTTAGACTAAACCAACAAAATCTCGCTGCTTTAGATATAATATTTCTTGTTCGGAAAGGTATGAATAAACTATCATTTAAAGATCAATCTAAGTCGATTTCTTTGGGTTTAGATCAACTAAAAAACAAAACATAGAACCCGCTATGATCAAAACTTTACTAGAGACAGCATATATTTTTCCCATAAAACTATACAGATATTTACTAAGTCCCTGGATGGGAAACAATTGTAGATTTTATCCAAGCTGTTCTTCTTACGCTGAAAAGGCTATAAGGGCACATGGTATTTTTAAAGGAACACATCTTTTGTGTTGCCGACTTATAAAATGTCACCCCTTTGGATCTAGCGGCTATGACCCCGTACCTCATTTAGATAAAAATAACAGGAAGCAATAATATGGATTGGCAGCGTTCTTTTCTCATTGGTGCTATGTTGGTTGTTTTGTATATGCTTTTTCTCGAGTGGGATGGTTTCCAGTCAAAAAGAAATCTCATCCTAGCTGACTCTTCAAACCAGCTGGTAATCCCTGATATTCCAGCAACCACCAAACCTCAAACAAAAGAATCAATGGACGATATTCCTGTAAGCTCACCGCTATTAAATGCAGAAAAAACATCAAACGTCACCGATACATCCACCGCTGATGATATAAACACTGATGCTCGATTGGTTGTTGTTACTACAGATGTTTTAAGGGTGCATATTGATACTCATGGTGGAGATATTGTTAGGGTTGAGCTTCTCGAACACCTACAAAATATTACAGACAAGGAAACACCCTTCATCCTATTAAATAGAGCACAAGACTCAACTTTTTTAGCCCAAAGTGGACTAATAGGCGTAAATGGAACGGATACAAAAAAAGGAAGACCAGTATTTACAACAGTTGCTGGTCAATATGAGCTAAACGATAGTGAGGAAAACCTTGTTGTTCGCCTGATGCTTGAACAGGAAGGGGTTCAGATTGTTAAGCAGTTTACCTTTAAAAGAACAGATTACTTAATTAATCTAGAGTACCAAATAAACAACCAAAGCGCTTCTGTCTGGCAGGCCGGGCTCTATGGTCAAATAAAAAGAGATAGCCACAATCCAACCAATGTTACTGCGATGGGAATGCAACCCTTCCTTGGTGCAGCTTTAACCACTAATGAAAAAAACTACAAAAAACTAAACTTTTCTGAAATAAGCGATGAAACTTTTAAAGACACCGTTGATGGTGGTTGGGTGGCAATGGTCCAACATTATTTCGTAAGTGCTTGGGTGCCAGATCAAAATATTCGAAATAACTTTAATGTAAGAAAGATCAGCAACCAAGATTTTTATATCATGGGTTTTACTTCACCCCAAGTCCAACTAAAACCTGGAGAAAAGGCCGAGCTCGAAGCAGCTTTTTATACGGGCCCTAAGGACCAATATCGTCTTGAAAAAATTTCACCATATCTTGATTTGACTGTAGATTATGGGTGGCTGTGGATGATTGCAAAGCCCCTTTTCTGGGTTTTGTATCAACTACACGAGATCTTCGATAACTGGGGCTGGTCCATAATTATGCTAACGATTTTAATAAAAGCAGCTTTTTTTCAGCTATCAGCGAAAAGTTATACCTCTATGGCCAATATGCGCAAATTACAACCAGAAATGCTCCGCTTGAAAGATCTTTATGGCGATGACAGACAAAAAATGTCACAAGAAACAATGAGTTTATATAAACGAGAAAAGGTTAACCCAATGGGAGGTTGTCTGCCTATATTGGTGCAAATGCCAGTTTTTATAGCATTATATTGGGTGTTAATGGAAAGCGTTGAGCTAAGACACGCACCTTGGGTGCTTTGGATTAATGATCTTTCTGTAAAAGACCCGTTTTTCGTTCTTCCTTTGATTATGGGAGCTAGTATGTTTATACAAATGCAGCTTAACCCAACGCCCCCAGATCCAATTCAGGCCAAAGTAATGAAGATCATGCCTATAGCGTTTACTTTCTTCTTTTTGTTTTTCCCCGCAGGCTTAGTGTTGTATTGGACCGTAAACAACTGTCTTTCTATTCTCCAACAGTGGTACATTACTCGCAAAATAGAGAACGCTTAAATCAAAAAGGACACACATACCGATAACATGCATGAATATTTGAGGCTATGAATGACCGTAATCACTGATACTGACAATATATGTGCCATTGCGACACCACCTGGGAAAGGCGGGGTCTCTATACTGCGTATTTCCGGCTCGAACCTTTCTGTTTTTTTATCAAAATTTGTTTCCAAAAAACTTGAACCTAGATCAGCGGTATATGCAAGCTTTACAGACGATGAAAATGTAATCATAGATAAGGGCATAGCTATTTATTTTCCCGCACCAAACTCATTTACTGGAGAAGAGGTCCTTGAGCTGCATGGTCACGGCGGCCCAGCAGTCATGGATTTGTTATTACAGCGTAGCCTAAAACTGGGAGCTCGATTAGCTCGTGCAGGCGAGTTTTCTGAACGTGCGTTCCTTAATAATAAAATAGATTTAATACAAGCCGAGGCTATCTCCGATCTAATACTTGCATCTTCAGAACAGGCTGCAAGGTGTGCTATAAGATCGCTACAGGGTGAATTTTCTAAACAAATTGCTACTTTGTTAGAAAACTTAGTAAGTTTGCGCACTTACGTTGAGGCTGCAATAGATTTTCCGGAAGAAGAAATTAATTTTCTCGCTGATCCAAAAATAAGCATAGAGCTGGAATCCTTGCTCAGCCTAGTTAAAAAAACTAAAGAGAGAGCCCACCAGGGTTCATTGGTTTCAGAGGGTATGTCGGTAGTCATAGCTGGTAAACCTAATGCTGGAAAATCAAGTCTTTTAAATGCTCTTTCAAAAAGAGACAGTGCAATTGTTTCAGATATAGCTGGTACCACAAGAGATGTTTTAAGAGAACATATCCACCTAGACGGTATGCCCCTGCATATAATAGACACAGCCGGGCTTCATGAGACAAAAAATTCCTTAGAACAAGAGGGTATTAAGAGAGCTTGGGATGAAATTGATCAAGCCGATAGAGTCTTATATGTGATAGATAGCAATTCAAAATATTCTTTGAATATACAAGAAAACTGGCCTGAATACTTCAGTCGTTACCCAACGAGGAATAATATCACTTTTGTACTAAATAAATCTGATATTTCCGACCTGTCTCCCGGGATCAGACAAGACAAGCTTGCTACAGTCATTCTTTCTGCAAAAAGCCACGATGGACTCGAGGCGCTTGGAGATCATCTGAAGAGCTGTATGGGCTATACAGGAACTAACGAGGGCTCTTTTGTGGCGCGACGTCGACATATTGAAGCGCTAAATAATACAGAAAATTATCTAATGTCAGGAAAAAAACAATTGTTAAGAGCGGCCGCAGGAGAATTACTGGCTGAAGATTTACGTCATGCACAGCAATCTCTGTCATCCATAACAGGTGTTTTTAGTAGTGATGATTTATTAGGACAAATATTCGGTAGCTTCTGTATCGGAAAGTGACTAATAAATGATTTTAAGTCATAAATTTATTATATGAATTTTGGCCAATAACAACTAACATATTAAATGAATAATCCACAAATAATCCACAAATAATCGTCAAATTATCAACATCTTATACACAGCTTCTACTTATATAGAGCTATTATTTGTGAAAATATGCTGTCTATAAACACAGTCAGTCGTATTTTATAACTTGTTGTTTTTAAACGTTTTTATTTGTTCTAAGCCTTTTAATTTTTTTTATAAAAGTTGTGGATAACTCAACTATTTGTGGCTAGACTAGATCGTAAATAAAAGTAAATTTCTTGTATTTGAGGGGTAGTAAAGCTTGGCTCAAGTCGTTTGGAAAAAATGTTTGTGTCTTCTCGAAGAAGAGTTGCCAAAACAGCAATTTAAAACCTGGATAAAGCCTCTTGAGCTTGGTTCAATCGATGAAATCGCTCTTGATAAAGATGTGCTCTTGTTAGCACCTAATCATTTCATACGAGATTGGGTTCTGGATAAGTTTATTTCACGTATCACAGAAATATTTCAACAGCTAAGCGGGGTGCGCTGCTCTGTTAAAGTAGAGTCGTCTCTCGGAAGTAAATCATCAAACAAACCTGATTCACGTGAGGCGCCACCTGCTCAACCACAAATTATTACTAGCAAACCATTACCAGCAACCACTTCTATAAGAATACCGCCAGACAGGACAACTGACACTGTAGAGGGTGGCCTCAATCATAAAAGCTTCCTGAACTCCACTTTTACATTTGATTCTTTTGTCGAAGGGAAGTCTAATCAACTAGCTTTAGCAGCATCAAAACAGATATCAGAAAATCCTGGTGGTGCCTACAACCCGTTGTTTATTTATGGTGCAGTGGGCTTGGGTAAAACTCATTTAATGCATGCAGTTGGTAATAGCCTACGACAACAAAAACCAAACGCTAAAATTATATATTTACATTCTGAGCGGTTTGTTGCAGATATGGTTAAAGCATTACAATTAAATGCCATCAATGACTTTAAAAGATTTTATCGCTCTGTAGACGCACTTTTAATCGATGATATGCAATTCTTTGCGGGCAAAGAGCGTTCACAGGAAGAATTCTTTCATACCTTTAACGCCCTGTTAGAGGGAGGAAAACAAATGATACTTACTTGTGACCGCTACCCAAAAGAGATTGATGGCTTAGAAGAACGTTTAAAATCTCGTTTTGGGTGGGGTCTCACTGTTGCGGTAGAACCACCAGAATTAGAGACCAGAGCTGCAATATTAATAAAAAAAGCTACTCAAGCGCGCGTTAATTTACCAACAGAAGCAGCCTTTTTTATCGCACAAAGAATACGCTCTAATGTACGAGAGCTCGAGGGGGCGTTAAAAAGAGTGATAGCAAGTGCTCACTTTACAGGTAGTCCGATTAATGTCGATCTTATACGTGAATCTTTGAAAGATTTACTTGCCATACAGGATAGGCTGGTAACTATTGACAATATACAGAGAGTAGTATCTGAATACTACAAGTTAAAAATGTCCGAGCTTTTGTCTAAAAGACGTAGCAGATCAATAGCAAGACCCAGACAAGTAGCAATGGCCCTCGCCAAAACATTAACTAATCATAGTTTACCCGAAATCGGTGAAGCATTCGGAGGTCGTGATCATACTACTGTATTACACGCATGCAGAAAGATTAAAGAGCTCGAAGAAGAAAGTTTGGATATGCAAGATGACATGAAACATTTACTGCGTGCCTTAACTACTTAAATATATTTACTCATAAGGTGTAAAAAACAAACTTCAAATTGGATTATTAGTAGATGAAATTCAAAATTTCCCGTGAAGATTTACTCCAGCCCCTACAATTAGTGGTTGGGGTGGTTGAAAGAAGGCAGACACTACCAATACTGTCTAATGTTTTAATAGCATTAAAAGATAACTGTTTATCCATGACAGGAACTGATCTTGAGGTTGAAATTGTTGGTCATGTAATGCTTAGAGACCCTGAAGCAAATGGCGAGATAACTGTACCTGCACGTAAATTAATGGATATCTGTCGATCTTTACCAGAATCAACAGATATTACGTTTACAGAAAAAGATGGAAAAGTTCAGATAATAAGCGGTCGAAGTCGATTTACACTTTCTTCCCTTCCAGCTGACGAGTTTCCAAGTATAGATGAAGGTGATTCAGGTAAATCATTTAATATCAGTAACAAAGAGATAAATAATCTTATTAGTCGAACATCTTTTGCGATGGCTCAGCAGGATGTGCGTTATTATCTGAATGGTATGCTGTTAGACTTGGATGATAACAGAGTTAGAACAGTAGCTACAGATGGACACAGATTAGCTATGATGGATTCTGGGAAAATAGAACTTCATGGCGAAAAAACTCAGGCAATAATTCCAAGAAAAGCCGTTATTGAGCTCTCTAGATTGCTACCCGATAATGGGGAGGCTCTAATAACACTAAGTGATAATTACATGAAGGTGGTAACCGAGGGTTTTCGTTTTACCTCCAAACTGGTCGATGGGGCTTATCCTGACTATGATCAAGTCATACCAAAAGATGGCGATAAACAGATGGTAGGCTCAAGAACTGATTTACAAAGTGGTTTTAGTCGAGCAGCTATTTTATCCAATGAGAAATATCGAGGCGTTAAACTAATAGTTCAAAAAGGTACCTTGACGCTCTTGGCTACAAATCAGCAAGACGAAGCGAGAGAAGAGGTTACTGTTAAATATGATCATGATGACCTAGAGCTTGGGTTTAATGTAAGCTATATAATTGATATTCTTAATATTTTAAGCGGTGACGATGCAAGTTTTACTTTTTCTAATGCTGGTAGCAGTGTGTTAATCGAAGACCCGGCGAATCCAAATTCCACATACGTTGTAATGCCAATGCGTCTATAACCTGAAATTATGCACCTTAAAAAAATTGGTATACACGGCCTAAGAAATTTAACTAGCAACGAAGTATCGTTATCTCCAACATCTAATTTCTTTTTTGGTGAAAATGGTAGTGGAAAAACAAGTGTCCTCGAAGGATTGTATGTCCTTGGTCGTGGAAGATCATTTCGATCACGCACATTAGACCTTGTAATTAATGAAAACGAAGAGTCCTGTACAGTTTTTGGGTTAATCGACAAAAATGATGTAAACATATCTCTGGGTGTCACAAGAACTCGAAATAACGATTTTAGGTTTAAAATGAATGGGCAAAAGGTCAATAATTCATCGTCTTTAGCAGACACAATGCCCCTTTTACTCATTAATTCTGATACATTCAAGTTGTTAGACGGCGGACCTCAATTTAGACGACAATACCTGGATTGGGGATTGTTCCACGTGGAACATTCATACAGAAAATCACTTAAAAACTTTAAACGAACTCTTAAGCAGCGGAATTCATTGTTGCGATGTGATAGAATAAACGTTGATTTACTTAATTCATGGAATACCGAGTTTGTAAGCTTTGCAGAAGCAATTGATAAATATCGAAAGATTTATCTTGTGGGCTTAGTTGAAAAAATAAAGTGGGTTTTAAGTGAAATTACAGATCTGGGTAACTTTGAATTCAAGTATTATTCAGGTTGGGATACTGATAAAAAATTATTAGAAATACTAGAGAAGAATCAACAAAAGGACATAAACATGAGAGTAACGACTCATGGGCCTCAGAGGTCAGATTTACGAATTAGCCTTGATGCAAAACCGGCCAACGAGGTTCTGTCTAGAGGTCAATCAAAAATTTTGGTTGCTGCAATGCAAATAGCTCAGGGGTATTTGTATTATGAAAAAACAGCAGAAAAGTGTCTATATTTGATAGATGACTTACCCTCCGAGTTAGATTTTTCTCATAGAAAAAAAGTAGGTAAATTATTGTGGGATTTAGGGGCACAAACTTTTGTAACTGGTGTGCTTAAGGAAGACCTGCTAAACAGTTGGCCCAAAGAAGACCTTAATATGAAAATGTTTCACGTGGAACATGGAAAGATTACTCAATGATCAAAAAAATATTTATCTAGGATTTATATATGAGTAAAGATCAGACATATGATTCAGACAGTATAAAAGTTTTAAAAGGCTTAGATGCAGTCAGAAAGCGCCCAGGAATGTATATTGGAGATACAGACGACGGCACTGGACTGCATCATATGGTCTTTGAGATAGTAGACAATTCCATAGATGAGGCCCTTGAAGGGCATTGCTCCGAAATTGTTGTTACCGTTCATCATGATGAGTCTGTAACGGTTTCTGATAATGGTCGCGGCATACCTACTGAGATACACGAGGAGGGTGTGTCAGGTGCCGAAGTAATCATGACGGTTTTACACGCGGGCGGAAAGTTTGACGAAGACAGCTACAAAATATCAGGCGGTTTGCATGGGGTAGGTGTCTCAGTGGTAAATGCATTATCACGACATGTGAAATTAACCATAAAGCGTGGCGGCGAAATACACGAACAAACTTACAAGCATGGCATTCCTGATTCACCGTTAACATTGATGGGAAAAACAAAGGAAACCGGCACTGCTATACACTTCATACCTTCTACGGAAACTTTTACTAATATTCAATTTCATTATGAGATTTTAGTTAAAAGGCTCAGAGAGCTCTCTTTTCTAAATTCCGGTGTGAGGATTGTGCTAAAAGATGAGAGAACAGCCAAAGAAGATATTTTTGAGTATGAGGGCGGATTAAGAGCATTTGTCGATTACTTAAATACCAATAAACTTACTATTAATAAACCTGTGCATTTCTCTAAGTTTCGCGACGATGGAGTTGGAGTAGAAATTGCGCTTCAGTGGAACGACACCTATCAAGAAAATATTCTATGTTATACGAATAATATCCCTCAAAGGGACGGTGGAACTCATTTAGCTGGATTTAGATCAGCACTTACTAGAAGCCTCAATACTTATATTGAGAAAGAAGGTATGGGTAAAAACAATAAAGTGAGCACTTCGGGTGACGACGCTAGAGAAGGCTTAACAGCTATTGTTTCTGTAAAAGTTCCAGACCCTAAATTTTCGTCGCAGACAAAAGAGAAATTAGTAAGCTCTGAAGTAAAATCCGCTGTTGAACAAGAAATGGGAATACATTTTACAGACTATTTACTTGAAAACCCTCAAGAAGCAAAAAGCATAGTTAATAAGATGGTAGAGGCTGCAAGAGCTCGTGAGGCAGCAAGAAAAGCAAGAGATATGACTCGTCGCAAGGGGGCTTTGGATATCGCAGGCTTACCTGGTAAGTTATCGGATTGCCAAGAGAAGGATCCAGCATTATCAGAACTCTACTTGGTTGAGGGTGATTCTGCTGGTGGCTCAGCAAAGCAAGGAAGGGACCGAAGAACCCAAGCGATCCTCCCATTGAAAGGCAAGATATTGAATGTTGAAAAAGCAAGATTCGATAAAATGTTATCTAGTGCAGAAGTTGGAACACTAATAACAGCGCTAGGTTGTGGAATAGGTTCGACAGAATTTGACCCAGAAAAGCTTCGCTATCATACTATTTTGATAATGACGGATGCCGATGTTGACGGTTCGCACATACGGACATTGCTTTTAACTTTTTTCTTTAGACAGATGCGTGAACTAGTAGAGAGAGGCAACATTTTCATAGCACAGCCACCGCTTTATAAGATCAGCAAAGGAAAGCAGGAACAATATCTTAAAGATGATCAAGAGCTAACTAGTTTCTTGACGCAATCAGCACTAGAGGGGACGAGCTTGCACGTCAACAACGATGCTCCGGGTATAAGTGGCGGACCTCTTGAAGAACTAGTATCTGAACATCGGCAGGTTATGGCTATTATAGAAGGATTATCCCGAACTCACCCAATAGAAATATTAAAAGCACTAATTTTTCTACCTAAAATTAACCCAAAAAATATGAATGACGAGTCTTTTGTTAAAAAATTAGCCCAACAACTGTTGGAAGCTATGGAGACAAAAAAGACCTCTGGCAGCAAAAGCTATGTTATTTCATCCCACAGAGGAGAAGATCAGTACTTTTCTCTAGAAGTACTTATAACAGCACATGGTGTTCCGACTCCTTATTACTTCACGCGTGATTTCTTTGCCTCAACAGAGTACGACACCATTGCATCTTTAGGTCTAAAATTAACAGGCTTGCTAGAAGAGGGGGCATATATAATGTGTGGGGAAACAAAAAAATCCATAGAAAGCTTTAGTGACGGCATAGATTGGCTAATGGCTGAATCAAAGCGAGGCTATAACATACAAAGATATAAGGGTTTGGGAGAAATGAATCCATCTCAGCTATGGGATACAACGATGAATCCAGAGGCCAGGAGAATGCTCAAAGTGACAGTTGAAGATGCAATTGCTGCTGACCTAATGTTTACAACTTTGATGGGTGACTTGGTTGAACCTAGACGTGATTTTATTGAAAAGAATGCATTAACTGTTACTAATCTAGATTTTTAATTCTTTTTGAGCAGTTTCGATTATATTCTTCACATGTTCAGTTAAATGTCGGCTGTCCATATTTTTTGTATTAATAGCATCAGCAATAACAACATGAATAGTTCCAGGCCACTTTAAAAAACTATGCTTTGGCCAACAATGCCCAGCATTATGTGAGATCGGGAGTATAGGAACATTTGCAGCAATAGCCAGAGCAGCACCACTTCTACCATAGCGACCAATTACTCCAGGTTTGACCCTTGTTCCTTCAGGATATATGAGGACATTTTGACCATTTGATAACCTATCTGTTCCTTGACATAGAATTTGCTTCAAAGCTTTTCTAGGGTTACCACGATCAATAGCAATAGGATGCATAAAATACAGAGCCCAGCCGAAAAAAGGGATCCAGAAAAGCTCTTTTTTTAAAATAGTGCTTACTGGCCTAAGTAATCGCTGAAGATAAAAGGTTTCCCATCCTGACTGATGCTTGCTCAGTATAACGCAAGGTGTATCGGGTATATTCTCTAAGCCATCAACTATTAGTTTTATCCCACAACTCAGGTGTAGCCACTTAATGATAATTTCATTAGCAAAAGTAGCTACATTTTGGCGTAATTTGATCGGGAGAATAGCGCCGAACGTGCAGGTAAATGTTCCGAAAATGGTTATAACTATACCGTATAAAGTATAAAATATAGTTGAACGTATAAAAGAAATTAATATTTTCATATTTATATAAAGTGATAATTTAACCATCGCATAAGTAGTCTGCAACGCAGGCTAAATTATCAAAAATTCTTGTTTGTTTTAAAATTAGGTTCTGTTCTTTCTTTAGTTGAATTTCAGTATTATTTCCCTTGCCTGTTCGAACTAAAATCGGTGAACAATTATATTTAAGGCCAGCTTGAAGATCACGAAGACTATCACCAACTATATGAACACCTGTTAGATCTATATTTAGTTCTTCAGTTATCTGATCTAAAAGTCCAGATGCTGGTTTTCTGCATCCACACTCATCTTCAGGTGTATGAGGACAAAAAAATATTCCGCTAAGCGTGACATTAGAGCTTAGTAATAAATTTTTGAGTTTTAAATGCATTTCTTCAAGTGCATCGTAACTAAAAAAACCTCGCCCAATACCGGATTGATTTGTGGCGACAACTACTTTATAGCCAGAACGAAACAACCTTACGATGGCGTCAATACTTCCGGGAATTGGCCTCCACTCATCGGCTGTTTTTATATAAGTATCTGAATCTTGGTTTATTACGCCATCCCGATCAAGAATAATTAGTTTGACCATAAGATAAGCTTACCTTTGTAAATTCTTATAAAATCAATCTGGGTCCATCATCTCTCTGGAACCAATAATGAAATATCAGCTACCTGGAGAAATAAAGCCCTTAATTTGTGCAACAGTACAAGACGATTGATACGTGTTTCATCATCGTCAGTCACAACCATAACATCATCGAAGAAATTATCTATAGGTATGGCAAGTCCAGACAATAGTTTTAATACTGACGTATATGACTGTTCTTGGAGCAATGGCTGTATTTTTTTCTCAAGATTTTCAACTATTTTAGTTAATGCGAGCTCTGACGGCTCGCACAAAAGGTCCTTATTAATTGGCGCTGACATATCCTTTAATGGATTTTTTGCAAGTATATTAGATACTCTTTTGTTTGCAGCGGCTAATGTTACGGCTTCAGGGAATCTAGTGAACGTATGGACTGCATATACGCGCCGATGTATATCGAGAGGGTTATTTAGGTTTCTGGCAGAAACAGATAAAAAAACTTCAGTTGGTATACCTTCTTCTTCATACCAAGCTCTAAAGCGTTCTTTTACGTAAGTGAGTACTTGCATACAAATTTGATCATCATCAGTTTGCAGTTGCTGGTGCCCTGTAGCTGCCTTTTTTAAAACTTCATAAAGATTTAAATTTATATTATGTTCAATGATTATTCTCAGTAGCCCTAGACTGGAACGGCGGAGTGCAAATGGGTCTTTTGAGCCAGATGGTTGTTGTCCGATACCAAATATTCCAACTAATGTATCTAGACGATCACAAATAGCTAAAGTTATACCTATAGCTGTTTTGGGTATTGCATCCTTAGAAAATTTTGGCAAGTAGTGCTCTTGTATCGCCTCAGCAACTTCAGGCTTTTCTCCATCGTTAGTTGCATAATACTTTCCCATGATTCCTTGAAGACTTTCAAACTCTCCAACCATATCTGTTACTAAGTCTGACTTACATAACTGAGCTGCTCTAACTGATAATGATATATCGGCATTAACTATAGGTGCAATATACTCTGCGAGAGCACTAAGGCGGTCTGTCTTTTCGTATATAGTACCGAGCTGTTCTTGAAAAATTATAGACTTTAGTGACTCTCTCCTTTTCTCGAGCGTAGTTTTTTTATCAGTGTTATAAAAAAAAGCAGCATCGGATAGCCTCGGCCGAATAACTCTTTCATTGCCACGAATTATTTGAGAGGAATCTTTGCTTTCAATATTAGAAATTGTTATGAAAAGTGGTAAAAGCTCACCATCAGTATTAGTTAAATGAAAATATTTTTGATGCTCTGCCATTGACGAAATTAGTGCTTCGGTTGGCACTTCTAGAAATTCTCTGTCAAAGCTACCTAGAAGCGCTACAGGCCATTCATTAAGTGCTGTTACTTCATCAAGCAATGAAGCATCAACAATAGCTATTCCGCATACTTTTTTTGCTATTTTCTTTATAGCAGAGCTTATTAGCTCTCTACGTTCAGAGAAACAAGCAATTACATTGGCTTCGCGGAGACAAGATTCATACTCCCTTGGCTCATCTACTATAATTTGATTCTTGCTATGAAATCGATGACCGTAGGTTATATTACTTGCTTTTAAACCCATAATTTGTGAATTGATAATTTTGTTACCAAACAAAATTAATACCCATTGTAAGGGGCGAATAAACTCAAAAGCATTTGAACCCCATCGCATTTTCTTTGGAATTGGTAGTGCGCTTATAGCTTCTCTAATCAAATTTTCTGCAAGGTCTTCTACTTTTAACCCTGGTTTTTTCGATTTACTGAACAATTTTTCTTTTCCTTGGTTGTTTCCAACCATCTCAGATAATGATTCTATCGGAATACTATTTTTTTTTGCAAACGCTATGCCAGCCGCGGTTGGTTCACCTGCTGCATCAAATGCAATTTTTGTAGGAGGTCCCCAGATAGTGATTTCTTTACTAGGTGCTTGTTTATCAAGATTTTCGAGTAAAATTGCTATTCTTCTCGGAGTGGCAAAAACTTTTGTCTTGCTGAAGCCAAAGGTATTATTCTTGAACCCATTAGCAACATGATCATGAAACGCGTTAGCGAGATTCATTAATGCTTTAGGTGGAAGCTCTTCTGTGCCTATTTCCACTAAAAAATCAGCCATTACTTTTCCCCCCAATACGCCTTATTGCCCTGTCTGCCATTTCTTTTGATGCTAATGGAAATCCAAGTGCACTTCTAGAGTTGAAGTATGCTTCTGCAACAGACTTAGCTAGAGTTCGAATCCTTAAAATATAACGCTGCCTCTCAGTTACCGATATTGCGTGGCGTGCATCAAGCAAATTGAATGCATGCGAAGCCTTTATAACCATCTCGTAACCTGGTAACGGAAGTCCTTTATTAACAAGTCGCCTACAATCAGATTCGAGTTGATTAAATGTTTCGCGCATGAAATCAATATCAGCTTCTTCGTAGTTATATGCTGACATTTCAACCTCGTTTTGATGAAATACATCTCCGTAGGTTACAACACCCTCATCGCCACTGGTCCAGACCAGATCATATACATTGTCAACTCCTTGAAGATGCATGGCAATGCGCTCAAGACCATAGGTTATTTCTCCAGCCACTGGAAAGCATTCAAGACCGCCCACTTGCTGGAAATATGTAAATTGTGTTATCTCCATTCCATTAAGCCATACTTCCCAGCCGAGCCCCCATGCACCGAGCGAGGGAGACTCCCAGTTATCCTCAACAAAACGAATATCATGTATTGTTGTATCAATTCCTAACATTTTGAGTGAGTCTAAGTAGAGTTGTTGTATATTTGATGGCGAGGGTTTTAGTATCACCTGAAATTGATAATAATGTTGAAGGCGATTTGGGTTATCGCCATACCGACCATCAGCTGGCCTTCGACATGGTTGTACATAAGCGGAGTTCCAAACTTCAGGTCCAATAGCACGCAAAAAAGTAGCTGGATGAAATGTACCTGCACCAACTTCCATATCAAGGGGTTGCAAAATAACACACCCATGATCAGACCAAAATTTTTGTAAGGATAAGATTAACTCTTGAAACGAAGTACAATCCTTCTTAATTTGCGACACCTAGGCTTCCTTTTAGAATATAATATTAATGATTATAAGGCTGCAGACAATGAATAGTAAGTATTTATAAAATCAGTTACTGACATCTTGCTGTGGTCCTTTATTTTTTATTTTTATTTCAAATATTTTATCAGGAAAAATCTCTTATGATAGATAATAAAATTGATATATTTACTATATATGGACATCAAGCATGTGGATTTTGTCGTCAAGCAAAGACAGTTCTTCAGGCAAATCTTATACAGTTCGATTACATTGACATTCATACAGAAAATATAAACCCAGATGATCTAGCTCAAAAAATTGGAAAGCCTGCAAATACAGTCCCACAAATTTTTTACAATAACTCATACATAGGTGGGTACCAAGAGCTGATGAAATATCTTAGAGATAAGAATATGATCAACTAGTTCTCGATCGTTAGTTACTCAAAGATGGAAGCCACGTTGCAATTGAAGGCCAAATGGCAAGTTGTGCCATGAGTATTATTTGTATTGCTATAAAGGGCATCACTCCTTTATAAATATCCTGTATGTGTACGCTATTTGGCGCTACACCTTTAAGATAAAATAATGAAAAACCAAATGGTGGTGTTAAAAAAGAAGTTTGTAAATTTACTGCAATCATAATACCAAGCCAAATCGGATCAAGACCTAATCCAAGCAAAGCTGGGGCAACAATTGGAACAACCACATAAGTTATTTCTATAAAATCGAGAATAAATCCAAGAAGAAATATTAGCAACATAACCAAAAATGTTGCTCCAAAAAGACCTCCAGGTATATTTTTCAAAAGATCTTCTACTAGTTGGTCTCCACCAAAACCCCTAAAAACTAAAGAGAAGATAGATGCACCAATTAATATCAGGAAAATCATAGAGGTAATTTCGGTAGTTTTTTGGGCCACTTTTTTTAATAAGTCACATGAAAGCATATTTGCATTATAACTAAGCAGAATCGCTCCAATTGCACCTATGCCTGCTGCTTCAGTTGGAGTGGCTAAACCGAACAAAATAGACCCTAGTACTGAAAAAATCAGTATTACAGGCGGCATTAAAGGTTTAAGTAGCTGAAAAAAACTATTTTTTATTTTTTGTTCAGTGACAATTGGTATAGATCGTGGTTCAAAACGTGCGACAAGCATCAAATAAACTATATACATGATTATTAACAGCATTCCTGGGACAACTGCACCTAAGAAAAGATCACCAACGGATATAGTTTTTGGAGCAAAAATTCCCTGAGCAAGCTGGGCTTGCTGATAAGAATTTGCAATGATGTCACCCAGTAACACTAAAGCGATTGATGGCGGGATGATTTGTCCAAGGGTTCCTGTCGCACAAATAGTTCCAGATGCTAGAGAAGGAGAATACCCCTGTTTGAGCATAGTAGGTAAAGAAATCAGTCCCATAGTCACTACAGTTGCGCCTACAATTCCTGTGCTAGCAGCCAACAGCATACCGACTATAACAACCGATATACCGAGCCCTCCTTTAAAATTTCTTAATAATTGAGACATACTATTCAGTAGGTTTTCAGCTAAGCTAGACTTTTCTAGCATTACACCCATAAAAATAAATAATGGAACTGCTATTAGGATAGTATTATCAATTATTCCGTATAATCGATTTGGCAAAGCATGCAAAAAATCCATATCGAAGATATTGGCTACGTTACCGTATACTGCGAATAAAAGTGCAGTTCCTGCCAATGAAAAAGCAACAGGATAGCCCGCCATCATTATTACGCAAACAGAAGCAAACATAATTATAGGGATATATTCAAGCATCTGAATCACTCTCTACTTCACTTTTAATTTTATCAAATAGAAATAAAGAATTTTTTATAACTTCAGAAATTCCCTGTAGCAAAAGACATGCAGGCATAGTTATTAATAATGTTTTCAACAGATATATATACGGTAGGCCCCCTGCCTCCATTGAAACTTCTCGTATAGACCAACTGCTTATTACGTAATCCCAGCTGAGAGTTAAAATCACAATGCAAACGGGCATCAAGAATACTAATGTACCTAGTACTTGAATTATCGCCCTAGTATGAGGACTGAACTTCTGGTAAAAAATATCGATACTAACATGCCCTTTTCTCTTTAGTGTAAAAGCTGCGCCCATCAAAAAAACCAGCGCATGCATGTAAGTTAAGGATTCCTGTAGAGCAATCGACCCGATTTCAAAAAAATAGCGCATTAAAACTATTAAACCCATTAAGAAAACCATTAATAGGACTACCCATGAAACTATTTTTCCTGTCCATTCAGTAAAATTATCTATATTTGTCGCTATCTTACGAACAAAAAGGTGAAATTTACAGTTGACGAAATGTTTAATGCTCATAATATGCGTATATTTTACCAGTCAATTATCATTTATTGATTTTGTCATATTACTGTCATGAATGTAGTTTAATGTTATTTGAATCATAAAAATAATATGGAGTACAGATATGATAACTAGTGATTCAAAATTTAAAAGTGTGGTTACGATTGGTTTAATTTTTCTAAGCACGTCAGTTTTCGCTGCATCTCGTGAATATGTGAGCGTTGTTGGCTCATCAACAGTATATCCTTTTGCCACGGTGGTGGCAGAACGTTTTGGTAAAAATACTAGCTTTTCAACACCAAAAATTGAATCTACTGGTTCAGGTGGCGGTATGAAGTTATTTTGCGCAGGAGTCGGCACCCAACACGCTGACGTAACTAATGCTTCACGTCGTATAAAAGAATCTGAATTTCAAAAATGCCAAAATAATGGCGTAACGGACATCATTGAAGTGCTTATTGGTTATGATGGAATTGTAATAGCAAATTCAAAAAAATCTCCAAAGTATAACTTAACACGAAAAGACATCTATCTGGCCTTAGCTGATAAAATTCCGGGTTCGAACGGTAAGTTAATTAAAAATCCTAATAAAACCTGGAAAGATGTTAACCCTTCGCTACCTAATGTAGCAATTAAAGTTATAGGTCCGCCCCCTACATCTGGAACTCGTGATGCGTTCGTAGAGCTTGCTATGGAAGGCGGAGCAAAAAAGTTTAAAGCACTCAAAGCTTTGCGTAAGGAGAAGAATTCCGACAAAATCATAACAATGATGGATGATCTTGGGATTCCTCCAAGTGCGTATAACAAGAAAGGTAAAAAAGTTTTTAAAGCAGTTACTCACGCAATACGTGAAGATGGTGCTTATGTGGAGGCTGGTGAAAACGACAATTTGATCATACAGAAATTAGAAGCAAATCCAGATGCTTTAGGTGTTTTTGGGTATTCTTTCTTAGACCAAAATAGTGATAAAGTTCAAGGCTCGACAGTTGAGTCAGTAGAACCAACGTTTGATTCTATAGCAGATAAAAGTTATTCGATTTCACGCCCATTATACTTTTATATTAAGAAAGCACATATAGGAGTTGTACCTGGGATCGCTGAATATGCCGCAGAATTTAGTAGTGAAAAAGCCTGGGGTCCAGAGGGTTATTTAACAGAAAAGGGAATGATTCCTATGGGCAAAGACTTAAGATCCAAATATTCAAACGACATAAAAAAGAAATTAACAATGACAGGTGTTAAATAATCCACACCTTTTCGATGCTACTCATTAATAATGGATATTTAAGAAATTAAAATTGACCTTTCTTAAAGCATTTTTATTTTGTACGATGTCACTCGGTTTGTTAGCATGCTAACAAACCGATTTTTTTAGCCAACTCTTTACGTTGATATAAGGAACCCATTCGGTGGAATTTAGTTCTTTAATTTTAATTTTGGTTGGATTCAGTCTGGTCGCATTTTACACTTCACGTGTAAGAGCCTTTAGTCTTGCAAAACCTCTTGGTGGCGTTCAATATTTGTCATCACTACCCTTTTTTTATGGTATGCGTTCAGCAATATGGTGCGCTGTTCCTGCACTAGCATTTTTAATTCTGTGGGCCTTATTCGATGACCACATAATTAGCGCAATTATTTTAGATAGTTTACCAGATAGCATTAAACCTACTAACCCTGATCAATTGAGTCTTTTGCTGAATAGTATAGAGAATATATCAAGCGGCGCTCTGCCATCTACAAACCCAGACTTAGTCGCCGCCTCAAAAATATTGGATCAACTAAATAACACATCTCAAAAATTAGTCGCTATATTTGTACTATCCATTTCAGTTTTTTTTATATGCCTTACATGGATGAAGGTGTCGCCTAAGCTACATGCAAGACATATGGTTGAGAAATTTTTCAGAATGTGTCTTTTGGCTGCTGCGTGCATAGCAATTTTGGCTACTCTTGGGATTGTATTTTCAGTCATTTTTGAAGCTATAAGATTTTTTCAGTTAATTCCAGTTAGTGATTTCTTGTTAGGCACTGAGTGGAGCCCACAAATGGCGATTCGTTCCGACCAGGTTGGATCATCGGGAAGTTTTGGCGCTATACCACTATTTGTGGGGACCCTATTAATCTCTTTTATCGCAATGTGTATAGCGGTTCCGGTTGGATTAATGTCTGCGGTTTATTTGGCAGAATACGCGAAACCGGTAGTAAGAAGCTTTGCTAAGCCAGTGCTAGAAATTTTGGCAGGAATTCCAACTGTAGTGTATGGTTTTTTTGCAGCCCTAACCGTTACGCCCTTTTTGCGAGAACATGGAGCAAACATTGGACTAGACATTTCATCAGAAAGTGCTTTGTCTGCTGGACTTGTCATGGGAGTTATGATTATACCTTTCATTTCATCGCTTGCCGATGATGTTATAACTGCAGTTCCTCAAAGCTTAAGAGATGGTTCGTTAGGCTTGGGTGCTACTAAGTCTGAGACAATTAAAAAAGTTATTTTCCCCGCTGCATTACCTGGAATAGTCGGAGGAGTTTTGTTGGCAGTTTCTCGTGCTATCGGAGAAACAATGATTGTAGTCATGGCAGCAGGTTTAGCAGCAAAAATGACTATTAATCCATTAGAGACAGTGACAACAGTCACAGTACAAATTGTTACTTTGTTGGTAGGGGATCAGGAGTTTGATAGCCCTAAGACACTAGCAGCTTTTGCCCTGGGGCTAATGCTATTTTTCGTCACTTTAGCGCTCAATTTTGTAGCACTACGTATCGTGAATAGATATAGAGAGCAATATGACTGACCTAACTACATCAGAATATAAACAAAAAGTTTACCTGAGTTTAAAAAAGCGTAATCGTGCCGAGGCGCGCTACAAAGTATATGGTGTTGCTGCCATTACTTTTGGGTTGATGTGTGTATTTCTTTTGTTCTTTGATATTACTAGCAAGGGATACAAAGCCTTTCAGATTACTTATATTAATCTTAACGTGACTTATGATGAAGATATTCTAGGAGTAAATGATACAAGTAATGCCTCTCAAATGGCATTAGGTGATTTTGATGGCGTTGTAAAGGCCGGTCTGAGAAATAGATTTACAGAGGTAACTGGTAGAAAAAATAAACAAGAACTCTATAGTATAATAAGTAGCGGAGCCGGCTACACTATACGCGACCAGCTAAAAGAAACACCGAGCCTGCTCAACTCAACAGTTAATCTTTGGCTTATCGCCGATGATGACGTAGATACTTACTTTAAGTCGCTTGATGATAAAAACGGCCCCTTCAGGGGAAGAATTTCTGAGAACAAAGAATCTTGGCTAAACAGCTTAATTGAATCTGGAAAAGTAAAAACACGATTTAACTCAAACTTTTTCTCAAACGGAGATTCACGAGAGCCAGAACTAGCCGGAATACGAGGAGCTGCAATGGGCTCATTTTATACCCTGCTTATTACGATAGCTCTTGCTTTTCCACTGGGAGTTGCTGCTGCAGTTTACCTAGAGGAATTTGCTCTTCGTAACAGATGGACTAATTTTATTGAAGTTAATATTAATAATCTTGCAGCTGTGCCATCTATAATTTTTGGCTTGTTAGGTTTGGCAGTCTTCATTAACTTTTTTCATGTGCCGCGCTCGGTACCATTAGTTGGTGGTTTAGTTTTGACACTTATGACTTTGCCCACAATAATTATTTCAAGTAGAGCCGCTATCAAATCAGTACCACCGTCAATACGTGAGGCCGCCATAGGAGTGGGCGCCTCTCCTATGCAAGTTGTCCTACATCATGTATTGCCACTAGCAATGCCCGGAATGCTGACTGGAGCTATAATTGGTATGGCAAGGGCCTTAGGAGAAACAGCACCTCTGTTAATGATTGGCATGATAGCATTTATTGTAGACATTCCAGCTGGCTTCAATGATCCAGCTACAGCACTTCCTGTTCAAATTTTTCTATGGGCTGACAGCCCAGAGAGAGCTTTTGTAGAAAAAACATCAGCTGCGATTATGGTATTGCTGGTATTTTTGATCATAATGAATACAGTGGCTGTAGTTTTGCGTAAACGCCTTGAGCGTCGATGGATGTAGGGAGCAAAAATTATTATGAGTACAATTAAATTCGATGAAGAAAATGATTATTCAGATGGAACAGTTGGTTTGCCACTGATAGATAATCCAAAAATGTCTGTTAGAAATCTTAATGTTTCTTATAATGATAAAAAGGCTATATATGATTTATCTTTAGATATTGGAAAACACGAAGTAATCGCAATGATTGGGCCTTCAGGCTGCGGTAAATCGACATTTCTAAGATGTTTGAACAGGATGAACGACACTATTGAGAGTTGCAGGGTTACTGGTGAGATTACTTTAGACGACCAAGATATTTATTCAAATTCAATGGATCCTGTTGCATTGAGAGCACAAGTGGGCATTGTTTTTCAAAAACCTAACCCTTTTCCTAAATCAATTTATGATAATGTCGCATATGGACCAAGACTGCATGGACTAGTGAGTAGTCGCACCGAAACAGATGAAATTGTTAAGCAAAGCCTTACTAGAGCAGGCTTGTGGGAGGAGGTAAAGGAGCGCCTTGATCAACCTGGTACAGGTTTTTCAGGTGGTCAACAACAAAGACTATGTATAGCAAGAGCAATTGCAATAAGTCCAGAGGTTATTTTGATGGATGAACCATGCTCTGCACTGGACCCGATTGCTTCTGCAAAAATAGAGGAACTCATCGCCGAGTTATCAGAAAATTACACAATAGCTATAGTAACTCATTCCATGCAACAGGCAGCTCGAGTTTCTAATCGAACGGCATATTTTCACTTGGGGCACTTGATAGAAGTTAATGATACAGAAAAAATATTTACTGCACCAACACATCAGTTAACAGAAGCATATATAACTGGGCGTATTGGTTGATGGGTAGACTCTTTAATTTGGAGGGTAATAATGATGAGACCTAAAACAGTTATGGAAAATTTAAACCTGGATAAACACATTTCAAAACAATTTAACGAAGATCTCGAGGACATCAAAACAGCCATGCTTGCTATGGGTGGTTTAGTAGAGAAACAGCTTGAAGATTCTATCGCGTCAGTTATAAACGCAGATAGTAAGCTTGCTGAACATATTATTTCAACTGAAAACAAAATTGATGAGATGGAAAAAGACATCGATGAGACATGCATAACCCTTATTGCCCGCCGACAACCTGCTGCTACAGATTTACGCTTAGTAATGGCAGTTAGTAAAACAATAAGAGACCTAGAGCGTATTGGAGATGAAGCTCAAAAAATTGCAAAAATGGCTATTAAATTGACTGAGGAAGGCCATCCACGTGGCTATCAAGAAGTAAGACATATCGGAAGCTGTGTTCGTAAAATGCTTAGAGATTGTCTAGATGCATTTTCAAGATTTGATGCTGACTCTGCAATTTCAACTATGCTTCAAGATGAGCAGGTGGATAAAGACTACAGAACTGCTATACGTGAAACAATTACTTTTATGATGGAAGATCCACGAAGCATATCACGCTCTATGAACGTTCTTTGGGTGCTCAAGTCACTTGAGCGTGTGGGTGACCACGCCAAGAATATTTGTGAACAAGTAGTGTATCTTGTTCAAGGTAGAGATATAAGATAATCTCAACGATTTCGCTATATATGAAATAGTTTTTTAACTATATTTTTAGTGTTTCATTAAAAGGTTCTTTGTTGCACTCGTAAGGTCCCAATTATCTTATGTCAATTTTCTGTGGATTTGAGTTATGATACTGACAATTAAAACTTGGAGCTTTATCAGTGAAAGAGTTATTTATCAACAATATAGCATGGGCACAAAAAGTAAAAAAAAATGACCCTGCTTTTTTTCAAAGACTTTCTTTGCAACATGCGCCAGATTATTTATGGATCGGGTGCTCAGATAGCAGAGTACCGGCTAATGAAATCATTGGCTTGATGCCAGGCGAGCTCTTCGTTCATAGAAATGTTGCCAATCTAGTAGTTCATGATGACCTTAATTGTTTATCTGTAATTCAGTACGCTATTACAGATTTGAAGGTTAAGCATGTAATTGTTTGTGGTCATTATGGTTGTGGAGGCATAACTGCATCTGTAAAAAATCAAAAGCTCGGAACACTAGTTGATAACTGGTTGCTCAATGTAGATAATGTACAAAACCTGCATCGTGCCAGCATAGAAAAAGAAAATACCCAAGAAAGAATTATTGATCAGCTATGTGAATTAAATGTTATTGAACAGGTAGCCAACGTATCAAAAACTAGTATCGTTTCAGATGCTTGGTCTCAAGGTCAAAAAGTTACGATACATGGATGGATTTATAGCATGACAGATGGATTACTCAGTGATCTTGATATGAATATTTCTAGTGCTGAAGATCTGAAGATTCAGTACACACAGGCAATTGACAGAATCAACGATCGTTTCAAGCTCAGTTCGGAAAATGAGTAATTTAACTTGATTAGGTGATATAGGTTTTTTTATGCTGGTTATCATTTCCCCCGCAAAAACTTTGGATTATATTACACCCTCGGCAACCATTGATTTTAGTATACCGATGTTTATCAGTGACTCGGCCGAGCTCATCGACCAGCTAAAGCAACTGAACCCACAAGAAATTTCTAATTTAATGAAAATTAGTGAAAAATTAGGGAATATTAATTTTTCACGGTATTTAAGTTGGGATTCAGAACCTAATTTTGATAACGCTAAACAAGCAGTTTTAGCCTTCAAGGGCGATGTCTATACCGGCCTTGATGTTGAAAGTCTCTCGTCAAAAGAACTTAATTGGGCACAAAATCATCTAAGAATATTATCAGGCCTATATGGCTTGCTGCGTCCTTTGGATTTAATGCAACCTTATCGATTAGAAATGGGAACCAATTTCAAAACGACTCGAGGTAAAGATTTATATGAATTTTGGGGGAATAAGATTACGAGTAAACTTAACCAAACACTCCATAAAGATAATTGTGGCGTGGTTATTAATTTAGCTTCCAAAGAATATTTCAAAGCGATCAAATCAGATTCCCTTGATGCAAGAATAGTGACTCCTGTATTCAAAGACTGGAAAAACGATAAATACAAAATTATTAGTTTTTTTGCGAAAAAAGCTAGAGGTATGATGAGCCGTTATATTATACAGCGTCAAATTCAAGATCCTGAGGAAATAAAATCGTTTGATACGGGTGGGTATAAGTTCGATAGTTCTGAATCAACAAAAAACGAATGGATTTTTACAAGAAAAGCGATGGAATAAACACTACATGGCGTTAAAAAAAACATTCTCCAAAGCCTGCGAGAACAACCGTCAACCGATATTAAATCGACTTATTAAAATCTTTTCTAATACATCTAATGTATTAGAGATTGGTAGTGGCACTGGGCAACACGCAGTTTTTTTTTCCTCAAATCTTCCACATCTTGTTTGGCATGCGTCAGATCTTCCATGTAACCATGGCACTATCAATGCTTGGATTGAGAGCAGTTCAGCCTCAAATGTGCGGAGCCCATTAGTGTTTGATGCTAACTCTACGCAATGGACAACTAGCTTAGTTGACGGATTATTTACAGCAAACACTTGTCATATTATAACTTGGTCATCTTTAGCTAATTTTTTTGGACGCCTTCATACTATACTAGCCCCCGGTGGAATTTTTGTTATCTATGGGCCATTTAAGTATGGTGGAAAATTTACAAGTCAAAGCAATCAGGAATTTGACCTTATCCTTAAAAATAACCACTCTCATCAGGGCATAAGAGATTTTGAGGCACTGGATGAACTAGCAGCTGGTGCAGGGTTAAAATTAATAGAGGATTATCCCATGCCCGCAAATAACCAGCTATTAGTATGGAAACGTGTGTAACAAAATTAAATTACTTATAAGGAAGTTTATTAGAAGCAAGATTTATGTATTCCTTGATATGAACTTCTTCTTGATTTAAAAATTTTTGTATTGCATCCGAAAAATCTGGATGTTCAATCCAATGAGCAGAATAGACTTCTATTGGTACAAACCCCCTTGAAATTTTATGCTCACCTTGAGCACCCGCATCAAAATAAGATAAGTTCTTTTCGATCGAAAACTCTATGCCTTGATGATAACAAAGTTCGAAATGAAGAAATTCATATTCTGCATTACATCCCCAGTAACGTCCATAAAGACCATTATCATCAAAAAAGAATAATGCTGAAGCGATTTTTCCCCCATCGCTACTACCCTTTTTCTCTGCTACAGATAGCATTATTTGGGATCCTAGAACATTTCCAATATTCTCAAAAAATTTTTGTGTGAGGTACCCATGTGTACCGTTTCTTTTTAGGTATGTCTGATGATACACCGAGCACATAAATTCCCACCAATCCGCTGTAATCTCTTCTCCTACCAGACGGGTAACATTAATATTTTCAGAGGATTTTCGTCGTTCTTTTAAAAGATTTTTTCTTTTTCTTGATGCGAACGTGCTTGTAAAATCATCGAAATCGCTATAATTATGGTTCTTCCAGTGGTATTGCACCCCAACACGCTTCATTAACGACTGCGAAAAAACACCATTCAGTAGCCTATATCGCGGAAATAGTATGTGCCAGCTGGAAGCCCCCCATTTTTTTGCAAGAGACTTTATATTTTTTAAGAGCACTAGTTCAATTAAATCCGGATTTATTCCGTCAGCAATACCTATGCGAGGGCCAGTTACAGGAGTGAACGGTATTGCAGTAACTAGCTTAGGATAATATTGGATACCATGCTGGTGATATGCATTTGCCCAAGAATGGTCAAACACATATTCTCCAGATGAGTGATTTTTTAAATAAAGAGGCATAGCTGCAACTGGAACACCGTCCTGTTCTAATAAAATATGCTTGGGAGTCCACCCAGTTCTATCACATACACTTCCAGAAGATTCCAGTAAAGAAATAAAAGCATGTTTAAGAAATGGATAATCAGTGCTGAACAACGAGTCCCAAATCTTTGAAGAACACTCATCAATTGACTGTAATATTTTTATTTTCAAGTACTAACTCTTACTACTTAAATGATGTTTTTCTGAAAACTTACATTGAAAGGAAGTGCCTTCACGAACCTTACTTTTTATTTTTAGTACTCCACTATGTCGAATTAAAACATGTTTTACTATTGCAAGCCCTAGTCCAGTACCACCAGTTTCTGTAGAGCGGCTTTGGTCAACGCGATAAAAACGCTCTGTCAGTCTAGAAATATGCTGGGAATCTATACCGCAACCATCGTCAGAAATTTCTACTACAACAGAGTTATCTGCATTATAGGCTCTTATATCAATTGATGTTCCAATAGGATTGTGCTTGATAGCATTTAAAACTAAATTGGAAAATGCACTATATAATTCTTTTTGGTCTCCCGTGAGTTGAATATTTTGCTCTAAATCAAGTGATATTATATTTGGTTTCTCAGGAAAAATATTCTCACTAATAATTTTAGCGTCATTATGAACCTGCAATAGCAGTTTTTCTAAGTCAATAGGTGTTTTTGGAACAGGCACGGTGGTTGATTCAAGCTGTGAGAGCATTACTAAATCATCAGCTAAATAAATCATCCGATTCGTTTGCTCTTGTATTTGGGATAACGCTTTAACCCAAGTATTTGGTACACTCTTGGTATTATCCATCAGAGTTTCTGTATAGCCGGATAAAACTGTTAGCGGCGTTCGTAACTCATGAGATATATTTGCTAAGAAATCTTGCCGCATTTGTTCCAAATGTTTAAGTCGAGTTATATCTCGTGCAACCAAAATTATCTCGCCTTCGCCAAATGTAGTAGCACTAAATATAACAGTTCGGCTTTGATCATGTGCTGCCTTCAACTCAAGTTGTGTTGAGATATCTGGCTTTTCAATGAAGGCTATAAATCTTGGATCGCGAACTATATTAACTATAGATTGACCTTTGTCACTGTTCTTAAAGCCCAGTATTTTTATAGCAGAGGGATTCCACCACTGTAATACCCTCTCAGATGAAAGAGTGGCTATAGCGTCTGGAAGGGCAGAGGTTACTTGACCAACTCGATCAGATAGATTTTTGCGCCTTCTATCCGTTCTTATGTTTCTTTGTTGCATACGATACAAGCTGTTTGCCATATCTGCAGAGATACCAGTCACATCTGGAGGTGCCAATTTACAGTCGGCTTCAATCCATCTATATACTTTTAAAAAATTTATAAATACCCAGATAAGATATAGAAAAAAAACTATTAACATTGTGTAAACTAAAAAGTCATTCGCAAGACCAATAATTAATGCTAGAAGAGATAACAGCGAGATTACTTGTATTTCTGTTTCCAGTCCTCTACGCAAAATTCAAACCTCACTTTGTTGGGTGATATTAGCAGAAAAGCGATAGCCAGAACCCCTAATAGTTTGTATTAAGCAATCATGCTTATCGACCATGATTGCTTTACGGAGTCGCCGGATATGCACATCAATTGTCCTCTCATCCAGATATACATTTTGTCCCCATACATGGTTTAATATCTGGTCACGTGTAAATACTCTGTTTTGATGCGTTAAAAAAAATTTTAATAATTTAAATTCTGTAGGTCCAAGATTGATGACTTGATTAGATATAGTCACATGATGACTGATGGGATCAAATTTTAATTGACCGATCTCTATTATTTGCTCAGCACCTTCAGCTTCGAAACGTCTCAATATTGCCTTGATTCTAGCTTTTAAATTTTTTGCTGAGAACGGTTTCGATATATAATCATCAGCCCCTGACTCTAAACCCTGTACTATATTGTCTTCTGTGATTCGTGCAGTGAGCATTATAATTGGAATATTTTTTGTTATATCATCTCTTTTCAAGCGCCTCATAAGCTCAATTCCTGAAGTTTCCGGCATCATCCAATCAAGCAAAATTAAATCTGGTTTTTTTTCTAAAATTATTACGTGAGCATTCTTAGCATTTTCGGCTTGCAAAACATTAAATCCTGCAATTTCAAGTGATGTTGTAATCATCTCACGTATCGAAGCTTCGTCATCTACAACTAGGATAGTCTTATCAATCATAGTATAACCACTCTAAATTAAATGTAGTATTTCTTGATCGCCCCCACAAAATAATTACTATGGTAAATCATTTATCAAGATAGCTGGTAATCTAAGGCCAAGCCGATAAAAATAATTAGTCCAACATAGTTGTTATTAACAAAAGCACTCAAGCAATTAGCAGGTTCCCTGTTGCGTATTATATATTGTTGATAAATGAACAAAGCAATAACACATACTAAAGACATGAAGAACCATATACCACGTTGAAAATATTCACCAGTCATAGTAAGTAGAATCAGAACTAATAATTGTAAGCATGCGGTGATACGTAAATCCATTTCACCGAACAGTATAGCTGTCGACTTAATGCCAATTTTCAAATCGTCTGCCCTGTCAGCCATAGCATAAAAAGTATCATAAGTTACCGCCCAAATAACAACTGCTAGATATAGAAACCACAGTCCACCATCTATTTTATTTGTCACAGCTGCAAAAGACATAGGTATACTCCAAGCAAATGCAGCGCCTAAAAAGATCTGA
>Ga0209305_1000494_pt1 | contig 28618 bp, 19 predicted proteins | sample COGITO_mtgs_1103_FD_184792 | JGI IMG/M metagenome (GOLD analysis project Ga0209305, IMG submission 184792) | Pelagic marine microbial communities from North Sea - COGITO_mtgs_110321 (SPAdes) (version 2) | ecosystem: Environmental > Aquatic > Marine > Epipelagic ...
CCGCTGCGCTATCTTCGTCGCTCCGTTTCGCCGCACATTCATCATCATCGATACTCTCTTTCGTTCGTCTGTTTGTGCGTGTCTCTCTCTGCGCTCACTGTGATGCGCTCTTATTATATTCAATTTTTAATTATTTTTAGTAGATATTTTTACTAAAAAAAAGTTTGAATTTGAAAAGACGTTACTTTCGAAAAGACAGACAAGACTTTAAAATGACGCTCAGTAGTAGTAACAGAGTCCTTGTCTCTCTCGCGCTTATTTCTTCCCCCTCTTTCATCTCGCACAGGAGGAGTAGTTTTCCCTCCTCTCGTCGATGTCGTTCTTCGTTCAGAGACTTCTCCTCGAGAGTACGAATACATCGCAGAGGAAAAAGTTTTCGTTGTTCCTCTTCCTCCTCTGAATTGGAAAGATGGGACGATTGGCGGTTGGACGAAGCGTGGGGTGATACTGACGACGATGTTTCGAAAAACGACGATTTTGTTCAAGGCACGACGAAGAATACGAAGACTTTGAACAGGTCTGACCCTCTTTCGTCTCCTCTCGAGGAAACAGAGGAGGGAATAAAGGAGGGAAAGAATCGAGAGGAAAATATCTTCTCAAAGCATCAGAATGCTGAGGAAAAAGGCATCGCCATCGCTCGCGAGAAGATTGACGATGCAAATGATGACGTTAAAGACGACGCAGAAAAGGAAAAGGAAAGAAAATACTACCTGGGATACGAAAACGACAAACGTTCAAAAGTTTTGGTGGAATTTTGGCGCTCCTCTTTCCCGAACATAAAAGATTTCGACGTGTTGAACATGATGAAACTGGGAGCGGAATACGCCAAGTTGAGAGACTGCGAGTTAGTCATCACAATGGATCAAAAATTAAACGCGCTGTTACCGGGCGTTTCCGTGTTGAATGTCTTGCAGAGATGTCCGACGATTCTCGAGAAGTTTGACTTTGGTAAGGCGTCGAAACGGATTTTGGAGATTCAAGACGTGCTTTGCAGCGAGGATTATTGCCACGACGTGGTGGATATCGTGGAAAAAACGCCGGATTTGTTGTTGTGCGAATCCGTATACGAAGAAAGAGAAAAAACGATTGAAAAGTTGAATCAGATGTGTAATTGCACGGACACGTACGAAGGCGGGGAAGTGAGCAAAGGGATTAAAATTGACGCGGAAAGGACGGTGGCGGAGTACCCCGAGTTGCTCTACCGCTTGAAAGAGTACGACTCGTATTACGATTTACCGGTTTCCATTTTGAACATGCTCACCGGCCCAAACGAAGACGAGATTTTAGACGAGGACTACGACCAAATGTGGGACCAGAACATGGCGGGCAAAAGTAGTGGTAGCAATAGTTTTAGTAATAGTACGAATAGCGAATCCTACGAGGAGTGGCAAAACGACGGCTACTGGGAGAAAGAAGAAGATTAGATTAGATTTGTGAAATTATTTAAGGTATTACCCAATAATTGATATCCGAGCTCTTATTGGTCATCACCACACCCAATTTCGAGGAAATCGTCGCGAATTTCTTTCAAGTTCTCTCTCATCAGGTATTCTTTTTACGTAGGTGTTCGCTGTGCGCCAGATTCAGATTTTGCCTAAAACCCTAAACAAATTGTATACCTTAAGGGGAAACAAAAAACGCAAAAAATCACTCATTGTATGCGCGGAGAAGACGACGCATTAAACGACATTAAACGCATCGATTCATCGCATTAGTCGTCGTAACACAACAAACACAATGCCTCTCGTGGATATTACCAACGACATCAAGCGAAGTCGCTTAAAGCAGCAACAAGTAGAAGAAGAAAAGAAATCATCATCTTCGTTGAAACCAATTCCATCCACTCTGAGACGGATTTCCATCTCCAAGAAGTCGTCCTCAAAAGACGACGGAAAAGAGGGAGGAGAAGAAGAAGAAGAGCAACAACTCCCACCGACGAGGAGTAAACGAGACTCTTTGTCCGGATCTGGGTCGTCTCCGTTCAGCAAAGTGAGCGTGGAACAGCCCGGGGAGTTTTTGGAATCCGAACCGAGTTTGAGCAAAAGCGATTGCGTGTCGAATAAAGACGAAGATGAAGATGAAGAACAACAGAACGTTTTGGTCCAAGAGAAGAACCAACAACAACAGCAATTGCGACAATCTCGACGTCAAAAGCATCAGCCGCAAAGGTTGGGTGATTTGCTCGAATGGAACGATATCAAATCGAACGCGCTGTACGAGAAGTACGACCCGGAAAAAGCACATCGAGAGCAACAGATGAAGTTGTTGACGAATACTCATACTACTAATACTACTAATAGGGTGATGGAGGAGGAAGATGAGAAGAGGAGTAAAGCCTCTGACTATCAATCCGGTCAAAATTCCAAAGCGGTGTTGGAGGTGCACCAACGCGTCGCGGATTTGATGAAGTTGGCCGAGCAGATGTTACCGCCGGAGGAAGCGGACGACGACGACGGGTTGCCGAAGAAGAGCATACGGGAGAAGTTGCGAGACGCGTGGGACGGGGATGGATACTACGCGAAACTTATGAAGGAGCAGGATTCTGGGCCGTCGTCGTCGTCGTCGTCGTCGAGGACGTCTTCTACTCCTCCTACTTCAAATGGTAATAGCAACAACAACAAATCAAAGACGAACAACAGCAACGGTAAAAAGGAAGGGTTGAAAGTGTATTGCGATAAGGAGAACCCCGTCGCGCATAAAGTCAATCGAGGAGCGAAGAAAGCGAGCGGATTAGGAGGGGGATTATCATCATCGGGTGGTGGTGGTAAACTTGCCGTTGGCTGCGGAAACACGGGAGGAGGACTCGCAAATCACGCACCAAAACCGTTAGTGCAAAGAACCGCGTTAACCTCCGCGCTCGGTAACGTGACGAACGCCTCTTCATCGTCCTCTAGCAATAACGTCAACGCCACCGTTAGCGGCAGCGCGTACATGTTCGGTAACTTGAAATCGATTCAAGCGCCATCTGCAACGCAAAATAGCTCATCTTCGAACAAAGCGTCGGAAAAACCCACAAACTCGACGCCACCTTCGTCGTCGTTATCCTCCTCCTCCTCCTCCTCCTTCGCCTCTGAATCCTCCATCAATACCGGATTGACGAAAAAAGATACCAACAACACCAACAACGAAACGCTCCTCAACGCGTTGAAGGCGGAAAACGACCTCCTCCGCAAACAACGCAACGAGGTCAAGTTAACGCACTTGAAACTGAAGAAAGAGTTGGACGATTTGAAAAGAAACGCGAGAATTGCGGTGAGTAAACTCTGCGCCAAGTTGCCCAACAACAGTCGAGGCGTCGAGTTGGACGCGTTGGCGTTTTTGAAGTTGTCTTCTTAGGAGAGAAAATAAGCGTTGACTTGAGATCAGGAAAAAAGGCGTTTTGAGAATATTAATGTAATATTCAGTATATATATACGAGTGAAGAGAAAGAAGACAAAGAGATAACAAATAACACGCGCACGTAAGACGCAGACGTAACGCGACAAACGCTCTCTTTTATAAACGCTCTTCTTTCTCTCTTCTCGTTCTCAGCATAACCGCCTCAAAACCCTAAACAAGCGTGTGGCTCTTTTCCCTCAGAATTTTGTATCGAAACCACACAAAAAGGACGACGACGACGATGGACGACGACGACGATAAAGAAGTTCAAAACGCATCCGCGACGGTCGCGTTACCCGCCAACTCCACCCCGCGTTCTCTTTCCCTCTTAAACAACCCTCTTCTCGATCAATTTCCCTCGCATTTGTTCCACGAATCCTTCCGGAAGAGCTTTTTGCTCGAACTCGACCAGTTGTGTTCTCTCGCCTGGGAGATTTCCAGGATGGAATACGAAGACGAAAAAGACCACGAGAAAGACGACGACGAAAATTTGACTCTGACGTTTCACGAAAAGATTGAAGTTTTAAACGCGCGATGGAATTTCTTCGACGATTTGTACTCCGAACACACCAAGTGCGAAGATTTGACCGTCTTTCCGGAACTGAACTTACGAGTGGCGAACGTGACGAAAGCGTACGAATTAGAACACGAAGCCGAAGAGTGGCTGTTCGAGGAAGTTGGAGGACTGGTGAAGACAGTTTGGAAAGAAACGAATGATACTGATGGGAGTCGTGAGAGAAAAGGAGGAAAAGACGACGACGACGGAAACGACGTCGACGTTTTGGCGAAGACGAGGAACAAAAATGATTTCGGGAAGAGAGAGTCGATAAAGTTAGTCTTAGCGAAAGCGGCGAGAGGATTACACGCGACGAGAACGATGTTGAAAGCGCACTTGGCGAAAGAAAGCGCGCACGTTTTACCTCTGTTGAAAAAACACTTCTCCGAAGAGGAGCAGGCGAAGATGACGTGGTCGTTTTTAGAAAAGTTTCCCGCGGAGAAAGTGACTGGGATATTAGAGTGGGTGTTTGGAGAGATGATGATGGGAGAGGAAGAGCACAGAGGTGGAGAGTATTTGGAGAGTTTAGAGATGTATTTAAGAGCGCCAAAAGTGAAAACGTGCGCGGAAGCGATGGCGTTGAAATCGAAATTGAAGAAAATGATTGAAGACGTTCGAGCGAACGACGACGAGGAAGAGTACGAGAGGATGAAAGAGCGGGTAGAAAAAGCGCCGATTTTATCGCTGTTGTTTGAAAAAGAAGGCGGTGGCGAAGAGATGATGATGATGATGAACAAGAACAAGACGGCGGCGGCGACACCTCCTCCTCCTCCTCCTCCAAACAACCGAAACAGACGAAACCGACACAAAAAATCCGCCTCTTTGTCCTCGAGACAAAAGCGAGACAAAAAGAACAAGAAGCTTCCAATCGATCACATCTTTCAGTTTCACGATGCCTTACGCGTAGAGTTGAATCGAATGGAGACGGAGATTTTACAACTCCCGACCGATGGCGCGTCGAGTTCCGACGCCAAACTCGTTCGAGAAATCGAAGGACGATTTGTGTTTTTACAAGGCGTCTACGAGGCGCACTCCAAATCGGAAGACGAGGTAGTCTTTCCTCAGTTAGAGAAGAAGAAAGCTTTAGTGAACGTCAGTCACTCGTACACTCTCGACCACGAGCACGAGTCGGAGTTGTTCGAGGAGATGTTGTCGTTGATTGAAAAATTGAAGAAACACGTCAATCGAGAGATTTTGAAGGAAGAAGAGAGGAGGACGAAGAAGAATAAAACGACGACGCGCAATAGTATCAGAAACAAAAAGAAGAATAGGAAAGGCGACGATATAGAAGAAAAAAACGAAGAATTAGAAGTAGAAGAAGTGGAAGAAGACGATAGCGGCACCATCGTGAGGAAACTCCAAGAGACGTGCGTCGCTTTAAAAGTCTCCTTGGAAACGCACGTGAAAAACGAAGAGGACGAATTATGGCCGTTGTTCGAGGAACACTTCACGATCGAAGAGCAAGAAACGTTGGTTGGATTAATCATCGGCCAAACTGGGGCGGAGGTTTTGAGGGCCATGCTCGATTGGGTTCGCCGGTCGCTCGATAGCGAAGAGGCGTTGGTGATGATGGCGAATATGAAACAGGCGACAGAAAATACGAGGTTTGCGAAATGGCTGAATACTTGGATGACTGGAGAGGACCCAGAAGCAGTCAGAGTGCTAGGTTTAAAGAAAAGAGGGGTTTTAACGATTCCAGAGAAAGCGGACTTAGAAGAGAAGGAGCAAAAGAGAAGGAAGATTGATGCCACCGCCACTACCAACGACAACATCGACGACGCGAAGAAGAAGCCGTCGTCGTTCGCTTTGACTGCGAAGAAGCAAGACGAAGAAGAAAAGCGTCGACAAGAACAACACGAACAACGACACCAAATCAATAATAATTGTCGTGAGCCGGACGAGGACGAGATTTCCGACGCGACTACCGCGACGAACACGCACGTTTTGGGCGGCCACGGCGTCAGGCAAGTCAGCGAGTATTTCGACACGTTGCGCAAATCACAATCCGCTGATAAGTTGCTCTCCACGTCCACATCAGTCGAGAACCAATCCGAGGGCGGCGATGACACGTCCAAAGATGCGTCGCACAGTAACCAAACGGACACCGGTATTTTTAAACCCGGTTGGTCGGATATTTTCAAAATGAACCAACGTCAGTTGGAAAGCGCGATACACATTTTGAATCGAGACGATACGCTCGCGCCGAGTAGGAAAGCGTATTTGATGCAAAACTTGTTAGCGAGTCGATGGATTACCGGGAACCAAAAGATTACCGAAGATAAGATGGAGCTGGATGCCATGATGATGGTTGATGGAGGAAACAAAAGTGGGAACAACAACAACACCACCACTACGAATAACAACAACACCAACGCGATGCGCGCGGTGTCGGCATCCGCCGAAGAGGACGACTCGAACAACACCAACGAGAACAAGAACATCTCACCGTCGTTGAAAGCTGTGCCAAACTTCACGCTTCGCGGTGGCGGCGGTTCGGGTGATAAAAAGAAAGGCGCTACCGCGGATCAACCAATCGTCTGTTACGCGTGCCCTCCTTCGTCTAAAACAAACGCCGAAAAGCAAACGGTAAACAAAGCAAAAGAGAGCGGCGGCGGCGGCGGGAACAACAACACCACCAACTACAAACACGAAAACTGCCTCGGATGCAAACACTACCACCGAAAGTGTAAAATCGTTCCAACGTGTTGCAACGTCCCTTTCCCGTGTCGTTTTTGCCACGACGACAACTCCGACCACGCCATGGACCGATACAACACGAAAGAAATGCAGTGCATGAAGTGCGCGTTGATCCAACCCGTCGCCAAGAATTGCAAAAAGTGCAACGTCGAAATGGCCAGATACTTTTGTAAAGTCTGCAATCTCTTCGATGATTTACAAGACGGCAGACACATCTACCACTGTCCGTTTTGCAACGTCTGCCGAAAAGGTAAAGGTCTCGGCCAAGATTTCTTCCACTGCATGAAATGCAACTCGTGCGTCTCTTTAGTCATGGGCCCGCACGAGTGTCTCGGCAAACGCTCGAGCATGGAGAGCGAATGCCCGGTGTGCAAAGACTTCATGTTCGATTCCGAGACGCCGGTGAAAACGTTACCGTGCGGACATTTAATGCACACGTCTTGCTTCGAAACGTACACGAGGCATTACTACACCTGTCCGCTCTGCCGCAAATCTCTGGGCGATTTCACCGTCTACTTTCGAATGCTCGACGCGATTTTAGCGGACGAGAGGCAGAGGAAAAAAGCCGAAGAAGAAGATAAAGAAGATAAAGAAGAAACCAAAGAACAAAAGCAGCAAAAGGTCAAATGCAACGACTGCGCGGAAGTGACGATGGCGGAGTTTCACTTCGTCTACCACGCCTGCGGGAAATGTCGCTCGTACAATACCGTGGTAGAATAGAACGCGATTCATAAGATTATAACAACAGAAAAGAGAGCGCACTCGTTTTCACACCACGAAAGCTCTGCCCGTTTGTACTATTTATATATATTTGTATGCATACGTGTAGTGCCGGGAAAATGTCATCTCGTAGGTATTCGCTTCGCCTTCTTTTGCCTTTTCGGTTGAAAATTCAAAATCTTCATAAAGAGAATGAAGCCAAAAGTTTCCAAATACTTCTCTCCTGCTGCTGCTCGAGAAGACGTCGCAGCAGCAGAAGCAGCGAAAACCATCGATTCTCCTTCTGCCAATGTTCTTTCGTCTTTAAACGCCTCGTGTATTGCATCAAAGTCCTTCATCGAATGTTTCAACAAATGTGAAATCGATTTCCAATCCTTCCTGGAAGCGGCAAAAATCAAGGCGGATTACGAGAAACACGAGAACGGTTTGGAGAGGATTTTAAAACACGCAGAAGGACTTATTTTCGAGAAAAAAGAGTTCTTCGAACGAGAGAAGGAAGAGAGACGTAAGCGGCGTCATAAAAGCCGGGTTAATCGCTCTGAGGAAGAGGAAGAGGAAGGCGCAGATGTGTTAGGGTTTAGAGAAGGCTTTGATGGTGCAGACGAAGAAGCGACTGCGAGAAAGCGTTTAGGACGTTTACTGAAAGACACGTTGGAAGAGTTGCACCGATTACACGTGAACGCGTCGTGCAGATGCTCGACTCGCGCGCCGAGAGTGAAAGAAGCGAGAGATAAACTGACGTCGTACCGAAGGCGCGCCAGAGAGGCGTACAAGACGGTTGACTTTGAGAGGTACGAGACGGATCTGAGAGACCGGTTTGAAAAGAAACGGAAGAGGGAAGATGCGGATGCGTTTGCAAAGTTTCGAAAGAATCCTCCGAAATCGATCGAGGAGATTCGTACGTGTTGCGAGTTGTTCGTGAGAAACGGGCGGTCGCCGCACCATTTGTGCCCGCACTTGTGTTACTATCGCGAGTACGAGCCGGCGAGGCAGTTGTTCGTGTTGAGAATCGCGTGTTGCGAGAAGTTTGGGAGCGCGAAGAAGTTGGAAGGGTGGACGTCCGAGTTAGCTTTGAATAATAGCACGTCTATTAGTAATAGCGCCGCCAATAGTAGGGAGCGACGAGGTAGGAATTCCTCATTTTCGCCTTCGCCGAGGAAAGAGTCGTCGTCGCAACTCTCCTCGTACGCGGTGAACAATTCAAACAGCGTCCTCGGATCTGGGTATAAATCGTTTCCGTGGAAAGTCGAGTTTAAAAGTCCAAGCGGGGAGATATTTGCTACCGCGGAGGATGTTTTGAAAGCCATATCCGGAGAAGACGGTGATACGAATACTACTCATCAAGCCGCGTTAGCGGTGGGAAAGAGTCAACCCCCGGTAACGAATCCGCAAGGCATCTCCTTCCCGCGATCTTCACACGGCGGGTCCGGGAAACGATTGCCCGGAGTCAAAGAGCACGGGTTAGAACAAGACGTGGAGATTTTGAGAGCCGCGTTGTGGAAGGCGTCCGACGACCAAGTGCACGCGTCTTCGCCGGTCAAGTTGAGACGGTTAGAAGCGGAAACGGAAGGGTACGAACGGAGTCCCATGCAATTGGCGCCTCCCGGGAAAGGGTTCGTGGAGAGTTGCGGAGACGTGGTGACGTTGAAAGTTATCGATTACGATAACGATGGTGACGATTCAGACGACGAAGAGGGGAGAATGTTGTTCAGCGAGAGCGAGTACGATACGGACGGAGAAGATTTGGAGAGAAGAGGAGGAAGAAGAAGAAGAAGAAGAAGAAGAGAAGACGCGCATCATAATCATCATCAAGACGCGTTCGATGGCTATTTTTACGAGGACGAAGAAGAAGACGATGATGTCGTCGTCGCTGATGAAATCGTGAACATCAGAAAGGAGGAGAATAAGAAAGAGGAGCAAAAGGAAGAAGAAGAAAAATCGAAAGTCTTGGCGTATGACGACGAGAGCGAGAACAAAAACCCAAGTTCCTTTGAAAAGGTGAAATCAATAAAGAAGGAAAGAAAAGTCAAAGAAGCCACTTTTTATGCCGCCAATAATGGCGACGGACCATCCGCCTTTGAAAAGGAAGAAGATTTTCATCAAAGCGAGGAGAAGAAACTGCGCATGGCGCAACTGAACGAAACGAAAATGAAACACTCCTATCACTCGTCGAAGCTTTTGAAACTGGAAAGCGAACCGCCGTTGGTGAGTAAGTTCGACGACGAGGATGCGATTGATGCGTTCTTTCTCAGAAAGGAAGAAGAAGAAGAAGAAGAAGCCGTTCAAAATCCTACGACGAGACAACAATCCTCTGTTATCGGCGGTTCACAAAGACACTTCGTCGTCCCGCCAAGATCTCCGTTCGGTCTCCTCGAGGAAATCTTATGGAGAGACGACTGGAAACTTTTGACCGCGTGCATGATGCTGAACTGCACGACGCGATTGCAAGTCGATCGCGTCTTGTGGGAGTTGTTTACGTTAGCGCCGACGGCGGAAGACGCGGTGAAATTAGGTGAAACAGAGCGTGGGATTGAATTGATTGAAAAATGTTTAGCGACGATTGGATTGCACAGAAAACGTGCGAGAGCGTTCGTGAGGTTATCGAAAGATGTGGTTGAAGCGAGACGAGGTAAAGAGAGCGCTTTGTTACGATTAGGAGGCGAAAGCAAATTAGGAGACAAAGATCAAATCTTGGCGTTGGATAATAACACCACCACTGGATCAGAGAATGACGACGACGATGGCAACGGTAACGGAGAAAGGGATGATGAAGAAGAGGAAGAAGAAGAAGCAACAATTCCACCGCCATCATCGGCGCCACCAACTGGAGGAAAATTCGTCCGCTCCGTTTCTGAATTCCACGGCGTCGGTGCGTACGCTGCGGATGCGCACGCAATGTTCTGCGACGGCATCATCGCCGCGCCGCCGAGAGATCACGCTTTACGATGGTACTATGCTTTCGCGTTGGAACGAGAGAGCGAAAAGTTATCCAAGAACGTTTTGTTTCTAAAGACGACGAACGCGGAAGAAGAGGAAGAAAATGTAGAAAGAGATTAGCGTTGACGTAAAATAATAGCGAATACCTGCGCACGCAACAAACTCGTTAAAATACACGCACCTGAAGAAGGTATTACTTACAACTATACCAACTTGGTACCACTACAGCTACAACTCTACACTATCAGGTAATAATAATACATCTCTATAATAACTCTCTCTCAGTCTCTCTAGAATCCTTGGAAACACCTATCGTAGTTTGGCAACGTTATCATCTCTTTCGCGATATCATTCAGAGGATGCCAGACCTTCTCGACCGGTACGAGATACATCTCAGGTGCTCGCAACGCGCGTTTTTCTATTTCGGTTCGGTCTTGAATAACCCCACTTTCTTCTTTGTCTTCAATATTGAATAAGTTTCGCCAGTGCGCCTTCTCGTCCTTCACTTGTCGATAAGTCGGAAACGCTCGAGCGCTCCCGATGGAACCAATCGATCCGCGAACTTCAATATCATCCCAAAATGCAATCATCAGCGTCGTTCGCGTCGGTAACGGTGTGCTCTTCTCGTCGGTATATGAATCGTTATTAATGAAAGCGTTCAAGCCTCGTCCAGGAACGACTCCGTGTAACAACTCTCCGTCAAACACGACGCATCGATTGGTTTTCGGATACGCTAACCAACCGTTGATTTCGTTAAAGTTGGTATTCTTTTGATCGCCGTCGCGTTGCGTCGTCACTAAGGTCGGTCCTCCAACGAACGCTGCTGGGTTTTCCGAGGTGGTTGTTCTTTGTCGCTTATTATTCTTGTTCCTTTCATCCTCCATCATCTCACCGTTGGCGGATATGAACACGACCACGGAACAGATTGGATGTCTCAATCCGTTGATACCTTCATCGTCAGAGTCAAAATGCATTTGGTGTCCTTCACAGTGTGCTCGATTATGACACCACCACTCTGCTTTCGTGGCCTCGCGTAAAACTCTCGGAAACGCGCGACCGGCGACGCATTTCGCGTACTCGATGACAACATCCATCGTGCTCGAAAAATTATTAGTACGTTCTTCTTCGTTCTCCCCGACGACGATATCGTGCACGTACGAAAAGAACTGCCTTTGTGAATTCTTCTTCTCACGATTAAAATACTCGTGCTGCATCCAAAACGGCGACTGGACGTCACCGAACTGCTTTTGCATCATTCGCAACGTCGACGTTGGGAACACGTCGTCGAACATCTTCGCGTAAATCATCTCTTGTTGTTGTACATTTTCACCATCATCGTCGTTCGATTTCTTCTTTTGCTTCTTCTCCTCTGCCACATTAACGACGGGGCCTAAATCCACTCTGTCCTTCCCGTACCTCAAAATCTCCTCTCGATTCAAGCAAAACAGGTACTTTTCCTCTTTTAGAAGTTTTGCGATGAATTTTGCCTCCGCGGACGAATACTTCGCATCCTCTTCTTGTTGTTGCATCGAGAGCAACACGAATTGTTTCATCAACCTCTTCCTAAAAGCTTCCTCTTCCTCTTTTTCAGTCTCCTTTTCTGAATCATCGATGGTAGTATTACACGTAATCGAACTCATGGCGAGCATTTTGCACTTGTTCAAGTCCTCTCGCGTCCTCGATAAAGCGAGTAAACGTGGAAGTAGTCCTTCTTGAATACTTCTCCAATTCTGTTTCTTTTCTTTCTTCATCGTCATCACTGTGCGCTTTCCTTCCTTTTCGCATGCATCGAATTCCGAAGATGCAGACGTTTTTTTGGTGGTGGGAGTGTCTTCCGTCATCGAACTCTCTTTATCTTCTTTATCTTCTTCCTCGCAACGCGTTTGTCATAAGGAGTTCCATCGTGTATCCATTTTTGTGGCGAATTTTCCTCAGTGTTTAAGAAGAGAAAAACTCGTCTCTTTTTAGTACCTAAACGCATCTTCATGACGTCTGGAAAAGAAGACAGAGGAGGATCAAAATCGAGAGCGACGACGAGAAAGACGAGAAAGAGGAAGACTCCTTGTGATGAACAGAGAGATTCTTTATGGGACGTGGTCGTGAAGTGGGACGATATTTGTTTCAAACACATTCTTCCGAAATTGAATGGAACCGATGTGAAATTCTTGTACGAGGTGAATGGAGAAACGAGAAAGTTGATTAAGAGATCATCTCGCAAGGGTGATTTAAAAAAGGGGTTTAGAGTGAGAGAGATGTCGTCGATATCGACTTTGGAAGTTGCGTGGGAGCATTTTCCGTGGGGCACGTATAATAGCGTTAAAGGAGAGATGGACGAAACATATTTCTGCTTGAGAGTTGCTTACACGAATAAACTCGAGTTGCTCAAGTGGATACGAGAGGAGAAAAAGTGTGAGTGGTATGATCGGACGATTTGGGCGGCCGCACGTCAAGGTAATCTGGAAATGGTAAAGTATTGCGTTGCAAATGAGTGTCATATCGAAAAGGAAGCGTGTGCATTTGCTGCCTTAAAAGGTCATCTCGAGGTACTCAAATACTTACGCGAAGAAGCGGAAGCGCCGTGGGATTGGTATACTGCCACTTGGGCGGCTCAAAATGGTCATCTTCACATACTCGAATATCTTGTTGAGCGAAAGTATGATAAATATGACGAATATGTGTGTAAGTCGGCGGCCGAGAACGGCCACTTGGACTGTTTGAAGTACTTACACGAAACCGCCAAAGCGCCGTGGAACTCTCAGGCCGTACGAGCAGCGCACGCGAAAAACCAAATCGACTGCGTACAATACCTCCTCGACAACAACTGTCCTCTCCCACCCTTTTGGCGATACGGAGATGGAGAGTTACACGTGGTAGAATCAGAATATCTCTTGTAATACTAAAATGAAGAGAGAGACAAATAGAGACTCGAATTTTCTTCTTCAGTTCACACATCAACTCTTTTTTTCTCTGCATTTTAACACACGCGAAAAGAACAACAACAACAACAACAACAACAAAAATGATCATCCCGGTGCGCTGTTTCACCTGCGGCAAGGTACGTTTCGATCGCGCTCTTTACTTTCTTTCTTTTTATTCGTATTCTGCCATTCGTCCTCTTCTTCTTCTTTCATCACTTCCCCGCGCAAGAATCATCATCGTTTGGAGCCGCAAAACCGCTCAAATTCTCACACTTTAAAACTCTCTTTAAAACTCTCTAAAAAGGTGATTGGGAACAAGTGGGACACGTATTTAGACTTATTGCAAGCGGATTACGCGGAGAAAGACGCGTTAGACGCGTTAGAGTTGAAGAGATATTGCTGCAGGAGGATGGTCATGTGTCACGTGGATTTGATCGAGAAATTGCTGAATTATAACACGCTGGAGAGACAAGAGTAGTAAAGCGCTCGAAAAGACTTCCACCTCTTTGTACTACTATTAGTTAGTGTTATTACTACGACAACTACACGTATTATTATTACACCATACAATTGCTATTATACTACTCTAAACTGCGACTTTAGCTGTTATTAGTATTCATCGATTTCCGCGAAACTCTTGTTTCGTGAGCTTTCGTATATACTAAGGAGAAGGCGCGGAATTTTTTTCACCACCACCCCAAATGTTTTATTCTATTCTATTCTAAATTTGTTTTTACAAACCCCATTTCTGTTGGTCTTTTATGGAGGCGTCGTACGCTCTCTTTCCGGTTAACTTTTGCCCGGTTTTCGTGACGTACGTGCGCACGCCGGCGCCGGTCGTGTACCATCTCGCTTCTTGTTGATTATTCGCGCCGTTGTTGCTATTTTTACTACTCGTATTGAACGGATTTTGCATTTGCGCGTCATACGCCTCTCTCTCCCCGATTGTCATGGGCACTTGCGTCTTCCTTTTCCCGTTTGAGTTAAACTGCGCCTGGTAATCGACAAACACGACTTCGTTATTCACCCTCGAGCCGAGGAAGAGTTCCGAGGCTGGAACGTAATGCGGAAGAAGTTTCCGCCACTCTTTGTTTTTGTTATTGTTATTATTAGTACTAGTATTCGCGTTCGGAAGCAAAGGAGGAGGAGGCTTTTGATTTTGCCATTGAGTGTTGTACTCGCGAACCTCTAAAATTTCATCGTCGTCTATATCGTCTTCGATATCATCATCATCTTCGATATCATCATCATCATCGTCATCATCATCATCTTCTCTTCCTCCTCCTCCTTTTCGTCTGGTCATCTCTTCTAACCCCGACGAAAAGAAGGCAAATTTGCCCCTTTTTCCCGTCGAAGGTTTCACATTCTCCTTAAAGTTTCCTTCTTTTTCCTCCTCCTCCTCCTCTTCGACGTCCTCCTCTCCCGACGATTCAGACGATGATGATGAAAACGACGACGAAGATTCCTCGTCCTCCAATCCTTTCTTTCCTCCAAATCCAAATCCTCTTCCTCCCCCGCCAAACTCTCGCATCGCTCTCGATTTATCTCCCATGCCGAGAGATAACGATTCAGACGAAGACGATTCAGACATTTCCGACACCATTTTTATCTCATACTATATATATCAGACGTGTGAGAGGAAACGAGACGAACTTTTGTGTCAAGTGTTTTTGAATTTTTTTCAAGCTTATAATCAATTTAGGGTTAAACCCTAATTTTCTGTGCTTATCTCCTCTCTCGACACGAAGATGGATCAAATTTTTTCTTCATTTTTCACGCGCGTATATCTCGTATCATCGCAGCACCTCTTCTTTCTGTCCGCGTGAAGAAGAAACAACCTTAACTCGAGGATAACTGTTCGAGAGAGACAGAGATGATGATGATGTCAGGGACCACGATGAGTTCTTCTTCTCGTTCGTGTTCTTCTTCTTCTTCTTCATATACTAATGGAAGAAAGATTATCACCCAACAACAGAGGAAGCGATTCTTCAACAACAACAACAAAAACAACAAAGAAACGATGATAAAAGCCTCCTCTGCAGATCAAGATCCTTCAAAATCTATGGCGGATGATACCACACCGAACGTTTCCGTCGGTCCTTCGTGCTCGATCGACGAACCGGAAACGTGCTCGTTAGCGGATTTGGAGATTTTGTACGTGGATGCCCTCTGGAATTACTACAACGACGGCAAGTTTACGCTCTCGGACGGACAATACGATCGCATCCGGGAAGAACTCAATTGGCAAGGGTCTGGGTTTCCAACGTTAAGAAGAGACGAGATTCAGTTCGTACAAGCCGCGATGGCGTATTCTCGAGGGGAGAAGATCATGGGCGACGACGAGTACGAGGACTTGAAGAGGAAAATCAAAAACGAAGCCGGGAAGAGGAAGGACGTGACGGCGTTGCTTTTGTACACCAAAGGTCAGCAGCTGTTAGACGAGGCGCAGTTTGAACTCATGAGCGAAGAGATGATGAAACTTGGCATCGACGTTGGGATGAAAGGCGCCACGTGCACTTTATCCCAAACGCCGACAACGCTCGAAAACGACGCCTCGGCGGTGGCGAAGATGTACGCAGCGTTGGCGTTGGTTCCGTTTTTGGTCGGTTTAGCGCCGACGATTGTCTTTGACGTTCTCGGTTTGCACGTCCCGAATGGCTTAGCGTTAGGTTTCGCGACCACGTTAGCCGCCATCTTGACGTACAAATTAGCCGAGTACACGGAATTGAACAACGCGCAAATTTTAACCGGCCAGTGTCCGTGCTGCGAGGAACCGTTTAAGCAACTGTTTTCGGGTGAAAACGGCGGCGAGACAGAGATGGAACACAAGTGCAAAGTGTGTGGAACCACATGCTCGCTGAACCGAGAGAAGAAGTTAATCGTGACCAGCGGACCGTTCGCTATTTAATTTTATGATTTCGATGCGTTTTATCGAGAACGAATACGAAGAGGATTAAAAAATGAAATGAAATGAACACACACACACACACACGCGCGAGAGAGAAAGAGAGACAGAAAACTTGAAATAAACGTTGTTTAAACTACTATTCACATCACGCGAACGTTATTGTCTACATCGTCCAGTCGCGCGTGTATTCTATATTTTGTTACGTGTGATTTGAGCAAAATTTTCCCGCCAAAATATCTTCACTTTTATTCTCCTCAAACACATCCTCATCGAACACTTCTTTCTCTGCGCTTTCGCGAAAGACTCTGAAAAGAGTAGTAGTATTCATAAAGAGTAGTATTCGTGCCACGTTTCATATATGAGAAAGAGCGCGATGACGCTTTTCTTTCCGCTTAGTGGTCTTTCCAGCAGTACTCTTCACACCACCACCAAAAGCGCTCACGTCTGCGCTCGAGGAAGAGAATTTCATCATCCTTTCCCGTCGTCTCGTCGTTTACTTCGTTCTCGGTTCGCGAACCAGGAGAAGAGCAAAAGAGATATTGTGACGTCAGCAACATCGTCGTCATCTTTAGACGATATAAAAACGAAAGGGTGGGTGGTGTTCTCGGACGTACACGTCAGTCGAAAAACCAAAGATATTGCCTTGGAGACTTTGAAACACGTCCACGCAATAGCTGCGAACGAAAACAGAGGCATCTTATTCCTAGGGGATTTTTGGCACCACCGAGGCGCGTTACCGGTGGAAACTCTGAACGAAATCATTAAAGAACTGGCAAAGTGGACGCAACCGACGATCATGCTCGTCGGGAACCACGACCAGGTGAACGTAAATGGAAGCGTGCACGCGCTGGAGGTGTTGCGAATGTGTAATCCGGAGAAGATTTGCGTGTTCGATGAGCCGAGAGTGTGGAGAGGCGCGATGTGGTTGCCGTATAGGAAAGATCAAGAGATGATGCGAAGAACTGTGGAGGAGTTGATGGAACGACATTCAAAGAAACGATCGAGTAACGTAGCAGTAGCGGTAGAAGAAGAAATTAAAACGGTGTTTTGCCACGCGGACGTGATGGGTGCGAACGTCAATCAAACGTTTCAAATGAAAAACGGGGTGGATTCGAAAGAAACGTTTAGCGAGGGCATCGAAAGTATCATTTCGGGACACTATCATAAGCCGCATTTCGTGGAGAGAGATTCGCGCGTGCGATACGTCGGGAGTCCGTATCAAATATCGCGAGCGGAGAAAAACCAAGAGAAACATCTGTTATTTTTAAACGATAAATGGCGAGATGAAAGTTTAACCGACGCGGACGTTTTGAAACGCTCGAAAATCGACATTGGACCGAGGTATTTTGACATCGACGAAACGATCGGCGAAAGCATCGAGATGATTGCGGGTGATTTGCGGGCGAACGATATCGTTCGGTGGACGATTCCGTTTGATTCCTCTTTGTCTGCTATGGAAGAAGAAGAAGAAGAAGAGGAGGAAGAAGAAAAGAAGAAGAAATCAAAGAAGAAGAAGACGCTGTCGCGAAGCGTGCCAAAACGAGTCGAAAACGCGCGTCTGAAATACGGGTGTCAAATCGAAGTTCGACGACCTCCAGCGGAGTTGAAATCGACGATTGAGAACGCAGAATCGTTAAGTCCGGTGGATTTGTTCAGTTCGTACGCCAAGAGTATTCAGTTAACTGGAGACGCCAAGGCGTTTTGCGAAGAGATTATCGCAGAAGCCGTGTCGTCGAGAGAAAACGAAGACGGCAGCAAACTCGATACCGGCGACGATTCAAACAAACTCTCCACGTCTGCGCATCTTCGTAAAATCGAATTCGATGAAGTTGAAATCACTGGATTTGGCGCGTTCAAAGATGAAATCACGTATCCTCTCAACGACCGCGGCGTGGTGTGCGTCGTCGGCGATAATCGAGATGACTCTGGGTTTGCAGATTCCAACGGTGCCGGTAAAACGACGCTAGTCACCGCCGTCATGTGGGCGTTGACCGGTAAATCTGACGTTCGCTTAGATACCGGCTCGACGCAAAAATATTTAACCAACAAAGACGTCGTCAACGACGACTCGAGATCGGCTCGAGTTATCGTGCGCGGATCCTTGATCGACGATCGAGAGGGCGACGACGGCGGAAAGAAACCGTTCGTTATTGAAAGAGCAGTCACGCGAACCAAGTTATCGAAATTATCCTTCGTCGTAGACGATACGGACGAAACGAAATTAGACTCCAAGAAAACGCAGGAACACATGGATGAAATTATAGGCGCTTCGGTCTTGGCGCAGACGTGCTTTCACGGCCAACACACGATTGGAAGCTTACTCGAAGCCTCCGACGCGCAACTGAAAAACAGTTTCGGTTCCTTAGTCGAACAATCCGTCTGGCTCAGGTGTAAAAACAAGAGCAAGAAGATTCTGAAAGAACGACGCGAGAAATTGACCATCGCGCGAGCTGAATTGAAATCTCGCGAGAGTTACGTCCAACGAACGAAATCGAGATTTTTAGAAACCGAGAGAGAATATAACCGATGGAAGGAAACGTTCGAGGAAAAAGTGCGAGCGATTACGATCGAGAGAGAAGACGCGTTGGACGCGTTGGCGTTAGATCGAATGCGAAATGCGCGCAAGGCGGTGAAGGAAGTCAAAGATATCGAATCAGTCGCGAACGAAGCGTTGCGCCAAATTCTCGATATTAATACGAACCGAAACGAGTTTCTCGACGACGCCGAAGGTGTCTCCATTCAAAACAGAAAAGCAAAAGAAAACGAACAACGTCATCAACAACTCGATCGAGACGAACAGAACCTGTTGAAACTCTTCAACGACGCGCAACGCAACGAAGCCTCGTCGAGAGCGACGGCGGAGCAAGCGCACAAGAGCGCCGGTCAAGTGTTCAATCTCTCAAAACAGTCCGCAGCAGTGCATCAACACGCCATCGACAAAGAGACTTTAAAGTGCACGTTGTGTCACCAATCCATCGACCCGATTAAACAAAAAGAAACGTTCGAACAGTTAAAACGTGACGCGGAAGTCATGCGATTGAAACACGTCGCGGCGATTGAAGCTTTGAACGACTCGCGAGTCAAATTAGACCAGTTTCAATTATTTAAGAAATCCGAAATCGAGCGAATGTTGAACGAAGAAAGAGCGCTGCAGAATTTGAAGTTCGCTCGAGTTGAAAAAGAGAACAAGAAGATGATGTTGACGAACGAATTGAGACGGTTAGTTTCGTTACTGGTGAACGTTTCGGAACGGTTTTCTCAAATGCTGCCGTACGTGCCCGAGGAAGTGTTGGCGTTGGAAAAGAGCTTTGGCGACGATGGCGACGCGTTGCGTTCAGAGAGAAGGAAAAGAAGAGAACAAGAACAAGAACAACAATCGACGAAGTACGCCGCTGCCCCTGCGGGTTTCTCGTCGGAACGGGGAGAGGCGTTATCAGGCATCGTTCCCGGATTGCTGGATTACCGGACGCCGTATACTTCGTCTTCTTCGCGAGGATACGCTTCCTCTCAAAACGACGAAAACAATCCTCCGGGTAAAAACGGCGGTTTCATTCAGAACAACGTCGTCGTCGCGAATAACATCACATCGCTAGCGCAACTCCTCCACATCGATCACTCATCCGGACTCCTCGCCGATGATGCTTCTTTACCTTCCTTTGCGAAAGCGGTGGAATCGAAAGTCGCCGCGGCGGAAACGCTCGTCGCAGGATGCGAGAAATCGTTGAGAGACTACGAGAGAATCAATCAAAAATACCAGCAAGACGTCAACACGAGCGACGACGACGCTTCGAGTTTCAACACCAACAATCCGCACTTTGAAGCGATGAGACAACTCCAAGAACAATTGACGGTAGAAACGGAATCTTTGAACGATTTGAAAGAGAATTCGTACTCAAAGATTGAGTTTGATTTGAACACGGCGAAAATCGCGGACAAATGTTTCAGTCCGACGAGAGGCGTGTCGAATTATTTGTTCGAAAATGTTTTAGCGGAGGTTTCGGAGAGATGTCAAGAGTACGTGTTCGCGTTAACTGGCGGCGCGTTGAGTTTGCAACTGGTGAGTAGTAGTTCTTCTTTTTCGTCGTCCTCGGCGGCGGAGAACAACAATATCATCACGTATAACGATTCAGACGACGATTTCGACGACGACTCGATCGACGAAGTCACAACGAAAACGACGCAGTTAGAAAAGATTGAGAGAGTCATATTCGCGCGTAAACAACACTCCGGCGAGCAATACGAACGCTCTTTGCGACAACTTTCCGGCGGCGAACGACGGAGACTGGCCATCGGTTTAGCCTTGGCGTACGCCGACGTCTCCGCTCGCCGATTAAACGTGCAATCAAACTTATTGATACTGGACGAAGCGTTGCAACATTTAGATTCCGAAGGCATCGAAAGAGTCGTCTCGGTGTTGCGCGCGATTGAATCCGAATATAGTAGTAGCTCTTCGAGTGGCTGCGACGATGTGAATAACGTCCTCTTGAAGAAGACGGTTTTATTAACCAACCAAGCGGATTCAGAAACGGAGAAAATGTTTGACGGCGTCGACGCGGTCGTGAAGAACAAGAACCGCTCGGAAGTTTTAATCGGACGAGGCGAATAATATAGAATTTATTTTCATCGAATAGTAGTTAAAGGCGTTAAAAGCGATGTGCGTGTGTGTATTATGTGTTGTTGTATATTTATACCTACTAGTACTAAAAGATTGTACCATAACGTACGTCTTCTAAATTTTAGCTTTTACGTTGCATGTTCAGCAGCGCTTCTAGCTCCCTCTTAATCTCCTCCTCGTCTTTTTCCTCCTCGTCGTCTTCGTTTTCGTGATGATGCGCGACGAACGGATGCGAAGTCTTGTTAAACGTCGTCCCTCGCTTCCTATCGTACGTACACTGCAACGATTTCCGTTGCGCTTCGAACAGTCTGCTTTTCAGGATTGTGTCGTCGTTTTCTCCTTTTAATTCTTCTTCTTTATTATCATCGCTACTGCTAAAGTTACTCCTACTCGTTTCCGTCGTCGTCGTTTCGAGAACAAACTCAACTCCCGTGGACTGTCTCGTATTCAACTCCAACCGTTCCAACCGTTCTTTAATCTCCTCCTCCGCGTACATTTTCCTCTTATTCATTAAATCCTCCTCTACTACTTCATCCTCTTCTGCGTCTGAATCGAAGAGTTCCGGCGGTGGTGAGGCCCAAGGGGTATCCGGTTCGTCGATGATATCTTTCGCCGATTTCGTGCGTTCGTTTTCTCGTAAATTTTCGTCGTCCCATTGGATGTGTTTTTTGTTCGGGTCTTTGTTCTTCATAAAGTTTTCGTTCGGGACGCCGAATAACGAGCCTCGCGGGACTGGCATTATAGTATGTTATATTTATCTCTTCTTTTCTTCTTCTGTTCTTCTTCTTTTAACTTCTTAATGTAGTAACAGTAGTGAGCACAAACTGACGCACAAAAATGTGAGGAAGCTGCTCCTTTTCCAATTTTGAGAGATTTTTATTTTAGGGTGTCCAACCCTAAGAGCTCAGTTAGAAAGAAAGAAGGGACAAAAAGACAAAAAAAAGACTCGTCACTTTTGTTTGCAAAAAGCGTCGTTTGGTCTCCCTCGTGGGGGTCGGATCTCTCTCTTAAACACAAAGACACGTCGTCGTCGTTTGAAGACGCGTTATTATTATAATAACAGTAGGAGTACAGCGCTCTGCTACTGCCTTGGTATTCTTTAAGCTCTCTCATTACGCGCGCGTAATACATCTTGGATGATATTATGATGACGACGAAAGGCATTTTAATGAGCGAGAAAAAGGAAAAGACGGCGAAAAGTCACCTTCGAGATGTTGAGAACAACAACAACAACAACAAAGACGATGAAGACGACAAAGAGGATTCGTTGATGAAAAACATCACCCTGAACGACCTGATAAAGTTAGCGTTGGACTCGGAATCCGAAGCCGCCAAGAAGTTTGGCTGCGGGACGACCAGGTTTAAGACGATGTGAGTAGTGTGATACGATGACCCTTATCCATTTCTTCTGTTTATTAATTTCTTTTACAATGAGAGTCTATCTGTTTTTGATTACGACTAACTCTTCATCTCTCTTCATCTCTCTTCATCAAAACAGATGTCGAAAATTCGGAATCATTCGATGGCCGCACCGGAAGCTACACTCTCTCCTCGAGATGTATAAAAGCTTAGCCGGGTACTACCAGGTAAAAATTGATTTTGACTTTTCATTTTACTATTAGGGGGTTGACTTTTGCCTTTTTTCAATCAAAATCCTTTCGCGTAAACATACGAAAGCGCACGTAATAAACTGACATCACTCCAACTCTAAAACAAATAGGAACTGTGCGAAAAAGCAACTGTGGACCCCGAAAACGAATCCACTATGGAGGTCTTACAATCCACGAAAAAAGATCTCGACCGGTTGCGAGAATACGCGTTTCAAGTGGTAAGAGACTTTTGTCTTTTCAACACTCAAAATTCGTTTGTCTGTGTGTGAAGAAAAACAGAAAAAAAGCGACCCTTCGACTTCCCTTTTTTTTTTCTTTTTTTCGAAAAAATAAAAATTCTGACTTTTTTTCTTTCTAAAAATTTAAGGAACGAAACGTCTTTTTGTTAAACGAATACCACCACTCGAAGCCGAAGAAAGCGAAACCGTGGCCGGAGGACATCTTGAGAATTCGAGCGACGATTTATAAACAAAGACACGTGCACTCGAAACATATTAAGAGGAAGAGCAAAAATTCGTCGTCGGCGTCTCAAAATCTTTTGGAGGAGGAAAAGGAGATGGCGCCGACGGCCAATCCGTGTTCGATGACTACGAGTATGACAACCACGAATAATATGAGCGCGAATAATGATACTACGTGTAACACGACGACGTACTCGTCCGAGGAGAGCGTGGAAATGTCTGGTGCTGATACTGCATTTAACCATCATCAAATGGTGGACGTGTCCTGCGGAACGAGAACGCTCACCAGCGACGCGGAGACGAACACGTATTTGAACAACTCGTACGCTTTTATCAACAACGAAATGTCGTCGGGGTACATCGAAAACGAGGACGATCATTGCGACGACGAAGATCAATACCAAACTCATCGCGGTCATCCATCGTTGCCACCGTCTTTTAAAAACACTAATACTAAGACGAAGATGATGTACACGACGACGTCGGCGGCGAACAGCGAGTACTCCTCCGGATACGGCGTTGACTTTTTCAACGTAACCGCTCCGACTTTCACCAATAACGACAACAACGAGAATGGACAAAATTCGGTGGGAGGAAGAAAGAGGAAGAAACCAACATCCTCTCTCAGCGCTGCTCGATCCAAACTCAGCAAAAGAGCGGCAGCAAATAATAATTTTAAGAAGGGAGGAGAAACGGAAGAAGAGCAGCCAACCGCGCTGGCCTTCTCGATGCCGCACATGTTAAACATGGACGCTATTTTCGGTATCGATGGAAGCGTCGAAAGAGACGACGAAGATACCGCGTTGAGTCCAAACAGTTATGGAATCACCATCGCGTCCTTTAAAGAGACGAAGAGGATGTGAGATACTAATACAATACTGTAAGAATAATAAGAAGGAGACTAATAAAAGATACTCGAAAGAAGGAGACGCTTTGAGTTCCAAATTTTTCGCGCCGCATGATGCAAATATACCATCATTTAGCATAGCAAAGACATCACCCAAGCTAGCTCGTCGTAGCGCACGCATAGGACATCATTACGAGAAAAGGTAACAACAATAATATCATGGGCCTTGCTGTATCACATTTTTAATGACCATACTACTGGTAATGATATATATTTTTTATTGAAAATACTCGCGCAAAATCTCTCTCGTTCTAATGTGTTTCTTCTCTTTTTTTCTTTTCATTTTATTAAATTCGTATTAATAAAAAAGTTCTCCTTCTTCTTCAGTCTCTTAAATCAAAGGCACGACGGCGTCGGTTTGCCCGCCGCCTTCCTTCTTAATCCCGTCTTGCTGCGATGGTTGGGACGCCGGCGTTGCGTCTGAAGCTACTACTGTTGTTGGTTGCGGCGGGTACGTGTTGTACGACGCGTCTGTCGTATTCCCGTTACCCGCTCCTAATCCTGTACCATTCTCTTCCTGCTTTACCTGCACGCTAGGCCCTCCTCCTCCCATTACTGTTGCTAAATTTCCGCCACCACCACCCCCTTGTTGTTTTTGTTGCTCTTGTCCCAGCGCCGCCGCGGCGGCGGCGGCGGCAATCGCCGCCGCGTTGTTTCCGCCAGCGCTCCCATCTTCTCTCGGTACGATATCCACCAGGAAATCAAAAATATCCGTCCTCGTAATCGCGCTCGCGATGTCGTTTCTCTGCAACGTCCTCCTTTTGTTTTCCTCGGAATGAATCCAAGATCTCAAAGTTAACTCCAAGATGAACATCTCGCACGCTTTCGCGAACAACACCGGCGCCTCCGAGGAAATCATCCGCACGTCCTCGTCCGTTTTCATGATTTTCTTAATCCTTGCCAGTGGTAACTGATGGTTCTTAAAATCCGTCGCCGTTTCAACCTCGGTCATTTGTTGCTGCCAAAACAACCGCAACTGTTGTTGGTGTTGTTGTTGTAGTTGTTGCTGCAGCGGCGTTTGATGTTGCATCTGATTTTGCGGAGCTTGTTGTTGTTGTTGTTGTTGCTGCTGCTGCTGCTGCACTTGGGGAGGCGGAATGTGGTGATGCATTTGATGATGATACGGATGGTATTGCTGCGGAGGATACCCTCCGGGCGGTACCATTCCCCCTCCTCCGCCGCCGCCGCTCTGTTGATGTTGTTGTTGGCTACTGCTGTTATAGTTATAGTTATTATCTTTGTTGTTGTTGTTGTTGTTATTGCTCGCGTTGTTTGTGTTCAAGAATACGTTCCCGGCGGCAAAGTTCGAATCGCCTTGCGTTCCTTGTCCGTAGTGTTGTTGTTGTTGTTGTTGTCCTCCATAAGGAGGAGGATGGAACGAATTGTGTTGCATTCCAGCGGCAGAGGACGTCGGGTTGAAACTTCCACTCGCGAGAACGATGGGTGGTATCATCCCGTCTTGATCACCGTTAGTACCGTTACCACTCGCCGCGTTTGCTGTTTTGGCGAATCCTGAATCGCCTTTTGCCATCATTATATTTGTTCTTAAACTTCTTAAACTTCTCAAATTCGTCGAGGGGTTTGTTGTTCACCGCAGATATAATCGAGGTTAAAATCTGTTCCGAATGTCTCTTCTTTGTCTTCTTCTTAAAAAACGAAGCCGATAAAACGGAAAACCACTTTCAGATAAGGAAAACGTGTGGTGTGAGTATAAAGTCTCTGTCTGTGTGCTTTTATCTGTTCTCTTTCTGATGATGAGTGTACTATATATACTACTCAAGACGAAATTGTACTAAGAAAGAGAGAGAGAGAAATTTGTGGTGAAAATATCACAAGTGTTTTTCTTTGGGTTTTCCTCTGTTGTTCTTTTTTTTTATAAACCACATTAGAGAAGGAGTTTTTATCATGAGAAGTGTTTGCGCGATAAAATCTTTCGTTTATATATGCGTGTATGCGAAGCTTTGATTACTACTCAGTTTCCTGGATGATGTAACTCTCCGTGCTCGTCAATTCGCCAATTGCGTGGTATTGGACAGTTGTTGTCGAGGAGGTAGTGTACACATTTGAGTTGTGCGTTATTTTTTGCACATCTGAGTTGTGCGTTGTCGAACGCTTTTCGTACGGCCCGAGAGGAGGTCCAACGCACTTTGGCGGTTTCGTGCAAGTACTTCAAACAGTCCAAGTGGCCGTTCTTGGCCGCATCCTCGCACGCCCATTCGGTAAATTCATCAAATTTACGCTCAACAAGATATTTGAGTATGTGGAGATGACCATTTAAAGCCGCCCAATGGGCAGTTCTCCGATCCCAAGGCGCTTTGGCTTTTTCGTGCAAGTATTTGAGTATCTCGAGATGACCTTTTAAGGCAGCATTTGCACACGCATACTCATCAATAGGACACTCATATCTCACGCAATACTGTACCTCGTTCAGATTACCTTCTAATGCGGCCCTTCCAACAAGATATTCGAGTATGTGGAGATGACCATTTTGAGCCGCCCAATCGCAAGTCCAAAAACACCGAGGCGCTTTGACTTCTTCGCATAAGTATTTGAGGCACTCGAGATGACCGTTGAAGGCAGCATGTGCACACGCTTCCTTATCGATAGGACACTTATTTGCAACGCAATACTTTAACATTTCCAGATTACCTTGACTTGCGGCCATATAAATCGTCACTTCATCCCAATCACAATTTTTCTCCTCTCGCGCCCACTTGAGTAACTCGAGTTTATTCGTTCGAGCAACTTGCCAGCAGAAATATGGTTCGTCCATCCTAGATTCGTCGCCCCACGTGCCCCACGGATAATGCTCCCACGCGACTTCCAAAGTCGATATCGAGGACATCTCTCTCGCTTCAAACCTCTTCTTCAAATCATCCGCGAAAGGTGATCTCTTAATCAACTTTCTCGTTTCACCATTCACGTCGTGCAAGAATTTCACATCGGTTCCATTCAATCTCGGAAGAATGTGTTCAAAACAAATATCGTCCCACTTCACGATCACGTCCCACAACTCCAAACATGATGAATCATCTCTTTTTCTCTCCCCTCCGTATATTCGTCTTTTCTTTTCATCGTGGTTTTGTCCTAACGCTCCTCCTCTTTTGGTCGTCGTCGTCCTTTTTCTCCTCGTCTTTTCAGAAGAAGAAGACATACTCCTAACTTATCTGTTCTCTCGTTTGTTTTTTTTGTGGTGATTTTTTTTTTGCCTCGAAACGCTTTTTCGAATTGTTTTTAAATAAAAACACATTTGCACATGCGCTTAATCATCAAAGCGTTTAATCATCATCATCATCGTCATCTTTTTGATGTCTTCGAGAAAAGACTTTGAAAACGGAAGACAGAAGAAGAAGAGAGTGTCGAAAGGAAGGCGGCGAACAGCAGCAGGTTGGGGTGGTATTAAAAAATCTACAGTAGTACTCTTCGTCGTCGTCTTTGTCGTTCTTTTTAAAGTCTCGTTCTTTTTAAAGAAATTCCACACGTTCTCGACGACGAGGAGTGATCACGACGCGAAGAAAAAAGAAAAGGACGACAACAACGTGCCTCCGAGGAGAGCGTTGTCGACAGAGAGCAGCGGCAACAGCAACAACAGAGCTCGCGATTTGGGGATAAACGCGTTTCGTTTGAACACGTTTAATCTGGACGAGACCTTTCCCCGGAGATTTATATCGCCAAAAACGTCCAACGAAACCTCTTCTGTTGGAGAAGCAGAAAAAGAAAAAGAAGGAGAAGGAGAAGAGGAATCTCAGCAGTTTCTCGCGAAACTTATAGACGCGTTCATGAAGCAAAACTCAGCCTTGTACGATGCTAAAATGAAAGCTTTAGGTGGTGTGCGTTCATCGCTCGATGACGACGACGACGACGCGTTCGTCTCCTCTTCGTTTCCTTTGCAACGCTTGCGCCGGGTGGACGCGTGCGAGCCGAGGTGCGAGGGCGAGTTTCGACGCACGGGTGGGTTCGGGTTGCTGCCTCAGTTCTTCGCGAACGTGGCAGATCCGAATTGGGACAGTTTGGAAAACAGATTGAACGCGACGAGAGAAAACGCGAGAGAATTCTTCGCACATTTCGCAGAATTTTACGTCCAAGACGAGGACGAGGAAGACGAGGCGATGAAAACGGCGTTGAAGATTTTCAACAGGTTGGTCACCGCAAAAGATGATAGATTGCTGTATAACGGCATGAATAGTAATAACAACAACGTAATTTTAAGAGTATTAGCTGGAGAAGAGAGAGATGTGATTCGGAAAGCTATGTTAATGGGAAAAGAGATGTCTTAAAGAAGCGCGTTTCAAATTTTCAACTCTTTTTCTTCTATTCTTCTTCTTCTTCTCGTAAATACATCTCTCGTGTGAAAAATCGTTTTCGGCGCTCTCGCGAAAGTTTCTGCGCAATGCCAAGCAAACGACTTTTATTAATGATGTCTTTCGATTCTTGATTTTGATTTCTTCGTAAATTAATTTTGGATGTTTCCTTACGCGGATCCGGGCGACGAGGACGATTTCTTCGCGCCTCTTCTTCCGCCGCGCGATCCTCTCGATCCTCTTTTAACCGGGGGCGCAGTTCCCGCAGCGAGTGTTTGCGCTGCATCGACACTACTTTTAGCTGCAATAGCGGTGTCATCTGTAGTGACGTAATCATCAGTTGCATTCGTTGGCGTTGGCGTTGTCGTCGTTGTCGTTGGATACACCGCGTTCGGATCGGCAACTTTGCTGATGCCCGTCAACAGACGTTGTAAACGCCTTCGCTCGCGGGAGGTAATTTGACCTCCTCCGGTTTTATTCTTCGGGTGCGGCGCGCCGCGTCCTCCGGTTGATTTATTGTACTTACCGCCACCAACGCTTTGAGCGTACATGTTGCCTCTTCCTCCCCTCAACCCTCTATCTCCTCTCGGCGACTGCTGTTGGCCGTGAA